>Ga0299906_10003885_pt1 | contig 12295 bp, 10 predicted proteins | sample RVTome_14_FD_200259 | JGI IMG/M metagenome (GOLD analysis project Ga0299906, IMG submission 200259) | Soil microbial communities from uranium-contaminated site in the Upper Colorado River Basin, Wyoming, United States - RVT145D125 (version 2) ...
ATGCACCTGCTCAAGGCGAAGCTCGAGGACGTTCGCATGGGCATGCGCGTGAAGGCGACCTGGCGGCCGAAGGCCGAGTGGACGACCTCGATCGGCAACATCCTCTACTTCGAGCCGATCGCCGAGCCCGATGCGCCCTACGACTCGTACAAGGAGCACATCTGATGCGCGACGTCGCCGTCGTGGCCTTCAGTCAGTCCCCGTGTGTGCGGCGCGAGCCCGATCGTAACGAGGTCGAGATCCTGATCCCCGTGATCCACGAGCTCAAGCAGAGCGCTGGGCTCGGCAGCGAGCAGGTCGACTTCGTGTGCTCGGGCTCGAGCGACTACCTCGCGGGCCAGGCCTTCGCCTTCGTGTCGGGCCTCGATGCAGTCGGCGCGTGGCCGCCGGTCTGCGAGTCGCACGTCGAGATGGACGGCGCCTGGGCGCTCTACGAGGCCTGGGTCAAGATGCAGATGGGCTACGCGGACACCGCGCTCGTGTACGGCTTCGGCAAGCCTTCGATGGGCGACCTGCCGATCACGATGGCACTCCAGCTCGACCCCTATGTGAACACCCCGCTCTGGCCGGATGCCGTCTCCCTGGCGGCGCTCCAGGCCCGGCTGCTGCTCGAGGGTGGGCTCGTCAGCGAGCGCGAGATGGCGGAGCGCGCGGTGCGCGACCGCGGCAACGCCAAGAGTAATCCCTTCGCGCAGGTGAAGGGCGACTTCGAGGTGGCGAAGCTGCTCGCGGAGCCGCACCTGGTGTCGCCGCTGCGCAAACACGACTGCGCGCCGATCTCCGACGGCGCCTCGGCCGTCCTGCTCGCCGCCGGCGAGCGCGCGAACAAGCTCTGCAAGCGCCCGGCCTGGATCCGCGGCATCGCGCACATCGTCGAGCCGCAGGACCTCGGCGTGCGCGATCTCACGCGCTCGCGCTCGACCGAGCTGGCGGCGGCGAAGGCCGGCGTCTCGCGTGGCCCCGTCGACGTGGCCGAGCTGTCCGCGCCGTTCACGCACCAGGAGATCCTGGTCGAGCGCGCGCTCGGGCTCGGCGCGAAGACGCGGGTCAACCCATCGGGCGGCGCCCTCGCCGGCAATCCGCTGATGGCCGTCGGCCTGTCGCGCATCGGCGAGGCGGCACGCCGCATCTGGGACGGAAGTGCCGGGCGCGCCATCGCGCACGCCACCTCGGGCCCGTGCCTGCAACAGAACCTCGTCTGCGTGCTGGAGGGCTGATCCCATGGCGGAACTCTGCGGCGTGATCGGCATCGGTCAGACCAAGTACCAGTCGGCGCGGAAGGACGTCTCGATGCCCGGGCTCGTGCGCGAGGCCGCGCAGCGCGCCCTCGAAGACGCCGAATGCAGCTGGAAGGACATCGACGCCGTCGTGATCGGGAAGGCACCCGACATGTTCGAGGGCGTGATGATGCCCGAGCTGTTCCTGGTGGACGCGCTCGGCGGCGCCTACAAGCCGATGCTGCGCGTGCACACCGCCGGCAGCGTGGGGGGCTCGACGGGCATCGTGGCGGCGAGCCTGGTGCAGGCGGGTGTGCACGAGCGCGTGCTGTGCGTCGCCTACGAGAAGCAGTCGGAGTCGAACGCGACCTGGGCGCTCTCGATCGCGCTGCCGTTCTCGGTGGCGACGGTGGCCGGCGCGGGCGGCTACTTCGCACCGCTCGTGCGCGGCTACATGCGCCGCTCGGGCGCACCCGAGGACACGGGGATCCGCGTCGCGGTGAAGGATCGCCAGAACGCGCTCAAGAACCCGCTCGCGCACCTACAGCTCGAGGACATCAGCTTCGAGAAGGTGGCGAGCTCGCCGATGCTGTGGGATCCGATCCGCTATCTCGAGACGTGCCCGTCGTCGGACGGCGCCTGCGCGATCGTGTTCGCGAGCGAGCGGGTCGCGAACCGCGCGAAGAAGCCGGCCTGGATCCACGCGACCGAGATGCGCAGCGAGCCCACCATGTTCTCCGGCCGCGACCAGGTGATCCCGCGCGCCACGCTCGACAACGCGAAGTCGCTGTACAAGAAGGCGGGCATCACGAAGCCGCGCGAGGAGATCGACTGCGCCGAGATCTACGTGCCCTTCTCGTGGTTCGAGCCGATGTGGATGGAGGGCATGCTGATCACGGATCGGAACCAGGGCTGGAAGATGACCTACGAGGGCGCGACCGCGCTCGACGGCGACTTCCCGGTGAACATGTCCGGCGGCGTGCTCTCGTCGAACCCGATCGGCGCCTCGGGCCTGATCCGTTTCGCCGAGTCGGCGCTCCAGGTGCGCGGCCAGGCGGGCGCGCATCAGGTGGACGGCGCGAAGAAGGCGCTCGGCCACGCCTACGGCGGCGGCTCGCAGTACTTCTCGACCTGGATCGTGGGCAGCGAGAAACCCTAGGAGATCGACATGGCACTCGGCTTCTGGAAGTTCGCGAAGCAGGATCCGCGGGCGCTCGGGCTGGTGACGCCCGACGAGCAGCTCGTCTCGCGCGGCGAGCTGGCGGCGGCCTCGAACCGCCTCGCGCGCGGGCTGCGCCAGCTCGGGCTCGCGCAAGGCGACGTCGTCGCGGTCGTGCTCGAGAACGGACGTGAGTTCGTCGAGCTCTACCTCGCCTGCTTCCAGGCCGGCCTCTACCTGGTGCCGATCAACAACCATCTGGCTGGCCCCGAGATCGCCTACATCGCCCTGAACTCCGAGGCGAAGGCGTTCGTGGCGAGCCCGCGCTTCCGCGAGGCGATCGAGAAGGCGCTTCCCGAGCTGAAGATCCCGCCCGCTCATCGCTTCTCGGTGGGCGCGCTCGCCGGCTTCCGACCCTTCGCGGAGCTGTCGGCTGGGCAAAGTGACGCCGAGCTCGAGGGCCGCACGGCCGGCGCGGTGATGAACTACACGTCGGGTACGACCGGCCGCCCGAAGGGCGTGCGCCGGCCGCTCTCGGGCATGGACCCGGATCTGATCGGCGGCCTCTTCACCGCGTTCCAGCAGATGTTCGGCACGCGGCCCGAGGACGGGAACGTCCACATCGTGGGCTCCCCGCTCTATCACACCGCGGTGCTGATGTTCGCCTCGGGCGCGCTGCACATGGGCCACGCCGTGGTGCTGATGGAGAAGTGGACGCCCGAGGCCATGCTCGCGCGCATCGACAGGTACAAGGTTTCCACCAGCCACATGGTGCCGACGCAGTTCCACCGCCTGCTCCAGCTCCCCGAGGACGTGCGGCGCCGCTACGACTGCTCCTCGACGCGCACCATGGTGCACGCCGCGGCGCCCTGCCCGCCCGACATCAAGCGACGCATGATCGAATGGTGGGGCGACTCGATCTGGGAGTACTACGCGGCCACCGAGGGCGGCGGCACCATCGTCTCGCCGCAGGAGTGGATGAAGAAACCCGGCACCGTCGGCAAGGCCTGGGCGAACTCCGAGGTCAAGATCTTCGACGACGAGGGCAACGAATGCGGGGCCGGAACGCCCGGCACGGTCTACATGCTGCGCGGCCAGGCCGACTTCGAGTACTTCAAGGACAAGGAGAAGACCGACGAGGCGCGCCGCGGCCGCTACTTCACCGTCGGCGACATCGGCTACCTCGACGAGGACGGCTACCTGTTCCTGTGCGACCGCAAGGCAGACATGATCATCAGCGGCGGCGTCAACATCTACCCCGCCGAGATCGAGTCGGTGCTGCTCACGCACCCGAAAGTCGGCGACGCCGCCGTGTTCGGAATCCCGCACGTGGAGTGGGGCGAGGAGGTGAAGGCGGTGATCGAGCCTGCCGCAGGCGTGGCGCCGGGCGCCGCGCTCACGGCCGACATCCTCGAGTTCCTGAAGGACCGCCTCGCGAAGTACAAGACGCCGAAGTCGATCGACTTCGTCGCCGAGATGCCGCGCGACCCGAACGGCAAGCTCTACAAGCGCAAGCTCCGCGATCCCTACTGGGAAGGGCGGCAGAGAAATATCTGAGGGACGCAGCAAGCCGGCGAAGCCGGCGCGCAGCGAGCCGCAGGCGAGCGAAGGAACGAGTTTGAACTTCGCGTTCAGCGACGAGCAGGAAGAGTTCCGCAGTGTGCTGCGGCGCTTCCTGGAGGAGAAGGCGCCGCCGGCTGAAGTGCGCCGCATGCTCGCGGCGCCAGCGGGCTTCGATCCCGCCCTCTGGAAGCAGATGGCCGCCGAGCTCGGCCTGCAGGGCATCCACCTGCCCGAGTCCGCCGGCGGTCAGGGCTTCGGCTTCCTCGAGCTCGGCATCGTGCTCGAAGAGATGGGCCGCGCGCTGCTGCCGTCGCCCTTCTTCGCGAGCTCGGTGCTCGCGGCCGAGGCGATCCGCTGCGTGGGCGACGCCGCCGAACAGCAGGCGCTGCTGCCCGGCATCGCGTCGGGCGAGGAGATCGCCACGCTGGCCTGGGTGGAGCCTGGCAGAAGCTGGGACCCGGCGGAGCTCGTGCTCGCAGCGCACGCCGAGGCCGGCGGCTTCGTGCTGACGGGCGCCAAACATGTGGTGCTCGCGGCCGACGCGGCCACGCGCCTGATCGTGGCGGTGCGCCTGCCCGGCACGCAGGGCGATTCGGGGCTCACGCTCGTGACGCTCGAAGCGAACGCGAAGGGGGTTCGGGTGATGCCCGAAGAGCCGATCGACCTCGCGCGCCACGTGGGCCGCGTCGAGTTCGACGCCGCGCGCGCGACGCTGGTGGGAGCGCCCGGCACAGCCGCGCCCGGCCTCGGCAAGGCGCTGGCGCGCGCGCGCATCGCGCTGTCGGCCGAGATGCTCGGCGGCGCGGCACGCGCGCTCGAAATGGCGGTCGCCTACGCCAAGCAGCGCATCCAGTTCGGGCGCGCGATCGGCTCCTTCCAGGCGCTCAAGCACATGGCCGCCGACGTGCTGCTCGAGCTCGAGCTCGCGCGCTCCGCCAGCTACTGGGCCTGGTGGGTGGCCGAGCAGGACGGGCCCGAGCTCGCCGAGGCGGCGCCGCTCGCGAAGGCCGCCTGCGCGGAGGCCTACCTGCTCGCCGCTACCAGCAACCTCCAGATCCACGGCGGAATCGGCTTCACCTTCGAGGCGGATCCGCAGCTCCACTACCGGCGCGCCCGCGCCGACGCCGCGCTGCTCGGCGAGCCGAGCGAGAACCGCGCAGCGCTGGCGCGGGAGCTCGGGCTCTGAGTGGTGGACCCACGATGACGACGCCGCCCGAGCCCAGGCCCTCCGCCACGGTCGTGCTGTTGCGCGACGCCGAGTCGGGCATCGAGCTGCTGCTGCTCCAGCGCGCTCCGCGCAACGACAAGCCCGGGCCGTGGGTCTTTCCGGGCGGGAAGGTCGAGCCCGCCGACGTCGTCGCCGGCGATGCGAGCTCACTCGCCAGCGCGCTGTGCGCTGCCGTGCGCGAGACCCACGAGGAGGCGGGCATCGCGCTCGACCAGGAGCGCCTGGTCGCCATCTCGCGCTGGATCACGCCCGAGATCTCCCCGCAGCGCTTCGACACCTGGTTCTTCCTCGGCGCGATCGAGCCCTCGCACGAGGTCGTGGTGTGTGGCTCGGAGAACGTGGCGCACCGCTGGCTCGCGCCGACCGCCGCGCTCGCGGCGCAGCAGAGCGGCGAGATCCAGCTCGCACCGCCGACCTTCGTGACCGTCACCTGGCTCACTGAGCATGCGCGCGCCGCGGATGCGCTGAGGGCGCTCGCGAGCGCGCCCTTCATCACCTTCCGCCCGCGCATCCACCGCAGCCCGGCCGGCGCCCTGATGCTCTACCCGGGCGACGCCGGCTACGAGGCGAACGACCCAGAGCGAACGGGCGCGCGCCACCGCATCCTCGCGCACGCCGACGGCTGGCGCTACGAGCGGAGCTGAGTGCAAGTGCGGCGAAGCCGCACGCGCAGTGAGCCGCAGGCGAACGGAGTCACGACAGCTCGTTTCCGCGGTTCGGAGCACCGAAGGTGCGGCGAAGCCGCACGCGCAGTGAGCCGCAGGCGAACGGAGTCACGACAGCTCGTTTCCGCGGTTCGGAGCACCGAAGGTGCGGCGAAGCCGCACGCGCAGTGAGCCGCAGGCGAACGGAGTCACGACAGTCGCCTCGCTGGGCGGTCGAGCGTCGAGGTGGGAGCTCGATTCCTGCTCGGCCCCTGAGACTGAGCGGCGCGCACGAAGCCCGTCACCAGGGGATGCGGCTCCTCCGAGCGGGAGCGCGCCTGCGGCACGAAGAGCGTCGCGACGAAGAACGGATGACCCGGCAGCTCGAGGATGCGAGGCGTGGCGTCGTCCGCCCAACCGACGATCGGGAGGCCACGCTCGAGAAGCTCTGCCTGCCAGCGCGGGTGGATCCCGTAAGAGCACTGGAACTGCTCGCGGGCTCGCGTCGCGCCGTAGCAGGTTGCCGTGCGGCAGCCGCTCTGCATCTCGACCTCGAACCACTTCCCGGCGAGCGAGCATTCGAGAGCCGCGATCAGCGATTCGGGCGGGCTTCCCTCGTATTCGCCATGAGTCGCGTCGTGAATTCCGAGCACGTTGCGCGCCACCTCGAGGACCGCGTGCTGGAAGCCGCTACAGGTGCCGAGGAAGGGGAGGCGATCTTCTCGCGCGCGCTCGATGCCGCGCAGGGCTCCGTCGAGGCTGCGGAAAGGGCTTCCGGTGGTACACCAGACCCCGGCGCACGAGGCGAGCTCTTCGAGGGTCGCGTCGTCGAGGAGCGATTCGGTCGAGAACCAGCTGGCCTCGAGGGTGACACCGACGGCCCGAGCCGAGTGCTCGAGAGCGGTCTCCGTGTTCAGGTGATTCGGGCGCCCGGGATCGCGATCTCCCACGATGGCGATGCGAAGCGGCATTCAACCCTTGAACACCGAGATCTCGACCGCGTCGGGCAGCGCGTCACGGTACTCGACGCTGGAGGCGATGTTCCTCGAGTCGTAGCGTCCCGAGCCGCGCACGTGCGCGAAGTAGTCGGAGACGTCGAAGAGCCCGACGTTGTCGGCGACGACGACGCTGCCGGGCCGCAGCAGGGCGTGCGCTTCGAGCCGCCTGAGGTCCGGGAGGTAGAGGTCCTTCCAGTGGTCGATGAAGACGAGGTCGAAAGGGCCGCTGAGCGTCGGGATCACGTCCTCCGCCTTGCCGTGCACGAACTCGACCCGCTCGCCGAGGCCGGCGAGCGCCACCATCTGCGTCGCGACACGCGCGCTCTCGCCGGATGCCTCGATCGAAACCAGGCGTCCGCCCCATTCGCGCAGCAGCCGGGCCATGCGCACCGCCGAGTAGCCGCAGAAGGCGCCGATCTCGAGCGCACGCTGCGGGCGCAGCCGGCGCAGCTCTTCGTCGAGGATCAGGCCCTTCTTGTCGCCGACGTTCATCAGGAAGGACTGCTCGCGTCCGAAGCGGTCGAGCGCGGCGAGCACCGACTCGGGGTCGCCGGCGCGGGCGTTCGCGCGCGCGTAGGCCAGCGCCTGCTGGGTGCGCGGCGGTGCGAAACGGAGGCGATCCCAGGCGAAGCGCAGCGCCTCACGCAGCGCGAAGCCGGCGAAGGGCGCGGCGTTCCTGGAGTCGACGCGGAACGGGAGTCGCATGGGGCCACCTCGTCAGCGATTCTGCGCCGCCGGAACATCCGCCGTCCAGCGTTTCTGTTCCGTGGCGCGAAGGCCGTCGATCTCCGCCAGCAGCTGCTGCACCTCGTCCGAACCGCGCTCGAGGTGGCTTGCCGCCGCCGAGAACTCGATCAGCGGGAAATCGTCGGTGTTCTGCGGGGTCGCGGTCGACCACGCGCGCAGCACGTCGGCGCCGCACACCCGTCTCATCTCGCCCACCCGGCGCCGGCCCTCGGCCGCGGCGGTGCGGCCGCGAAAGCCCACGAAGCCGAGCAGCGGCCGGCCTCGCTCGGTCTGGTTCAGCCACAGCTCCGCGTCCGCGAAGACGGCCGTGAAGCTCGCAGCAAGGCTCTTCACCTCCTCGGGCGAGGCCTGGTTCAGCTGCAGCCACTGCACGAACACGCCGCCCTCGCTGAGGCGGTCGTACACGTTCTGGAAGTGCTCCACGGTGTACAGGTAGCCGGTACCCGCGTGCCACGGCACGAACAAGTCGCCGACCACGGCGTCGAAGCGAACGTCCGTGCCGAACAGGTGGTTGCGCCCATCGGCGAGCTGGAGCTCGACGCGCGGGTCCTCGAGCACACCGCCATTCTCCTTGCGAAAGGCCGCGGCCAGGCGCACGACGCCGGGCAGCAGCTCCATCGCGACGGCGCGCTCGATCGTCGGATGCGAGAGGATCGAGCTCAGGCTGAGCCCGGTCGCCACGCCGATGAAGGCGACGTCGCGCGGCGCTCCGTGCAGCGCGAGCGCGAGCTCGCCCTGGCTGCGGTGGACCTCGCGGCCGCTGCTCGAGCCGAGCGTGTAACGGCTGTTCACGTTGAGCGAGCGCACGCCGCTCGAGCTCTCGGTCAGGGTGACGGTGGCGCCTTCGCCCTCGTCGATGGCGATCAGGCGCTGACCCGGCTGGAGGATCGCTGGGACGACCTCCCAGCTGCGCAGGCTCGCGAGCGCCACGAGAGCAAGCGCGACGGCGAGCGCGGCGGCGCGGCGCCGGGTCTGCAGCAGAGCCGTCACGCCGACGGCTGCGTAGAGCGCCGCGACGAGCAAAATGCCGCGGCTCGTGCCGAGGCGCGGGATCACCACGAAGCCGGTGACGAGCGATCCCACCACACCCGCGAGCGTGTTCAGGCTGGTGAGGCGTCCGACCAGCGCGCCGGCGTCTGCGGCGCGCTCGATGGCCGCGCGCCAGATGGCGGGCAGGACGGTGCCCACCAGCAGCGCGGGCGGTCCCATCACCAGGAAGGCGACGGGCAACAGTTCGGTCGCAGCACCGAGCGGTCCGCGCAGCCACGGCAGCTCGGCCGAGAACCCCCAGAACCGCTTGCACAGCGCGGGCGCGATCAGGATCGCGGCGGCGCCGAGCGATGCGCCCGCGGCGACGAGCGTCCACGGCGAGCGCAGCCGGTCTACGCAGGCCGAGACCAGCGCGGAGCCGAGCGCCAGCGAGACCAGGAAGGTCGCGAGCATCAGCGCGAAGCTGAAGACCGAGGAGTCGATCGCATTCACGAGCAGCCGCGTGAACAGCACCTCGAGCGCGAGCGTGCCGAGCCCCGATGCCGTCGCCACCAGCGCGAGCGGCAGAGCGACACGCACGCGTGCCCCCGCGTCCGCCGCGCCGGGCGTGACCCCTGCCGCCTCGCCGATACCGCGCGCGGTCGCGAGGGCGCCGAGCGCCGCAACCACGTTGAGCAACGCCGCGAGGAGCAGGCTGCCGCGCACACCGAGCGCGACCGGCAGCCAGAAGCCCGAGAGCAGCACGCCGACGACGCCGCCGAAGGTGTTGAGGGCATAGACGAAAGCGATGCGGCGGCCGAGAAGCCGCTCGCCGGTGACGACGGCGCGCGACATCAGCGGCAGCGTGGCGCCCATGCCGATGCAGGGCGGCCCGAGCGCGGCGGCTGCGAGCGCGAGTTGGAGGGCGGTCAGCCCGGCCGGCGTCTCGAGGGTCGCCCGGTAGAGGCCGGGGTAGGCGCCGTGATACAGCGCCAGCCAGCCGAGCACGAGCAGTGCGCTCGCGGCCACTGCGAGCTCGAGGAAGGCGTAGCCGCGCAGCGCGGCCGCGCGCGAGGTGAGGGCGAAGCGCCCGCCGAGCCAGTTGCCGAGCGCCATCCCGCCGAAGAACGCCGCCAGCACCACCGCAGCGGCGCGCGTGGTGCCGCCGACCACGAGCCCGAAGCTGCGCGTCCACATCACCTGGTAGACGAGCCCCGCGCAGCCCGAGACGAAGAAGACGAAGTAGAGCGGCAGGAGACTCCGCGCCTCACGGCGCGGCGGCGTGGGTGCGTGCACGGGCGGCGAGATTAGCGAAGCACGCTGGCTTCGATCCGCGCATCCGGAACGCGGGTGGCTACGCGTGCTTCGCGAGCCACGCCTCCTCTTCGCCGGGCTCGGGCAGGACCTCGCCGCCCTCCATCACCCAGCGCGCCGGCACGTCCACGGTCACGACCTGGACCTCCCCCCGGCTCCGTCCAGGGCCTTCGCGATCGCGGCCTTCGGCTGCGGACTACGGTAGCGCCCGATGCCTCTGCTCCACGTCGGCCTGAGCGGCCGCCGGAGACTCGGGCCAGAACGGCGTGAACTGGAACCACTGCCACGGATAGCGCCGCACGATCTGCTCGAGCTGCGCGATCACCATGCGCATCACGCGATCGAGCTGGTGCGGGTCGCGCGCCGCGCGGGGCACGAGCACGGGCTCGCCGATGTGGATGCGGTAGTGACGCGCACCGAGCCGCGGCGCGAACACCGGGATCACCGGCGAGCCCGCGAGGCGCGCGAGCACGAACGGGCCGGAGGGGAACGCAGCCGACGCGCCGAGGAACGGCAGTGTGCGCACGCCGCCGGCGCCTGCCGAGCGGTCGAGCTGGATCGCGACGATCTCGTTGCGCTGGAGCGCGCGGATCAGGGCGAGCGAGGAGAACACCGAGGCATCCGACAGCACCACCTGCACGCCGGCTCGCTCGCGTGCGGCCGCCACGAAGGCTTGCGTCGCGGCGTCCATCTCGCGCGACATCACCACGTGTACGCGGCAGTCGGCCTCGCGCAGGGTCTTGGCCGCGATGTCCCAGCTGCCGATGTGTCCGGTCACCACCACGACGCCGCGTCCCTCGCGCAGTGCGTCGAGCACGGCGTCCTGTCGGGGCCTTTCGATACAGAGCGGCTTCGGCCGGGGCGAGAAGGTCTCCATCGCCTCGCTGGTGCAGTAGGCGAACTCGGAGTACATGCGCAGCGCGGCCCAGTGCGCGGTCCAGCGATCCACGCCGAGCACCCGCTCGAGGTTGCGCACGGCGGCGCGCCGCCGCTCGGCGACGAGCGCGAAGCTGAGCGCCGCCACCACGGGAGGCAAACTTCGTTTGAACCACTCGGGCGAGTACACCGACCCGTAGTAGGCGAGCTTGCGCAGCCCCGGGCCGTCGATCCGCCGAACTTCGGCCTGCGGGCTCGGCGGAGGCTGCGACATCGCGCCTTCGAGTAGCCCCTGCGCGCGTGCGTTGCCACTCCCGGTTTGACAGCCGCCTGGCCTCGGGCCAGCCTGCCGCCGTGGCCGAGCTCGCCGCGCTGATCCCCGCTCTCGACTGCGAGGCCACGATCGGCACCGTGGTGCGCGGCACGCGCGAGCACGTGGCCCGCGTACTGGTCGTCGACGACGGCTCCAGCGACCGCACCGCCGACGCCGCGAAGGCCGCTGGCGCAGACGTGATCCGCCAGCCGGCGAACCGCGGCAAGGGCGCCGCGCTGCGCGCGGGGATGCGCGCGCTGCGGGAGCGCGGTGTGACGCACGTGCTCACGCTAGACGGCGACGGGCAGCACCTCCCCGAGGAGATCCCCGCTTTGCTCTGCGCTTCGGCCGCGCGGCCGCGCGCATTGATCCTGGGCGCCCGCCAGCACGAGCCGGGCAGCCTCGCCGGTATCCGCGTGTTCGGCAATCGCTTCGCCAACCGCTGGGTGGAGATCGCCTGCGGCGAGCGCCTCGAAGACACGCAGTCGGGGCTGCGCGTCTATCCGCTCGGCGAAACGCTCGCGCTCGGCTGCCGTGCGGACCGCTTCGCCTTCGAGACCGAGGTGGTGATCCGCGCCGCACGCGCGGGGATCCCGATCGGCTCCGTTCCGGTGCGGGTCTACAACCCGCCGCCCGGCGAGCGCAGTAGCCACTTCCGCGGCTTCTCCGACACGCTGCGCATCGTGCTCACAGTGATCGGCCTGCTACTACGCATCTGGTAGGCAGACGCGTAGTGCCCGAGCGAGCACTTCGACTCTGAACACGGTGGCCGCGCCGAGCGGCTCCCCATCGGCCTGCGCGGCGACGGGACGCTCGAACTCGACGCTGAGGCTGCGCGCACGACGCAGCAGCGGGCTCGGCGCGGCTGCAAAGCCGCCGCGCACGCGCAGGTAGCGAGGCCACGCGCTCGCGTACTCTGACAGGTACTCCCAGGCCGACGACACCACGAGCAGGTCGAGCAGGCCGTCGGCGCAGTCGTTCTCGGCGTCGAAGCGGATGGGACCGGCATAGACCGGTGCATTGATGACCGCGAGGCTGTAGACGCGACGAGCCTCGGAGACGCCGTCGATCGAGAGCCGCGCCATGCCACCGTGAGCGCCACTCATCAGGCTGGCGGCGACGCCGCCGAGATACAGGCTGTAGCCGCCGTCGAGGCCGAGCGCGTCGAGACGGCCCTGGACCCGGTTGCGTAGGGCCAGCACGTCGGCGTCCATGCCGATGGCGAACGAGCCGAGGAAGGGCCGGTCGTCGACTACGCCCGCGTCGA
>Ga0299906_10003886_pt1 | contig 12289 bp, 11 predicted proteins | sample RVTome_14_FD_200259 | JGI IMG/M metagenome (GOLD analysis project Ga0299906, IMG submission 200259) | Soil microbial communities from uranium-contaminated site in the Upper Colorado River Basin, Wyoming, United States - RVT145D125 (version 2) ...
CTCGCCGCCGCCGACCGGCAGCCGCCAGACCTGCGACGAGCCCGAGCGGGTGGACAGGAAGTAGAGGCTGGCGCCGTCGGGCGACCAGCGGGGGCTGGTGTCCGCCGCCTCGTGGGTCGTGAGCCGCCGCGGCTCGCCGCCGCTCACCGAGACGAGCCACAGGTCGGTGCGTCCGGCGTCCGCCTCGAGGTCGGTGGTGCGCAGGACGTAGGCAAACCCGCTCGCCGTCGGGCGAGACCTGGGGATCGGACAGGCGGCTCATCGTCACCAGGTCTCTGGCGTCGAAGGGGTGGGTCTCGGCAGAAGCGGCGCTCGCCGCAAGCGCCACGACGATACCGATCAAGGCGCGCTGATCACGCATACGGCTTTCTCCTCAGCAGGCGTCCCGGGCAAGTCTAGCAGGGAGCGGAAAACTCCGCGCGCCGGTAGCCCTGGAAGTAGAGCAGGGCGGTGAGGTTGGCATGGTCGACGCGGAAGCGGGCGGCACGGGCGACGCTCGGCCTGGCGCGGAACGCCACGCCGAGCCCCGCCGCCGCCAGCATCGCCAGGTCGTTGGCACCGTCGCCCACCGCCGCGGCGTCGCCGGGCTCGAGGGAGCGTTCGCGGCACAAGCGCTCCAGGGTGCGCAGCTTGGCCGCGCGGTCGCGCACGGGCTCGACCACGCGGCCGCTCAACCGGCCGCCGGCGATCTCGAGCTCGTTCGACTCCTGGAGGTCGAAGCCGAGACGCCGGCGCACGGGCTCGGCGAAGACGCCGAAGCCCCCCGAGACCAGGGCCGTGAAGGCGCCGTGGGCGCGCATGGTGGCCACCAGCACGGCGGCGCCCGGGGTGAACACGACCCGCGCCAGCGCGATGTCGAGGGCCGCCACGGAGAGGCCCGCGAGGCGCGCCACGCGCTCTTCGAGAGCGGCGCGGAAGTCGAGCTCGCCGTTCATGGCCCGCGCCGTCACCGCGGCCACGGCGGCGCCGCAGCCGGCGAGCTCGGCGAGCTCGTCGAGCATCTCGTTGGCGATCACCGTCGACTCCATGTCGGCCACCAGCAGCCGCTTGCGGCGCCCGGCGGCCGGCTGCGCCGCGAGGTCGACGGCCTCGCCTGCGAGCGCGCGGCGCGCGGCGGCCTCGGCGGCGGCGGGCTCGAGGCCGGCGAAGACCAGGTCGCAGGCTTCGCCGTCGGCGAGCCAGCACGGCGCGTCCACGGCGGCGCCGAGCCGCCGCAGCGCGGCGGCGGCGCGCTCGGCGCAGGCGGCCGCGTGGCCGCCCGGGGCGGGCGTCACGAGCGTCAGCACCGCGGCCGGATCACGCATGGTAGGGGACGACGGCACGGGGCGATTGTGGCACGGGGAGCGTCGCGCTTGAGCTGGCCGGCCCGGATCGGATACGGTGGACCTTCCCTCTTCGAAAGACACCGACGTGAGCAAAGAAGAAACCAAGAAGAAGAAGGTCGACTTCCGCACCGCCTGGCGGGCGGCGCGCGACCTCATCTGGCAGTACCGCTGGCGGCTCGCCCCCGGGCTCGTGCTGATCCTGATCAACAGCCTCACCGGCTTCGTGCTGCCGGCGAGCTCGAAGTTCGTCATCGACGAGGTGATCGGCAACCGAAGGGTGGACCTGCTCGGCACTCTGGCGCTGGTCGCGGGGTTGGCGACGGTCGTCCAGGCCGCGACCTCGTTCATGCTCACTCAGCTCCTGAGCGTCGCGGCCCAGCGCGCCATCACCGAAATGCGCAAGAGCGTCGAGCAGCACGTGATACGCCTGCCCGTCTCCTATTTCGATTCCACCAAGTCGGGCATCCTGATCTCGCGGATCCTCACCGACGCCGAGGGCATCCGCAACCTGGTCGGCACCGGAGTCACTCAGCTCGTCGGGGGCTCGATCAGGGGCTCGCTCGCCCTGGCGATCCTCTTCTATCTCAACTGGCGCATGACCACGATCACGCTCGTCGTGCTGCTCGGCTTCGGCGGCATGATGGCGGTGGCCTTCAAGCGGCTGCGCCCGCTCTTTCGCGATCGGGGCGAGCTGTACTCTCAGGTCAGCGGCCGGTTGGCCGAGAGTCTCGGGGGCGTGCGCATCGTCAAGTCCTACACCGCCGAGAAGCGCGAAGATCGGATCTTCGCCCACGGCGTGCACAAGCTCTTCCGTAACGTCGCCAAGACCCTTACCGGCACCGCCGCAGTCACCGCCGGCGCGACCCTGCTCTTCGGCGCCGTCGGCGTGATCATGATGCTGATCGGCGGCCGCGCGGTCCTGAACGGCACCATGACCTCGGGCGAGCTTGTGAGCTACATCATGTTCACCTTCATGGTAGCAGCGCCGATGATCCAGATCTCGTCGATCGGCACGCAGATGACCGAGGCCCTCGCCGGCCTCGACCGCATCCGCGAGCTGCGCCTGATGACCACCGAGGCCGACGACGACGCCGACCGCCGGCCGATCGAGTCGCTGCGCGGAGACATCGAGTTCCAGGGCGTCTGGTTCGAGTACAAGGAGGGCGTCCCGGTGCTGAGAGACGTCTCCTTCGCCGCTCCCGCCGGCTCGACCACGGCGCTGGTGGGCTCGAGCGGCTCCGGCAAGTCGACGCTCATCGGCCTGGTGATGGCCTTCAACCGGCCGCAGCAGGGGAGGATCCTCGTCGACGGCCGCGACCTCGCCGGCCTGCGTCTCTACGACTACCGCTCCCACCTCGGCATCGTGATGCAGGACAACTTCCTCTTCGACGGCACGATCGCCGAGAACGTCGCCTACGCCAACCCGCACGCCGAGCGCGAGCTGATCGAGCACGCCGGCCGCATCGCCCACTGCGACGTCTTCGTCGACGACTTCGAGAAGGGATACGACACGGTGGTGGGCGAGCGCGGCGTGAAGCTCTCGGGCGGCCAGCGCCAGCGGGTGGCGATCGCGCGGGCGATCCTGGCCGACCCCAAGATCCTGATCCTCGACGAGGCGACCTCGAGCCTCGACTCGGAGAGCGAGGCGATGATCCAGGACGGCTTGAAAGCCCTGCGCCAGGGGCGCACGACCTTCGTCATCGCCCACCGCCTGTCGACCATCCGCAGCGCCGACCAGATCCTGGTCATCGAGGAGGGCGAGATCGTCGAGCGCGGCACCCACGAGGAGCTGTTGGCCGCCGACGGGCGCTACCGCGAGCTCTACGACAAGCAGTACAAGCTCGATCGCGACCGCTTCATCAATCCCGGCGAGGACTTCACGCCCGAGCCCGAAGAGGAGCCGCCGCCGGCGGTCGCGGCGGGCCGGTCGGCCCTGTGACGGCGTGGCACGCCCGCACGGGCATTAATGCCCGTGCGGTCCGCGGTGCGTGGGTAGGGGAGCCGCTGTGCATGATCACTATGACCCCGTGATCGGGACGCCCGCGTTCCTCGGCGGCCCGCGGGTCCTCAACCGTCCCCCGCTCTTCCGCGACCCGGCGCCTCCGCCGCCCGTCCGGCGCCGCTGGCTGCTGCCGGCGGCGCTCTTCGCCGTCACTTGCCTCTCCACCTGGCACGCCGGCAACACCTGGACCGACGACGGCTGGATCTACGCCGCCGGCATCATGACGATCCTCGCCTGCCACGAGCTCGGCCACTTCCTCCAGGCCCGCCGCTACGGCGTGCCGGCCAGCCCGCCCTACTTCATCCCGATGCCGCTCTCGCCGATCGGCACCCTCGGCGCCGTCATCGCCATGCGCTCGCGGATCGCCGACTCGCGGGCGCTCTTCGACGTCGCCGTCACCGGTCCCGTGGCCGGGCTGGTGCCGACGCTCGTGATGCTGGTCGTCGGGCTGCGGCGCTCGGAGATCGGCGGCTTCGTCACCGAGCCGCCGTGGCTGGCCGGCAAGCCGCTGCTCTTCCGGTGGCTCGAGGGGCTGGTCCTCGGCCCCGACCTGCCGGCGCTCGAGATCTCCTACCACCCGCTCGCCGTCGCCGCCTGGACGGGCCTCTTCGTGACCGCCCTGAACCTGATTCCGATCGGCCAGCTCGACGGCGGCCACGTCCTCTACACCCTGCTGCGGCGCAAGGCCCACGCCGTGTCGGCCGCGCTCGTCGCGCTGGCGGCGCTGGCGATCGCCGCCGACTTCCGCGCCTACGGCCCGTGGACGCTGATGCTGGTGCTGCTCGTGCTGATGGGCGTCCGGCACCCGCCCACGGCCCACGACGTGCCCCTCGGCCGCGGCCGCTCGGTGCTCGGCTGGCTGGCGATCGCCTTCGTGCTGGTGGGCTTCACGCCCTCGCCCTTCCCGCTGCGCTGAGACCGGCGGGAGAGTCGGCGCCGGGAGATAGAGACGTCGGACTCGTCGGACACGTCAGACGGGGCCGACACCGGCCTGGCGCCAGTCAGTCGACCCTGCTCCCCTGCTCGACCACCTGGCGGTGGAGCTCGTAGAGCCGCTCGAAGAGCCGGTCGAAGCGCGTTTGCAGCTCGCCGTGGCGCGCGGGCGTCAGGCCGGCGAACTGCCGCGCCTGGACGTTGCGCTCCCGGCTCAGGACCCGCGCCGTGAAGTCGGTGTAGTGCTCGGCCCAGAGGTTGATCGGCAGCTCGCCGACCCGCTGCTCGGCGAGGAAGGCGGCGAGCTCGGAGAGCTCCCCGGGACCCAGCTCGAGAGCGATCGGATCGGCGTAGCCCTCCTCCGGCATGATCTCGCGGGACGACGCCGAGCGGCCCTCGACGCGCAGCAGCCAGCCGTCCGCGCCCGGATCCGCGGGCTTGCGGTGGAGCAGGAGCTCGAGGGTCTCGGCCGCCAGCTCGCCGGCGGCCACCTTGGCGAGCCCGTCGTCGAGGTCGGCGGCTCTCGCGCCGCCGCGCGCCGGCTCGCGGGAGAGCTCCTGGAGGCGCTCCGCCAGCCGCCGCAGCTCGGCCGACTGCACGCCGCGCCGCACCTGCACCACCTCCTTGGCCACGCCGTCGAGCTCGAGGCGGACCCGGCAGAGGACCTCGAGCGCCGAGCCGGGCTTTTGCGGATCGGCTTCCGGGCGGCCGCCGTAGCGCTCGGCCAGGGAGGCGAAACCCACCTCGCGGAAGACCTCGAGATGAGCCCGGACCTGGTCCGGCGTGAGGGTGAACTGCGCCTCGCGGTTCCAGATGGCGACGCCGTTGCCGAAGATCTCGAGCGACGTCCAGCCGGCGTCGGTGCGGCATTCGTCGAGGACGTGCAGCTCGCTCCATCCCGACGCCAGGGCGCGCTCGAGCGCTTCGGCAAGGGCCGCGGAATCCGCGGCGGGGGCGCCGGCCCCCTGGTCGGCCTCCTGCGGCTGCATCGCGCCGCGGGTGGCCGGCTCGCGCTCCACCGCGGAGCAGGCGAGCATCGAGAGCAACACGCCGGGGATCGTCAGCTTCCACATGGTCTCTCTCCGTTCTCTCGAGAAGATCGTTCGCGAGTAGGGTAGCATCTTCGCGATGTCCCTGGTCTGGTTGCTGGTGAGCTGGTTGGTCTTGCCGTCCGGCGGATCGCCGGCCGTCGAGCCGGAGGACCTCGAAAGCCTCGATCCCCTGCTCGTCGAGCTCGTCGAAGAGCGGGCCGCCGCGGTCGCCGCGAGGCCCGGCGACGCCGGCGCCCACGGCGAGCTCGCGCTGGTCTACGAGGCCAACCGCATGTGGCCGGAGGCGCGCGCGAGCTACGAGAACGCCGTCCGCCTGGCCCCCGGCGACCTGCCGTGGCGCTTCCACCTCGCCCTCACCCGGCGCCAGACCGGCGACTTCGAGGGCGCCCTCGCGCTCTACCGCGCCCTCGCCGCCGAGCGTCCCGACTTCGCGCCGGCGGCGCAGCGCCTCGGCGAGGCGCTCCTCGATGCCGGCGAGGTCGCGGCGGCCCGCGCCGCCTTCGAGAAGCTGATCGACCTCGCGCCGCGGGCGCCCCACGGCTACGCGGGGCTCGGCGACGCGTTGCTGCGCCAGGGCGACGCGGCGGCCGCGGCCACGGCCCTGGAGCACGCCGTGGCGTTGGCTCCCGGCTACCGGGCGGCGCGCTACCTGCTGGGGACGGCGTACCTGCGTCTCGGCCGCCGCGACGAGGCCGAGCGCGAGCTGGCGCGCGGCGTCGGCGCCGCGGTCGAGCAGCTTCCGGATCCCCTGGCGCCGCGGCTCGAGACCTACGCCGTGGGCCTCACCGACCGGCTGAGCCGGGCCGGCGCCGAGATCGCCGCGGGCCGGCCCGAGCGCGCCGCGGCGCTGCTCGAGGAAGCGCGGGCCGCCCACCCCGCCAACGTCACGCTGCTCAACAACCTGGCAATCGCCTACCTGCGCCAGGGCCGGCTCGACGAGGCCCGCGAGCTCCTCGACGAGGCCCGGCAGCGCGAGCCGGCGAAGTTCTCGACCTATCTCAACCTGGCGTCGTGGGCGCTGCGTGCCGGCCGGCTCGACGAGGCCCTCGGCTTCGCCGCCGACGCCGTGGCGCGGGCGCCGGACCTGGCCCAGCCCCACTTGACCCGCGCCGAGATCCTGGCGCGCCGCGGACGCTTCGACGACGCCCGCGGCTCCTACCGCCGCGCCGTCGACCTGGCCCCGGACCTGCTGCCGGCCTGGCTCGGCCTGGCCCGCGTGAGCCACGCCCTGGGCGAGCGCGACGACGCCCGCGCCGCCCTCGCCGAGGCCCGCCGCATCGCGCCGCGGCACCCGCTGGTGCTGCGCCTCGAAGAGGAGCTCCGGCAGGGGGAGTAGAGCTTTGCGGGCAATATCCCTCGCCGCCGCGCTTCTCGGCCTCGGCGCCGGGCCGCCGGCGACGCCCGCACCGGAGCCCTGGTTCGAGGAGGTCGCCGAAGCCTCCGGAGTCGTTTTCGACCACGTGCGCGGCATGCCGGCGCGCTTCTGGTTCCCGGAGATCATGGCGGGCGGCGGCTGCTGGCTCGACGCCGAGGGCGATGGCGACCTCGACCTCTTCCTGGTCCAGGGCGGCCCGCTGACTCCGGCTCCGGCGGCGCCTCCCCATCGGCTCTACCGCAACCAGGGCGACGGCACCTTCGCGGACGAGGAGGTCGCCGCCGGCGGATTCGGCATGGGCTGCGCCGTGGGCGACTACGACGGCGACGGCGACGACGACCTCTACGTGACCCGGGTGGGGCCGAACGCCCTCTACCGCAACGAAGAAGGCGTTTTCCGCGACGTCGCCGCCGCGGCCGGCGTGGCCCACCCCGGCTGGGGCTCGAGCGCCGCCTTCCTCGACGTGGAGGGGGACGGCGACCTCGACCTCTTCGTGGTGAATTACGTGCGCTGGTCGCCCGAGCGCGAGATCGTCTGCTCCCAGGGGAGCGACCGCGACTACTGCCAGCCGGCCAACTACAACGCCCCGGCCCCGGACGTGCTCTACCTCAACGACGGCGGCGTCTTCCGCGACGCGACCGCCGCGGCGGGCCTGGCGCGGGCCTTCGGCAACGGCCTCGGCGTGACCGCCGGCGACTTCGACGGCGACGGCCGCCCCGACCTCTACGTGGCCAACGACGGCGACCCCAACCAGCTCTGGATCAACCAGGGCGGCGGCACCTTCGCCGACCGCGCCCTGCTCTCCGGCGTCGCCGTCAACCGCCAGGGCGTGGCGGAGGCGGGCATGGGCGTGGCCGCGGTGGACGTCGAGAACGACGGCGACCTCGACCTCTTCGTGACCCACCTGCGCGACGAAACCAACACCCTCTACGTCAACCAGGGCGGCTGGTTCGACGACGCCACGGCGCAAGCGGGACTGGCGGCGCCGTCGATCGGCTCGACCGGCTTCGGCCTCGGCTTCGCCGACTTCGACCACGACGGCGAGCTCGACCTCTACGTGGCCAACGGCCGCGTCAGCCGCGCCCTGGCGCCGCTCGCGGACGATCCCTACGCCGAGCCCGACCAGCTCTTCCGCGGCCTCGGCGGCGGCCGCTTCGCCGAGGTCGCGGGCGCCGGCCTGGCCGCGTCCCTCGTCGACGCCGGCCGCGCCGCCGCCCTCGCCGACTACGACGGCGACGGCGACGTCGACGTGCTGGTGGTCAACAACGGCGGCCGCGCGCGGCTCTTGCGCAACCGCGCCGCCCGCGGCCGGTGGGTCATGTTCCGGGTCACCGACCGCCACGGCCACGTGGCGGCCGGCGCGCTGGTCGGAGTCAGGGTCGCGGACCGTTGGCAATGGCGCGTCGTCCAGCGCGCTGCGAGCTACCTGGCGAGCCACGACCCCCGCGTCCACTTCGGGCTCGGCGCGGCGCCGCGCGTCGACGAGGCCGTCGTCGTCTGGCCGTGGGGGCGGCGGGAGTCCTTCGGGGGATTCGCGGCCGGCGCCGTCCACGAGCTGCGGGAGACGACTCGGGCCGCGTCAGGAGTCGAGAACGTCGTCGAGTGACGTGGCGGTGCCGGCGCGCGCCAGCCAGCGATCCAGCGTCGCGGAATCCCCCGTGCCGAGGATTCGCTCGCGGGCGGCTTCAGACACCCAGCAGCGCCCCCACCTCGAGAGGGAGCGCCAGGCAGCGGTCGTGGATCCGGTGCTTCGGGTCGAGACGAAGCCACTTCTCCTCCTCCGCGTCCCACTCGCAGACCTCGTCCTTCTTCACGAAGACCCCGATAAGACGTCATAACGGACGCTGTTCTAGCAGCTTGACAAGTCTCAAGACGTCATAAGATCGACGGTTGGGACGTCTTGTCAACTCCAAGACGTCATAAAGCTGGGAGCGCAGGCGTCCAGCCGTTCCGGAAAAGCAGGCTGGTGGGCTCCTGGGAACCTGCTCGTGACGCTCCTACTCGTGACGCAGCGCCCGCAGCGGGTCGACCCGCTCTGCTCGCGGAAGTCCACGTAGTCCATGTAGGACGACACCGAGGGGCCCTCGCCGCGATCCGTGTAGACGGCGGCGAGACCTTCCGTGTCGACGCCCGGAACGCCCTTCCACAGCAGGGCGTTGGCGAGGCTGAAGATGGCGGCGTTGGCGCCGATGCCGAGCGCCAAGGTCACGACGGCGGCGGCCGTGAAAACCGGGCTCTTGGCCAGCATGCGCAGGCCGTAGCGGAAGTCTTGTACGAGTGCGTCCACGAGCTCCTCCTGGTTGGGCCGATCCAGACGAGGAGCGAGCAAGAAGCAGGCCAGCAAAGATGGCGAAGGAGCTTCCGCCGCGGCCGTTCCGGTGTACGATTCCGGAAATCGACGTCACGAAACCGGACACGGAGGGACGCCGTGAGCGACGACACCGATCCCCTGCTGGACTTCTGCCGTTCGCTGCCCGGGGCCACCGAGGACGTCAAGTGGGGCGACAACTTGGTCTTCTCTGTCGGCGGCAAGATGTTCGCTCTCTTCAACCTGCCGGACGGCGAGCCCTTCAGCCTCAAGGTCGACCCCGACGCCTTCTCGATCATCGTCGGCAAGCCGGGGATCGAGCCCGCGCCCTACCTCGCCAAGCACTCGTGGATCTACCTCACGCGGCGGGACGTGATCCCGCTCGAGGCCGTCAAGGAGCTGCTGCAGGAGTCGCACGCGCTGGTGGCGTCGAAGCTGTCGAAGAAGCTGCGTCGCAGCTTGGGTATAACTGGCTCGGGAGACTGACAGTCTTGCCGTACCGGGTAGAATTCACTCCTGAGGCCGACGACCAGCTCGCGCACCTGACGGCTCGCGACCGGATGAGCGAACGGTCGTCATCCTCGCGGTCGGAGTGAAGATCCGTGACCGGGTCACGATCGGGGGAAAGGAGATCGAGCTGTGAAAACCCTGGATCTGGCAAAAGCGACTGGCTCGATGTCGGAGTACGTGCGGCAGGCTCGAGAGGAGCCCCTGGTCCTGACGCGACGCGGCAAGGCAGTCGCCGCCGTGGTGCCGCTAGCCGACGGCGACCTCGAGAGCTTGGCCGTTGGCGCACATCCGGACTTTCTCGCCATCATCGAACGCTCGCGTGCCCGCTACAAAGAGGAGGGCGGTCTCTCCCTCGAAGAGATTCGACGGAAGTACGAAGTCATGCCTTGAGGGTCTGCCTCAATGTGGGACGACCCGCCACCGGGAGGGCGAACGGCTCCGGCCTCGGCTCGGCGCCGGGCGAGCGGATGAGCGACGACGGCGAGCAGCTCGAAGACAGGGTGAAGGCCCTCGCGTCCGGATGGACGGCGGCCCTGGCCGCCGCTCGTCGAGCGACGTGGCGGTACGTCAGGCCGCCATCGCCTCCCGCTCGAGCGCCGCGGCCCGCCCTGGCTCGATCTCGAGCGCCCGGGCCAGACGGCCCAGCCAGTCGCGTTCCAGGTCCGAGGCCTGCCCGTCCGCCAGCACGATCAGGGCCGCGCAGCGGTAGAGCGCCTCGCGCCCCGGTCCCGGCGGCGCCAGGGCCACGAGCTCGGCCGGCGTCGGCGGCAGCACCAGGTCGCGGTGGATCTGGAGCGTCTGCTCCTGCGACAGCCCGGACTCGCCGAGACGGCGATGGATCAGCTCCTTCTCCTCGGGCGCCAGGCTGCCGTCGGCCAGGGCCGCCGCCACCATCGTCCGCACGACGGCGTAGACCGCCTCCGGCGGTAGCTCACTCTCCTCCACCTCCTGCGGCTCCGCGGCCGGCGGAGGTGGCGGCGGAGGTGGCGGAGGCGGCACCGCCTGGACCGACGGCGGCGGGGGCGGCGGCGCGGCGGGCGGCGGAGGCGGCGGGGGCGGCGCCACGGCGACGCCTGCGGCCGGCGGCACCGTGCCCTGGCGCTGACTGAGAGCGCTCGCAACGCCGCCGGCGAGCGCCGCGCCACCGGCCAGCCACAGCAGGTTCTTGCCGCCCACCATGCGCGTCACCCGGCGGACGCTGCGGCCGTCGAAGCCGACGGAGTCGCCGATCATGTCGGTCACCAGTCTTTCGAGGAAGCCCATAGCCGTCATTGTACGTCGAGAGGACGCCTGCCGGCACCGGTGCGCTGGTATGCTTCACCGTCCCAGATGAGCAAAACTCACCCGGACGTCGCGTCCCCGCCGTCTTTCGACGAGGTCTTCGCCGCGTTGCCCCCGGTGGGCTCGCCGGAGTACCTCGAGCGCCTGCGCACGGCGTCGACGCAGGAGCTGCCTCCGGAGGTCCTGGCGCGAGCTTACCGTCAGCTCGCCGGCGAGGACGACGAGGCCGCCCGCGCCACCCTGGCGCGGCTGCTGGGCGAGAGGAAAGGACGACCCGAGTACCTCGGCACGGTGCTCTGGCACGCCACCCGCAGGGTGCCGCGCCACCAGCACTGGCAGGAGGCCCTCGACCTCTTCCAGGACGCCGTGGCCCTCGTCATCGAGGTCCTGCCCACCGAGCGCGGCCGTTACGCGGAGCGCGCGTGGCGCAGCTTCTGCTACCAGCGCCTCATCGACGCCTGGCGCCGGCGCCAGGGCCGACGCGGCGAGCGCGCGGAGTCGCGGCGCGTCGAACCTGCGGCCGACGAGGACGCCGAGGCCCTGGACCCTCTCGACCTGGCCGAGGACCTGCCGCCCTGGCACGCCGCGGTGAGGCCCGACAAGCTCCCGTGGCTCGAGGAGCTCGTCGGCCGGGTCGTCGCCGGGGTCGCCGACCCGTTCGTGCGCGCGGTGGCCGAGGACCAGTGGCTTTCCGGCGACCCGTCGCCGATTTCCGGCGCCCGCACGTCAGCCGGCGGCCGCAAGCCGCTCACGCGGCGCTACGGCAAGAGCCGTTTCCAGGTCTACCGCGCCCTGAACGCGGCCCGCGCACGCCTCTTTGCCGCCCTCGCGACGCAGAACGAGGTGGAGGTCGACCTCGAGGCGTTGCGCACGAAATGGAGCGCGTCGGCGTTAGAGTGAATAAAGGAGCCCTTTCATGGCGACCGCAGCACACTCCCTCGACGAGCTCCTCGCGCAAACCGAACGCGCCTGGCTCGACCGCCGCGACGCCGGCACCGTGGACCGTCTCGCCGCCGAGCACCCGGAGCACGCCGAGGAGCTCTACGCGTTTTTCTCCGGGCTGGTCTTCGGCGACGTCGAAGGCGCGGTGCCCGGCGAGCTGGCGCAAGAGGCGGTCGAGCGCACCCGCGCTTGGCTGGACGAGGAGGGCTTCGAGCGCGCGCGCGAGGCGGCGCGCCAGGTGCCGCCCACCTTCGTGCGTTTCCTCCAGCGCCGTACGCGGCAGGACCCCGAGACGATCGCGCGCCGGATCAGCGACGTCTCGTGGGAGTTCCTGGCGCAGGTTAGCCGTCATCCCGCGCTGGTGCCGCGGCGGGTGCGCGAGGAGCTCGCCTCGCGCATCGCCCGTCATTGGTCGATCCCGGCGGCGGAGAGCTTGCGGGCGATGGCGTCCTCGGGGCCGGTGCCGCGGGCCGCGTCGCGCCGGCGCCCGTATCCGCCGCCGCCGTCGACGTTCGAGGAGCTGCTGGCGAGCTCGTCGCTGACGGCGGCCCAGCGTTCGCT
>Ga0299906_10003887_pt1 | contig 12288 bp, 10 predicted proteins | sample RVTome_14_FD_200259 | JGI IMG/M metagenome (GOLD analysis project Ga0299906, IMG submission 200259) | Soil microbial communities from uranium-contaminated site in the Upper Colorado River Basin, Wyoming, United States - RVT145D125 (version 2) ...
GTCCTCCTCTTGATAGAGCGCGAAAGCCGCCGGCGGGGGATCAAGGCGGCAACGCCCAGGCGGCGAGGAGCGCCCGAGTGATTCGAAGAGAGCGTGAGCTAGGACCCGATCGGGCAGAGCTCGAGGAGGCCCGGGATCCGCTCCAGGTCCGCAGCGTCGGCCGAGGGCAGGCGGCCCTCCGACTGCCGCTGGCTCCAGAGCGCCTCGGCCCGCCGCAGGACGTCGCACGCTTCCGGCTCGAGCGACGGCGCACCCTGGGCGAGCAGGGCCCGGCCCAGCCCATAGCGGGCGCTGGCCGCCTCCCGCCGCGCGACCTCGTAGTCCGGATCCTCGGATATCGCCCGTTCGGCGATGGCCAGCGCCCGCCGGAATCGCGGCACGGCGCCCGGCGCGTCTCCCGAGTCCGTCAGGCAGCGCCCCAGCTGCGACGCGGCCGCCACCACCGCCATCTGGCTCCAGCGATCGCTCGGATCCCGGCCCAGCGAGTCCTCGGCCGTGCCCAGCGCGTCCTCGGCAACCTCGTTGGCGCCTTTTGCGTCGCCAAGCCGGGCGCGAAAGCGGCTCTCCGCGTTCAGGATGAACAACAGGATCCGCACCTGCCGGGCGTCCCGAACGGGCTCCCCGGGGGAAGCCTGAATCGCCCCCCGGGCCCGGCCTAGCTGCTCCAGTGCGGCCGGCAGCTCTCCACCGAAGGCCAGCTCCGCGGCGAGCTGGTTGAGCGACGCCGCGGCCACCGTCTGCAGGGCGCTGTCGTCCGGCTGCGCGCTCAGAGCCTCCTCGGCCTCGGCGACGGCGCGTTCGGCTGAGCGCCGCGCCGCGTCTCGTTTCCCCTGCATCGCCTGCGCCTCGGCCAGCCGCTGGTAGACCGCCCCCAGCCGGCCCGGCGCCGATCCGGGCATGACTCCCGGCCTGTCGACCGCCTCGAGCCGCGAGGCTGCGGACTGGAACGACAGCTCGGCCTCCGCGACCTGACCGACGGTGCGTTGCAGAGTGCCCAGGTCGTACTCGAGCAGAGCCAGGCCTACCTCGTCCTGCGCATCTGCGGGAGAGCGGGCGGCAAGCCGCCCGCGGATGGCCATGGCCTTGGCATGGCTCTCGAAAGCGTCTGTAGAGTCACCCAGGTTCGCTCCCGCTCCTCCTCCCTGCACCCAGGCGAGACGCCGGTACGCGTCGGCCAGCTCACGCTGCAGAGCGTCGTCGTCCCCGACCTCCAGAGCGAGACTGTCGAGGTACTCGAGGGCGCGCGCCACCAGCAGCCGGCGGGCGGGAGTTGCTCCCGGCAGGTTGGCGATCGCATCGTGGAGCTCGTAGATGACCCAGCCGGCCAGCTTCCTCACGTCCTCGAAGCGCCGCTCGGCGCGCAGGCGCTCCCTCTCGGCGACGCGCGCCTGCCACGCGATTGCCGCGGTGCCGGCCACCAGACCGATCAGCCCCAGGGTAGCGATCGCCACCCCTCCGCGGTGCCGTCTCGCGAACCTCCCGAGGAGGTAGAGCCTCGAGGCTCGGCGCGCCCGAACCGGGCGGTGCTCGAGGTATCCCGCGACGTCGTCGGCCAGGTCCTCGACCGACACGTAGCGATCTGCGGGGGACTTCTCCAGGGCCTTCGCCACGATCGCATCCAGGTCACCCTCGAGGACCTGGCGCAGGCGCCTCGAAGCGACCCGACTCGGGAGTGCGGGAACCTCCTGGCACACGCTCCGGACGGCCTCCGAGAGCGCCTGGACGTCGCACTCGTAGGGCTTCCTGCGGGCGAGGAGCTGATAGAGGACCACTCCCAGGGAGTAGACGTCGGAGGTGGTGTTGATCGGCTTGCCGAGGAGCTGCTCCGGGCTCGCGTAGTCGAGGGTCACGGCCCGGTTCACCGTGTCGGTGGCCTCTCCACCGCGGTCGGGCTCGAGGAGCTTGGCGATGCCGAAGTCGAGCAGCTTCGGCACTCCGTCGGCACCGACCAGGATGTTCGCGGGCTTGATGTCCCGGTGCACCACCAGGTTCTGGTGAGCGTACCGCACGGCCGCGCACACGCTCAGGAAGAGCGCCAGCCGCTGCCGCACGCCCAGGTCGCCCTCGTCGCAGTAGCGTGTGATGGGGACCCCTTCCACGTGCTCCATGACGAGGTAGGAGACCCCGTCCCCGTCGACGCCGGCGTCGAGGAGCCGAGCGATGTTGGGATGGTCCAGACCGGCCAGGATGCGGCGCTCGCCCTCGAAGCGACGCTGCGCATCGACACCGGGAGCCCCGCGGCCGACTCGTTTGACGGCAACGCGGCGCACGAACTGGCCGTCGTCGCGGTCCGCCAGGTAGACGACCCCCATGCCGCCTGCGCCCAGCTCCCCGACGACGCGGTAGGGCCCGAACCTCGCGGGCGCACGCGGCGCCGCGAGGGGAGGTCGTTCCAGGAACCCGCTCTCGCTCGCGGAGCGCAGCTCTTCCGACATGGCCAGGATCTCGGTCCGCAGGGCCGGCTCCCGCTGGACGCTCTCCGCCAGGAACCTCGCGCGCTGAGCCTCCGGCCTGTCCAGCGCCGCCGAGAGGATCGCCGACACGCGGGCCCAGCGCGCCGCCTCATCCATGGGCGATTCGGAGCCGCCTGGCCAGCCACGCTTTCGCGAGCATCCAGTCCTTCTTGACGGCCCAGGCCGGGAGCCCGAGGACCGTCGAGATCTCGGGGATGGTCAGGCCGCCGAAGAAGCGCATCTCGACGATCCGCCCCCGGCGCTCGTCGATCGCCTGCAGCTCGGAGAGCGTCCGGTCGAGGTCGAGCAGGTCCACCTGGTGGGTGGCACCCGGCAGCGCGACGTCGATCGGCTTCGTCAGCTCGATGAGCGCGCTCCCCGGGTTCCGCTTCCGCGCCCCCCTGCGGCGGGCGTGGTCCACGAGCACCTGCCGCATCAACTGCGCGGCCACGGCGAAGAAGTGCTGCCGGTTCTGCCAGTCCTTGTCGTGCTGGGGAGTCAGCCGCAGGAAGGCCTCGTGGAGCAGGGCCGTCGGCTGGAGCGTGTGGTCGGAGCGCTCGCGCCGCATCGACCGCCGCGCGATCCGGCGCAGCTCCCCGTAGACGAGGGGGACGAGGTGGTCGAGCGCCGCTTCGTCGCCCCGGCTCCAGCGATGCAGGAGGTCCGTGATCTCCCCAGCCATCGCGCCCTCCGAAGGACAATGGCCATCATATCCCGCGACGCGTCGACCGTTGCGGCGCAGCGGCCCGGTGGGTCTCGTCGCGCACCGGGGGTGAACCCGGAAGCCGACCTGTCGCGGGACTCTACTCGCTCATGGTCGGGTAGTCGATGGTCCAGAGCCAGGTGCCGTCGAGCTCCTGCCGCGCCACTTCGGAGCTGACGGTGCCATTGGGATAGCGGCACGAGGTGAGCGCCAGGCGTCCGTTCAGAATCGCGGGGTATTGCTCTCCGGCATGGAACACGAAGCCAGTGGCCAGCAGACGCGCGAACAACTCGCGTATCTCATCGGCACCGCGGGCGCATCGGCCTCCGCCACGGCGACGACGGCGTCCGGCTCGTACAGGGCGACCATGCCATCGACGTCGCCCACCGCGGCTCGCCTGATCAGCGAAGGCTCGAGCTGCTGTGGATTGCGAATGGTCTCATCCCCTCTCCGGCCCATGCTGTGACTCCTCCCGAACGCCTCCCCCGGCTGGCGGGAGTATTCCTGATGGCGCCCGCTCCATCAAGAGCTCGGATCCGCGCCGGGCCCGGCTCGAGTCGAGCGGACGAGACACGACCCGGCCCCCAGGGGTAGCCTTGTCCGACCGCGATCTCGGTAGCCGCCTGCTGATAGGCGGCACCAGGCCAGGAGGGGTTCGGATGAACGACGACGACATGCAGTTCTCCCGCAGGAGCTTCCTGTGGTCGGCGGGGGGCGCGATGGTGGCGGCGCCTCTGGCGGCCGCGCAGGTCCCCCACATCGACCTTCCCCCGCTGCCGGGTGAGCCGCTGCGCTGGGCCGTGGTCGGCCTGGGCCGCCTCGCGGTCTTCCAGATCCTGCCCGCGTTCGCCGCGTCCCGCGCCAGCCGACTGACGGGACTCGTCAGCGGCAGCCCGGACAAGGCCCGTCACCTCGCGCAGCTGTACGGCGTGGACGCCAGACACATCTACGACTACGACAGCTACGACTCCCTGGCCGAGGATCCCGAGATCGACCTCGTGTACGTCGCGCTGCCCAACAGCATGCACGCCGAGTACACGATCCGCGCCCTGCGCGCCGGCAAGCACGTCCTGTGCGAGAAGCCGATGGCCAACAGCGCGCCGGAGTGCGAGGAGATGATCGCCGCGGCCCGCGAGACAGGGCGCAAGCTCATGATCGCCTACCGCCTGCGCTACGAGCCGTTCAACGTGGAGCTGATCAGGATCGCCCGGGACCCCGCGGAGATGGGCCCCACTCGCATCATCGAGGCGTCGGCGGGATTCTCGATAGGCGACCCGGCCCAGTGGCGGCTCCGGAAGGCGATGGCCGGCGGGGGCTCTCTGATGGACATCGGGATCTACGCCCTCAATGCCTCGCGCTACCTGACCGGTGAGGAGCCGACGCACGTGACGGCGATGATGGATTCGACCTCAGGGGATCCCCGCTTCGCGGAGGTCGAGGAGAACATCACCTTCCAGCTGCGTTACCCGAGCGGGATCCTGGCCAATTGCGCCTCGAGCTACGGCGTCGGCATGAACCGGTTCCGGGTCTCCAAGCCCGAGGGTTGGGCCGAGCTGGAGCCCGCTCTCAGCTACCGTGGCCTCCGCATGCGCGTCGGGCGCGGCGAGGTCGTGGAGCAGCGCCCGCAGCGGGTCGTCGACCACTTCGCCGCGGAGATGGACCACCTGTCGCGTTGCGTCCTCGACGGGACCGAACCTCTGACCCCCGGCGAGGAGGGCCTGCGGGACATGCGGGTGATCGCGGCCATCTACGAGGCTGCGCGCAGCGGGGAGACCGTGGCCCTGTCGTGAGCTGCGGGCCGCCCGAGGCGGCCGGCGCCGGAGTACCCCGCTCGACCCCCCATCCGGCGGCGGTGTCAGTTCGTCGGCTCGGCGGCGCGCGCCACGTCCACATCCGCAGCCACCTCGTCGCGGACGAGCGCCCAGTGGAAGAGGTTGTCGTCGTTGGCCACGAAGAAGTTGTGGTTGTAGTGCGTGAGCTTCATGTTGCGGTAGAGAGGCCGGGTGATGCGCACGACCTCGTCCCAGTGCGCGAGCGCCCGCTCCAGGTGCGCGATCGCGCGCGCCTGCCACTCGGCACCTGCGCCGAGCCGAAAGGTGTGGAGCGCGACCGCGCCGCGCAACTTCTCGGAGAGATGCAGTCCCAGGTGCGCCCAGACCTGGACGTCGGCGACTTCGTACCGAAGAGACGCGTCCTTTCCCGTGTTTATCCCAGCGACGAGCCGCAGCGCTTCCCGGTTGTCGCGCTCCAGACGGTCGGCGAGCGCCGGCGGTGTGACGCGGCCAGCCGCGAAGGCCACGCCGTTCCGGGCAGCCTCGACGAAGTCGGCCACCGACACGTAGTCGGAATCCATCACCGGATGGCCGATGAGCTGGTCCACCGAGATGTACCGTGTGTAATCCCCCTGGAGAGCCAGGAAACCCTCGCCGTACAGGGTGAAGTCCCAGCGCGAGTCGTAGAGCGAGCCCAGCCGGAGCTGGGTGGCGGAGGCGAGCGCGTACGCGCGCAGCAGCTCCCGCGCCCCGCCACCGTAGCGCCGGACGAACCCCGCCTCGAACACCGCATCGGGAGTCTCGGGATCGTAGAGCAGCCGCCCCCAGAGCTGGTAGAAGAGCCACTGCCGCTCGAACGCCCACTTCCAGCTCACGGGCTGCTCCACGGCAGTGAAGTAGTCGAGCGCGGGGATGTAGGTCTCAGAGCCGACCAAGTAGCCGCCCACGTAGCCCTCCGAGCCGTTGCGGGCGATGTGCTCGCGGATGAAGCCCGGCACGCCCCAGCGCAGCGCGAAGAAGTCCTCGTTCCGGGCCGTCCAGACGACCTTGTAGTTCGTCGGCGGCGGCTCGAAGTACGTGTCGCCGAGCTCGCCCCCATGCACCTTGACCAGCCTGGGCGTGGAGTGGGCGTGAGACCAGTTGAACTTCATCTCCACCCAGATGGGCCCGTCGAATCGCGACCCCAGCCTCTCGATCGCCGTGCGCGTCACCTGCTCCACGTTTCGGCTCACGCCTGGAGCGGAGGACGTGCCCGACGAGAACGGCACGCGGTGGATCAGCTTGACGGGGCGCCCGGCGTCCAGCATGCCCGCGACGAGGACCTCATCGACCCATCGCTGGCGCTCGAGCGGCGTCATCCCCGCCATACCCTCGCCGTGCGACACGCCGAAGCCGTCGAGGTCGGGGTACTCCTCGAGCGTCTGTCTCACGCACTCGCGCAGGTAGCGCTTGACGAGCGTGGACGTGTCGCCCGGCACGTAGTAGTGGGGGTAGAAGCTCTCCTTGGCGACACCCTGCGCCTTCGCGAACGCCTCGCTCACGAAGATGTTCCAGTGCACGACGTACGTGTCCAGCGCGCGCTCCTTGGCCAGGCGGAAGATCCCGCGGTACAGGCGCTGCCACTCCTCGAGCTGCGCCTCCGTCCACGGGCTCGCCTCCGGGAAGCTCTTCGGCTGGATCATGTAGCTGAACGGGTGCAACGTCCAAAGGCTGATCGTGTTGAAGCGGTTCTCGACCATCATGTCGAGGAAGGCTTCCCAGAATCCGAGGTCGCGGACCGTGGCGAAATGCTGATCGAGGGCCGAGCTCGGCCGGTAGGTGTCCCAGGGGGTGTTGAACTTGATGCCGCGGAACTCGAGACGCGGCGCCCCGCGACTCGGGGGAATCTTTTCGAGGCGCGTGCCGTTCCGCAGCGCCTCCACCGCCGCCAGCGCGCCGTAGATCAGACCGCGCGCGTCGCCACCCTCGATGTCGAGCGCGGAACGGGAGGGCGCGATGGAGAACGCTTCCGCGGAGAGGCGTTTCGGCTCGATGGCGAGCCGGACGACGAAATCCGCGTTCTCCGGCATGACGAGGCGGACGTCGTGGCCGCTACCGCGAAGAGCCGCGCCGAGCCTGCGCGCCGCGTAGCGCGCCTGCGGCGAACCGGCGTCGTGGACGAGGGTGACGGACCGAGCGTTCGCGATTGGGGCTGACGCCAGTGCCGAGAGCGCCGCCATCGCGCAGGCCGTTCTCACTGGAACGCTCCAGGACATGGCTGATCATGCCAACCATGGCGCAACTCCTCAAGCCGTGGCTCGCTCGGGTTGGCCCCAGTCCGCTCGCCGACGCGATGTCGTGCGCGCTGGACCCGATCCGACCTCGCATGCCCTACCTCGAGCTCGTCACGATCGTCGTCGGCGACGACGACCTGGCCATCCCTTTCCGCCCTCCGCAGCGAGTCAGATCTCCGGCCGCGACCCGGGCGATCGGACGGGAGCGGACCCGGTCGCTGCGAGCCCGCCGGCCGCGTCGACCCCGGACGCGGCGGCGCGTGCTACTCTCTGCGACCGAATGCTCGAGGGCCGTCGCGTGCTCATAACCGGTGGCGCCGGGTTCATCGGGACCTCGCTCGCCCGCCGCCTGCTGGAGGCGCACGAGGTGGTCGTCTTCGACAACCTGCACCGCAACGCCCTCGCGGGAAGCGGCCTCCTGGACCATCCCTCGCTGCGCCTGGTGGAAGGCGACGTGCTGGATGCGACCGCTCTGGCGCAGGCCACCCGGGGCTGTCACATGGTCATCCACCTCGCGGCGATCGCCGGTGTCGACACCGTTCTCGAGATGCCGGTCACCACCATGAAGGTGAGCCTGCTGGGGACGTATCACGCGCTCGAGGCCGCCCGGGCGGCAGGCGTCGAGCGCTTTGTCGACTTCTCCACCAGCGAGGTGTTCGGGACCTACGCCTACAAGGTCGGCGAGCACGACGTGACCCGACTCGGCGCCGTGGGCGAGGCGCGCTGGACGTACGCAGTCAGCAAGCTCGCGACCGAGCACCTGGCATTCAACTACCACGTCCAGTACGGGCTGCCCTCGATCTCGATCCGCCCGTTCAACATCTACGGCCCGGGACAGGTCGGGGAGGGCGCCATCCACCGGTTCATCGTCCGCGCGCTGGCAGGGGAGCCGCTGGAGATCCACAACGACGGCTCCCAGATCCGCGCCTGGTGCTACGTCGACGACATCGTGGACGCGGTGGTGCGCTGCCTGGAGCGGCCGGAGGCCGTCGGCCATGCTTTCAACGTCGGCAACCCGCGCAGCGTCTGCACCATCTACGACCTAGCCCGCCGCGTCGTCCAGCTCGCCGGCTCCGCCTCGAAGCTGCGCTTCGTGGAGTGGCCCCACCCGGATGTGGAGCTGCGGGTCCCGAACATCCAGAAGGCGCGCCGCCTGCTGGCCTGGGAGCCCGCCGTGGACCTCGACGAGGGCCTGGCTCGCACGATCGAGTGGTACCGCGGGCGGACGGCCCCGTGATTTGCATGGCCGACGCGGACCGCGCCGCCCGTGCCTGAGCGGAGCAGCCACGGCACCGGCGCGTTCGAGCCGTCGCAGCTCGGCCGGCTGGGCCGCGGCGTCGTACTCGAGGCCGGCGTCCTGGTGTTCCACCCCGAGAACGTCGAGATCGGCGACGACGTATACGTCGGTCACCAGACGATCCTGAAGGCCTACCACGTCAACCGGATGCGGATCGGCTCCGGAACCTGGATCGGCCAGCAGTGCTTCCTGCATTCCGCCGGCGGAATCGAGATCGGCCGCGACGTCGGGATCGGCCCCGGCGTGCGGATCCTGACCTCGACGCACCGCCTCGACCAGCTCGACCGCCCGATCCTCCACGCCGCCGTCGAGAGAGCCCCGGTGACGGTGGAGGACGGTGCCGATCTGGGCGTCGGCGCGATCCTGCTGCCTGGGGTGCGCGTCGGCCACGGTGCCCAGGTCGGAGCGGGAGCCGTCGTCACCGCCGACGTCCCGGCGCTGGCGATCGTGGCCGGTGTGCCGGCCCGCGTCATCGGCTCGCGTGGCTGACGCTCCGGCCGGGCTGGCGGGCCGGGGCGTGAGCGTCGTGGTGATGGCCTTCGACGAGGAGGCCAGCCTCGAGGCCACGGTAGGCGAGATCGTGCAGGCCTGCGCGAGCCTCGACCGTCCCGTCGACGTGCTGATCGTCGACGACGGGAGCCGCGACGGCACCGGCGCCATCGCGGACCGCCTCGCCGGGGAGCGCCCCCAGGTGCGGGTCGTCCACCACCCGCACAACCTGGGCCTGGGCGGCGTCTACCGCACAGGCTTCGCCCAGGCGCGGGGCGCCTTCGTCAGCTTTTTCCCCGCGGACGGGCAATTCGACCCGGCAGTGATCGGTCGCTTCCTGGAGGCGCTCGAGAACGCGGACATCGTGCTCGGCCACTATGCGGGCCGAGCGCGGGGCCTGATCGGACGGGCCCTGACGGCGCTCGAGCGGCTCCTCTACCTGCTTCTCTTCGGCTGGTTTCCGCGCTTCCGGGGCGTGCTCATGATCCGGCGCGCGCTCCTGGAGTGCTTTCCGCTCGAATCGACCGGCCGCGGTTGGGTCGTGTTGATGGAGCTGATCCTGCGCGCCCACCGCGGCGGTTGTCGCCTGGTGAGCGTGTCCACCGGACTGCGGCCACGCACGCGAGGTGCCTCCAAGGTCCAGGACTGGCGGACGGTGCTCTCCAACCTCCGCCAGCTGATCGCACTGCGCCGGGTGCTGTGAGCGCGCGGGGCGGGCTCAGTCGTCGCCGGGGGCGGCCCAGACCCGGACTTCCGACATGGTCCAGGGCAACGCGAAGGCGTCGTCCTCGCTGATCCGGACCCGGAGCGCCGCCAGTGGCTGCGGCTCGATCTCCAGGTCGAGCCAGGCCTCCCGGGGGCGGTGGAGCAGCGCCGCGAACAGCCGGTCGTAAGCCGCCTCTTCGTCGAACGGGATCTCGCCCCATCCCGAGCCGGGCCGGGCTCCGAGCAGCCGGACGCGCAACGGGAACTCGAAGGGCGGTGGGACCGCCAACGAGACGCGCGACACCCGCCGGGGGCGGCCGAAGCTGATCCGGTAGAAGTCGCCCTTCCCCTGTGGCTGCCCGGTGCTCCAGGCCGTCGCCGGGTCGCCGTCGATCGCGAGCGCGGCACCCGGGTAGGATCCCTGAACGCCCCAGCCGTCGCGCGGCAGCTCGACCAGCGCGGGCAGTGGCGTCGGCGGGCCGGGAGCTGCTCCCGCCGCCCCATCGACATGCAGCACCCGGTGCCCCTCCGCGAAGGGCCCGCGCCAGCGACCCGCGGCCTCCGGGCCCGTCGCTTCCCCGTCGAAGCCGGGGGCCACGATCAGCGTGTCGATGCCGACGCGGCGGGCGAAGCGCAGGCTCTCCGGTGCAGGAAAGTGGTACAGCCGCCAGCGGGTGAAGTTGTAGCTCGGGGGGAAGAAGCCCGTGAAACCCTGGGCGGAGCGCTTCCAGTGCGCCGTGGTGAAGTACATGAACCGCGCGTCCTGCCGTTCCATCCTGTAACGCGAGGAGGGCACCTCGGCCACCACTCGCACGTCGTCACGGCCCGCGAGCCAGCGGTGCACCTCGGGAACCGCCGCGCCGCCCGGCAGGTCGGCCAGCGGGAGGGGGATCGACAGGTGCTCCAGGAACAGCAACGCGGCGAGCGCCAGCACCCCACCTCGCCCCAGCCGCCGGCGCAGCCGGGCCAGACCGGCCGCGTACAGCGGCGCCAGCGCCAGCACGACGAAGAGCGAGAAGCGCTCCGGGTAGCGCACGTGGCGGAACGGCGGCAGCAGCTCGTACAGGGCGCCGTACGGCCCGGGACCCAGGGTCAGGTCGCGAAAGCGGATCTCGGGACCGAAGCTGAGCAGCAGCCCGGCCGCCGCGAGCGCCAGCAGGGCCCCGCGCCCGAGCCCAGCCTCCGGTCGCAGCCGGCCCCGCACTGCGCCCAGGCCCCCGACGAGCAGCGCGCTGAAGCCGAGGAAGTGGGCGGCGTCCCGGTTGGGCGCCGCCGTGCCGAGCCGCCCCTCGAACAGCCAGTTCCCGGGACGCACGTCGAGCCAGCGCTCCATGCCTACCGGAAGCGGCGGCGCCCGCTCGAACCCCAGCTCGCGGGCGGTTTCGACGTAGGGCCGCGCGAAGGGCAGGCCGACCGCCAGCACCAGCAGCAACCCGGTCGCGAGGGGCGCCAGCTCCCGCCACGGGAGCCGGCGGCGCCACTGGAGCAGCAGGAGCAACGGGGCCAGCAACAGCGGCTGGTACAGCGCCCAGTACATGCAGCTCAGGGTCTGGAGCGCGCAGGCGGCCGCGACTGCCAGAGCCCGCCTCCACCCCGGCGCGGCGAAGTAGCGGAGCACAGCCAGCACCAGGAACGGGAACCACTGGTTGGAGAGGATCTGGATGCGGATCAGCTCGTTGACGTTCCAGGTGTGGAAGGCGTAGAGCACCCCCGCGCCGAACGCGGCGGCGCCGTCGCCCACAAGCTCCCGGGCGAGCAGGAACATCCCCAGCCCCGCCGTGGCCAGCGACACGAGCGCGACCGCGTTGTGGGCGAGCACCAGGTTGCCGGTAGCCGCCGCGAACGGCGCCGCCTGGAGCGCCGGAACGAAGAGGTGCTCCGAGAAGGCCAGGCTGTCCCGGTACGGGTAGAAGGCGTTTCCGTCGAACAGGTGCAGCGGGTCGCGCGGCAGCTGGTGGAGCACCCAGCCGATCGCCCACACGTTCAACGGCGGCGTGCCGAGGCCGAACACGGCCTCGCCCGCCCGCGCCGCCAACGGCCAGGTCGCGAGCACCGCGAGCGCCAGATAGGCGAGCCACAACGAGAGCAGGGCCCGCGCCGGTGGAAGCGCGGACGGTGCTCCCGGGGCTCGTGAGGACATGCGCCGGATTATAGGGAGGGCCGCCCGGCCCCGCGGGACGGGCGCTATACTCGCCCCTCTCATGTCCACCCCGAGCGAAGGCCCGGGAGAGCTGCGGCTCTCCACCGCACGCTCGATCGCCTACGCGGTGCTGGTCACGGCCGCCTTCTTCGGTCTGGCGGAGGTCGCACTGTGGTGGGTCGACCCCGCACCGCCGCTGCGGCCCCGACTCCTGCTCCGGGCCATCGACGTGGACGTGGAGTTCCCCTTCATGCAGCCCGACCCGGAGCTGTTCTGGGAGCCGCGACCGGGCTACCGGGGCGAGTTCCGGGGTCACAAGGTTCACATCAACACCCTGGGGCTGCGCGGACCGGAGCTGCGGACGCCGAAGCCGCCCGGGCGCCGCCGGCTGGTGGCCTTCGGCGACTCGATCACCTTCGGCTACGGCGTGGGCGAGCCCGACACCTACCCCGCCCG
>Ga0299906_10003888_pt1 | contig 12287 bp, 10 predicted proteins | sample RVTome_14_FD_200259 | JGI IMG/M metagenome (GOLD analysis project Ga0299906, IMG submission 200259) | Soil microbial communities from uranium-contaminated site in the Upper Colorado River Basin, Wyoming, United States - RVT145D125 (version 2) ...
GTCTTGCCGTGGTCCACGTGCCCAATCGTGCCCACGTTCACATGCGGCTTGGTCCGCTGGAATTTTCCCTTAGCCATTACCGACCCCTCTTGTGCCGACTATCCAGTCGATTCCCGTGACGACGCCTCTGAAGGCGGAATGCGTGGTGCCCATGGCGCGGATTGAACGCGCGGCCTCTCCCTTACCAAGGGAGTGCTCTACCACTGAGCTACATGGGCCCCTGCTGCGCAACCCGTTAGCGATAACCTGTCCTCGAAGCCCAGCCGTTCTGGAGCGGGTGAAGGGAATCGAACCCTCGTCGTAAGCTTGGAAGGCTTCTGCTCTACCATTGAGCTACACCCGCATCCGGCAGAGCCCAGCCTGCATCCGGACGACTCGCTTCCCCGCCCAGGCCTGGCCGACTGTCTGCAGTGGCCCATTGGTGGAGGGGGAAGGATTCGAACCTTCGAAGGCATAGCCGGCAGATTTACAGTCTGCTCCCTTTGACCGCTCGGGAACCCCTCCGAACGAAACATGCGATTTTGGCGATTCCCGCGATGACTGTCAAATGGTCGCGGGCGCCGTGTGAGCGCCGGCTCACCAGGCCGGGCTCGGGTAACGGAGGTGAATCTCCTCGATCGCGGCGAGCGCATTGGCGTCCAGCTCGACCGCGGCGCTGGCGATGTTTTCCTCGAGCTGGGCCATGGTGGTCGCCCCGATGATGGTGCTGGCGGTGAACCAGCGGCTGCGCACGAAGGCCAGCGCCAGGGTGGCCGGGCGCATCCCCAGGGACTTGGCCAGCTCCGCATAGGCCGCAGTGGCCGCCGGCACGTTGACCTTGCCGTAGCGTGGACCGAATACCGGGAACCGGGTCAGCCGCGCGCCCTCCGGCTTCTCCCCGTTCAGGTACTTGCCGGATAGATGTCCGAAGGCGAGCGGGCTGTAGGCGAGCAGCGGCAGGTCCAGGTGGCGATGCACCTCGGCCAGCCCGGCCTCGAACACGCGGTTCAGCAGGTTGTAGGCATTCTGCGTGCAGACGGCCCGTGGCAGGCCGTTCTCGCGCGCGAGGCGCACGAACTCGCACACGCCCCAGGGAGTCTCGTTGGACAAGCCGAGATAGCGCACCTTGCCGGCCTTGATCACCTCGTCGAACGCCTGCAGCTGCTCCAGGATCGGCACGGTCGCGCGCTCCTCGGACGGGTCGTAGGCGAGCTTGCCGAAGGCCGGGACATAGCGGTCCGGCCAGTGGATCTGGTACAGGTCGATGTAGTCGGTCTGCAGCCGCTTCAGGCTGCCGTCGACCGCCTCGCGCACCGCGCGCCGGTCGATGGTGAGCGCGCCCCCGCGCACCCACGCGAAGCCGCGGCCGGGGCCGGTGATCTTGGTCGCGACGATCACCCGGTCGCGCGGCTGCTTGCGCAGCCAGGCGCCGAGGATCGCCTCGGTGCGCCCCTGGGTCTCGCCACGCGGGGGCACCGGGTACATCTCGGCCGCATCGATGAAGTTCACTCCGCGCGAGCGGGCGTAGTCGAGCTGCTCGTGGGCTTCGGCCTCGCTGTTCTGCTCGCCCCATGTCATCGTCCCCAGGCAAATCTCGGAGACGGACAGCGCACTTCCCCCCAACGTTCTATATTGCATCGCTTGCTCGCGTGATGTTAGCGCTTACTCACGAACGGCTGCGACCAGCTCGATCTCCACCGGAACCCCGCGCGGCAGCTCGGCGACGCCCACGGCGCTGCGCGCGTGCCGGCCGGAGTCCCCCAGCAGCTGGCCCAGCAGCTCGGAAGCCGCGTCGATGACCTGGGGCTGCTGAGTAAACCCTGGGGCGGAAGCCACGAACCCGGTCACTTTGACAATGCGCTGGATGCGGTCCAGATCGCCCAGGGTCTGCTTGAGCTGGCTGAGGGCCTGCAGCACGCAGGCCCGCGCCGCCGCCTGGGCCTGTACCAGGCTGACCTCGGCGCCGACCTTTCCGGTCATCAGGATGCGGCTGCCCGCCCGGGGCACCTGGCCGCTCACCCACGCCAGCCCGCCATGCACCACCACTGCCACGTACTGGAAGGCCGGCGCCACCGCTTCGGGCAGCTCCAGTCCCAGCTCGCGAAGCCCATCTTCTACGCTCATCACCCCTCCTGCGGCGTCCGGTTATGGCTTGAAAGTTGCTGAACAGGGCACGAGGGAGCAAGCAGCCGCGCCCCCTTGAAACGCCACGTACAGCGCACCAACTACAGATCGTTGACCTCTCTACTGGAGCGCCGACGCGTCTGGGGAGTGTGAGCGACATGAACATCGTATACAACAGCCAGCACTACCACGTCGTCGAGTATCCGGGGCGTAACGGCTACGAGCTGATCGACAAGACGCTGGGCGTAGGGGCCTACCTCGAGGGCCAAGTGGCCGACGCCTTTCGCGAGTCGCTCGAGCGGCTCATCTCCGAGGACCCGACCGTCGATTCGGTGGACGAGTTCATCGGCGGATTCGAGGTCCTGATGACCCAGCCGGTGCGCTTTCACTGAATGCGCCCTGAAGGCGCCTGATGCGCCCTTAAGGCGCGATTTAAAAACAAACCCCTTCGCTCGCCAAAACAGCAGCGTCTCTGCGAGCAGAGCGCGGCGGTGGGCTGTTCGCGCCTAAGCGCCGTCTCTGAAACGAGAGGCGGGTTTCCTAGAATCGCGCCTTAAGGGCGCACCGAGCCGCATTCACCTCAGCGGCACGTCTCAGGCAGGGTCTCGCACGAGTCGAGTTGCCCGATCGGACGCTTGAAGGTGTAACGCGCCGGCTTGGCGACCAACGTCTCGGCGGCGCGATCGGTGCTCTTGCTCGGCACGGTGAAGGGCAGCGTGACGATGAAGGCGGCCGCGCCGATCACCGTTCCGATCAAGGCGAGCGGGCGGGCAATCAAGCCGTCGGCCAACACCTCGTTCGTGCTCGGCTCGCGGCGGATCTGCTCCTGATCGAGCGCCAGTACGGGCGGGGCGGCGACGACCAGGGCCAGGGCGGGGATGACGATCGTTTTCTGCCAGCGGGACATGCGCGCCTCCTGAGCACCGGGATGGAGCATTCTAGCCCCAGAAATGCAGTCCGGACAAGGGGTTATTGGGTCGATTCGAGATCTTACGGCAACTGTCGGCTGCGCCAACGGCAATTGTTGCCTGCATCGGGCCGAGCGCAGGCGCTTGCTATATGCTGTATCGGTCAGTTTCGGAGTCGATTGAGGATCCGATGCGTGTCGAACTGAGCTATGGACGGGGCACCTACCCCGTGGAATTACGGGACGACTGGGCCGTCACCGTGATACGCAAACCCACGATGCCGGTGCTGCCGGATGCCGGCGCGGCGGTGGACGCCGCGCTCGCCACGCCGGTGGGCGCACGGTCGCTGGCCGATGAAGCGCGGGATGCGAGGTCCGCCTGTATCCTCATCTGCGACATCACCCGGCCGGTGCCCAACGGCCTGCTGCTGCCGCGCATCGTGCGCACGCTGCTGGACGCGGGCATGGCGGCCGATGCCATCTGCGTGCTGGTGGCCACCGGTCTGCACCGGCCCAACGAGGGCAGCGAGCTGGAGGAGCTGGTAGGCGACCCCTGGGTGCTCTCGGCCGTGCGCGTCGAAAACCACTTCGCGCGCGACGACGACGACCACGTGCTGCTCGGCGCGACGCGCAGCGGGACGCTGGTCCGGCTCGACCGCCGCTTCGTCGAAGCCGAGCTGAAGCTCGTCACCGGCGTGGTCGAACCGCACTTCATGGCCGGCTACTCCGGCGGACGCAAAGTCATCGCGCCGGGCATCGCCCACAGCCAAACCATCACCACCTTCCACAATGCGCGCTTCATGTCCCACCCGCGCGCGGACAACTGCGTGCTGGAGGGCAACCCGCTGCACCAGGAGCAGCTCGAGATCGTCGGCATGCTGGGCAAGGTGCTGGCGGTGAACACGGTGATCGACGAGCACCGGCGGCTGTCATTCGTCAACTACGGCGAAGTGGTCGACAGCCACCTCGGCGCGGTGGAGTACATCGAGCGCTACGCCCGGGTGCCCGTGCCGCGCCGTTTCAAGACCGTGGTCACCAGCGCCGCCGGCTATCCGCTGGACAAGACCTACTACCAGACGGTGAAAGGCATGGTGGGGCCGGTGGACATCCTCGAGCCCGGCGGCAACTTGATCGTGGTGTCCGAGTGCTCGGAGGGCATGGGCTCTTCCGAGTACGTGGAAGCGCAGCGCCGCCTGATCGAGCAGGGTGTGGACGGCTTCTATGCCGGCATCGCCCGCAAGTCGCACGCCGACGTGGACGAATGGCAGACGCAGATGCAGCTCAAGCCCATGCGGGCGGGCTCGGTGCACCTCTTCGCCGGCGGGCTCGGCCCGGTGGAGCGCGGCCTGACGGGCGTCGACGTCGTCGACCAGGTGCAGGAAACCATCGAGCGTTGCGTCACGCAGTCGGGCGACGCCAGCCTGGCGGTGATCCCCGAAGGACCTTACGTGGTGCCCGTCTACCGGCCTGCCTAGCATGTCTCCCGCTCCGCGGCGGCACGCGGCTTTGCTACACTTGCGTGCCAAGGAGGGCACCCATGATTCCCGATCGCATCGAGGTGAACATCGCCGGCGGGCTGGACCTCCCGCTGCCGCGCATGGCGAACGTGCGCCAGAAGTTCGAGGCGCAGCGCCTGACCGACATCGGCGCGGCGGTGGCGCGCGCGTTCCAGCGGCCGGAGATCCGCGGCCGCGTCGAGCGCGGGCAGGTCATCGCGGTCGGCTGTGGCAGCCGCGGCATCGCCAATATCGCGGAAATCGCCCAGTGCGTGATCCGCGAGCTGCGCGCCCTGGGCGCGCAGCCGTTCGTGTTCCCCTGCATGGGCAGCCACGGCGCCGCCACCGCCGAAGGGCAGAAGAAGGTGCTGGAAAGCTACGGCATCACCGAGGCCGCGACCGGTGCGCCGATCCGCGCCAGCATGGAAACCGCGGTGGTGGGCAACCTGCCCGACGGCACGCCGGTGCACATGGATCGGCACGCGGCCGAAGCCGATGCGGTGGTGGTGATCAACCGCATCAAGCCGCACACCGGCTTCCGCGGCGCGACCGAGAGCGGGCTCACCAAGATGCTGTCCATCGGCATCGGCAAGATCGTCGGCGCCAGCACCTATCACGCGCACGGCATGGACCGCTTTCCGGAGCTGCTGCCGCAGATCCGCGACGTCAATATCTCGAGGCGCAACGTGCTGTTCGGCGTGGGCATCGTGGAGAACGCCTACGACGAGACCGCGCTCATCGAGGCGATCCCGGCGCAGGCGCTGGCCACGCGCGAGCCCGAGCTGCAAGCGCTGTCCAAGCGCATGATGCCGCAGCTCGCCTTCGACGAGATCGACGTCCTGATCATCGACGAGATGGGCAAGAACATCAGCGGGGCCGGCTTCGATCCCAACATCACCGGGCGCAACCGGCGCGCGGTGCAGTGGCTGCCCAGGCCGCTGGTCAAGAAGATCGTGGTGCTGGGCCTGACCCGCGAGAGCATGGGCAACGCCACCGGCCTGGGCTCGGCCGACGTCATCACCATGCGGCTGTATCGCGAGATGGACGTGCCGTCCACCTACGCCAACATCATCACGTCCTGCAACCTGGATGGCGCCTCCATCCCGATGATCATGAACACCGACCGCGAGGCCATCGCGCTGGCGGTGAAGACCGTGGTGCGGGTGAAGCCGCAGGACTGCCGCATCGTGCGCATCCGCAACACGCTGCAGCTCGCGGAGATCCAGGTCTCCGAGCCGATGCTCGCCGAGGTCGCGCGCCAGCCGGAGCGCTTCGAAGTGGTGGCCGCCCCCGCGCCGTTCGCTTTCGACGCCAAGGGCACACTCGCGCCGCTCACGATGACGCCGCACGCCGCGGCGGCTTGAGCCGGACCGCACGGAAGCGGGCTGCCGCGGGCTCGGCAGTACCCGAAAAAAAAACGCGGGCCGTTAAGGCCCGCGCCTGTTCGCATCCGCAGGCTGCGTCAGCTCACGTTCACCGGCACGTAGATCCGCGCTTCACCGCGCTGGATCAGCAGGGCCACCGGCTTGCCCTCGGCGATCTTGTCCAGCAGGCCACGGAACTGATTCACGGATTCGACCTGCTCGCCGTTCACGGCGATCACGACGTCCCCCGGCTGGATGCCGGCTTTCGCCGCGGCGCCCTGCACCGCGCCGACCACTACGCCGCCCTTTACGTCGAGCTGCTGGCGCTGCTCGGCGGTCAGCTCCTGCACGCTCATGCCGAGCTTGCCCGCCGGCGCGGCGGCGGGTGCGGCCGCCGCCACCTTCGGCGCCTCGAGCTCGCCGACATTGATGGGGAGCGTTTTCTCCTTGCCGGCGCGCCAGACTTTCAAGGTCGCCTCACTGCCTGGCTTGGTCTTGGCCACCATCACCGGCAGATCGGTCGAGTCCACCACCGGCTTGCCGTTGTACTCCAGGATCACGTCGCCCGGCTCCACGCCCGCCTTCTGCGCGGGGCTGTCCTTCTCCACCGAAGACACCAGGGCGCCGTCGGGCCGCGCCAGGCCGAAGGACTTGGCGAGGTCCTGGGTCAGCGACTGGATGTGCACGCCCAGCCGTCCGCGCGTCACCTTGCCCGACCCACGCAGCTGGGTGGCGACGTCCATCGCGATGTCGATCGGAATGGCGAACGACAGCCCCATGTAGCCGCCGGTGCGGCTGTAGATCTGCGAGTTGATGCCGATGACCTCGCCGTTCAGATTGAACAGCGGGCCGCCGGAGTTGCCCGGGTTGAGCGCCACGTCGCTCTGCAGATAGGGCACGTAGGTTTCCGAAGGCAGCGCGCGGCCTTTGGCGCTGATGATGCCCGCCGAGATGGTGTTCTCGAAGCCGAACGGCGAACCGATCGCCGCCACCCACTCGCCGACCTCCACATTGTCCGGGCTGCCGATCCGCACCGCGGGCAGGTCCTTGCCCTCGATCTTGAGCACCGCCACGTCAGTACGCGGGTCCGCGCCGATCAGCTTGGCGCTGAACTCGCGCTTGTCGGTGAGCTTGATCCGGATCTCGCCTTCGCCGGCGTTAGCCACCACGTGCGCATTGGTCAGGATGTAGCCGTCCGGCGAGACGATGAAGCCGGAGCCCTGCGCGTTCTGCGGCATGGGACTGGGCCCCGGGCGGCCGGGTTGCTGCGGATCGAACGGAAACGGGAACGGAGATGGCGCACCGGAGGGCGGCTCGGGCATCCCCGCCCCGGACGCCGCGCCGCGCCGCACGGTCACGTTCACCACCGCCGGTCCTTCCCGCTTCACCAGAGCGGTGAAGTCCGGCACCGCGCGCGCCACGCTCGCCGGCGCGGCCACTTCGCTGTCGGCGGCACGCGCCAGTGCATAACCGTGAAAGTCCACCTGCGACAGGCCTGCCCCGGCGGCGAGCGCCACCGCGATAGCGGTCAATTTCAAGTTCCTGGTCATGGATCTCTCTTCTCCAAATGGTTGGTCCTGGGGAACATGCATCGAGTGCAGAAGGGAAGCCGGCGCGTGACACAACGGCCGCGCGAACGCTCCCCCCAGCAGGTATCGATCGACCGCAGATGAGCCCGCGCGACCCTGGTCCTGCCATTCCACGGGGGGTTGGACAGTGCGCAGCAGGTTGTGTTCCTGACACTTGTGCCGGCGCCCCCGCCCGGACCATGCCGCGTCACGCGCCGATCTTGCCGCCATCCAGACGCCGGATCGCGAGCGTCGCCGAACGCGGCCGGCCGCCGCGGATGCCATCCGGCCAGGCGCCGAGGGCCTTGGGCTCTGCCGGCTCGCCCCGCTCCCTGGGTCTTTCCCCCGGATGCTGGATGTTGACGAGCATGGTGCGCTGGTCGGGCGTCTGGATGGCGCCCGTCACCTCGCATCCGCGCGGGCCGGTGAGGAAACGCCTCACCTCGCCCGTGCGCGTGTCCGCGCACAGCATCTGGTTGTTGCCCAGGTTGGCGTAGTCGCCCTTGTACAGCGCGGCGGGCGCAACGTCGGTCTCGATCCACAGGCGGCCGTCGCCGTCGATGAACAGGCCGTCGGGACTGCCGAAGGCGTCGCCTTGCACGGTGCCGCGCCTGGCCGGGTCCGCTTGCGCGGGATCGCCGCACTGGATGAACACGTCCCACTCGAAGCGCGTCGACGCGGCGTCGCCGTCGGCTTCGCGCCAGCGGACGATGTGTCCATAGACATTGTTGGCGCGCGGGTTCGCCGCGTCCACCGGCGGCCGCGCGCTCGCCGCCGGCGTGCTGCCGTCCGCGGCGTTGACCGAAGCCGGTGTGGTGCCACGAAAGGTGTTATTGGTGAGCGAGCAGTAGACCTCCCGGGTGTGCGGATGCACTGCAATCCACTCCGGCCGGTCCATCATGGTCGCGCCGACGCGGTCCGCGGCCCGGCGCGCATGGATCAGCACCTCGGCCTGGCCGGCGAAGCCGTGGTCCGGCGTGAGGCCGTTCCTGCCCGCCGTGAGCTCCAGCCATCGCCCGCTGCCGTCGGCGTCGAAGCGTGCGACGTAGAGCGTGCCTTGATCGAGCAGATCGCGGCTGCGTGCCGGCTGCGCCGGGTGGTAAGCGTCGCGGCTGACGAACTTGTAGATGTACTCGTTGCGCTGATCGTCGCCCGAGTAGATCGCCACCCGGTTGTCATGGGCCAGTGCGTGCGCGGCGCCTTCGTGATTGAAGCGCCCGAGCGCGGTGCGCTTCACCGGCTGGCTGTCCGGGTCGAAGGGATCGATCTCCACCACCCAACCGAAGCGGTTCGGCTCGTTCGGATGGCGCTGCGGGTCGAAGCGCGGGTCGTGCTCCTCCCAGCGGTAGCCGAACCCGCGGGGGCCGATGCCGTAGCGGCGTTGCGCCGCGGAGGGCTCGCCGCGGTGGACGAAATAGAAGTGGAAGTTCTCCTCGCACGTCAGATAGGTGCCCCAGGGCGTGCTGCCGTTGGCGCAGTTGTTGAGCGTGCCCAGCACCAGCCGGCCTTCGGGGTCCGCCTCGGTACGCAGCCACGCGTGGCCCGCAGCCGGCCCGGAGACGCGCATCGGGGTGAAGGCGGTGATGCGGCGCGCGAACCTCGAGGGTCGCACCACCTGCCAGCGGCCATCGTCGCGCTGCTGCACCTCGATCACCGACACGCCGTGCGCGGCCTGCGACTTGCGCACCTTCTCGGCGCTCCAGTCGCGCATGCCGTCGGTGTGCAGCAAGCCGTCGTCCACGTACTCGTGGTTGATGCACAGCAGCCCGCGGTTGCGTGCACCGGGTTGGGCAGGCAACGGGAAATAATGCATGCCGTCGTGGTGCATGCCGGCCTGGCGCGCCTGGTCCGCCGCCGAGTTGCTGGCGTCGGGGGCGAACGCGGGCCCGTCCGACACGGGATCGCCCCACGCGTAGAGCACTTCTGCGAGGTAGCCCTCCGGCACGTGCACTTCGTCATCCACGGCGATGGGCACCGGGGTGAAACCGGGCGGCGCGGCCGATGCATGGCGCGCAGCGATCCCCGCCGGCAACCCGAGGAAGCTCAGCGCCGCGGCGCTCAGGCCACCCTGCAGCAGCCTGCGGCGCCGCAGGTTGGCGTGCAGCACTTCGTCGAAGGACGGATTTGCCCCGGGGTTGGCGATGTGGTCTTCAGGGTCGTGCATGGATGCCGAAGGGTGGGAAGTGGGCGCGCGCCGAGTTTACACGCTGCGTTGAACGTCAACGCCACCCGGCGGCAGACCGTTGACGCTGTGCCGAGGCGCGGTTAGAGTGAGCCGCCCCGGCGCCCGCATGGAGGCGCACGGCGCCGGCATGTGACGCTTTTGTGTCCTGACGCAGAGGCGGAGGATGGGTAAGAGAGAAGACAAGAAGCTCGACGCCGACGGCAAGCCCAGGAAGCGCGAGAAGAAAAAGAAGGAGGGCGGGCCCCGGCGCGGGATCGTGGACGTGCTCGCCTGCCCGCCGGCGGCGAAGTTCCACTACGAGCTGGTGGTCGGCAACGGCATCGGCGACGACGCGGTGGAGGACGCTCAGGAGGCGTTCAAGCGCGCCTGGGAGGCACGCCGCCAGAAGGCCCATGAGGCGGCCAGCCAGCCGCCGAACAACGGGGCCAAGGACTTCGAGGTGGCCGAGCACCGTGTCATCGGTCCGTTCAGCAGCGCGCAGGACTGGCGCATCGACAGCGACAGCGAGCCGATGACCGCCATGACCTGGTGCTGGGTGGGGTACGAATCGATCACCTTCTTCAAGCCGAATTAGCAGCCCGTCACTCGCGCACCGGCTCGGCCAGCCGGTCCAGCATCGCCTTCACCGCCCGGATCTGCGGCGCGCGCTTGGTGTGGTAGTCGGTGCCGCTGTAGCCCCACCAGTCCCAGCAGCCGTTCGGGTTGAACACATAGCTGCTCGGCCACGGCCACGGGCCCCAGCCGTAGCGCGCGATGGCCTGCGGATAGAGCACGATGATGCGGTTGCTGTCGGCCCAGCGGTTGTAGCCGGCGTGCCGAGAGTAGGCGTCCCCGATGGTCTCACGTCCCTGCCGGCAGCCGTGGAAGGCGACGTGAATCCGGCATCCGCCCGCCCGGCACGCCTGGGGAAAATAGAGAAACCCTGTCTCGTCCATGCCGATCGCGTAGGGCGAAACCGCGGCGAACTCGCGCTGGTCGAACTGCATCAGCACGCCGGCGGGCTGTCCGGCCGGCGTGGCGAGCGGGCCGAGCAGATGCGCGAGCAGAGCGCCCGCCGCGTCGAAGTCGCAGTCGTTGATGAACGGCGCCGCAGTCGCGGCGCACACTCCGCCATGGTCGGCCGTGATCATGGCATGCCCGGCATCGAGATCCTGCTTCAGCACGACTCGATCGGCCGGCACGTAGGCCAGGTAGTAGCGCTGTAGCGCCTGCGTCACGCCGGGCCGCACGGTATGGTCGCTCAGCCCCGAGAACAGCCAGACGCGTGCGTCGCGCAACTGCTCGGTGGGGTCTAGGAGTCCCGCCTGCGCCAAAGCCTCGGTGGCCGCCGTCAGCGCCCCGACAGCGGGCAGGGGCGTCCACGTACCCGGGTTCATGCAGTTGTAGCGCGCCGCCCAGGCGCTACCCTGCGCGCAGTAGTACGGGCCGGCAGCCAGGACCCCCACCCCTTTGACCACGCTCGAGTGCGCGACGTGGAACTGCACCGCCATGTAGCCGCCGGAGGAGATCCCCGACGCCGTGGTCCCCGCGATCGCGCCCGCGGCCGGGAGCCGCTCGGCCGCGCGCAGCCCGCAGGCGATGAGCAGCAGGAGCACAACCACGACCCGGGCGGGCGCGAGCAACTTCATGGAAACATTCTATCCGGTATGCTGTCCCGCTCCACTGAGAAGGAAGCGCGATCCGGTGAACGGCGACGACCTCTATCCGTGCAGCTTCGTGATCTTCGGCGCCACCGGGCATCTGGCTGCGACCAAGCTGCTGCCGGCGCTCTATCACCTCGAGTCGGCCGGCCGATTGCCGGAAGTCACCAACTTCATCGCCTACTCGCGGCGCGAGCTGGACGACGCAGCCTGGCTGTCGCACGTGGAGTCGGCGCTGCGCGCAAAGCTCAAAGAGCGCTTCGATCCGGAGGTGTACGCGCGCTTCGCACGCCGGCTGTCCTACGTACGCGGCGATCTGCGCGAGGTGGAAGGCTTGCGCCGGCTGCTCGCGGAGCTGGGCAAGCCGAAGACCGGCGTGTGCTCCAACATCGCGTTCTACCTCGCCATCAAGCCGGCCGAGTTCGGCACGGTGGCGGAGAACCTCGCCGCGGTGGGCCTCAACCGCCCGCGCGGGCTGCACCGCATCGTCATCGAGAAGCCCTTCGGCGAGGACCTGGAAAGCGCGCAGATGCTCAACCAGGTGCTGCACCGCCATTTCGACGAGCACCAGATCTACCGCATCGACCACTACCTGGGCAAGGAAACGGTGCAGAACCTGCTGGTGTTCCGCTTCGCCAACCTGCTGATCGAGCCGCTGTGGAACCGCAACTACATCGACCACGTACAGATCACGGTGTCGGAGCAGGCGGGGGTGGAGACGCGCGCGGACTACTACGACCAGGTGGGTGCGCTGCGCGACATGCTGCAGAACCACCTGATGCAGTTGCTCACCCTGATCGCGATGGAGCCGCCGCCCGCACTCGAGGCCGATGCGCTGCGCGACGAGAAGGTGAAGGTTCTGCGCTGCATCCGGCCGATCGAGCGCCGCGCGTTGCACGCGCACGCCCTGCGTGCGCAGTACGGTCCGGGCCGCCTCGACGGTCGCGCCGAGCCCGGCTACCAGGACGAGCCGGGCGTGAACAAGGGCAGCATCACCGAGACCTACGTCGCCGCCCGGCTGCTC
>Ga0299906_10003889_pt1 | contig 12287 bp, 9 predicted proteins | sample RVTome_14_FD_200259 | JGI IMG/M metagenome (GOLD analysis project Ga0299906, IMG submission 200259) | Soil microbial communities from uranium-contaminated site in the Upper Colorado River Basin, Wyoming, United States - RVT145D125 (version 2) ...
CGCCGGATCATCTTTTCTAAGTTGTATCAGTTCATGGTAGAAACTTTGCATACTCAGATCCTCCCAGCTGATGGTGTCTTTGTCAAAAAAACGAAGTCTTTTATCCATTCCTGCTTCCTGTCCACTATAAATCAGAGGATAGCCATAATAGGTAAATGAAAGTGCGGCAAAAGTTTTTACCGCATCGCCAAATCTTTCTTTTACCGTGCCTGCCCAGGAATTTTCATCATGATTGGAAGTAAAGATTAATCTGTAGCCACCATTGGGATAAGAGCTCAATTCTTTTTCCATATATTCGGCGAGGTCAACAACATTCTTTTCTCCTCTTACAATTCCATTCATAATATGATGATATTCCCAGGCATAAGTCATATCAAATCCAGCCTCATGCCATTCGGGTCCTTCACCTTCTGCAAGCATCAATAAATCTTTTTCAGCTTCTAATTCCTGAATTGCCTTCACCCAGAATTCTCCCGGCAGCCAGGGTGCGGCATCGCAGCGGAATCCATCAATACCTATTTCATTGGTCCAGTATTTCATATCAGAGATCATATAATCCCATAATTCTTTATTATCATAATTAAGGTCTGCCACGTCTGACCAATCCGCAACAGGAGGAATTACATTACCTGTTGAATCGCGGGTATAGAAGTCTGGTTTTTCTGCCATCCACGCATGATCCCAGGAGGTGTGATTTCCCACCCAGTCAATGATAACTTCGAATCCCATCTCATGGCTTTTCTCAAGCAGGTTCTTAAAATCTTCAATGGTTCCGAATTCCGGATTAACTCCGCGATAGTCTCTTACTGAATAATAACTTCCTAAACTGCCTTTCCTGTTTTCAATGCCGATGGGATGAATGGGCATAAACCATAAAATTCCGACGCCCATTTTTTTTAGCCTGGGGAGATGAGTTTCAAATGCCTTAAAGGTTCCTTCGGGCGTCATTTGCCGGACATTAACTTCATAGATGGTGAGATTCTTAATCTTATCAGGATAAGTGGAGGTAATTTCTACAGGTTCTTTCTCCTTGGTTGGTGCAGTGCAGGAAAAGCTAAATGCAAGAAATACTATGAATGCGGGAAATACTATTTGTTTTATGCTTTTCATAAATTAAAATTTATCTAATAATGAATTTCGGTTTTGCCACCATTATTAGGAAGGTCAAAATAGGGTAAATTGTTTATGGTGATTTCATAATCCTTTCCGGAATGAATCGGATCAAAACATGAGATGGGTCTTATAAATTGAAAATCCCTGACTTGTAACTCCAGAATTTTGCCATCTACATTTATTTTATCAATATTTTTCATTCCATGAAGAAATACCCTGAGTGTTTTAAATTTCGAATTAAGTTCGCCTTCGGATTTTTCAAAACAAATTGATCTGTTTTCCGGATTGAATCGAATCATTCGCCTGAAGAATTCATTCTCGAGGTATTGGTATGAGTCTCCATCATCTTCGTAATAAGTAAAATAGGATTCTAAGGTGCCGTTATAAATGTGAACCTCGAGGGTGTCATCCGGTTTCTGGGTGGTGGAGGCAATTTCAGATTGAAGAAACAGAATCCCTGAACCTTTTACAAATAGCGGCAACTTTTCCAAAGGAGACTCTACAATAATCTCTTCAGTGCCATTAAATACTTTATCTGTAAACAGATCATACCATAGGCCTTCTGGAAGGAAAACCCGGGATAACTCCTGATTGCCGGGAGCAGGGGCAACCATTATGTTCTGACCAAACAAATATTGATTTTGAAAATCTTGATGAAAAATTTTGGCCTCATGGGGATAATTAATTACCAGTGATCGGCAAACCGGGAGGCCGTTAATTGAAGCCTCGTAAAACGAAGAGTAAATGTACGGTAAGAGTTTATACCTGAGCTTTATATAATTTCTGCTAATTTCTAAAACACGCTCACCGAATGTCCAGGGTTCGGCGCTGTGGCTGTTAATTATGGAGTGTCCACGGAAGAAAGGTGAAAATGCGCCAATTGAGATCCAGCGGGCAAACAATTCAGTACTAGCATCACTGGTAAATCCGCCCACATCATACCCGGTAAATGGTACGCCGGAAATTCCAAGATTATTAACCATGCGAACTCCCAGCAGCATGTGTTCTTCTGAGGAAGTGTTATCACCGGTCCAAAGCGCCGCAAAGCGTTGGATCCCGGCAAACCCCGAGCGGCTCAGATTAAAGGGTCGCTTCCCATTGAGTTGCTTTTTGGCTGCTGTATGTGTAGCACCAGCCATTAGCAAACCGTATAGATTTTTCATTCGCCGGAGTGAAGCCTTCTTGCCTTCATAATCAAATTGGATCATTTCAGGCATCATTTGTCCCCAGGTTGCCAATTCATTCATATCATTCCAAAAACCTGTTACACCCGCTTGTGTATAGTGTTGCAGAAGCTGCGACCAGAGTTCGCGGCATTCTGCTTTCGAAAAGTCTGGAAAATGACACCAACCAGGCCAAACTTGTGCTTCGTAAAGTGTACCATCAGGATATTTCAGGAATATATCATTTTCAATTCCTTTGTTATAAGCGTGGTAGTCGTCAGAAATTTTGATTCCCGGGTCGCAAATAACTACCGCGTGAAAACCTTTCTGTTTAAGTTTTGCAATTAATTTTTCAGGATTTTTGAAAGTTGCCGGGTTCCAGGTGAAAATTTTATACTTATCCATATGGTGGATATCCAAAACAATAGCATCTGCCGGGATATCCTTCATGCGAAAAGTATCGGCAATTCTCAAAACTTCTTCTTCGGAAGAATAACTGTACCTGCATTGCTGGTAACCCAATGACCATATAGGCGGTAATTCAATTCTTCCGGTCAGCTTTGTGTATTGAAAAATGACGTCTGTTATTGTTTCCCCGTAAATGAAATAATAATTCATTTCTCCACCATCTGCGGAGAAACTTGAAAATCTATTATTGGAAGCACCGAAATTAAAATGTGATTTGAAGCTGTTATCAAAAAATATTCCGTATTGCAGATTGTGGTGAATTCCTATGTAGAAAGGGATGGAGGAATAAATAGGATCGGTATCTACTCCGTATCCAAATGCATCAGTATTCCAATTTTCGTAACCCTTTCCCTGTTTGTCCAGAGGTCCGGTCTTCTCCCCGAGGCCTATGAATCTTTCCCCTTTCTGTAATTCCTTGTAGGTTGTAACCTGCGTACCCAGCCATGAAGTTCCGAATGCCTTGTCATCTGCACAAATTACGCTGCCCTGCAGGTTGAGGAATGAAATTCGAAGTGGATCTTTCATGATCTTAACCACTAATTTGCCTGTGGAGAGAATAATTTCTCCATTTAATTCTTCGACAATAAATTCCGGATTTTCAGGAATTGCTATGACAGAATAGCTGAAGTCTTCTTCAAAATCTTCTTCACAAACCCGTATCCTTACTATTGATTCATTGTAAAAAGTGATTATAAAGGATCCATGTGAGGTTGAGCCTTCAATCCCTAAATTGGTTTTGCTGTAACTTTGAAGAGTTCCCAGAGACCCATAGTGGTCACCATCATTCAAAGTCTTATTCCTGGTGATCGTTTTTTGCAAAGGAGGTAAATTTTTAAGCTCTTAAGGTAATTATATTCAATCTTTAGAAGTGAATATTAACGTCAAAAATTTCTTGCAAACGATTGCGGTTACGTTTTAGGAATTTCGTAGCGATGATTTTCTGGGGATTACCCTGGTTTTCAGAATTTTCGTAGTCGCTTCAAAGGATTCGTCATCCTTCAGTTCTATCTGGCGAATCAAATGTTTCGCTGCTTCGCAACCCATTTCGTAGCCGGGTTGTTCTACGGTAGAAAGTGGCGGATCGGTTAATGCGCCAAATCTCCAGTTTCCAAAACCAATGACTGCTACCTCTTCGGGTATTTTTACGTTTTTTTCCTTTAGTGCCATCATAGCACCCATTGCTGCAACATCATTGGTAGCAAAAACACCGTCGAATGCAGGGTATTTCTGAAGAAATTCGTGAACTTTCTGAGCAGCTTCTATTTCAGTTCCATGTCCGCAGTCGATAATCAGTTCATCAGACACGGGAATTTTATTTCTCTCCAAAGCTTGCAGGTACCCTCCAAGCCTTTGTTGACCTATCAGTAAACTTTTAGGGCCAGAAAGATGTAAAATCCGACGGCACCCTTGATCAATTAAGTGCTGAGTAGCTTGATCTGCGGCCTCCTTATCATCGATTATTATCTTGTCGGTAATTATAGCATCGCATACCCTGTCAAAGAATACGAGTGGCAGGCCTCTTTCCATCAAACTTTCAAAATGACCGAAGTCACTGGTTTCACGGGAAATGGAAATCAGCATACCATCAACTTTCCCGTTAAATAAAGCTTTAGTGTCTTTAAGCTCCCTGTCATAAGATTCATTTGACTGTGCAATAATTACGCTGTAACCTGCTTTGTAAGCTATATCTTCAATCCCACTGATAACGGTACTAAAGAAAAAATGAATTATCTCGGGTATAACTACTCCTATTGTGTTGGTTTTCCTTTGCCGGAGACTCAGTGCAATGTTATTAGGTTGGTAATTCAGTCTTTCTGCAAGTTCATTTACCTGTCTTTTGGTTTCTTTGCTGATATCCGGATGATCTTTCAATGCCCTGGAAACTGTTGAAGGGGAGATTCCAAGTTCCTTTGCTAAATCTTTTATTGTAATTTGAATGCTCCTCACAAAGTAAAAGTAACGAATTTCAGTCGCTTTAGAGCATTAAAATAAAACAATAACAATCTTTGAGATAATCAGATTTTGACAATTAAGAATAAACAGGGAATCAAATATTCATGGGAAAATAACTTAGCGGGAAATTAATTCTCAGCATTCAGAGAATCAAGAATTTCCATCCAGCTCTTTTGCTCAGAAGAAAAAATCCAAGACAAAAAGATAACCCAATGAAACCTGTGGCAACGAGATATAGACCCAGCCAGAAGATCCAACCAAAAGGACTGTTAAGTTTTATTACGAGGAGGGTAAGTCCAATAATTAAAAAGATAGATAATGCAGCTGCTTGCTTTTCATCAAAATGTGCAAACCATGTTTCTTAGACAGAAGATTATTCTGACAGGTTACATGCGGGTATCAGAATCAGCATTTTGGAAAATCTTTGAAGTAATGCTCAAGAATGTTTTTGTGTATGGAATCCGCTATAAATAGTATGTAATTGTCAGGCCTGACTACAATATACAATTCACTAACTACGCCTAATTTATTCCACATCTCATTTATTTTCTGTTCTATAATTTTTATATGGAAAGGAAAGGAGTCTTGAAGATTTTGTTTTTGAATGTCAGAAATCGAAGTATTTGTCAGACACAACAAGTGAAAGGAAGGATTTTTGAACAAGGAATAGAATTTTTCGCCCGGGAAATAAGGAAGTCGATCACCTGAAACAAACTTTAGATTCTGGCGGGTTGACGATTGCGCCAGGCTGAAACCATGATACGAATACCAGATTTGTGAAAGCACTTTGAAAATTACCGGCCTTATAAAACCCACCCTTGGCACCCATTTGACAAGATTAATTGCAATAAGTTCCCTGAATTTCCGGATAAAAAAATTTCTGTTGGTCATCATGTTGAAACCCCGGTCGGTAAATCTGAGCAACCATTTTGCAAAAGGAAGCCGCTCTTCATTATAAGTCTTCAGCAAAGATTCAAATGCCTGGCCTTTTAATACCAAAGCCAGTTTCCAACACAGGTTATAGGCATCCTGTAATCCCGTATTCATCCCCTGGCCACCGGCAGGACTATGAATGTGAGCAGCATCACCGGCCAAAAAAACCCGGTTATTATCAAACTTGTTAACCCCACGATGGTGAAGTTTATATGTTGAGAACCAGTTCACTTGCTCGAATTCTATTTCAATACCGAGTGTTCTTATCACAACTTCCCGTATATCATGAAAAGTAACTGTTTCCGTATTGAAATAAGATTTAGGAAGTGTGCCGATAATCCTGTAAGTATGGTTCCCCTGGAGCGGAAGAAAGGCGCAGAAATTTTCTGTTCCGGGGGAAATGATTAGTTGATCATAGGGAATGGACCACTTCAGAATGGCATCCGCCACAAAAAATTTATGCTTATAGGTTCCGCCTCTGAAACTAAAATTGAGGTGTTGTCTGATTGGACTTCCGGCTCCGTCGCATGCAATAAGGTACAAAGCGGTTATCTCCACCTCAATGTCTGGATTTCTGGCGAGTACTGTTACGTTATCCTGATTCTCTTTTATTTCAACAAATTCATAATTCCAATGAATTGATTTGCCGTGGTTATACAAATTGCGGGAAAGCAACACCTCATTTTTACTTTGCTCGAAGGCAAGCATATAACTGAAATCGGAAAGTCCTTTGCCAATTTCACCTATCTTAACGCTGACTCTTGGTTTGCCTTTTACATATAAATTAAAAATTTCAATTCTTTGTCCTTCCTGAATTGCCGTATCTGACAAGCCCATTTGTTCATAAATTTCAAGGCTTCTCGCAGTTACCGCTATTGCCCGGGATTCCATAGTAGGACCTGATTTCTTGTCAATGATCATAAAATCAATACCAAATCGCTGCAACTGATTCGCAGCCATGAGTCCGGTAGGGCCCGCGCCAACAATCAGGACATCTGTCTTTAGTTTTTTCATCCTGATTTCAGCCGGATATATAGGGTGAAGAAAATTGTGAGGGGAACGAGTAAAATAGATAAAATTGAAACAGCTAAGCCAATAATTATCATAAGGATGAATGAAACAATTGTTTTCAGTAATCTTCGGTGATTAATCCCACTCATTAATCCCAGCTCTTTTTTAATTGCACCAACTGTTTTTTGAAGAAGTTCATCGTAATGGTAACCCATGAAGTACAAGGTACGAGTATTTCTACCTCTTACCCAGGCACGCCAAACCTTAGTCGGATTTATAATTAATCCGATCATGAAAGCGTAAATATTAATTATGAAGGCTACCCAGTTATTGTAACATCCTGCAGATAACTCCCATGCACTGATTTCAGTTTCACCTTTGAAGAATGCTGAGTAACCGGTTGCCAGATGATGGATGTCATGAAGCAGGACAATTTTTTTGCGTGTCTCGAAATTTGGAATATAAAGAACGATTCTGCCGATAACAATCCTGACAATCTCATCATCTCCACCAGGAATATCTAAATTGAACTCTTTGCGGAATAACGGTAAAGCAACTTTTACGGGAAGGTCATCCATACAATGGACATTATTTTATTTTAAATACTGGTTATATATGATTGAAGATTGAATTCATGCTCCCAAAATATTTGCTAAATGATTTCATTTACAAGAACCATATATAATGCAACAAAGGCTTCCAATATCAATAAAATTAGAAACTTAATTTGCCTTTGTCGAATAATTTTTTATATAGAAGTGAACCAAAAGCATTTTCACTATTATGATTGATTACAAAATGGACGAAGAATTCTTTCTTCTTAATACTCGAGAAGGGTGGAGAAAATTGGATTTCATGAATATGATAAACTCTACGCTGTGCCTGGATTGCATGAAAATCTATTTCAGAGGAAATTGGATTGGCAGGATCAAAATCAAATGATATGAATTTTAAATCAGAATTAGACTCTGAAACAGGAAGTTGAGAACATATAATCTGATTTATAACCTGAATCTCAGGAAATTTGTCAGAATCACTCATCCTTTAGTATCTCTATGGGATTTGTATTAGCAGCCCGGAAGATTGTGCTACTGGTAGAAATAATTCCAATGATGAAAATACTTACTCCTGAGACAAGGAGTGTAAAAATACTTATCTCCAGGTGATAAGTATATAAGTCATCAAGTAAAGCATTGGTCATAAAATATCCAATGAACCCCCCGGCAATTGCCGCGATGGTTAAAATTAATGCGAATTCCCTGTTTAGTAGTTTTATGATATTACTTACTCCTGAACCCAGGGTTTTTCGAATCCCGATTTCCCGGAATCGCAGTTGTACATTAAGCTTGGCCAGGGCATAGATCCCAAATGCAGAGAGCAAGGACCCTAATGTGGTTAGAAAAAAGAATATTTGTGTGAGGTTATTATTGTACCCATTGGCCTCTTCAAACAAAATCTCTTCCTGCATAATACCAAGGAAGGGTTTCGCGGGGTTAATTTTTCTCCACTCCTTCTCCAGGTATGTAAATATGGCGAGATTTTCGCCTCCAATAGTCTTAATTAACATTGATTTGAAGTCGGTATTCACTGCCAATGCAAAAACATGTTCCGTTTTTCGCTCTTTTTTTAATCCACTGAGGTGATTTTCAACTACACCAATTATCCGGTAAGGTTTTTCATCAAAAATAACCCTGGCATCAACCGGGTTGGCAAGGTTATGATTTGAAACGAAATTTTCGTCAACAATTAAGGAAGATTCACGATCTGAGATCATTTCAGCATTAAAATTCCTGCCGCGGCTAAGATTTAACCCAATTGCATTAAAGTAGTTATCACCAATAAAATGGAGATCGGAGGTGAATTGAGTGGTATCAATAGTAAATCTACCCTTTAACGCGGTGTAGGGTCCGATTGGGTTTTTAGCTCCTGCAATTTCTTTAATCTGTGAAAATCCTGAAATCTGATTTTTGAATCGGGTAAAATCATCTTCACCGTAAAGAGTAATTGCTATCACATCTTTATAATCATAGCCAAAATCAAGCTCCTTCTGATATTGCGCGTTTTGGGTGAACACAACTCCTGCAATTAGCATTATCACGGAAAGGGAAAACTGCAGAACAAGCAAGGTTTGGCTAAAAATATTGGTTCCCCTGATTTTTCTTTTTCCTTTCAGCAATTCGATTGGCTTAAGATTACTGTTTTGAAATGCGGGATAAATTCCGGCCAAAGTGACAATCGCCATTACCAATAATCCGATTATCATAATAAAATTAGTAGTACTTAGATCGCCCAGCCCAAATTCCAATCGCCACATGGTAGCAAACCTGGGAACAATAATTTGAGCCATTAATACCCCTAAACTAATTGCAACAAGGATGGTTAACGTTGTTTCTATGAGAGATTGAATGACAATTCCACTTTTTCGTGCTCCGACAACTTTTCTTACTCCAATTTCCTTAAACCTGGTATTTGTAAGTGCAAGAGTAGTATTTGTAAAATTGAAGCAGGCGATTAGCAAAATTATGGTTGCCAAAATTCCAAATACCAGTAAAGCCATCGTGGGAATAGGTAACCTTAAATCACTGGCAGATACCTCTCCGTTAATTACCTTTCTTTCAAAGGGTATCAATTCGAAACTGGTACTAATTCTTTCTTTATCGCTGGCATTAATTTCACTTAAATATATATTCAATTGCTCGCCTGCAAACCTGGTGTTTTTACTATCGGTTAACGAAAACAAAGCAGATGTGTAATGGTCAAGAGAATTTGAAGAAATTGAATTTGCGTCAAAATATAATTCGATTCTGAGCAGAACGTCAAGAGTAAAGCTGATGTTCAGGGGCAGTTTTTCAAAAACTCCTCCAACCAAAACCTCATATAAGCGTTCATTAATTTCTATGGTTACCGGTTTGCCTGTTGGATCAATATCACCAAAATGTTTTTTTGCAATTGGCTCTGTCAAGTAGACTGTTTCACGTGCTTTAAAATTCTTATACGAACCATATTTCAGTTCAGGATGGAACATATCAAAAAAAGAAGCGTCTGCAAATCTGATATTTTCAAAAAAAGAATCGTGTTCCGAACTCAGAATCCCATGTTGATTACAGAATCGTGTGACATTTTCAATTCCGAAAACTTCCTGAAAAACCCTTTCGCTAAGCCCCACAGGAATTGCCAACTCCTGATCTGAATTTCCCCCGGATGTTTTAAAATGGTGCATCACCTTCACTATATTTTGAGCCTTTTTTCCATTGAAGTAGTCATCAAACTCGTAATTATACCCAATGAGTAGATAAGCCGTAAGACCGCAGGCAATAGCAATTCCGGTTCCAACCGCGTTGATTATTACATAAACCTTGTTCTTGAGGAGATGGCGAAATGAGATAGTCAGATAATTCTTTATCATGGATACAGGATATGTGTGAATAATACTTTGACAACAACAACACAGGATGTGTTACAGCAAAGCGGACAAATTTAATAAATTCGGATGGTGGGTTTTGACCATGATAAATGGCAAAATTCTATTCATTGCATATTATTTAACGCATGAAAATCTGTCGTTAGTCATTGCTACGCTTTTCCTTCCTTATTTCTTTTTTTACCCTACCGCCTCTTGTACCCCGAAGTTTTTTGAATAATCCTTGTCGTTCATTTAATGGAATAAAATCTTCAACAAAAATTTTTGATAGATATATAGACTGAAAAGAGTATTTGATGTTTTTGATCGAATCGGCAACAATAGGAATAAAATCTAAATCCAAATTGAATTTTCTCCTGAATTGTTTTAGGAAACTGGATTGAGCCGGATGTGTCGCAAAGGCAATTTTTTCGTAACCAGACTCACTGGCCATCTTGAATCCATAATAAAGATTCTCAGTGGAATGAAGCGCTTTGGTTTCAACTTTAATTTCATTTTCATCAATCCCAAGTTGCAATGCAAATAGTCGCATAATCTCACCTTCAATAAAAGGTGTATAAACAGCTGATCCTGAAAAAAGTATTTGATTTGCTATTCCATTTTTATATAAATAATCTGCCCATAAAATCCGTTCAGATAATGTAGTATTTATTTTTCCGGAATCTGATGGGAAACCAGGTACTATTACTATATCATAGGGCTTTTCTCTTAAGGCATCGCCAAAACATTTTTGTGGATCTGTATAAAAGGCTCCGTAGTAATACTTGCAGCCACTGATTGCCAGGATACATGCAATAAAAATTAAGTAATGGATGACGAGATGTATGTTATTTCGCATGATGTCGACAGGCTTCCAGTTTAGTTATTTTCAGATTGACTTCAAAGAAAATCGTCCGGTAACGATCAGAAGCGGACAGCAGAAATGCTTCCTCCTAACCTCAATGTTCATTTTTCGTTCTTCTGAGTGATTTTGACTTACTGGCACATTATTGGTTAGAAATTAAGAAAATCAAACTAAAATAAAATCATGCGAAAGATTTATGTGATCATCCTCGCCACCCTTTCTACAGTAACAGCATTTGCCCAGCAGCGAGTTAATGCACGGGAAATTTTGAGAGAAATTGATGAAGGCAAATCAGTCTCTTTTAAAGATGTTGAGATTGAGGGTAATCTCGACTTTACAGATCTTCGTAATCGTCGGCATAAAGACTCTTCATTTAGTTGGTTTGGCAATAGTAATGATCTGTATGAAAGTACTGTGGAAGCCTCCGTAACTTTCATAAACTGCACTTTCCTGGACGATGTTATTGCCTATTACCATTTGGAAAGAAACGATGACACATTCATAGCTCATTTTGATGATGATGTGGTTTTTAAGAACTGTACTTTTAAACGGAAAAGTGAATTTAAATATTCTGAATTTGCCGAAAATGTTGACTTCAGCGGATCGGTTTTCAATCGTGAAGCAAATTTCAAATACGCCGAATTTTCTGAATTGCCCTTTTTTAATGACGCAGAGTTCAGGGATGATGCGAATTTTAAATATGCTGAATTTCCAAACGGTGCAAATTTCGAATCCGCTACCTTTTTAGAGTTGGCGAACTTTAAGTATACGAAGTTCAGGACTCCGGTTAATTTCAAGAATATTTCTTTTGAAGGTTATGAAGATTTTAAATACACGAAAGTAGATGGAAGGAGTTTTACTTCATACTTGCTGGATAATAGATAGTAAGCTAACCCCTTTATAATAAATTTGATCTCCAGGCACTTTTTAGCAATAATATTTGCAACCATCCAACTAGGACTCTTTCAAGGTTTAATTGAATATATCACTTTGAAATAGATAAGAATACTAACCGGGATTAGTTTTATATTGACTCTTAATTGGGTTTCCCATAAATTGAGATTTCACAAAAATACCTAATTAAATGAGATCACTAATTTTGTTTTGTGCTTTTGCATTTTTAATGAGTGCATGTGGCACTTCTACTTCGGATGAATCAGCCGAAACTCCTGATTCCACAACAGTTGCGAAATACAGCTATTCCAATTCCTTTGAAATGGGCGACCCTGCTTATCTAACCCTCGTGCGAAACTGGAATGATGCTCTTGAAGCAGGGAATATTGATGAGGCTTTCTCATATTTAGCAGATTCAATCCATGTTATTTTAGCAAATGGAGACCGGTTTGATACTACGAAAGATTCACTAAGGGTAGTGGTAGAT
>Ga0299906_10003890_pt1 | contig 12287 bp, 11 predicted proteins | sample RVTome_14_FD_200259 | JGI IMG/M metagenome (GOLD analysis project Ga0299906, IMG submission 200259) | Soil microbial communities from uranium-contaminated site in the Upper Colorado River Basin, Wyoming, United States - RVT145D125 (version 2) ...
CGTCGTGGACCAGCTCACCGATGCGTCGGGACCCGTCGGTCTCCCGGCCCCCGACGCGCGGCACGTGGTGGACTGGCTCGGCACGCGCGACGTCGAGAGCGCGGCGAGCGGGCTCCCCGCCGACGCCCCGTCCCGGCGCGATCTCCTGCGCCTCTTCGAGCTGCTCGACGCCTACGGCGTCGGCGACCGGGTCGCCTTCGACGCCTCGATCGTGCGCGGCCTCGCCTATTACACCGGCGTGGTCTTCGAGGCCTTCGACGCGGGGCGCCGGCTGCGCGCGATCTGCGGCGGGGGGCGCTACGACCGCCTCCTCGAGAGCCTGGGCGGCCCCGCGATCCCCGCCGTCGGCTTCGGCTTCGGCGACGCGGTGATCGAGGCGCTGCTCGAGGACGAGGGCATCCGGCCCGAGTGCCCGCGCGTCGTGGACGCCGTGGTCTTCCCCTTCGGCGAGACCGAGCGGCCCGCCGCGATCGCGCTGGCGCGCCGGCTCCGGGCGCAGGGCGCGTCGGTCGAGCTGGTGCTCGGCCAGCCGAAGCTCAAGCGCGCCCTCGCCGATGCCGACCGCGGCGGCGCCCGCCGCATCTACCTGCTCGGACCCGACGAGCTCGCGCGCGGCGAGGTGCTGGTGCGCGACCTCGCATCGGGCGAGCAGCGGACGGAGGCGCTGGAGCGCTAGAGCGAGCCCGGCGCGCGTCCGGGCCGTGTCGACGTCCCCCCATCTCTTCTACACTCGCCGCGCCAACACCGGGGGGACGGCGGCCCATGCACGGCTGGACGGTTCGCGACAGCCTCGATCTCTACAACCTGCCGGCGTGGGGCGCGGGCTTCTTCGGCGTCAACGATCGGGGAAACGTCGAGGTGCGCCCGCGCGGCTCCGACGGCGAGGGCATCGACCTCCGCGAGCTGGTGGAGGATCTCTCGCGCCGCGGGCTGCGCACGCCGCTGCTCGTGCGCTTCTCGGACATCCTCGCGTCGCGGGTCCAGGGCCTCGCCGGCGCCTTCCACCGCGCGATGCGCGAGTACGACTACCAGGGCGTCTACCGCGGCGTGTATCCGATCAAGGTGAACCAGCAGCGTCACGTCGTGGAGGAGATCGTCCACTACGGCGCCGACCAGCAGGTCGGCCTCGAGGCCGGCAGCAAGCCCGAGCTCCTCGTGGCCCTCGCGGTGCTCGACACGCCGGACGCCCTGATCATCTGCAACGGCTACAAGGACCGCGCCTACGTCGAGACGGCGCTGCTCGCCCAGCGCATCGGGCGCACCCCGATCGTGGTGGTCGACCGCTTCCGCGAGATCGACCTGCTGATCAAGACCTCGCGCGAGCTCGGGATCCGTCCCCACATCGGCGTCCGGGCGCGTCTGACGGCGCGGGGCGCGGGGAAGTGGGTCGAGTCGACCGGCGACCGCTCGAAGTTCGGGCTCTCGGCGCTGGAGATCGTGGAGGCGGTCGATCGGCTCCGCTCCGAGGACATGCTCGACTGCCTCGAGCTGCTCCACTTCCACATCGGCTCCCAGATCACCGCGATCCGGGCCCACAAGGAGGCGCTCTCCGAGGCGAGCCGCATCTTCGTGGGTCTGCACGAGCTCGGGGCCAGGCCGACGATCCTCGACGTCGGCGGCGGGCTCGGCGTCGACTACGACGGCTCGCGCACCAACTTCCACTCCTCGAAGAACTACTCCACCCAGGAGTACGCCAACGACGTCGTGGCCGTGATCCAGGAGGCCTGCGACACCGCGAAGATCCCGCACCCGGACATCGTCACCGAGGCGGGGCGCGCCATGGTCGCCCACCACTCGGTGCTCATCTTCGACGTGCTCGGCGTGAACGCAATGCAGGACGACCACACTCGCGAGCCGGTCTCCGAGGACGACCCGAAGGTGCTGCGCGACCTCGCCGAGACCCTCGAGACGCTCTCGAAGCGAAACTTCAGCGAGGCCTATCACGACATGCTCCAGCTCAAGGAGGAAGCCGCCACGCTCTTCTCCCTGGGCTACCTCGACCTGCGCGACCGTGCGCGGGTCGAGCGTCTGGTATACGCCTGCTGCGCGCGCATCCTCCGCCACGTGCGCGAGCTCCCCGAGGTGCCCGAGGACCTCGAGCCGCTGGAGAAGAGCCTCGCCGACACCTACTACGCCAACGTCTCGGTGTTCCAGTCCGCGCCCGACCACTGGGCGGTGAAGCAGCTCTTCCCCGTGGTGCCGATCCACCGCCTCGACCAGGAGCCCACGCGGCGCGGCGTCTTCGCCGACCTCACCTGCGACAGCGACGGGAAGCTCGACCACTTCATCGACACCCACGACGTGAAGGACGTGCTCGAGCTGCATCCCTGGAACGGGGAGCCCTACTTCATCGGCGTCTTCCTGGTGGGCGCCTACCAGGAGATCCTGGGCGACCTCCACAACCTCTTCGGAGACACCGACGCGGTGCACGTCCGCCTCTCGGAGGAGGGCGGCTACACCGTGGAGCACGTGGTGGAGGGCGACGCCGTGGCCTCGGTGCTGGCCTACGTGCAGTACGACCGCCGGGCGCTGGTGGAGAAGGTGCGCCGCACCATCGAGACCGCCCTGCGACGCGGCGAGATGACGCCCGAGGAGAGCGCGCGCCTGCTCAAGCGCTACGAGCAGGGCCTCTCCGAGTACACCTACCTCTCGCGAGACGAGTAGGCGAGCGAGCCCATGGCGGCGAAGGGGCAGGGAGTCCCCCTGCGCATCGTCTCCTGGAACGTGAACGGGCTGCGCGCCTGCGCCGCGAAGGGCTTCGGCGCGTGGCTCGCGAAGTCGCGCGCCGAGATCGTGGGCGTCCAGGAGGTGCGCGCCCTCCCCGAGCAGCTCCCCGCGGAGGTGCGGGCCCCGCGCCGCTGGCACACCGCCTTCCAGCCCGCCGAGCGCAAAGGCTACAGCGGCGTCGGCCTCTTCGCGCGCCGCGCGATCGACAAGCTGGAGACCTCCCTCGACACCCCGCGCTTCGACGCCGAGGGCCGCCTCCAGATCGCCCGCTTCGGCCGCCTCGTCGTCGTGAACGGCTACTTCCCGAAGGGCAGCGGCAACGAGCGCGACAACCGCCGCGTGCCCTACAAGCTCGACTTCTATCGCGCGGTCTTCGAGCGCGTGGAGCGCCTGCGCCGCGGCGGGCTGCGCGTCCTCGTGATGGGCGATCTCAACACCGCCCACCGCGAGATCGACCTCGCGCGGCCGAAGCAGAACACGATGAACAGCGGCTTCCTCCCGGAGGAGCGCGCCGAGCTCGACCGCTGGATCGACGCCGGCTGGGTGGACACCTTCCGCGCCTTCGAGCCCGGCCCCGGCCACTACACGTGGTGGAGCCAGCGCTTCGGGATGCGCGCGAAGAACGTGGGCTGGCGCATCGACTACGTGCTCGCCTCGCCGGCGGCGATGCAGTTCGTCCGCGGCGCCTTCATCCGGCCCGAGGTGACCGGCTCCGACCACGTGCCCGTCGGCGTGGAGGTGGATCCCGCGATCTTCGGCTAGCGGCTCAGGTAGGGATGCACCTCCCGCTCGTAGCGCCGCAGCATCTCCCACGAGAAGCCGGGATCGATGCCCGAGAGCAGCGGGTTCAGGTAGAGGACGCTGTCGGACCCGAGCTCCCCGGCGAGCGCGAGGGTGTCCTCGGGCGTGAGCACCCGGTAGGCGCGGCTGCGCCGCACCGTCTCGGGCGTCATCTGTTTCGCGTAGGGGCCGGCGGGGCGCCCGTAGGCCTCGATCGTCCACTCGGAGTAGGAGCGCAGCTGGTGGAGGACGTGGGGCATCAGGCGCTCCCAGTCCTTCTCGGGGTCGTCCGACACCCACAGGAAGATGGGGCCCTGGGCGGGGTAGTCGCCGGGATCGGGCTTGCCGAGCGCGAGACACGCCTCGCGGTAGGGCGGCCACAGCTTCGGCTCGAGCGGCGGGAACCAACCGTCGGCGATGCGCGCCGCGCGCCGCGCCGCGGCCGGCGTGCCCCCGCCGAGCAGGATCGGCGGCGGCGGATCGGGCGCGGGCGTGACCCGGCAACGGCGCCCCTGCCAGGCGAAGGGCTCGCCGGTCCAGGCGAGGCGCAGCAGCTCGATCGTCTCGCCGACGACGCGCCAGCGGTCCTCGAGCTTCCGCCCGAAGGTCTCGAACTCGCTCGGGCGGTAGCCCCCGCCGATCCCGAGCACGAGCCGGCCGCCGCTGGTGAGCTGGAGCACGGCGGCGTCCTCGGCGAGCTTGATCGGATCGTAGAGCGGCGCGAGCACCACCGAGGTGCGCAGCAGGATGCGCCTCGAGCGCGCCGCCATCGCGGCGGCGAGCACCAGCGGCGAGGGGTCGTAGCCGTCGGGCGACCCGTGGTGCTCGCCGAGGCCCACGGCGTCGAAGCCGAGGTCGTCGGCCCACGCCACCTGGTCGAGGGCGGCGGCGTAGAGGTCGCGCGCCGGGGCGCCGAAGTCGGGCGCGCGCATGTCGTAGCTGAGGACGAGCTCCACGCCGGCATGCTACTCGTTCTCGCCCATCCGGAGGACTCCGATGCATCCGATCCGCGCGATCCTCGCCGCCGCGGCCCTGCTCGCCGTCGCCGCCGGGGCCGAAGCCCCGGCCGCGGAGCCGCGGGGGTCGATCACCTTCGTCGCCGAGAACGCGTTCTCGACGGCGAACGGGACCTTCCACCGCTGGCGGATCGTCCACGCCGACATCGACCGCGCCGACCCGGAGAGCGGCGTCGTCGAGGTGGAGGTGGAGGTGGCGAGCGTCGACACGGGCATCGAGCGCCGCGACGAGCACCTGCGCACGGCCGACTTCTTCGAGGTGGAGCGCTGGCCCACGGCGCGCGTGGTGGTGCGCAACGCCGCGGCCGACGGCGAGAGCGAGCGCGGCCACCCGCGCTATCGCGCGAAGTTCGACGTCACGATCCGCGACGTCGAGAAGACCCTCGACGGCGCCTTCGAGGTGGTGTCCGAGTCGCCGCCGACGGTCGAGGGCGAGCTCACCCTGAACCGGCTCGACTTCGGCATCGGCGAGGCGAAGGTGTGGTGGAACCCGATGACGATCACCGAGCAGATCCCGATCCGCTTCACGGCGACGTTTCCTTAGGGTCGAGTCGGGGAGTCTTCTCGTACTCCGCTACGGCACCGGGTTGCGCTCGGGTTTCCGGGGGGTCCCTCCGGCGAATGGCTCGCGCGCACACCGAGACAGCAGCCGCATCACCTCGTGCTGCGCTTCAGTTCGCCTCCGGGACCCCCCGGAACCCCGAGCGCACGGCAACGCGAGGGACTGAGGAGCACCCGGCCGTTCGTTGCAGAGCGTCACCGAGGAGAGCGGTGCTGCGGGACGCGACACCGAAGCGAAGGCCGTCTCGTCCCCGGACAGCCGCCGCGATCCGCCTCCGCGCGTGCAGGCACCGCCGCGGCGCGACGACCGGCCGGGCGGCCAGGCGCATCGCGCAGACTACCGAGCGTCGTCTCGTCTGGGACAGAGCAACGCCCCCCTCGATGCGGGCGGCACCGTGGTGAGCGTTGCATCGGTCACCCTTGTCGACGATGTCGCCCACGGGCTGCGTGCGGTCGCCGGCAATCTGAAACCCGGTTGGGAAGGGCCGGATTCATCGTGCCGAGAGGCTCGAAGCGCGCCGAGCCGACGGGCTCGGTGGTGGCCGGGAAACGGCGTCCGCGTGCGGCGCGGGTGAGCGGGGGGCCCGCAGGGCAACTGAAGCGCAGCCCGGCGTGATGCGGCTCCGCCCTCGCTGCTGCGCAGCGAGCCATTGCCCGGAGGGCCCTCCGCTCGCCCGCGACGCAACCCGGAGCCGCTTCACGAAAGCAGCCAATGAGATCCCGCAGCGCAAACGAGCGCGGACTCAGCGCTCCGCCCGGGCCACGTTCGCGCTGACCGGGTCGAGGGGCTCGGCGCCGGCGAGGCGCTTCACGATCTCGTAGGTGAGACGCGTGCCGCGCTTCACGTTCTCGACCGAGATGCGCTCGTCGTTGCCGTGCACGGTCTTCACCAGGCTCTCGCCGACGACGAAGGGGGTGAAGCCGTAGCAGGGGATGCCGCGCTCCCGGAAGAAGTGGCAGTCGGTGAAGCCGACGGCCAGCGGCGTGGTGACGGGCACGGCGCCGTGGTGGGTGGCGGACAGCTCGCGCAACACGTCGAAGAGCTCGTGGTCGGTGGGGGAGGACGCCGGCGGGAAGGCGAGCAGGGTCTCGATCCCGATGCTCTCGTCGTCGATCACGCCGTGCAGCGCGGCGAGGAACGCCTCGGGATCCTCGTCGGGGAGCAGGCGGACGTCGAGCTCGGCGCTGGCCTCGGGCGGGATCACGTTGGTCTTGTTCGAGCCGGACAGCGCGGTGAGCGAGAGGGTGTTGCGCAGCTGCGCGTTCTGGCGCGGATTCGCGAGGAACGCCTCCCGGAAGGCCGGGTCCTCGAGCGCGGTGCGGAGATCGGCGAGCTTCGCGCGCTCGCTGCGGTCGCGGGCGAGGTGCGCCGTGTCCGCATGGAAGCGCTGCACCTCGGGCAGGACGCGGATCGGCGTCTGCCAGGCGAGGATGCGGCCGAGCGCCGCGACGAGGCGGTCCGGGGCCGCGTCGGCGAGCGGCGTCGAGCCGTGGCCGGGAGGGCCCTTCGCGGTGAGGCGCAGCCAGTGGGGCGTCTTCTGCGCGCTCTCCACCGCGTAGTAGCGCGGGGCGCCGGCGTCGTCGGCGACGATCCAGCCGCCCTCGTTCAGCACCACGCCGGCGTTCGCGAAGAGCTCGAAGTGCTGCTCCACCATGAAGCCGGCGCCCATCTCGCCGCCGGCCTCCTCGTCGGCCACGCCGAGGAAGACGACGTCGCCGCGCGGCACCATGCCGCCGCGCGCCAGGGCGAGCAGCGCCATCGCGTGCACGATTCCCGACGTCTTCGTGTCGAGGGCGCCGCGGCCCCAGACCTCGCCCTCGACGATGGCGCCGGAGAGCGGCTCGCGCTGCCAGAAGCGCGCGTCGGCGGGCACGACGTCCATGTGGTGCATCAGCACGACCGAGGGCTTCGAGCCGTCGCCCGCGATCCGCGCCACGAGGTTGCCGCGCCCGGGCGCCGACTCGAAGACGCGGCTCTCGATCCCCGCCTCCTCGAAGAGCGCGCGGAAGAACGCCGCCCCGCGCAACTCGTTTCCCGGCGGGTTCGTTGTGTCGATCTGGAGGTAGGTGCTGGTCAGCGCCACCGCCTCGCGCTCGAGCGCGGGCCAGTCGAGATCCTGCGCCGTGGCGGGGACGACGACGGCGAGGAGCGGGAGAGCGAGCGCGAGCGGTCGATGCATGCCTATCCCTTCACTGGCGCGAAGGCCACGACGGAGACGGCCACCGCGACGCCGCGTCCGGGATTGCGGTAGGTGTGGCGCTGGTCGCCGCGGAACACGAGCGCATCGCCCTTCTCCAGCTTCCACACCGCTCCCTCGGTGGCGAGCTCGACGACGCCCGCCTCGCAGGTGAGGTACTCGCGCGTTCCCGGCGTGTGGGGAATGCCGGGGAGCGTCCCGCCGGGCGCCAGCTCCATGCGCGTGAAGTCGATGCCCGGGATCGACTCGGGCAGCAGCGGGCGGATGCGCGCCCCGCCGCGATGGCGCTCCGGGCGCTTCGCGGCGGGGAAGAACTCGACGGTGGAGCGCGGGGGGCCGATCAGCTCCTCGATCGAGACCTGGAGCGCCGACGCCACCTTCGAGAGCACCGCGAGCGTGGGATTGGCGCTGCCCGACTCCAGGCTCGCCCAGGTGGGGCGCGGCACGCCCGCGAGCCGGGCCATCTGCTGCTGGGAGAGCCCGCGCTCGTCGCGCAGCCGCCGAAGATTCGCGGCCAGGTGGCCGGCGGAATCGGTGGGCACGATCCTCAGCCCACCTCCCGATCCGCGGCGGGGGCGCCGGCGGCGGGACGCACGCGCTGCGGCGTGCGTTCGCAGAGCGCGTCGAGCTCCGCGGCCAGCGCCGGGCCCGCCACCTCGTGCTTGAAGAAGACGAAGACCTCCGACCGGGTGAACGCGCGCAGCCGGTCGGCCCAGGCGACGAGATCGGAGGTCTCGTAGTCGTCGCGCCGCAGGCGCAGGTAGCCGAAGGGCGCCGTGTCGTGGAGCGCCGCCCCGCCCTCCTCCGTCTCCGACGTGACCCACGCCGCACCGCGCTCGCGCAGGCACGCGAGCACCTCGTCGTCCTCCCAGCTCTCGTGACGGAACTCGAAGGCCGCGCGGGCGCGTGCGCCGAGATGCTCGAGGAAGCGCTCGAGGCGTTCGAGGTTCTTCCTCGCGTTCGGCGGCAGCTGCACGAGCAGGACGCCGAGCTTCGCCCCGAGCGGAGCGAGCTGGTCGAGCAGGTAGTCGACCTCCTCCTCCACCTCCTTCAGGCGCTTCCGGTGGGTGATGCGCTGGCTCACCTTGATGGCGAAGCGGAAGCGCTCGGGCACCTGCGCGGCCCAGGCCTCCACCACCTCGCGCTTCGGCATGCGATAGAAGGTGTTGTTGATCTCGACCGCGGACAGGCGCTCGGCGTAGTACGAGAGCATCTCCGCGGCGGGCAGCTTCTCGGGGTAGAAGGAGCCCTTCCACTCCTTGAAGGAGTAGCCGCTGGTGCCGGTGCGGATCTCCATCGGGAGACCTCCGGGGGGTGCGGGAGTCCGGGATCATGCCAGAAGCTGCACCGCGATGTCGAACATGCCGGCGATCGCCACCACGAAGGCCGCCGTGCGCAGGTAGGGAACGCCCGCGAGATAGAGCCCGGCGAAGGCGAGGCGGCCCCAGAAGAAGAGCGTCGCGCCCCGCGCCGTCTCCGCTCCCGACACCCCCGCCACGTGCGCCGCGAGCACCAGCGCCGCAAAGGGGATCAGGTTCTCCATCATGTTCTTGTGGGCGCGCAGGGCGCGCTCGCCCCAGGCGGGGAGCGCCGCCGCGTCGTCGCGATTGCCGAGCCCCCAGAGGATCCCCGGGCCCACGCCGCGCGTTTGGATGCTCGCGGCGAGCAGGCTCATCGATTGGGCGATCATCAGCAGGCACGAGTAGACGAGCATCTGGAGATCGGTGGTCATCGACGGGCCTCCCTCATGTCGGCGAGTTTGCGCTCCACTCCTTCCGCTCGATCGCGTAGATCGCGACGTCGTGTCCCTGGAGCTGGCGCTTCCCGGTGTAGCGCTCCCCGAGCTTCTCGGCGACGCGGATGGACGCCGCGTTCTCGGGGAGGATCACGCTGATCACGCGCTCGGCCGCGAGCGCCTCGAAGGCGTGGGCGAGCGAGGCGCGGGCGCCCTCGGTGGCGAGCCCTTCGCCCCAGCGCGCGCGGTCCACCAGCCAGCCCACCTCGAGTCCGGGCCAGCCCTCGGGCCGGTAGAGCCCGATGCGGCCCACCAGGGCCCCGCTCGCCTTCTCCTCCGCCGCCCACAGCCCGTAGCCCCGGATCTCCCAGTGACCGAGCAGGTAGCCGATCGAGCGCCACGCCTGGTCGCGGTCGAAGGGACCGTCGCCGCCGAGGTAGCGCATCGTCTCGGGGTCGGCGGTGATGCGCGCGTAGGCGTCGAGATCGCTCTCGCGGAACTGGCGCAGCAGGAGGCGCTCCGTCTCGAGCTTCGGTCGCGTGCCCGACACGAGCTCCTAGTTCGGCCCGATCGGCTCGTCGCCGTTCGCCACCCAGGGCGCCACCACGCGCACCTCGAGGCGCACGCAGGGCAGGCCCTTGAACGCCTCGGGCGCCTCGGAGGCGTCCGCGCAGAAGCCCACCTCCACGTCGCCGGCGCGCTCGAGCGACTCGCAGAAATCGCCGCGCCGCTCGGCCACGGGCGTGACGGGCCCCGAGGCGATGCGACCGACGAGGAAGAAGCTCACGGTGTAGGTGTGGTCGCCCGTGGAGAGCCGCGCTTCGTGGCGCGCGAAGGCCTCGAGACACGGGTCGATCCCCAGCCACTCGAGGAACTCGAGCACCTCGGCGCTGTAGACGAGGTGCCGCGTCGTCGCGAAGTTGAAGCACGCCTCGCAGCCGCAGTCTTCCGTGCCGCCGCAATCGATCAGCGCGTAGGCCTCGCGCGTGAGATCGGGCTCGTTGTCCACCGCCCATTTCTGGAGCGTGACGGTCTGCACGGTGCCTTCATCAAAGCACAGCACTCGCGGGGCGTGAAGCGGAAAACGCGGTCGACGCCCGGGGCGCGTTGCCGCTCGACGGGGACACGGGCCCCCAACCGCTCACGGGCCCCCAACCGCGTGTCAGGGGAGTGCGTACGCCACGAGCGCGTCGCCGGGGACGGTCGGGATCAGGCCGTGACCGCCCGCGGCCACCACCACGAGCTGGCGTCCGTCCTCGCGCAGGCGGTAGGTCATCGGCGTCGACTGCGCGCTGTGCGGGAGACGGCCCCTCCAGAGCTCCTCGCCCGTCGCCGTGTCGAAGGCGCGCAGGTAGCGGTCGGTGGTGGCGCCGATGAAGGTGAGCCCGCTCGCGGTGGTGATCGGCCCGCCGATCGCCGGAACGCCCTTCGGCGTGAAGAGCCACACCGGGAAGGGCGCGAGGTCGCGCGTGGTGCCGAGCGGGATCTCCCAGCGCAGCGCGCCGGTCGCGACGTCGATCGCCACCAGCGTCCCCCACGGCGGCGGATTGCACGGCGCGCCGAGGGGCGAGAGCAGCGGCACCCGCTCGAGCGCGTAGGGCGTGCCCTCCTGCGGCTCGAAGCCGAAGGCGGGCGGACCGTCCGGGAACCTCGCCTCGTAGGCCTCGCGCTTCCAGAGGCGGATGTAGGTGGCCATGCGCATGGTGTTGATGACGAAGACACCGCGCCCCGCGTCCACCGAGCCGCTGCCCCAGTTGGCGCCGCCGGCCATGCCCGGGTACTGGATCGTCCCCTCGAGCGAGGGCGGCGTGAAGACGCCCTCGGAGCGCGCGCCGGCGATCGCCTCGCGGCATCGGCCGCGGTCCCAGAAGGTGAAGCCCCAGGCGTCCTCGGGCGTGAGCGTCGGCGGGTGGATCGGCGCCGGCCGCAGCGGGAAGGGCTGGGTGGGGGAGAGCGTCTCGCCCGGCACCGCGCCCTGGGGCACGGCGCGCTCCTCGACGGGGAAGAGCGGCTCGCCCGTGCGGCGGTCGAGGAAGAAGAGGTGTCCCATCTTCGTCGCCTGCACCAGGCCGGGGACGACCTCACCGTCTCTCGGGAAGTCGACGAACACGGGCTGGGACGGCACGTCGTAGTCCCAGACGTCGTGGTGCACGGTGCGGAAGTGCCAGCGCACGAGGCCGGTCTTCGCGTCGAGGGCGACCAGCGAGCTCGAGTAGAAGTCGAGCCCGTCCCGCTGCCCGCCGTAGTAGTCGGGCGAGGTGTTGCCGGTCGGGACGTAGACGAGCCCGAGGGCGGGATCGGCGGCGAGGGCGGTCCAGGCGTTGGTGGTGCCGCGGCGATAGCGCGGAGGGGAGGTGCCCGCGGCGTCGGTCGCGACGCCGGGCGGCACGGGATCCCAGGCCCAGAGGCGCGCGCCGGTGCGCGCGTCCCAGGCCCGCACCACGCCGCCGGGGGAGTCGGCGCGCCGGTTGTCGAGCACCATCGCGCCCGTCACGATGCGGTCACCCACCACCAGGGGTGGCGACGTGGAGCCGTACTCGCCCGGCTGGGTGTCGCCGATCCCCTCGCGGAGATCGACGGCGCCGCCCTCCCCGAAGCCTTCGCAGGGCCGTCCGGTCGCGGCGTCGAGGGCGAAGAGCCGCGCGTCGAGCGTGGCGGTGAAGATGCGGCGCCGGCATTCGCTTCCCGGCGTGGCGCGCGCGTCCAGCCACGACGCCACCCCGCGGCAGTTTAAGAGGTAGAGCCCCGCGCGCTCGATCTCCGGATCGAAGCTCCAACGCTCGGCGCCCGTCTCCGCGTCGAGGGCGATCACCCGGTTGAAGGGCGTGCAGAAGACGAGCGCGTCGCCCACCAGGATCGGCGTCGTCTGGAACCCCGAGCGCACCCCGGTGCCGTGGGAGCCGTCCTCCACGTCGCCGTGCCGGTGGATCCAGGCCACCTCGAGGGCGTGCACGTTCTCCGGGTCGAGCTGGGTGAGGGGCGAGTGGCGCGTGCCGCCCGGGTCGGCGCCGTACTCCGGCCAGCCGGCGACGGGTCCTCCCTCGGGAACCGGCACGGGACCGGGTCCGCAGCCGAGCGCGACGAGGACGACGACCACCGGGGCGAGGCGGGACACCCGCGCAGTGTCGGCGCGCGGCGTCGTCCCCGCAATCGCCTCCGCCGGCGCGCCGCGCGGGTATCATCCGCTTCGATGGCAGCCGACGCCCTCGAGCAGTTCGCGCGCGCGATCGAGAGCGCCTTCTTCGAGCGCGAGCACGACGGCGCCGCCTC
>Ga0299906_10003891_pt1 | contig 12286 bp, 8 predicted proteins | sample RVTome_14_FD_200259 | JGI IMG/M metagenome (GOLD analysis project Ga0299906, IMG submission 200259) | Soil microbial communities from uranium-contaminated site in the Upper Colorado River Basin, Wyoming, United States - RVT145D125 (version 2) ...
GCAGATTGATGTCCATCAGGATCACCTCCGGCTGATGGATGCGCGCCAGTGCGATGCCATGATTGCCATCGCGCGCGCTCAGCATGTGCAGATGCGGGATATTCTCAATGATGTGCTCGACCAACAGCAGGTTGGCCGGATTGTCTTCCACGTAGAGCAGGGTGCGCCGCCGTCCCGCGCTTCCCCGGGCTTGCGGCGAAAGTGGCATGGGCATGGCGTTGTCAGCGGCCGGTTGAGGGGGGCTGACGTCCCGGACCAGCTCGAACCAGAATTCGCTGCCCGCGCCAACGGTGCTTTCCGCGCCGACGCTGCCGCCCATCATTTCGACCAGTTGCTTGGTGACCACCAGGCCGATGCCGGTGCCTTGCTCGTCGCCGGTCTCCTGCCCGAGCCGATTGAACGGCTGAAACAGCTGCGCCAGCTTTTCCGGAGACAATCCTGCGCCGTTGTCCCTGATGCTGATGCGCAGGCGTTCCGGGGTCGCAGTGCACGCCACCTCGATCGTTCCATGCGCGCGGTTGTATTTGATTGCATTGGAAAGCAGGTTGATCAGAGCCTGCTTGACCCGGGTCCGGTCGGCACTGGCAACCCAGCTGTGATCGAAAGGCAGATAGTTGATATGGGTGTCGTGTTTTTTCGCCTGCGATTCGATCATGGCCTGGCATTCGCGCATAACCTCGATCAGTGACACCGATTCCCGGGACAGCGACAGCTTGCCGGACTCGATCACCGCGAGATCGAGAATCTGGTTGATCAGTTCCAGCAGGTACCACCCGGCCTTGATAATCTGCTGCAGCCGTTCAGTCTGGGTGTCCGTTGGCGGCGGTGAACCGGCCTCCAGCAACTGGGCGAAGCCGAGGATGGCATTGAGCGGGGTGCGCAGCTCATGGCTCATGCTGGACAGGAAATCCGATTTCGCGAGATTGGCTTTTTCCGCGACGACCTTGGCGCCCTCCAGCTGGACCTTGGCCTTTCCGAGCTGTTCGGCCAGTTTCTGCGCTTCGAGGGTGGCGATGACCAGGCGTGCGTTCGCCTGCTGCAACATGGCCATGTGATCGTCGGACGCCGCCTGCGTCTCCCCGGCCGCGCGAATTTCCCGCTCGCGCGAGGCGGCCGTCCCTTCGCGCGCGTCGACGGCATTTTCGCGCCTGTTCATGGCATCTTCGCGGGCCGTGACCAGGGTCTCGCGATTTCGAACGGCCGCTTTATCGCCGATCACGGCACTTTCCCTGCTCGGGCGGTCTTTTTCCCGGGTGGTGGACCTTCCTTTGCGCCGACTTGTCACGCGCGGCTGACCTCGTTCATTGGATTCAGAGGCGTCCTGCTTGTCATTTCCATGCATTCCCGCCCTCCATCACGCGGTCGTTTCTAGCCAGGGCCGTGCGTCGGCCGGCCCGACAGGATTCCGGCATACCCGGACATGGTCTCGCCAATAACGATGCCTTTGTCGGTAATGGTAAAAAACCGGATGTCCTTGCTGTGCTGGCTGCCGCGGACTTTGGCCACCGAGAAGGCGCGTTTCAGCTGGCCCGCGATTTCGACATAGCGCTGCACGATAATGGCGTCGGCGAGAAAAGCGCTCCCCGACGGACTGAAGCGCAAATCGGTGTAGCGATCTTCCAGTTCCGAGGTCATCATGATGGTCAGACCCATGCCCGTCAGCTCGGCAACCATCCGGTACAGCGATCCGCGAAAATCCTCGCTGAACTCGGGCGCCAGCGCCAGTTCGAATCCCGACAGGGAGTCGATGACAACACGCTTGGCCTGCATCCGTTTGATCATTTCGATCAGATCGTGCAGGGTTTCATCGATCGACAAATCCAGGGAGCGCGTGTTGATGACCCCCACTTTCCCGGCCTTGACCAGCTCGGACAATTTGTTATTCAGCAGCTGGCTGGGGCTTTTCTCAAACGCCGCGATCACGCCGGCTTCACCCCGGCGCGCGCCTTCGGCGAGAAATTCCGTCGCCATAATGGTTTTTCCGGAACCGGATGGGCCGACCAGGAGCAGCGAATAGCCGGCCGGCAAGCCGCCGCCCAGCATTTCATCCAGGCCGGGTATCCCCGTGGGCACACGTGCCTCTCCCGTGGACGTCTCGGACCCGGTCACCGCGCCCGGTTGGACAATCGCCCGCGGGAAAATCCGGAGTCCGGCATCGCCGATACGGAACGTGTGCAAACCCGGCGCCTGGGCCTGACCGCGCATTTTGACCACCTGCATCTTGCGCACCATGGAATTGCGGTGCACGTTTTGCGACAGCCACAGAATGCCGTCCGCCACGGTAAAGATCGGGCTCGATTCCTGCTCGGGCACCAGATATTCACCGATCAAAAACGTGGTGGCCTGCCAGCTCGTCATTTGCAGGCCCAGTTGCTGCACGAACCGCTGCAGATCGAACACGCTCTGGTCTGCGCGATTTACGGAATGCACGACGGATCGAAACGAATCCACGAACACCAGGCTGGGTTCATAGGTCTTCACTTCGTCGGTGATGCGTTTCAAAACGCGGTCAAAATCTCCCGCCTGGAGTTCTGCCGACAGGTTGACGAAGCGGATCGAGTCATTGACTTTATCCGGATCGAAAAATGTAAATTGCTGTTGATAACGGAGCATCTTCAGGGCCGGCTCTCCGAGCACCGTGAAGAACAGCGCCCGGTATTTCGGGTTGGCCAGCGAGAACATGATCTGCTGGGCCAGCGTGGTTTTCCCGCTTCCCGGCGTGCCCGCAATCAGGTTAAACGAGAATTCCGGCAGGCCTCCGCCCAACAGGTTGTCCAGGCCGGGGACGCCGGATGGCAGGCGACGTATCTTTACCTTGCTACTCATTTTTGAACTCCTTGCCGGCTTTATTCGAAGCATCATCGCCCCAGGCCGAACGCATAATGCTGGTCGTCAGGTGCTCGCCAATCAGCGAGGCCAGGATGTCGGTGAAAGTGATCAGCAGCAGCCGGTTGGCTGCGCCGGCCTGCGCGGGCGTTTGTCCTGCCATGCACATTTTTAATTCCGCGAACCGGTAATCGTTGTGCGGCGACGATGAACCGGTCGCGAGCCAGGGAAAGGTCGGCTGGGTCAGGAATACGCTTCTCGCGTAAAGTGAATTGAATCCTCCTTCACCGACGATCGAAATGATCTCGGTCGCCAGCTTTTCCCAGGAATCAATCGCGGCATCCGCCACTTTATCGGAGTGGCGCGCCATGAGGTCTTCGATTATCCGGTGTCGTAGCGGATCACTGGTTGGCATAAGAAACGTATAATCGCGATATCGACAACGTTGGTGGAACGCTAATCGCTGTTTCAAACCGACAGCGGCGTATCAGCTAAAGATACTTGTCTACAGTGTGAATCTTGTCCCCGCCGAACGGGCGCCGGTGCCGATCTGCGCCCGGGCGGATTTGTGCCGTCCCGCCAAAAAACCTGCGCCAGGTACTCATCAAGAAATGCGTTGTCTTGTTGCAACGCTTGGTCAGTTACGCAGAATACGCTCACTCCTGTTTCTATTTTATAAGCCGGCTTCGCGCAGCGCTATCTCGGCGCGCTTGCGCCGGGTGATGTCCAAACCGGTGCCGTGAAATCCGGTGAAGGCGCCGGCGGCATCGTAAACCGGCTCGCCGCTGATAAGGTAGTAGCCGAGCTGTCCATCCGGAAGCACGGCGGCATATTCAAAATCGCAGAATGACCATTGCGCGGCAAGTTCCGACTTGTGTCTGATCCATTCGTCTTCGCTGAGGACGATGGTCGGCAATTCCCAGAGGGTCTTGCCAAGGATGTCGCCGGCGCCGGCCATGCCGGTACCGGTAATTCTGGTAAACCGGAAGTGACTGTCCTGTTCCCAAACCCAATCCGATGAAAGCTCGGTCAGCCTGCGAAAGCGCGCTTCGCTCCGGCGCAGAGCGTCTTCGGCCTGCCGCCGATTCAAAAATTGGCCGAGCTGGTGACCGATGGCCTGCACCGCCTGCAACAGCCGGTCATCCGGTTCGTGGACGGTACGGCTCGCGAAAGCGAGCACGCCCACCGTCGTGTCATTGGCGATAACCGGAAAGACAAAAGCGCCATCCATGCCGGTTTCGTGCGCCAGCGCCGTGTACGCTGCGCGCGCGTCTTTCGACCTGCTGAGTATCCATAGCGGCTGACCCGACTGGCACACCCGGCCCGCCAATCCGGCGCCCGGGCGAAATATCACACCGCGCGATTTTTCCATGAATTGCTCGACCATAGCCACCGGCATGCCCCAGGACTCGTCAAGATGAAGCACGCCCGACGCGGGGTCCAGGCGAAAGTAGCGGCCGCAATCCCAATTTTGAGTTTCGCATACCGCGCGGATCACGGCTTGCAGCGCCGCGGAAGTGCTGTTGGCATCGGTCAGACAGCGTGCCACGATGCACTCAAGTCTCTGCAGTTTTTCCGCGTGCTTGATCTCGGTGATGTCCTCATAGGATACGATCGCACGCGCCTCGGCGTTTCCGTGCAAGCACGTGACACTGGCCATGAACCAGCGCGGCCCGGACGACGCATCGCAGAAATACTCATAACGAAAAACTTCGCGTTCGCCGGCAATCACCTGGCGTATCCCCGCGACCATCGCGTTGGCGTCCACGCGCTCATTGCCGGCGATCTCGCCGCACACGGCGAGATAGTTACTGCCTTCGGAGACATCCGCGCCGATGCCACGCTGGCTGGCGGCAAACGCGCGCCAGGCGGTGTTCGCCGTCATAATCGTACCGGCCGCATCGAGCACGCAGACCTGAGCGGCGAGCGCATCGAGGGTGGCGCGGGCGAAGCGATCCGATTCCGGCGCTGCGGTTTCCGCCTGCCTGCGCGCGGTAATATCCCGTGTGATTCCGCGATAGCCCTTGAACTGGCCCTGCCGGTCGTACATCGGCTCGCCGCTGACGCTGATGGTGCGCCGCTCGCCGGCCTGGCTCACGTAACTGAGCTCCAGATCGCGGAATATGGCGCGCCATTCCAGTTGCGTCCGATGCGTCTGCCAATCGACCTCGCTGCTGTTGTCGAACGCCAGATCCCAGAGGGTTTTACCGAGAATGCCTGCGTCACCGGCACGCTCGCCGCCGATGGCGGCGCCGGTGTGGGCCACGAAGCGATAGTGCTCGTCCTGCTCCCAGTATCCGTCCGAGGCCAGCTCCACCAGACTGCGGAGCCGTTCTTTGCGTTCGAGCAATGCCGCCTGCGCATCGGGCAACAGAATGGCGCGGCCGCTGGCCGGATCCATGATGGCATCAATCTCACCCGATTTGATGGCCCGGCGCTCACGCGTACCCTTGACCAGGCGCAGGATCTTGGCCCCGAAGCCGGCGTCCGCCTGCGTGCTGGAGGAATCCAGGTCGGGTGCGTGAACATTAGGCTTCATAGGCTTCATAAATTCACAACCCTTACTCTCTTATTCCAAGCGCGCGCATCACGCCACTTTTATCGCTGAGGTTGCCGACAATGTTCGCCGGCGGCGATGGCGACAATTTGGCAAGGCTGGGTGTAACGACAATGCCCTCGGCCAGGGCGCGCAACGGCTGCTCGAGAACATCGACGACCTCCAGCTTGTAGTTGTCTTTCAGGAACTCCTTGCAGATGGCCGCCAGATTGGCGATGGCCAGAAGCGAATTGGGCGCGCTGTTCACCACGTACAGACACATGACAAGCGCTGGCGTAATCGCGGAGGCAGACGATTGGGCCGGTGTTTTTTTACGGCGCATCGCGCGCCTCCTTCCGGGCCTTCTTGCCGTTTCCGGAATTTCCGGAACCGTTGCCCCCCCTGACTTTTGCATTCGCGGGGGTCAAGGTGGCGCGTCCCGCCGGGTCGGCGCTACGCATTTTGCGCAGTTCGTGCTCTCTTTCGCTCGAGGAGAGCGTGCGCGCTTCATCGTCACGGGAGTACGACGCCAGTTCCGCCCGCTGCCGCTCGAGATCCAGCTCCAGGGCCTTGATCCGGGCGCGGGTATCGGCTTCGGCGAATTGCAGCTCGCGTTGCTTATGATCGGTGTCGGCGCGGCGCTGTGTCTTTCTGGCTCTCTCCTCGGTCTCTTTTTCCCAGCGCAAGGTGCCCATCAGCACCTCGCCCCCGGCGGTATAGACGTCCGCCAGCATCGGGCCGGCTTCGCTCAAAACCAGCTCGCGCACCTGGTTTGAATGCCAGGTTCCGCGCGATTTGATAATAGTCAGCGCACGATTGCGTTCGCCGCTGCGCACGACGTAGGAAAGATGGATCCAGGTGTCAGCCACCGTCGATATCTGCAGCTCGGTCGCTTCCGTCTGCGGATCGTCACCCTCGCTGATGGCGGTGATCATCACGGTGACTTTCTCGTCCTTCGCCATATAGATGAGCCGATTGGCGACGGCGCGGGCCGCGGTCAGTCCTCCGGCCTTGGCGATGGCCGAAAGCGGATCGATCACCATGCAGCGTGGCCGGTGCTCGCGGATCAGCGCCTTGAGTTTTATCAGATGGTCTTCCGCGCCGATGGATTCGGTGCGCGCCGAATACATGTGCAACAACCCGGACTTGACGTGCGGTTTGAACTGAATGCCGACCGAGGCCAGATTGCGCATGATGGGTTCGGCGCCTTCGTCAAAGCTCACGAACAGCGTGCGCTCGCCGCGCCGGCAGGCGGCCTCGGCGAACTTGCCCGCCAGCGTCGTCTTGGAGGTTCCGGGCACGCCCGTGATCAGGGTGCTGCTGCCGCGGAACAAACCGCCGCCCAGCATGGTATCCAGGCGTTCGAATCCGGCGGAAATCCGCTCGGTCGAAGCCGCGTGCCTGATTTCGGCCGGTTCGGGGGCGCCCACTTCCATCCCGGCAGGCCCGAAGCTCACCGGATATTCCCCGGCCACGAAATCCGAGCCGCGATATTTCGTGATCTCGATCCGGTGCAAGGAAACGCCGTGCTCCAGGCGCCGGCCCAAACGGATCACGCAATCCATCATGAACTGCATGAAGCCGTAGTTGACGGCCTCGGAGGTTCCGCCCTCGATTTTGGCGGTGACGATGGCGTTCATCTCATTGTCCGCCAGCCAGTCGCGGATGCGATAAATTTCCCGCATTTCCGTGATCGGGTTCTGCAACAAGGCTAACAGCACATCGATGCCGTCGAACACGATCCAGCGCGCGCCCAGCTCCTGCTTCTTGGCTTTGAGCATGGCCAGCATGCCGCTCAAGTCGAACTCGCCGGACTGGACCACCTCGGGCGACAGTTGCGCCTCCAGGAAAAACAGCTTGTTCCTGGCCAGGGACGGCAGACCCCAATTGAAGCAGGCGGCGTTGGCGATAATCTGGCGGGTGGTTTCCTCGAAGGCGACGAAAATTCCGGGCTCGTCGCGCCGGCGCGCGGCGTTGACGAGCGTTTGCAGCGCGAACACGGTTTTGCCCGAACCCGGACCGCCCAGGAGCAGGGTGGTACGGTTGGGCGTCAGTCCGCCGTGGCTCAGCTCGTCGAACCCCTGGATGCCCGTGGCCAGCTTGGATGGGAGTTGTCGGGGAGCCGCTGTCTTTTTCACTTTCACGGTTCCTCCTTTCAAGCCTAATGGCTGATTAGCGCAGGCGCTGAACTTATATTTTTTGCATGGGACAGCAAGCGATCATACTCTTTCTTGACCACCGCGTAGCATTCACATACCCGCGCCTCCAGGCCCGGCCGGTCGAGGACCGTAATGCGGCCGCGGCTATAGTGGATGAGGCCCAGGGCCTGCAGTTTTCCCGCCGCCTCGGTGACGCCTTCGCGGCGCACGCCGAGCATGTTGGCGATCAACTCCTGGGTCATGGTGAGTTCATTGGTCGCCAGACGATCCAGGCTCAGCAGCAGCCAGCGGCAGAGTTGCTGATCCACCGAATGATGCCGGTTGCACACGGCGGTCTGAGACATCTGCGTGATCAGCGCCTGGGTGTAGCGCAACAGCAAATGCTGCAACCCGGTATGACGCTCGAATTCTCTTTTCATCGCTTTCCCCGGAAGCTCAAGCGCCTGGCCGGCGCTTTGCACCAGGGCCCGGCTGGGCGTGGTGTCGCCGCCCATGAACAGGGCAATGCCCACCATGCCTTCATCGCCAACCACGGCAATTTCCGCCGAGGCGCCATCCGCCATGACGTAGAGCATCGAAATAATGCAGCCCGGGGTGGGAAAATAAACATGACCCAATTCAACGCCGGGCTCGTAGATCACCTTGCCCAGCGGCATGCTGACCGGCTTCAGGTCGGGCAGCAGGCGATCGAACACTTCCGCCGGCAAGGCGGCCAGAAGGTGGTTATCTTTTGGCCTTATTTTTGTTTTCGGCTCAAGACCAGCTGGCATAATTTGTAGTCCTTTACCGCAACCCATGGCGCTGGTGCAGAGGAAAATGAGGAAAACGGACTCTACTCGAAACCCGGCGCGCACTATGTACGATACCGAACATAGTGTATGGCACGCATTATGGAGCCGTAAATGACCAGGCGATGAGAGGCTGCTGTTGACGGTCCACGCGCCCACGCGCCCGATGTTGCTGACACGCTCAATATCCTTGCATTCCGCGATATTCGGCCTGTTGTTGGCGCAAGTGTGTGGACTTGACGCTGATCGATTTCCTTTGCCGGCTGCGGTTTTTGAGGAAACCGACGATATAGCCCGGGATCTCATCCCGGCCGGCATGGGAAAATCCCGGCAATTCAAAGCTTAAGCAACTCGTCACCCGATTATGTTCGCTATCGCACGGAATCCATGCGTTTTTCCCTGTATTCAGACAACAGGCAATGGGAGGTCGCGCCCCGGGGAAGGGTGCGCGCAGCTCAGGCGCCCCAACCAATTCAGGGAGAGATCAGCCATGGCGCGTCATTCAGATTCCAGCGGGGTCGTGTACCTCAAGGCAGTCAGGTCGAAACTTCGTGCCAAACGGGCCAGCTCCGGCGCCGCCGGGAAAGCCGCCTCCGGCCCCGTCGTGGCGCAGGCACTGCCGGCGCCGGGCCTGAGGGCATTCATCAAGGAAATATACGCCTGCAAACAACTGGTCAAAAGCGCGCAACATCAAATTGAAATTCTTGCCGAGCGCAATGCCGGTTTACAGCAAGAACTCATTGAACTCACGCGCAAGGAGGCGAAGGCGCGCTACCTGGCCTATCACGATGGGCTGACCGGTCTCCCGAATCGCAGCCTGCTGCAAGACCGGTTCCAGCAGGCCATGTCCCAGGCGGAACGGCGTCACAAACCGCTGGCGCTGCTGATGCTGGACCTGGACGAATTCAAGCTCGTCAATGACCGGTTGGGGCATGCCAGCGGCGACAAGGTCTTGCAGGCGGTGGCGCTGCGCCTGACCAAGGGCATCCGCGGTGCCGACACCGCCTGCCGCTACGGCGGAGACGAGTTCGTCATCATGCTGCCGGAAATCGACAGCCCGGATATCGCCACCTCCCTCGTCGCGGAGATCGGCAAGCGTCTCAGCGAACCCTATATTATCAATGGTCACAAGATTTTCATGGCCGCCAGCATCGGCGTTGCCATCTACCCCGGCGACGGCAGAACACTCGACGACTTGATGAAGCAGGCGGATATCGCCATGTATCGCGCCAAGGGTACGGGAAACAGCACCTACATCATCGAACAGCGCAAGGAAAGCGCTGGTCAGGCTGCATTGTACAAACCAGCCGCCCCCATAAACGCCGACCGCATGCGCGAGCGTGATTTATTTATTCAGGATGAGCTGGTGCGCGCACGGGAACAGCAAACAAACATCGGAAAATTCAAGGAGCATTGATATGGGATTTGATCAAAAAGGATTTTTGGTATTTCGTGTGAAACAGGGCAATGCCGGTAAATGGAATGTCATGGAAGCGGGGATCGAAAAACCGCTGGCCTCATTCGATACCCAAAAGGACGCGATTGAATATGCGCACGATCTGGGCAGCACCAAAGACGGGTCGAAACTGGAAATCTTCAACGAACGTGGCGTGCAAATAGCTGAAGTCGATACCACCAGTTCACCCCGCCGGGAATAATGGACTGATGGCGGTTTCGCTGCCGGTTCATGCGCTGCCGCCGTGAAGGATCGGTCTCTGCACTGCCGTACCCTGCCCTGCCACCTTAATTTCACGCCTGAACCCTTCCGATCAATCCTGAAGGTCGGAATGGGGTCCGCGCCATCAGCGTGGATCGCCAGCGCCTGTCCGCGCGATACCGCATGCTGTCAAGAACCGAGCCTCGATAAAAGATATTTTATGTACGCTGCCATACAGAATTGATAGCCGCACAAAAGCGATAATTTATCGGTAAACACACGGGTTTGCGGTTAGAATGGGTACGTTCCAAGATCAAAAATCCTGGCACGGATTTGGTCTCCGCGAGTATTGCGCATTATTTGCGCCAGTCACCGGCATTATCTGCTACACGCCCGGGCTTCAGGCATCACTCTGAGAAATTTGAAAGCGCGTCTGCGCTGACTACAGGCGGCGACTCTTGCGTTCAACAACGCCCATGCCGCTAACTTCCTGGAGATTTCCATCTTGACGGCGAATAGCACAACTGTCTCCAGGAACTGGCTCCACTTAAGGGCTTACTTCCGCGGAAATCGCTCGGCGTCAGATTACGCCGGCGATGAGCCTCCGCTGCGATCGGAGCTGTTCAGCGCCGATCAGATGGAGCAGCATGGCAAGAGTCTCGCCTCCTCGCATACTCTGACTCCGCGACGACCCAGGAACCAGTTGCTGACGCGGCTGGCGGAGAACGAGCGCGTCCTGACTGGCGCCTGCCATATACTCACGGCGGCCGTCACGGCGAACCACCGGATTACGCCGGCTGGGGAATGGCTGCTCGATAACTTCTACCTGATCGAAGAACAGATTCGCACGGCCAAGCGGCACCTGCCGAAGGGTTACAGCCGGGAACTGCCGCGCCTGGCGCACGGCCCTTCGGCCGGGCTTCCGCGCGTGTATGACATCGCGCTGGAGACGATTGCGCACGGCGATGGACGGGTGGATCCGGAAAACCTGCGCCGTTTCGTCGCGTCCTACCAGTCGGTCACCGCCCTCAAGCTGGGCGAATTGTGGGCCATCCCCATCATGCTGCGCCTGGCCTTGATCGAGAACCTCCGGCGCGTTGCCGCCCGCAGCGCCGCCGGCAGGATCGACCGAAACCTGGCCGATTCCTGGGCCGACCAGATGATAGAGATCGCCGAGAAGGATCCGAAGAGTCTGATTCTGGTGATCGCGGACATGGCGCGGTCGAGCCCGCCGATGACGACCCCGTTCGTTTCGGAATTTACGCGCCGGCTGCAGGGGCAGAGCCCGGCTTTGGCATTGTCGCTGACCTGGATCGAGCAGCTGTTGTCCGAGTCCGGCCTGACGATCGAGCAGTTGGTGCAGTCGGGAAATCAGCAACAGGCCGCCGACCAGGTCTCCATCAGCAACAGCATCGGCAGCCTGCGGTTCCTGGGGGCGATGGACTGGCGCGACTTCGTCGAGACGCTGAGCGTTACCGAGCAAAAACTGCGGGAGGATCCCGGCGCCGTCTACGGCATGATGGATTTTGCCACCCGTGATCGCTACCGCCACGTCGTGGAGAAGATCGCGAAACAGAGCCGCCTGTCCGAAGCCGAAGTGGCGGAGCGGGCGGTCAAACTGGCGCACGACGGCGCGGCCCGCCAAGGCGGCGATGATCGAACGGCGCATGTGGGTTTTTACCTGATCGACAAGGGATTGCGCGAACTCGAGCGGACGGCGGAGGCGCGCCTTTCCGCCTCCGAGGCGCTCACGCGAGCGGCGGGCCGGTTTCCCTTGCTCCTGTATCTGGGCGCGATCACGCTGATTACGCTGATCCTCAGCGAGTGGCTGTTGATGCCGGCGCAGGCCGGCGGCGGGCCGGATGGGGCGCTCGTGTTGCTGGGCGTTCTCGCGCTGCTGTCCACCAGTCAACTGGCGGTGGCGCTGGTGAACTGGCTGGCGGCGTTGTCGGCATCGCCGCATCCGCTGCCGCGCATGGACTTCTCCCGGGGGATCCCGCCGGAATCGCGCACGCTGGTGGTGGTTCCGACGATGCTCGGCGGCGCTCAGGACATCGAGGATCTGGTCGAGGCGCTGGAAGTCCGGTTCCTGGCCAATCGGGACGACAATCTGCGCTTCGGCCTGTTGACCGATTTTCAGGACGCGCGCGCGGAAACGCTGCCGGAAGACGAAGCGCTGTTGCGGCTGGCGGAGGCACGAATCGGGGAACTGAATGAAAAGTACCGGAGTGACAACGGCGACACGTTCTTTCTTTTTCATCGCCCGCGCCGCTGGAATCCACGCGACCGGATCTGGATGGGCTATGAGCGCAAGCGCGGG
>Ga0299906_10003893_pt1 | contig 12282 bp, 8 predicted proteins | sample RVTome_14_FD_200259 | JGI IMG/M metagenome (GOLD analysis project Ga0299906, IMG submission 200259) | Soil microbial communities from uranium-contaminated site in the Upper Colorado River Basin, Wyoming, United States - RVT145D125 (version 2) ...
TTACCCGCATCGAGGGTCACCTGCGCATCGAGGCTCAGATCGAAGAGGGGAAGATCACCAATGCCTGGAGCTCCTCCACTTCCTTTCGCGGCATCGAGACCATCCTCAAGGGGCGCGACCCCCGCGATGCCCACCACTTCACCCAGCGCTTCTGCGGTGTCTGCACCACCGTTCACTCGATGGCCAGCATCCGCTGCGTTGAGGACGCCCTGAAGATCCGGATTCCGGACAACGCCCGGCTCATCCGCAACCTGATCATGGCCTCGCAGAACGTCCAGGACCACGTCATCCACTTCTACCATCTGCACGCCCTCGACTGGGTCGACATCGTCAGCGCCCTCAAGGCCGACCCGGCCAAGACCGCCCAGCTCGCCCAGTCGATCTCCGACTGGCCGAAGTCGAGCGCCGTCTACTTCAAGGGGATCCAGGAGCGCGTCGCCGCCTTCGCCGGCACCGGCCGGCTCGGCCCCTTTCAGAACGCCTACTGGGGGCATAGCGCCTATCGTCTGCCGCCCGAGGCGAACCTGATGGCGCTCGCCCACTACCTGGAGGCCCTGGAGTGGCAAAAAGACATCATCAAGATCCACGCCATCCTCGGCTCGAAAAATCCACACCCACAAACCTTCCTGGTCGGCGGCATGTCGATTCCGGTCGACCCCGACAGCCAGAACGCCATCAACGCCGACAAGGTCGCCCATATCCGCAAGCTGCTGCGCCAAGCCAGACTCTTCGTCGAGCAGGTCTACATCCCCGACCTGCTGGCGGTCGCCTCGTTCTACAAAGAGTGGGCCGGAATCGGCGGCGGGGTGGGGAACTTCCTCGCCTACGGCGATTTCCCCATGGACAACAGCGGCGGCACGGAAAGCCACTATTTCCCCCGCGGCGTCATTATGGCCAAGGATCTGGCCAACGTCCAGCCGATGGATGAGACGAAAATCACCGAGTACGTCACCAGGTCGTGGTACACCTACTCGAAGGGAGACGACAAGGGGTTGCACCCCTATGACGGCGAGACCAACCACAAGTACACCGGACCGCAGCCCCCCTACGAATGGCTCAACACCGACGAGAAATACTCCTGGGTCAAGGCGCCTCGCTATATGGACCAGCCGATGGAGGTCGGGCCGCTGGCGCGCATGGTGATCGCCTATGCCAAGGGGCACAAGGAGGTGCAGGATACGGTCAATTTCGTGCTCGGCAAGCTGGGGGTCGGCCCGACTGCCCTTTTCTCGACCTTGGGGCGCACCGCCGCCCGCGGCATCGAGACGCTGCTGCTGGCGCAGAAGAGCGAAGTCTGGCTCGACCAGTTAGCCGACAATATGGGGCGTGGCATCTACGAGGTGCACAACAAGGAGAAGTGGGAGCCGTCCACCTGGCCGAAGGAGGCGCGCGGCTTCGGTTATCACGAAGCGCCGCGCGGCGCCCTGGGCCACTGGATCCGCATCGAGAACGGCCAGATCGCCAATTTCCAGGCGGTGGTCCCCTCCACCTGGAACGCCGGACCACGCGATCCGATGGGGCAGATGGGACCATACGAATCGGCCCTGGTCGGCACCCCCGTCGCCGACGCCGAGCAGCCGCTGGAGATCCTGCGCACCATCCACTCCTTCGACCCCTGCCTCGCCTGCGCGGTACACGTGCTCGACGGCCGGGGAACGGAGATCATCCGGGTCAAGGTGCTTTAACCCCGCAAGGAGTGAGGGGTGAGGAGTGAGGGGGTAAGGCCCTCACCCTCCCAAGGAGGTTCAATATGCTTGAGATCCGCTACGTCTGGGAATGGCCGGTCCGCCTGACCCACTGGATCAACGTGCTCGCCATCGTCGTACTGTCGGTGACCGGCTTCTATATCGGTCATCCCTTCTACACGGCGACCGATACCGCCCAGTACGTCATGGGCTGGAATCGCTTCATCCATTTCACCTTTGCCTACCTCTTCACCATGTCGATCATCGCCCGACTGATCTGGGCCTTTCTCGGCAACCGCCACGCCTCCTGGAAAGTCTTTTTTCCCTGGGCCTCGAAAGAGGGGTGGCGGAACATCACGGGGACCTTCAAATACTACACTTTTCTGCAGCGGCAGGTCCCCTACGTGGTGGGGCACAACGCCTTGGCGGCGATGGCCTACTCGGTAGTCTTCGCTCTCTTCGTCCTGCAGATGCTGACCGGTTTCGGCCTTTACGGCCTGTACGCTCCAGATGGTGCCATGGCCGCCAGCTTCGGCTGGGTTGTTTCGCTGCTCGGCCTCCAGGGCGGGCGCCTCGTCCATCACCTGATCATGTGGCTGTTGCTCGGCTTCACCGTCCACCACGTCTACAGCGCCTGGCTGATGGATGTGAAGGAGAAGAACGGCACACTTTCCAGCATCTTCGGCGGGTACAAGTTCATCGAGCCGGAGGATCTGAAGTGAGCATTCTGGTTTTGGGTCTCGGCAACGCCCTGATGACCGACGATGCCTTCGGCTACCGGATGATCGAGGCGCTGCAGGAGCGTTTCCACTTCCCTGCCGACGTGGCCGTGCTCGACGGCGGCACTCTCGGGCTCGACCTGCTGCCACGTCTGGAAAGAATCGAGCGGCTGCTGGTCATCGACGCTCTGGAGATGGGGGCTCGGCCGGGCACAGTCTTCCGTCTCGAAGGGGAGGAAGTGCCGCGGGCCTTCGCCAGCAAGCTCTCGGTGCATCAGATGGGACTGCAGGATCTGCTTGCGGTGGCTGAGCTGCAGGGGAACCTGCCGGCAGAACTGGTCGTCTGGGGGGTGCAGCCGGGGTCGATCGAGATGGGTCTGGAGCTGACCGCGCCGGTGGCGGCGGCGATAGAAGGGGCGATTGCCGGGGTGGTCGGCGAGCTCCGCTCCTGGGGGATCGAACTGCGGCAGGCGGCCTGAATCGGCGTAGAAGCGGGCCCCCGTGCCTGCCCGGAGCGAGGGCAACCACAGGGGGATGCCCCTGAAGGGGCCGCCAATGGTGGCCCTGATTTTTTCGAGCTTCATCCGTATTGTACCCGAAATGTCTACCTTGGTTCTGCGGTGGCAAGGGTATGGTTCTTTCAGGAGGAGTCCGTGATGCGAACGGTTATTTGCGCTTTCGTGCTGCTCACCATCCTCGCCGCCTGCGGCGAACGGACTCCCTCCTACCCTCAACGGGAGCCCCCGCCCGGCTTTCTCGAGAATCTCGCCAACCGGGCGGCGGGAAATGCCCTGTTTCACGAACACTGCGCCCGCTGTCACGGTACCTCGGAGGAGGGACGCAGCCCCCGGGCAGAGTTCTTCCAGCCGCCGGCCCCCGATTTTCTGTCCCCCCGCTACCGAGCCATCGATCCGGCCTACCTCTTCTGGCGCATCGGTCACGGAAAGAACGTCGAGCCTTATCTCTCCCAAGGCTCGGTCATGCCCGCTTGGGGACCTCATTTCTCCGATGAGCAGATCTGGCAGTTGGTGGCTTATCTGTACGCCCGAGCCGGGAGGAGCTGAGGCACAATTCGGGACTCCCTGTCGCCTGTCGGCAAGTCCAACTGCCACTTTTCGGTCGTGCAATGGTTTTTATCCATACTTTTCTCTTTTTTATTTTAGATAAATTTGGTAAAAATAACGATGTTTGAGTCAGGTTGACGCGGTTTTTGCATTTTAGCCGGGGTTCAATCGCGGTATAAAGTACCCGAATCTCGGCTCCTGAGGAAGTACAGGCCAATCGGTCACCCCGACACGGGCGGTGTGGCCGGCGGCAAATGGTCGCAATGGGCGGAAAGTGAACAGAAAACGAAGGCGAACGCCCTGACGCGTCCGCGGCGATGAGCGGGAGCGCCGGCCCTTGCCGGCGCAGATATCTGACCTGGCTGGCGAAGCAGCCAGCCGAAAGACTTATGGGGGCAAGAATGCAGGAAATAAAGGCAGCGGCAGGAATGGAATCCTCGCTTGACGCGGCAACGCTGGGTCTGAAAAAAATCGGCAAGATCTTCCACAACCTCGGCTATGACGAACTCTTCGAGCACGAGTCAAGGAATGCCGAAGGTCGGGTTGCCACCAACGGGACGATGATGGTCGACACCGGCAAGTTCACCGGTCGCTCGCCCAAGGACAAGTACTTCGTCCACCAACTCCCCTCCTTCCAGAATATCGCCTGGGGCAAGCTTAATCAGCCGGTAGCGCCGGAAGTTTTCGACGAGCTGCATGCCGAGGTTCTCGACTACCTCTCGGGCAAGGACCTGTACGTCGCCGACGGCTTCTCCGGCGCCAACGAGAAGACCCGCAAGTCGGTGCGTTTCGTCACCGAATTCGCCTGGCAGTCGCACTTCGTCAAGAACATGTTCATCCGTCCCGAAGGCGCCGAACTTCAGAACTTCGCCCCCAACTTCACGGTCTACAACGCCAGCAACCTGCCGAACCGCAACTGGGAGCGCCACGGCCTCAACTCCGAGGTCTTCATCGTCTTCAATATCGAGAAGAACGTCGCCATCATCGGCGGCACCTGGTACGGCGGCGAGATGAAGAAGGGCATCTTCACCATGATGAACTACTGGCTGCCGCTGCAGGGGATACTCTCCATGCACTGCAGCGCCAACGTCGGCAAGCAAGGCGACGTCTGCCTCTTCTTCGGCCTCTCCGGGACCGGCAAGACCACCCTCTCCACCGACGCCACCCGCAAGCTGATCGGCGACGACGAGCACGGGTGGGACGACGACGGCATCTTCAACTTCGAAGGAGGCTGCTACGCCAAGTGCATCAACCTCTCCGCCGAGAGCGAGCCGGAGATCTTCGGCGCCATTCGCCGCAACGCCCTGCTCGAGAACGTCGTCGCCGACGAGAGCGGGCTGATCGATTTCGATGACCAATCCAAGACCGAAAATACCCGCGTCTCCTATCCCATCGAGCACATCGCCAACCACGAGCCCTCCCTCAAGGCCGGTCATCCGAAAAACATCATCTTTCTTACCTGCGACGCCTTCGGCGTCCTGCCGCCGATTTCCAAACTGACCCGGGAGCAGGCAATGTACTATTTCCTCTCCGGTTACACCGCCAAGGTCGCCGGCACCGAGCGCGGCGTCACCGAACCGACGGCGACTTTCTCCGCCTGCTTCGGCGAGGCCTTCCTGCCGCTGCATCCCACCGCCTACGCCCGCTTGCTAGGCGAGAAGATGGCGACTCACGGAGTCAAAGCCTACCTGGTGAACACCGGCTGGACCGCCGGCGGCTACGGCGTCGGCAAGCGCATGAGCATCAAGGCGACCCGCACATGCATCAACGCCATCCTCGACGGCAGCATCGAGACGGCAGAGTTCGAGCAGACCCGCTGGTTCCGGCTCAACATTCCCAAGGCCCTGCCGGGTGTCGACAGCGCTCTGCTCAACCCGCGCAACGCCTGGGCGGACAAGGAAAAGTACGACGCCACCGCCAACAAGCTCGCCGGCATGTTCATCGAGAACTTCAAGAAGTACGTCGTCGCCGGCGACGACTTCGACTTTACCCAGGCCGGGCCGAAGATGTAGGCTGTACGCCGATGGAGTTACGACAGGGGCGGTTCCCGCGGGAGCCGCCCCTTTTTCTGTTATGCTGAGGCAGAACCTTTCTTGCCGGAGAGTGGAGTGGCAAATTGTGCCTGATATTGTTCGCCCATTATATTCATCCCGACTACCCGCTGGTCCTGGCCGGCAACCGTGACGAGTTCTACGACCGGCCGACCACCCCCGCAACCTTCTGGGCGGATGCGCCGGAAATCCTGGCCGGCCGTGACCTGGTCGGTGGCGGCACCTGGCTGGGCATCACCCGGACGGGCCGGCTGGCCACCGTCGCCAACTACCGGCATCCGGCGGAAAAGCAGGTCCAGGGATTGTCGCGCGGACTGCTGACCGTTGATTTTCTACGCGGCACAGCCTCCCCGAGGGCCTATCTCGAAACCGTCGCCCGCTTGGGTGAGAGCTACAAGGGGTTCAATCTGCTGGCCGCAGACGGCAAGGAGTTCGCCTACTATGCCAACCGCGACGGCTACATTCGACGACTGACTCCGGGTATTTACGGTCTCAGCAACGCATTGCTCGACACCCCCTGGCCCAAGGTGGCGCAGGGGAAAGCCGCTCTGCAAGAACTCCTGACTGCCGGGACGCCCGAGCCGGAAACGCTGCTGGCCATTCTCGCCGATACTTCGCGCCCGTCGGACCACCTGCTTCCCGATACGGGGGTCGGGCTCGAACGGGAGCGCCTCCTCTCTTCCCGCTTCGTCGTCTCGCCCGACTACGGTACCCGCGCCTCGACCGTCGTGCTGATCGACCGGACCGGCCAGGTCACCTTTGTCGAGCGGAGCTTCGACCGCACTCCGCAGCGCTGGCAGGAGGTACACCACCGTTTCCGGCTGCAGAAATGAGCCGCAAGTGCCGCCTTGGGAGCCCGGCGGCGGGCAATTACCGGCTGGACATTTGCGTGTCATTTCTGTATCTTTTGTGAAATCGTGGCCTTTTCAACCGGTTATCGTTCATCCCCCGTTCCGTTCCGGGCGTGTCGGGAAGCGGGACGGTTGGCCGCTGCCTGCCTTTGCAATGCGTAAAATCTGTGGAAGTCGGAGAAATTCTTGGACAAACCGAACGAAAAGAAGGAACTGCAGATACCCGAAGAGCTCCCGCTGCTTCCCGTCCGGGACGTGGTCATCTTCCCCTATATGATTCTCCCTCTCTTCGTCGGCCGCGAGAAATCGATCGCTGCCGTCGATGCCGCGTTGGCCCGCGACCGCCTCATCTTCCTGGCGGCGCAGAAGGAGCTCGGCGAGGAGGAACCAAAGCCTGAAGACATCTTCACCGTCGGCACGGTGGCGATGATCATGCGAATGCTCAAGCTTCCCGACGGCCGGGTGAAGATCCTGGTGCAGGGCCTGGCCAAGGGGCACCTGCAGTCCTTTGTCGCCGAGGACCCTTTCTTTGCCGTGCACGTCGAGCGGGTCCACGAGCCGCGCGCTCCCGAGCTGCCGCTGGAGACCGAAGCGCTGATGCGAACGGTCCGCGACCAGTTGATCCAATTGGTGAGCATGGGTAAGGCGATGGCCCCCGAGATCATGGTGGTGCTGGAAAATCTCGAGGACCCCGGCAGCCAGGCGGACCTGGTGGCGAGCAATATCGGCCTCAAGGTAGCCGACGCCCAGGCGCTGATCGAGATTTTCGATCCGATCGAGCGGCTGCGGCGGGTCAAGGATATCCTGGCCAAGGAGCTGGAACTGGCGGCGGTGCAGAACCGCATCCAGACACAGGCGAAGGAGGAGATGGGCAAGAGCCAGCGCGAGTATTTCCTGCGTGAACAGCTGCGCGCCATTCAGGCCGAGCTCGGTGAAACCGACGCCCGTGCCGAGGAGGTTGCCGAGCTCCGGCAGAAGCTGGAACAAGCCGGTCTGCCTGCGGAGGCCAAGGGCGAAGCGGAGAAGCAGTTGCGCCGGCTGGAGACGATGCATCCCGAGGCCGCCGAGTACTCGATGCTGCGCACTTACATGGATTGGCTGGTGGAGCTCCCCTGGAGCCACTCGACCAAGGACAATCTCGATCTGAAGAAGGCGCGCAAGGTTCTCGACGAGGACCATTACAATCTGGAGAAGGTCAAGGAGAGGATTCTCGAATTCCTTGCCGTGCGCAAGCTCAAGAAGGAGCTCAAAGGGCCGGTCCTCTGTTTCGCCGGTCCGCCGGGTGTCGGCAAGACCAGTCTCGGCAAGTCGATCGCCCGCGCCCTGGGGCGCAAGTTCGTGCGCATCTCCCTCGGCGGGGTGCGGGACGAGGCGGAGATCCGCGGCCATCGCCGCACCTATGTGGGGGCTCTCCCTGGGCGGGTCCTGCAGGGGATGAAACAGGCCGGCACCAACAACCCGGTCTTCATGCTCGACGAACTCGACAAGGTCGGGGCCGACTTCCGCGGCGACCCTTCGGCGGCGCTTTTGGAGCTGCTCGATCCCGAGCAGAACCACGCCTTTTCCGACCACTACATCAACCTGCCGTTCGACCTCTCCAACGTGCTCTTCGTCGCCACCGCCAACGTCATGGACCCGATCCCCTCGGCGCTCAAGGACCGCCTCGAGGTGATCCGCCTGGCCGGTTACACCACCGAGGAGAAACTCTCCATCGCCGGGCAGTACCTGGTACCCAGGCAGCTCGAAGCCAACGGACTGAAGCCTGCCGACGTGCGTTTTTCGAAAAACGCCCTGCTGAAGATCATCAGCGAGTACACCGCGGAGGCGGGGCTGCGCAACCTGGAGCGGGAACTGGGGAGCGTCTGCCGCAAGGTGGCGCGGCGCTATGCCGAAGGACGCAAGAAGCCGGTCCTGGTCACCGAGAGCTCCGTCAGCCGCTTTCTCGGACCACCTCGCTACCTGCCCGAGGAGGAACTGCGCAAGAGCGAGGTAGGGGTCGCCACCGGCCTCGCCTGGACCGAAGTCGGCGGCGAGATCCTCTACGTCGAGGTGAACACCATGAAGGGGAAGGGGGAGCTGACCCTCACCGGGCACCTCGGCGAGGTAATGAAGGAGAGCGCCCAGGCCGCCCTCTCCTACGCCCGCGCCCACGCCCTGGAGCTCGGCATCGATCCCGATTTCTACGAGGGGCGGGCGATCCACGTCCATGTTCCCGCCGGCGCCATCCCCAAGGATGGGCCGAGCGCCGGGGTGACCATGGCGACGGCGCTGATCTCGGCGCTCTCGGGGAGACCGGTCAGCAAGGATGTGGCGATGACCGGGGAAATCACTCTGCGCGGCCAGGTGCTGCCCATTGGTGGACTCAAGGAAAAGGTGCTGGCGGCGGTGCGGGCCCGCATCAGGACCATCATCATCCCTTGGCGCAACGAGAAAGACCTGGAGGAGATCCCGCCGCATCTGCGCAAGAAGGTGCGCTTCGTCGTCGCCCGCACCATGGACGAGGTGCTTGCCGCGGCGCTGGAAGCCAAACCGTGAAACTGGCGGACCTGGGTGAGTTCGGTTTCATCGACCGCATCGCCCGCTCCATACCGGCTGCCGCCGGGGTGCGACTGGGAATCGGCGATGATTGCGCCGCGCTTTCCCTGCCGCCGGGCGAGCTGCTGCTCACCACTACCGACCTGCTGATCGAACAAGTCCATTTCCGCCACGACTGGACCGACCTGCGTACGCTGGGACGCAAGAGCGTTGCCGTCAACGTCAGCGATATCGCCGCCATGGGGGGGACACCGCGCCACCTCTTCCTGGGGCTCGCCGTACCGGTCGGCATGAGCGTGGAAAATCTCGACGACTTCGTAGCCGGTTTTCTCGAGGCGGCCCGGCACTACGGTGCCACGCTGGTCGGTGGCGATACCTGCCGCTCGCCGGGACCGCTGCTGATTTCGGTGACCGCCGAGGGGGCGGTCCCCGAGAGGGAGCTGGTCCGCCGCAGTGGGGCCCGGCCGGGCGATGCCGTCTACGTCTCGGGGACCCTGGGCGACAGCGGCCTCGCCCTGCAACTGCTGCTGGCTGGGCAGACGCCGGAACCCTTTCTTGCCCGCCGGCATCATGACCCCGAGGCCCGGACCGGTCTCGGCCGGGCGCTGGCGCAGGCCGCCATTCCTACCGCCATGATCGATATCTCCGACGGCCTGCTGGCCGACCTGGGGCACATCCTGGAGGCCTCGCAGGTGGGTGCCACGATCGAGGCGGCGGCACTCCCCCTCTCCGAGCCCTTCCGCCGGGCGTTGGCGCAGGAATCGGCGCTGCTCGATCTCGCCTTGGCCGGTGGCGAGGATTACGAACTGCTCTTTACGGTGCCGCCGGAGAGAGAAGCGGATCTGGCCGAACTGGCGAGGTCCACCGGCGTACCGACGACCCGCCTGGGGAGAATCACCGGTCCGAAAGAAGGGCTGATCGTCCTCGACCGAGATGGCCGCCCAATCCCACCCCGGAAGACCGGTTATGATCATTTCGGTCGGGGTGACTGAGAACCGGGGTCCACTCGACGATCATGGAAAAGCATCTCACGCCCGCTCATTGCATTCGCTCAAGGCGCAAAGAACGCAAAGAAAATCGGGTTTGGTCTTCCTTCGCGGTCTTTGCGCCTTAAGTGAGCGGAGCGAACGAGCGTGAGAATGCTTTGCTTAGCCTGCAGGTCTTTAAAGCGAGACTTTCCAGGCAGAAGGGCATACTGGTGAGCACAGAGGCGACCGGCGGCAGCCGCCCCGCCCCTTTCGTGGGGAGCGAATTCCCGGAGGCGGAATTCCGGGAGGTGTGCCGTATCCTGCTGGCGAAGCGGGGCTTTGACCTCGCCATGTACAAGGACCGCTGCGTCAAGCGTCGCATCGCCACCCGCGTCCGTGCCCGGGGCCTCAGCGAGGCCCGGCCGTACCTCGCCCTGCTGGAGCGGGACGAGGCGGAGCTGGATGCCCTGATGGCGGCGCTGACCATCCATGTCTCCCAGTTTTTTCGCAACCCCTCGACCTTTGCCCTGCTCGAGCGGCAGGTCCTGCCGGAACTGCTGCGCCGGGCGCAGGCCGAAGGACGCAGGACACTGCGTTTGTGGAGTGTCGGCTGCGCCAGCGGTGAGGAGCCCTATTCGCTTGCCCTGCTGATGCAGGAGTTGGCACCGCCGGAAGTGAAGATCGACATACTCGGCACCGACATCAGCGCCGCCATTCTTGAAAGCGCCCGGGCCGGCCTGTATGAACCGCAGCGGCTGGCTGAAGTGCCGGCGTCGGTGCGGGAGCGCTACTTTACCCCGGAAGGGAAGGGGTTGCGGCTGGCCGAGTCGATCCGGCGCCTGGTGCGTTTTGAGTGCCACAACATGCTGACGGCGCCGGTCTATCCCCGGGCGGACCTGATCGTCTGCCGCAATGTGCTGATCTACTTCTCCCGGGAGGAGCAGGAGAATATCCTGCAGCGCTTCGCGGCGGCGCTGCCGGTCGGTGGTGTTCTGGTCCTGGGGAAGGCCGAAATGCTGCTGGGCCTGAGCCGCCGACTTTTTGCCGCCGAATATGCCGGCGAGCGAATCTATCGGCGGCAATAGCTGCCGGCAGGTGGCCGGGAAGTCCTTGGCATGCGTTGGAATTGAAACCCGCCCGGCCGGGGCGGAAGGAGCGGATTGATGCGCGTAGAAATCACCTACAAATTCGTGGCCGGCTTCATTATCGTGGTGGGCTCCGTCGTTTTTCTGAATCTGCTGGTTCCCTCGCTCGGCATCCCCGAGGAAATGCAGCAGCTCGTTGCCGTCGCCTGCGCCATCCTGGTGGGCCTGGTGCTGGGGTGGTTCTTCTCCAGGGCCTTCACGGCCAACATCCGGCATTTGCGGGAGGCGGCCGAGCGTCTCAGCCATGGGGACCTCTCCGAACCCGTCCGCCTCGCCCGGAGCAGCTTTCCGGACGAAACGGCCGATCTGGCCGCCTCTCTCAATCTGGTGGTTGAGAGCCTGCGCGAACTGGTCGGTACCATCCGGGCCTCGGCGGTCAGGGCCGCCGAATCGGCGCACGGCCTCTCGGCCACTTCCGAAGAGATGACGGCCTCTTCCCAGGAGGTGGCCAACACCGTCGAACAGATCAGTCGCGGCGCCGAAACCCAGGCGGAGATGGTGGAAAAATCGTCCCGGCTGATTCGGGAGATGGCCGTCTCCATCGACCTGATTGCCGCCTCCGCCAAGAAACTCTCCGCCTCGGCCAGCGACACCGCCCGCACCGCCCAGCGCGGCGGGGAAATCGCCCGCAATTCGATGGCGAAGATGAAGCAGGTGCTCGGGGATGTGGAGCGCAATGGTGAGCAGATCGTCTCCTTCGGCACGCAGGTGCAGAAGATCGGCAAGATCGTCGAGGTGATCACCGGCATCGCCCAGAAGACCAATCTGCTCGCCCTCAACGCCACCATCGAGGCAGCCCGGGCCGGCGAGTACGGCCGTGGTTTCGCCGTGGTCGCCGAGGAGATCCGCAAGCTGGCCGATTCCTCCAGTGATTCGGCGGGCGAAATCTCCCGGCTGATCGAGTCGATCCGCGAGGAAAGCCAGAAGGTCCAGTCCTCAATGCAGGCGAGCATCCGGGAGATGGACAGTGAGCGGGCAGCGCTCGACACCACCAGCAGCGCCTTCGAAGAGATCATTCAGACCGCCGTCGCTACCCAGACCAAGGCGACCAGCATCGCCGAGCTATCGCAGAACCAGGCCGAAGGGGCCACGGGGATGGTGGCGGCGATCGACGAGATTTCCCGCGTGGTCTCCGACAATGCCGCCGCCACCCAGGAGGTCTCGGCGGCGACCGAGGAGCAATCGGCCTCGATGGAGGAGATGGCCCGTTCGGCCCAGGACCTCTCGGCCCTCGCCGAGCAGCTTCTCGAGGCGGTAAGGCGTT
>Ga0299906_10003895_pt1 | contig 12279 bp, 11 predicted proteins | sample RVTome_14_FD_200259 | JGI IMG/M metagenome (GOLD analysis project Ga0299906, IMG submission 200259) | Soil microbial communities from uranium-contaminated site in the Upper Colorado River Basin, Wyoming, United States - RVT145D125 (version 2) ...
CCTTGACCGACAACACCGGAAGGAAGGCGGACTTCCGCCAGGCGATCGTGATCATGACCTCGAACGCCGGCTCGCGGGAGATGAATGCCCTCGGGATCGGCTTCGCCAGCGATCAGGCGAAGGACGCTCCGGTTCGCGGGAAGAAAGCCATCGAGCAGCTCTTCAACCCGGAGTTCCGAAACCGGCTCGACGCCATCGTGAGCTTCGATGCGCTCACCATGGAGGTCATGGAGACCATCGTCGAGAAGTTCGTCCTCGAGCTCGAGGCGCAGCTCCGCGAAAGACGCGTGGCTTTCACCCTCACCCCGGAGGCGAGGGCTTATCTGGCGAAGAAGGGCTACGACACGCGGTACGGCGCCCGGCCGCTCTCGCGGCTCATCCAATCCGAGGTCCGGGATCCGTTGACCGACGAGATCCTCTTCGGAGCGCTCGAGAACGGGGGCACGGTGACCATCGGGTTCGACGCCGAGAAGCTCACCTTCACCGTCGATCCCGCGAGCGCGCCTTCGAAGGAGCCCGAGCCCGCGGACGCCTAGATCCCGTTTCATGCCGGTCTACCTTCTCGGCGACGAGATCCTGTTTCCTCCCGTCGATCACGCCGAGAACGGCCTTCTCGCCGTCGGCGGAGACCTCAGTCCCGAGCGGCTCCTCGCCGCCTACTCCCAGGGCATCTTTCCCTGGTACTCCGAAGGGGAGCCCATCCTGTGGCACTCGCCCGATCCCCGGTTCGTGGTCACGACCGGTTCGTTCCGGGTTCCGCGAAGGCTCGGGAGAGCGCGGAAGACCTGGAGCTTCCGGCTCTCGCTCGACGAAGCGTTCGAGGACGTCATCGACGCTTGTTCGAAGGCGCCGCGACCCGGCCAGCGCGGGACCTGGATCACCCAGGAAATGAAAGCGGCCTACGTAGAGCTTCATCGCATGGGCTTCGCGCACTCGGCCGAGGCCTGGAAGGGAGTGGAGCTCGCAGGGGGGCTCTACGGGGTCTCTCTCGGAGGTGTGTTCTTCGGCGAGTCGATGTTCGCGAGAACGAGCGACGCTTCTAAAATCGCTTTCGCCGCCCTGGTGGAGCAACTCGCCCGCTGGAAGATCGATCTCATCGATTGCCAGGTCGAGACGTCCCATCTCGCGCGCTTTGGAGCCCGGTCCGTTCCGCGCGCGCGATACCTCGAGTCGCTTCGTCGCGAGCTCGCGAAATCCACCCGACAGGGACGGTGGAGCTTCGACCCTCCGGCGACTACGCTATGATGCCGGGCCATGTTCGCGGAGGAGTTCTCCCTCTGGACGGGGGGCCCGGTCCTCACTCTGGGAGACTACTTCATCTGGGTTCGCTACCTTCTGTGCTTCCTCTTTCTCGTCTGGGGATCGTTCGTTTTTCGCCGGCCCAGCGGCGCGGCCGTCCTTCTCGGGGCTCTCCTCATCGGGATCGTCTCGTGGATGGCACTCGATCTGCCGCTCGAACGGCCCTACGGTCTCACCGAGGAAAGTGTTGCGCTCGACGGGCTGGGAGAAGCCATGGTCGCCGCCTCGACACGATCGCCCGCCCCGAGCGTGCGAGTCGAGGAGCCCAGCCGGCGGCCGTTCTGGGGCTTCCTCCTCGCCCTGTGCTCCGGGTTCGATCCCGACCGGCTTCTCTCGCTCTACCCCTGGGTCCCCCTGGCGTCGCTCGTGGTTCTGGCGCTGGCGACGTACGCAGCGGCCGACGGCCTGACGGCGCGCGCGGTGCCGCCGGTCCGCGGAATGGCGCCCGCCCTTTCCGTATTTTTCGCCCTGTTCTTGAGCGTTCCGCGGTTGAGCTTCCTCGAGAGCGAGGGAGATCTTTGGACCGAAGCGTTCTGGCTCCGACCCCGTCTCGGCTTCGGACTGGCGTTGAGTCTCGTCGCGTTTCGATGTTTCGCGCGCGCGAGCCGCATTCGAGATCACCTCCTCGGCGGACTCTTCCTCGGAGTCGCCGCCTGGACCGATCCTCTTTGGCTCCTCCTGTGCGGGGTCGGCGTCCTCTTGTGGGCCGTTTTGCAGTGGCGGAGGGGAGAGCCTGTCTGGAGCTCCTGGGTCGGCGTGGGAGTCGGTATCGGGCTGTATCTGCTTTGGCCCTCGCAGGCGAGCTCGTCCCCGCCCGTTCCAGGGGACGGGAGCTGGTACGGGACGGTGAATCGCCTGCTTTCGGTGAGCCTCGACCAGGGAGCGGTGTTCTACCTCGCCGTTCTGGCGATCGTTCTCTCGTATCGGGACCGCCGCCGGGAGTCGCTCCTGTTCGTGTGGTGGATCCTTTCCGCCTATGCCTTCTGGATCGCCGCCTCATTCTCGGAAGACGCCGCGTCGCTCCTCGACCGGGCGATCGTGAAGAGCTTCTTGCGGGTCCTTCTGGCGGTTGCCGCCGGGTGGGGAGCGCATCTCGTTCTCGTCCGGCTCGACGAAATGTGGAAACCGCCGTGGCTGCGCGGTCGTTCGACTTACGTCGCCGGCGCGTCGGCCCTCCTCGCCCTTTCCCTGCCGTGGGTTTTCCCGTTCTGGTGGAGTCCGGTGCGGATGGATCCCGTTTACGTGGAAAGCTGCGCGCCCGTCCCTCGAGAGGTCCTGGCGTTCAGTCAATGGATTCGAGAGAACACTCCCCGGGACGCCGTGTTCGCCGCGGGACCGAGCTACGCGCCCTGGATACCGGCCCTCAGCGGCCGCCGGGTCCTCGGCGACGACGAGGCCCTCGAGCGGCTCGCGGCTTCGAGAGACCCGGAGGCGATTCGGGCCGTCGCCGAACGCTTCGGCGTCACCCACCTCGCCTGGGGGAGACTCGACGCCGGCGGGGCTGTCGAGGTGGATTTCGATTTCCTCAATTCCAGCCCTCTGTTCTCTCTGGTGCACCAGCAGCGCCGCTGGGTGAGGGTCTACGAAATCCGGACTAGCCGATGAAGCGCCGGTGCCATAGCTCGAAGACGAGAACGCTCCAGAGTTTTTGCGCGGCGAAGAAATTGGCCCGATAGTCCTTTCCCGAGCCTTGAAACCTGTCCAGCAGATCGAGGACCGGCTTCTTGCGATACAAGTCGTGGGTCTCTTCCGTCAGGAGCTTCCGCAAGCGGTGACCGAGGGCTCCGCGGAGCCAGTGGTCCATGGGGACGTTGAAGCCGTGCTTGCGACGATCGAGGATCTCCCGGGGCAACAGGTCTGCGAAGGCCCGCTTGAGCACGTGCTTCTCGTTCCATCGGCGGAGCTTTGCCGAGCTCGGCATCTGGAACGCGAGCTCCACCACGCGGTAGTCGAGAAACGGCACCCGCTCTTCGAGACCGAAGGCCGAGGACATCTTGTCCGCTTTCAGGAAGAAGTCGTTGGGAAGCACCGTCTGGACGTCGAAGAACTGGACGGCCTTGAGGAGGTCGGTCTCGGGGAGCAACCATCCGTTGGTGCCCTCCGTCGCCACCGCCATCTCCTCGAGCTCGTCTTTCGAGAACAGGCGAATGACCTCCAGATAGCGCGCCTCGCGGGTCTTTCCCGCCAGCATCCGCAGGAGCCTTCTCCCGTTCTCGGTCGGAAACGAAGCCCGGGCCATCCCCGATTTCAGAAAGCCGGGCACGAGGAAGCTGAGTGCGTTTCCGTAAACGGCCACCTTGTACCGTTCGTAGCCGGCGAAGAGCTCGTCGGCTCCCTCGCCCGCGAGGACGACCTTGACCCGCTTTCGCGCCTCGCGGCTCAAGATCAGGGTCGCCAGAAACGCCGCGTCCCCCACGGGCTCGTCCATGTGGTAGACCATATCGTCGAGGAGCTCGAGCGCTTCGTCGCCGATTGACACCTCATGGTGCTCGCTTCCGAAATGCCGGGCGACCTTGGCCGCGTAGGGGAGCTCGTTCGTGGTCTCGAAGCCCGCGGAGAACGTCTCGAGCTTCCCGCCCGCGGCCGCGGCGATACCGGTCACGATCGAGGAGTCGAGCCCGCCGGACAGGAAGAAGCCGAGGGGCACGTCGGCCACGAGACGGCGGGTAACCGCATCCTCGAGAAGCCTGCGGAGCTCGCGGGCGAGCTCCGGTACGTCTTCTTTCCGCTCCGGCGCGAGGGGTAGCCGCCACCACGCGGCCATCTCCTCGATGTGGCCGGAGGCGAGGTCGAACGTCAGGAAGTGCCCCGGCGGGAGCTTGAACACGTTCTGGAAGACGGTCTCGGCGCCGTAGTTGAAGCGGTAGGTGAAAAACTGCGCCAGGGCCGGCAAGTGCAGCTTCCGCTCCGCCCCGTGCAACAGGAGCGCCTTCAGCTCGGAGGCGAAGAGGAACTTCCGGCCGTCCCAGAAGTAGTAGAGAGGCTTCACCCCGAGCCGATCGCGGGCGAGGAAGAGCTTCTGCCGGCCGCGATCGTAGATGGCGAACGCGAACATGCCGTTCAGGCGCGACAGGCACTCCTTGCCGTATCGATGGTAGGCCGCGAGAACCACTTCGCTGTCGGTGTGCGAGCGGAAGCGGTAGCCCTCTTTCTCCAGCTCCGGCCGCAGCTCTTGAAAGTTGTAGACCTCGCCGTTGTAGATCATGACGAGCGAGCCGTCCTCGCTGGTCATCGGCTGGTGACCCCGTGAGGAAACGTCGATGATGCTCAGGCGGCGGTGACCGAACGAGAGGCGGTCATCCTCGAACGTCCCTTCGTCGTCGGGGCCTCGATGGGCGAGGGTATGATTCATCCGAGCGAGAAGCTCGGGATCCCGGTAGTTGAAGCCGCAGATGCCGCACATGATTCGGGGCCGTCCGTATCATAACCGAAACGCTTTTCCACCATAATTGGGAGCGCATGCCGACCGTCTTGTTGTTCACCTGGTTCTATCTCCCCTTCGTCGGCGGCTCGGAGCTCTTCGTCCGCGCGATCGCGAGCCGCCTCTCCCACCGCTTCCGGTTCTTCATCGTCACCGCCCGGGGCGACCGCCGGTGGGCGCGGCGGGAGGAGCGTCCCGAGGGAGTGGTGCTGCGCGTCGGCGCCGGTGCGCGCATCGACAAGTTCTTGTACCCCGTCCCCGCCCTGCGGGCGGCGCTGTCGATTCGAGACGTGGACCTCGTTCATGCGGTCATGGTGAACGCCGCGGCGCTCTCCGCCTGGGGCTATCTCCGGATCCGGCGCCGTCCGTCCCTTGTCACCCTTCAAAGCGGTGACAGCGAGCAGTACGTCCGGGAGTACCTGGGGCCCGGGTTTCCGCTCTTCCGGTTCCTTCACCGGCCCTTCGATCGGATTCACGCCATCAGCTCCCATCTGCGCGACCGTGCCGTCGGGTTCGGGGCTTCGCCCGGGTCGATCACCGTCGTTCCCAACGGAGTCGATCTTCCTCTCTTCGATCGGTTGCGATTTCCCGCCCGTGAGCTCGACGAGCTTCGAGAGCGCCTGGGAGTCCAGGGAAAGCGGGTCATCGTCTCGGTCTCCCGGCTCGCGCTCAAAAACGGCCTCGACACGCTGATGCGAGCGCTCGCCCTCCTGGAGCGAGACACGGTCCTCGTCCTCGTGGGAGACGGAGAGGACCGCGGAAAGCTCGAGACTCTCGCTCGCGAGCTCGGGGTACAGGATCGCGTCGTCTTCGCCGGGACCGTGGACCCCGCAGAGACCGCGCGATATCTTTCGATCGGCGAAATCTTCGCGCGCCCTTCCCTCAGCGAAGGCCTGGGAACCGCTTTTCTCGAAGCCATGGCCTGCGGGCTTCCGGTCGTCGCCACCCCGGTCGGTGGAATCCTGGACTTCCTCAGGGACGGCGAGAACGGTCTCTTGTGCCCGGTCGGCGATCCGGAGAGCGTCTCGGGCGCGCTCTCGCGACTCCTCGACGATCCCGTCCTCGCGCGCCGCCTGGGAGACGCGGGGCACGACCTCGTTTCCCGCGAGTACGGCTGGGACAGCGTGGCCGAGCGGATCGGCCGGCTCTACGACGAGCTCCTCTCCCGATGAACGTTCTCTTCGCCACCGGGATTTATCCGCCGGATCTCGGCGGTCCCGCGACGTATGTAAGCCACCTCGCCCGGGAGCTCCTGAGCCGCGGCATCGGCGTCGAGGTCGTCACCTACGGGGCCAGGGAAAGTCGCGAGAAAGACGCGGGATTTCCCGTCCATCGCGTGCCCAAGCACTCCTTCGTGGCCCATCGTTATGGGAGCTTCTACCGGGCGGCCCGCGAGGCCGCGCGGCGAGCGGACGTCATCTACGCCCAGGACCCTTTGAGCGTGGGGTTGCCGTCGCTTCTTGCGGGGAGGGCGTCCGGGCGCCCTGTGGTGGTCAAGGTGGTCGGGGATCTCGCCTGGGAGATCGCCGTCGACAGGAAGGGGACCGCGGACTCCTTCCAGGAATTTCAGCGGCGGCGCCAGTCGCTGCCGGTGGAGCTCTTCCGCCGCGCGGAGCATGGCGTGGCGCGGAGAGCGAGGCACGTCATCGTTCCCAGTGAATTCTTGAGGGAGACGGTGCTCGGCTGGGGCGTTGCCCGAGAGCGGGTGTCCGTCATCTACAACAGTCTTCCCGAGCTACCCCTCGTGAAGACCCGAGATCAGGCTCGCCGCGAGCTCGGCTTGGGTGGAGATCCGCTCCTTCTGGCGGCGGGGCGCCTCGTTTCCTGGAAGCGGTTCGATCTCCCGATCCGCTTCCTGGCGGACGTCCCTGCGGCTCATCTGATCATCGCTGGCGCGGGCCCGCAGGAGGAGTCCTTGAAGACGCTGGCACGGGATCTCGGAGTCGAGGGCCGGATCACCTTCACCGGCTCTCTTCCTCACGAAGCGATGATGCTTCACTTACGGGCGAGCGATCTCTTCTTACTTCCATCCACCTACGAGGGCTTCTCCCATTTGCTCCTCGAGGCGATGAGGATGGGAACGGCGGTCCTCGCATCCGACGCTGGGGGGAACGCCGAAGTGGTGGGGGACGCCGGCCGTCTGGTGTCCGCGGGGTCTGCCTCATCTTTCCGGGACGCTCTGCTCGAGCTCTGCGGCGATCCGCAGCTTCGCGAAATGGGCGAACGAGCCCGAGAAAGGGCCCGGCGCTTTTCCTGGCAGGCGCTCGTCGAAGAAACGCTCCGGCTCTTGAGAGGCGCGTGCGGCGCGCCCTGAGCGGCGCCCGCCCTCACTTTCGCGCGAGAACCAGAAACATGTTGGTGGCGTGGCGGCGCAGAGCCAACCGGTCGAGGGCGTTCGCGGCCGGCATGAAGGGCGCGGCGAAGAGCCACCGGTTCATGGCCGGGGGAAGAAAGGCCTTCAGGACGAAGACCGCGCCTCCGGCGCGGATGATCTCGATCGAGCCGAATCGAGAGAAGAGGGCGCGCAAACCGTCTTCGGTGAAGCGCCAGAAATCCGGAAGCCCTTTCCTGGGATCGCCGTGGTAGGGATGGAGGAAGGGAACCGAGACGTACGCGATGCCGCCCGGCTTCAAGACCCGGTGGAGCTCCCGCACCGAAGCCGCGGGATCGACGACGTGCTCGAGAACGTCCTTGCAGATGACGGCATCGACGCTCTCCGAGCGGAAAGGCAACTGGCAGGCATCTCCGTCCACGTCCGGGCTTCGGACGCCATCGGGCTTCGAGCGGATCCGGTAGTCCATCGCGAAGTAGGTCGGCTTGTCGAGGACGTCGGCATAAGCCGCCAGTTCCTTCCGAAACGCGTGATAGGTTCCGATGTCGAGGATGAGCCTTCTTGCCGCCACTTCCCGGATGAACCGGTCGAACTGCGGATAGAAGTGATCGCGGGGTGACAGCATGCCGGGTCCGCCGCCATTATAATTCCGTATATCCCGCAGGGGGCACCCTCGCGGTGCCCAAGAAGGAGGTCAGGGTTGAAGGTTCCGGCACTCGATCTCAAGGCGCAGCACGATCCCATTCGTGCCGACATCCTGGCGGCGCTCGAGCGCGTGCTCGACAGCCAACAGTTCATCCTGGGACCCGAGGTCGACAGGCTCGAGACTCGGGTGGCCGAGTACTCGAGCAGTCGATTCGGCGTGGGAGTCTCCTCCGGGACCGATGCCCTCCTGGTCGCGCTGATGGCGCTCAACGTCGGGGCGGGGGACGAGGTCGTGACCACGCCTTTTTCGTTCTTCGCCACGGCCGGGACTGTCGCTCGCCTCGGGGCCGTGCCGGTTTTCGTCGACATCGACCCGGTGACGTTCAATATCGACGCCCGGCAAGTCGAGGCGCGCATGACGTCCCGGACCAAGGCCGTCCTTCCGGTGCACCTATTCGGCCAGTGCGCCGAGATGAAGCCTTTGCTCGAGCTCTGCGGCCGCCTCCGCGTTCCGGTAGTCGAGGACGCGGCTCAGGCTATCGGCGCCGAGTACGGAGACGGCCGCCGCGCCGGGAGCATGGGGGTGATTGGCTGCTTCTCCTTTTACCCGAGCAAGAACCTGGGGGCCCTAGGTGACGCCGGCATGGTGGTCACGAGCGACGAGGAGCTTTCAGAGCGCCTCCGTACTCTCCGCTCCCATGGAGCCAAGCCGAAGTACTTCCACCGCTTCATCGGCGGGAACTTCCGGTTGGATGCGCTTCAGGCCGCGGCGTTGAACGTCAAATTCGACTCCCTGGACGGCTGGACCCGGGCCCGTCAGGAGAAAGCGGCCCATTACGAGACGCTCTTCGCCGCGAGGGATCTCAGCGATGAGATTTCGCCCCCCCGCGCGGTCCACGCCTCCTCGGGCCATGCCCACCATCACATCTTCAACCAGTACGTCATTCGCGCGAGGGAGCGCGACCGGTTGAAGGACTTCCTTCGAGAAGAGGGGATCGCCACCGAAATCTACTATCCGAGAGCGCTCCACCTTCAGGAGTGCTTCCTCTATCTGGGGCATCGCGAAGGAGACTTCCCCGAGGCGGAGCGTGCGGCTTCGGACTCCCTGGCGCTTCCGCTCTATCCCGAGATCACGGAGGAGCAGCAAGCGTACGTGGTGAGCGCGATCGCCGATTTCTACGCCCGGAGCTAGCTCAATCCCTACGCTCGCTCTCCGGAGAAGAGGCGAGCTCGGCGGAGCGGGCGATCTCGGGAAACTTGACCTCCAGAAGCGCGTTTCTCTGCGCCAGCTCCTGCACCTGGTTGGAGAGGCGCGAGATCTTCACCGAGAACTGAAGGCTGACCAGGATCAGGAATACCAGCCCGAAGAAGAACAAGGTCGAGACCGGTAGCGCGATTCCCAGGAGCTTGGTCAAGGCCTGGAGCAGGCTGAAGCGAAGCGACAGGACGAGGATGGTGAGTCCGGTCAGGAGCCAGAGCACCGAGTACTCTTCGCGCAGACGGCGCTTTCGCACCAGCTCGACGATGACCGCCAGGATACCCAGGCTGATGGCGATGGCGACGATTTGCTGGCGCAGCGGCATGGCGCGAGCTCAGACCGACGGCGACGGCCTCTCCCGGAGCAGAGCCACGAAGATCGAAAGCGACATCTTGAACATGTAGTAGAGAGGACGGAGGCCGCGATGCATCGAGTGCCCACCTTGCCGGGGGTGCATGAGCGCCGGGACCTCGGTAATCACCACCCCCGCCCGGTGCAGATTGATGAGGACGTCGGCGTCGGGGTAGTCGTGAGGGAAGGAGTCGCTGGCGCAAAGCGCCAGGGCCTTGCGGTTCATGGCGCGATAGCCGGACGTGGGGTCGGTGATGCGCGTTCCGATGAAGAGCGTCGCCACCTGCCCGAACAGCCAGCTCCCGACACGGCGCTCGATGGGAGAGCGGTAGCCGCCCGTCCAAAGGAATCGGGAGCCGATCGCGATATCGGCCTTGCCTTCCTGCACCGGAGCAAGCACCGAAGCCAGGCAGGAGGGATCGTGCTGTCCGTCGGCGTCGATCTGGACGATGAAGTCGTAGCCTCTCTCCAGAGCGAACTTGTAGCCGGTCTGAAGGGCGGCGCCGCAGCCGAGATTGAACGGGTGGCGCGCCGCCAGGGCTCCGGCCCGAAGGGCCTCTTCGGAGGTGGCGTCTCCGGATCCGTCGTCGACCACGAGGATGTCGGCCGTCGACTCGATCTGCCGATGGATCGCTTGCAGCACGTTCCGGAGCCGCGCCGACTCGTTGAACGCGGGCACGACCACGAGGACCCGACCGCGCGCCCGGGAGGATGGCTCCCGTTCCAGGCGCGTGGCCTCCGGGCCAAGGGACAGCGTTTCGGTGCTCATGTGTCGCACCCGTAGACTTACCACAATTCCCGGCGGCGCTCCACCCGGTACCACCGCCGTTACCGCAAGCGCTAGAATCGGATCTGATTTTGAGCCCTCGATCTCGTCTTTCGGTCCTGAACGTAGGCTTCACCCGTTATCAGGTCCCGCTTTCGCGGCAGACGGAGAAGAAGTTCCGGATCCTTTCCGAGCTCGGCGACTGGACCGTGCTCGGCCTGGCCGCGGACGGCCGAGCGGGTCAAGGACGCAGGGACGCGCCGGTAAGACTCTACCGGCTCCCCCTCGTTCCTCTCGCGGGCCTGCGCTTCGCGATGATGTTCTTCGCGACCCTCGGACTCGGCTTTCGACTGGGCCGGGTCGGTAAAGCACGGTTGCTCTTGTTCGAAGGTCCCTACGAGGCGCTCGCGGGAGTCATCCTGTCGCGCGTCCTGAGATGGAGCGGAACGCGGGTGGTCGTGGCCTGCGAGATCCACGGCGACTGGGAAGAATCACCGTTTCTGTATCGGCGGGTCCCTCTGAGCTTTCTCGCGCGCCCGTTTCTGAGCGCCTGGGCCCGATTCGTGCTGAAGCGCATGGACCTGCTCCGCACCGTCGCCGACTCGTTCCGCGATCGACTGCGGTCGGTGGCCCCGGACACGCGCTCCCTCGTCTTTCCAACGTTCACCGACCTGGACCTGTTCCTCGAGCCGCTTCCCCACGTTCGTTCCACCGCGCCCGGGCGGATTCTCTACGTCGGCGCGCTGTCTCCGCTCAAGGGGCTCACCTACCTCATCGAGGCCGTCGGAGTCCTGGAGCGCGCGCACCCCGAGCTCGAGCTTCGCCTCGTCGGAGAGGGAGTCGAGCGGAAGCGCCTCGAGGCGGAGCTGAAGCGCCGCGGCCTCACCTCAGTGAATCTGCGCGGGGCGCTGTCTCCAGAGGAGGTTCGCGAGGAGCTAGAAGCCGCCCGGCTCCTCGTTCTGCCCTCGCTTTCGGAGGGGCTTCCGAGAGTGATCCTCGAAGCGCTCGCGTCCGGGGTTCCGGTCGTGGCCACCCGCACCGGAAGCGTTTCTGAGGTCGTTCAGGACGGGGAGACTGGATTCCTCGTGCCTCCTCGAGATTCCGGAGCGCTGGCGGAGAAGATCGCGTGGATCCTCGACCACCCGGATGCGGCGCGGGAGATGGGGCGAAGAGGGCGAGCGTTCGTCGAACAGAGATTCTCGGTGGCCCGCTACCGGGAAGGCTATCGCGAGCTCCTCAGCGAGGCGGCGAGCCTTCTCGACGGCGCCGGCGCCGGCGAGACGGACGCGCGCGAGGGCTCCGAGGCGCCGTACCGATGAGCCTCGAGACGCTTCGGGAGTCGTTCCGGGAGCCCCTCGACTGCCGAGACGAGATTCTCTATTCCTCGAGGGAGGACCCGGACCGGAGAGCGGCCCGGACCTGGTCCAGGCTGGCACGAGACAACCCGGTGGCGGCGGCCGCCGCCAGCCCCTCCGCCGAGCCCCTGGTCAAGTTCCCGAGCTGGGTGCGCGAGCATTTCGATGACGGTATCGAAAGCCTCCTCGATGCGGGTTGTGGCTACGGCCGCCTCTCCATCCCCCTCCTCGAGGAGCACAAGCACCTGAAGGTGCTGGGGGTCGACGCCTCCGACGTCATGCTTTCCGGCTTTCGCCGGCTGGCCCGCGAGCGCGCTCTCGGCGAAAGAGTGCTTCTCTACTGCGGCAACCTGGTGCGCCTTCCTCTCGAGGACGACTCGTTCGACGCCGCGCTCAGTAGCGCGGTGCTCCTCCATTTGCCCTACCCGGAAGTCGAATCCGTCCTCGTCGAGCTTCATCGTGTGCTCAAGCACGGCGGCAAGCTCGTGCTGGCGGGAAGCTTCCCGAACCTCTACACTCCCGAAGGCCTGCAGAACTTTGTCTATTCTCGACTCCGACCGGCGGCGAACGGCCCGGTTCGCCCCTACACCCGGCGGCAGGTGGAAGGATTGATGAGGGGTTTCCGGAGCTTCGATATCCTGGCGCACGGGCTCACCGTGTTTCCCAGGAGCCTGGCTACGTTGAGCCTCCCTTTCGGCGATCGGATCCGGGAGCTCAATCGCCGCATGACCGACAGACACCTGGCTCGGTTCTCGAGCCGTCAGCTCTTCGTCAGCCATTACGACGTGGTCGCGGTGAAGTAGCCTCGTCGGGGAGCGATCGTGCTGAGCGACAAGATCGACAGGGTCGACA
>Ga0299906_10003898_pt1 | contig 12277 bp, 10 predicted proteins | sample RVTome_14_FD_200259 | JGI IMG/M metagenome (GOLD analysis project Ga0299906, IMG submission 200259) | Soil microbial communities from uranium-contaminated site in the Upper Colorado River Basin, Wyoming, United States - RVT145D125 (version 2) ...
ACAAAATATATACATGGGGCTGTCAATGATTTTCCGCCCGGACGGCACAATCGCTCCTTGAAGTACCATAAAGTACATCGGCGTCGCGCTTGCACCACCGGATCGAAAAATCATTGGCAGCGGGGCGCACGGGTATTTCTGAGATGGCTTCTAAAAATCTCCTAAGACCGCCGCACTTGAAGCGCCTTCTGCTGGCGCTCACCGCAGGTACCGCCGCGGTGGTCATCTATCTCACCGCCGAACATTTCCAGGTTGTGCCGGCCACCGCGGCCCTGAATGACGAGGTGTCCGGGCCGCGCGCGCTGAGCGATCGCGCCATCGCGGTTATCCCGACAGGGGACGATGAAACCGGGGCGTTTTCTCACGGCGTCGCATTGGAACTCATCAGGCTCCTCGTGCGGGTGCCGGAACTCGAGGTGATCGCACCTCGCTCGGCGTTCGCCTATGCCGCTGCGCGGCGGGCTCCCGGAAAACCGTCCCTGTCCCTCGATGCGGCGTGGTTCCTGGAGGTTCGATCGAAGCCGGAGGGCGTGGACATGCTCTGGTGGGCTTCCCTGCGTCCTGCCGGCAGCAACGAGCCGGCCTGGGTGCTCGAGGAACGGCGGCCCGCGGGCGAGGCCTCCGCTTTCATCGACGCCGTCCTAGCGAGGCTGGCGGGGCAATTCGGGATCGAAGTGCCGGACGAGCCCAGCGCGCTGCACGGTGTGTTGCCTTCCACCTGGCGCGACTACTTCACCGCCTGGGCTTTGCAAGGCGGTGGCGCGGAAGGGTTGGAAGAGGCGGGCCGGCTGCTGGAAGGAATCCTGCAGGCGAAGCCCGAGTGGGCGCCGGCGCTGGCCGCGGATGCCCACAACCTGCTGTTACAGGCGGCCGCGCGTGGGCCGGACCGCGGACAGCTCGTGGAATCCGCGAAGTCCCGGCTGGAGAAGGCACAAGCCGTTCAGCCGGATCTGGCCGAGACTTACCTCTACCGCAGCCTGATCGCCCACCGCTTCGAGTGGGACTGGCAGCAGGCCTATGCCTCCGCCCATGACGCTCTCGAGCGCGCACCGGGTGATGCGGAGGTACTCGCCACGGCATCCACCGCGGCGTTCACGCTCGGCAGGTTCGAGGAAGGCGCCGAACAGCTTCGCCAGGCCATCGCGCTTGACCCCCTGGTGCTGAGCCATCGCCTCAAGTACGGGCTGATGCTGGAATTCGCGGGCCACCACCAGGCGGCCATAGACGCCTACCGCGAGCTGATGGTGATCGATCCGGATCACCCGGGCGTGCACGCCTACCTCGGCCGCACCCTCGTTATCCTCGATCGCACTGAAGCCGGCTATCGGCACGCGCAGCTCGAAAAAGCGCCCTTCTGGCGCCGCTACGCCACGCTGCTGGCCCTCTACGCGCTGGGGCGCCGCGAGGAGGCGGATGACACGCTCGAGGCGATGATTGCCGACCACGGATTCGAGGCGGCTGTGCAAATCGCGGAGATCCACGCCTTCGCCGGCCGTCCGGACGAGGCATTCGAATGGCTCGCCTTGGCTGTTGAACAGCGGGATCCGGGCTTGGCCTCGCTGCTCGGCAACCCATTGTTTGAAGGTCTGGATGACGATCCGAGGTGGCCCGAACTGCTCGATACTTTGGACCTCGTGAACGAATGAGAAAGGCTCAGACCTGAGCCCGCGTACCCTTCTTTCTCAGTTCCTTGAGCAGGCGGGTGTGCAGGAACTTGCCTTTGCGGCTCAGGAACAAGCGTCGCACCCGCCGGTCGTCGTCGTCAGGCACCTGCCTGATCCATCCAAGCCCGTTGGGCGTGTCCCCGAGGTGCGTGATCACACGTGATACCGTCTTGGCCGACAACCCCGTGCCGTTCGCGACCTCCACCTGCGTGCGCCCCTCATGCGCGGCGACGCTCCAGAACACCGCGTAGCTCGACAGCGAGGTGTCCGACTTGCCGATCACCTTCAAGGGAAGGCAGAAAGCATGGGCCATCAGTATCGCAAGTTGCCGGTCGGTGCGGGCATCCTTGGCAGAAGCGGAGCTTGTCGCGGGGCTCATATGAATAAGACAGGGCGATCGACTGTGACTGCGAGAAGGCGGCAGTATAGCAAGGTTGCGGTGGCCTCCGGCCGCGCGGCGGATAGGCTAGAATCCTGCAGTCCGGACCCTGGAGGCATTATGAAATCGCGAACTTTTCACCCACGCCTGCCACACGGCCTGATCGCCGTCATCCTGGCGGCGCTCGCAGGCCCCGCCGCGGGCGAGGACGCGCTCAAGGTCGACGGCGCGCGCATCGAGCAACACATCGTCGAGCTGTCGGCCTTTGGCCGCAATCAGCAGGGCGGCGTTGACCGCGTGGCCTACAGCGAAGCCGATCTCGACGCGCGCAGGTACGTATCGGGCCTGATGAACCAGGCCGGCCTCGAGGTGCGCATCGATGCCGCGGGCAACCTCATCGGCCGGCGCGAAGGGCGCGAAGGGCGCGAAGGCAGGCGCCCGCTGATGATCGGCTCGCATGTCGACTCGGTGCCCGGCGGCGGCAACTACGACGGCGACGTCGGGGTGATCGCCTCGATCGAGGTGGCGCGCGTGCTCAACGATTCGGGCACGATGCTCGATCACCCGCTCGAGGTGGTGGTCTTCGCCGACGAGGAAGGCGGCCTGAGCGGCAGCCGCGGCATGATCGGTGATCTCACGCCGGCGGCGCTCGAAGTGGTCAGTCACAGCGGCCTGACGGTCGCCGACGGCATCGCACGCATCGGCGGGGACCCGCACCGCCTTGCCGAAGCGGCCCGGGCGGCCTGCTCGCTGGCGGCCTTCGTGGAATTGCACATCGAACAGGGCGCGGTACTGCACGACGAAGATATCGACATCGGCGTGGTGACCGGCATCGTCGGCATCCGCTGGTGGGACGTCATTGTCGAAGGCATCGCCAATCATGCCGGAACGACGCCCATGGACAAGCGACGTGACCCGATGCTGGCGGCGGCGGATTTCATCAAGATCGTCAATAACGTAATCCGCAGCGAAGCGGGCACCCAGGTGGGCACCGTCGGGCGAATCCGGGCCGAACCGGGCGCGCCCAACGTCATCCCGGACCGGGTGGTGATGAGCCTGGAGATCCGCGACCTGGATGCCGGCAAGATGCAGTCCCTGTTCGACAAGATCCGCCAGCAGGCCCGTCAGATTGCCCAGCGCCACGGCACGCCGTTCGAATACCGCGAACTCGACGTGGCTTCCGCTCCGGCCCTGACTGACGAGCGCATCCAAAACGTGATCGCCAGGAGTGCCGAAAAGCTTGGCCTGAGCCAAAAGCGGATGCCCAGCGGCGCCGGCCATGACGCCCAGGATATGGCTCGCATCGCGCCGACCGGCATGATCTTTGTCCCCAGCGTGGGCGGCATCAGCCACTCGCCGCGCGAATACAGCGAACCGGCGGACATGGCCAACGGCGCCAATGTGCTGCTGCAGGCCGTGCTGGCGCTCGACGAAGCGCCGCCGGAATGCACCATCGCCTCGGCAAACGATTAAGGCGCGCCTGGCGGTTCTTCGCCCGTTATCGAGACCACCGTGTCGCTGTAGAAACCGTTGAAGTGCGTCCTGCCGGCCAGGCTGTAGGCCCCAATCCGGCCGAACTCGATGTGATCGCCGGGGGCGATATCGGCCGGCAGCTGGAACGGTTCCGGCAGCGCATCGGAACCGTCGCAGGTCGGACCGAACAGGTGGAAATCGGCAGCTTCCGCATGATGTTCCCGGCCGTTGCGGAAGACGCGGGAGGCGTAACGCTTGTGGCCCTTGAAGCGCAGTTCCCAGAAAATGCCGAACATGCCGTCGTTGATGTAAAGACGCTCGTCCTTGCGCAACAGCACTTCGACGACGGCGGAAAGGCCGGGCGCGGCCAGGGCCCGCCCGGGCTCCGCCAGCAACTGGCCGCCGTCCGCCAGCGGAATTTCGTCCCGCAGCGCGGCAATCGTTTCGAAAAATGCCTCCAGCGGCGGCACTTCGAAGCCCGGATAGGGCAGCGGGAAGCCGCCACCGATGTCGAGCAGGCGCACTTTGAACGGCAAACCCGCGAGCTGCCCGGCGGCGAGGGCCAGGCTGCGCGCATAGGCTTCCGGGCTGGTGACGGAGGAGCCGACGTTGAAGGCCAGTGCAGGTTCCGCGCCCATCCCGGCGATTTCCGACAGCAGGTCCGGGATCGCTTTGGGCGCCGCCCCGAACTTGCCCGAGAAATCCATCATGGCCGAGTCGTGGCGCGCCACCATGCGGGCGAAGATCACGCTTTCAGCAGGGTCGATTTCCATTAAAAGCTGCCGCAGCCCCGTGGGGTCGTCGACCAGGAAATGGCGAACGCCGTGTTCGTGAAAAGCCTCCTCAGCCGCGCCGCGCAGCCGCGCCGGGCTCATGAAGAAGGGCGTGGCGGCCGGGCAATGTTGGCGCACCAGCGCGATTTCGGTCACCGAGGCGCAATCGAAGGCATCGACGCCGGCCTCGTGCAACAGCCTGAGCACGGAAGGATGGTCGTTGGCCTTGACCGCGTAAAGCACGCGGCCCGGAAAGCCCTGCAGAAACCGGCGTGCGCCGCGCCGGTAGGCGCCCGGGTAGATGCAGTAGACCGGCTCGCGGGGGCGCAGGGTCGCGAGCATTTCCTCGATGGTTTCGAAAGGGCGGTCCAAGTGCGCGTTTTCCTCGCAGGCAGGCCGGAAACATCATATCTCAGCCCAACCAGACGGGACATTTCACTTCGGTCAGCTGCAGGACTCCACAGCTTGTGTATTCTTGAACAACCAGGAGGAAGCGCTGCAATGATTTTTCGTCAATTGTTCGAAGCCAAGTCGTCGACCTACACCTACCTGCTGGGTTGCGAGAAAACACGCAAGGCTGTGATCATCGACACCGTCTTCGAAAAACACGGCCGCGACCTCGCCCTGATCCGGGAACTGGATCTCGACCTCGGGTACGTTCTCGATACGCACGTTCACGCCGACCACGTCACCGGCGCCTGGCTGATGAAGGAGGCGCTGGGCGCGAAGATCGCGGGCTCCGCTCGTTCCGGCGCGAACTGTCTCGATGTCGCGCTCGCGCAGGGCGACGTCGTGAGCTTCGGCCACTGCGCGCTCGAGTCGCGCGAAACACCGGGCCACACCGAGGGCTGCCTCACCTTAGTCAGCGAGGACCGAACCATGGCTTTCACCGGCGACTGCCTGTTGATCCGTGGCGCCGGCCGCACCGACTTCCAGGGCGGCAGCACCCGCAACATGTGGCGCAGCATCCGCGAGCAGATATTCAGCCTGCCGGACGACTGCTTGGTGTATCCGGCCCACGACTATGCCGGGCGGACTGTCTCCACCGTCGGCGAGGAAAAGCGCTTCAATCCGAGAATCGGCGGCGACGCCCGTGAAGAGGACTTCGCCGGTTACATGAACAACCTCGGGCTCGCGCACCCCGCCATGATCGACATTGCCGTACCGGCCAATCGAAAATGTGGCCGGCCCGACAGGGCGGAACGCGAGCCGGCCGCGTGGTGGGGGCCGGTCGAGCTCACCTTCGCCGGCATCCCGGAGATCGCGCCGGAATGGGTGGCATCGAACCGCGCCGGGGTGCACATCCTTGACGTTCGCGGGCGGGATGAATTCGCCGGGGCGCTGGGGCGTCTCGAGGGCAGTCAGTGCCTGCCCCTCGACGAGCTGCGCGACCGCCTCGACGAGGTGCCGAAGGATCGCCCCGTCGTCACGGTCTGCCAGTCCGGCAAGCGCTCCGGTATGGCGGCGATGATCCTGAAGGACGCTGGCTGGGAGAAGGTGGCGAATGTCCGCGGCGGGATACTGGAGTGGCACAAACACGCCCTGCCGTTGGCGGCGTCCTCCGTCTAGCCGCGAGCGGACTGCCCGACCAGCTCGGTGACTTCTTCCCGCAACTTTTCGCCAAGCTGCCCCGGCCGCAGGCGCCAGCGCCAGTTGCCACGGGCGCTGCCGGGCGTGTTCAGTCGGGCCTCCGAGCCCAGACCCAGGTAGTCCTGCATCGGGGCAAGCGCCACGCGGGCCGGCGTTGAAAACGCGAGGCGAATGAGATCGCGATGTATGGTGGTGGCATGGCCGCCGGCCACGCGCACGGCGTTGCGCCGCGCGTGTCGCATTCCTTTCCTCGCCCCCCGCGTGCTCGCCTTCGATGAAAACCAGCCGAGCGTGGTGTCGTTGTCGTGCGTCGCTGTGCAGATGACGCAGTCCTCGGGGATTGTGGCCGGGTCGAAATCGGGCTCGGCGAGCTCGAACTGCAGCACCTTCATGCCGGGCAGGCCGTAGCGCCGGCGCAAGCGATGCACCGCCTCGGTGATCACGCCCAGGTCCTCGGCAAGCAGCGGCAACTCGCCCAGCGCTTTCCTGGCTGCGGTGAAGAGCTGGTCGCCGGGCGCCGGTACCCAGGCGCCGTTCCGCGCGGTTTTGTCGCCAGCCGGGACCGACCAGTAAGATTCGAAGCCGCGAAAGTGGTCGATGCGCACCATGTCGCAGTGCCGCGCGGCGCGCCGCAATCGCTCGATCCACCAGCGAAAGCCGGTCTCCTCGTGGCGCGCCCAGTTATACACGGGGTTTCCCCAAAGCTGGCCGTCCTCGCTGAAGTAATCAGGCGGCACCCCGGCGCGTTGCGTTGGCCGCCCGCTCTCGTCCAGTAACAGCAGATCGCGCCGCGCCCAGGCATCCGCGCTGTCCAACGCGATGTAGTAGGGCAGGTCGCCGAACAGCCGCACGCCGCGCTCCTTTGCATGGCGGCGAAGCGAGCCCCACTGCTGGTCGAAGAAGAACTGCGCGGCCTTGATGCGATCAATCGCCTGCCGTTCTGACGCTTCGAATTTGCGGATTTCGGCGGCGTGGCGGCCTGCGAAGGCGGGGTCCCATTGCGGCCAGGGCCGCTCGCGGTGGCGCGATTTCAGCACTCGGTACAGGGCGTAATCACGCAGCCAGGCCTTGTCGTTTTCGTCCAGGAAGTCCCGGTAGGCCTCACCACGCGGCCCCCCGGCCGAGAAGAACCGCTCGGCGGCGCGCCCGAGCAGTGCAGTCTTGATGGGGAGGACCGATCCGTAGTCCACTGAGCTCGCGGGAAGGGCGTTGAGGGGCGCCACCTCGTCCACTGTCAGCAGCCCTTCGCGCATCAGCGAGTCGAGCCCGATCAACAGTTCGTTGCCGGCGAACGCGGAAAGCGGTTGGTAGGGCGAATCGCCAAAGGCCGTGGGCCCGGTCGGCAACCCTTGCCAGACGGAAAGCTTCATCGCGGCCAGCTCGTCGATGAAGGCCAGCGCGGCATCGCCGATATCGCCGATGCCGTGTGGCGAAGGCAGCGAGGTGAAATGCAGGATGACGCCGGCGACCGGCCGGGCGGGCCAGGCGGCGGGCGGTTTGGCTGCCGGTTCGCCGGTCACGCCGCCCGATCGGTCCGGACCAATTGGCTGGCGCCCAGCAGCCCCGGCTGCGGATGGGTGATCAGGCAGGTGGGAATCGCCTCCATCAATGCGCGGTGCCGGCCCTTGTTCTCGAAACCGGAGCGGAACGGGCCGGCCCCAATGCGCCCGGGATAGCGGCGGATGATTCCTCCGGCGACATAGACACCTTCCCGTGCGCCGAGCGTGAGCGCCAGATTTCCGGCCACTTGGCCCAGGACCTCGAAAAACAGCCGCTCGGTCTGCGACGCAAGCTCGTCGCTGCCGTCCGTGGCGCGGCGAAATATGTCTGCTGCCTCGCGCTCCACGGCGGCAATTCCGCTGATGGCCTGCAGCGCCCGGTAAATGTTCTCGATGCCCGGCCCGCTCAGCAGGCGTTCATCCGAGACCCGCTCGAAGCGCTCCCTGAGTTGCTCAAGCACCCGGATCTGGAGCGGGGTCTCGGGGGCGAAGCCATGATGGCCGCCTTCCGAGGAAAGGGCATGGGTTTTGCCGCCCGCGCGAATGAGTCCGCTCACGCCGAGGCCCGTGCCCGGGCCAAGGACGGCGGCCGTGAAATCCCCCGTCTCCGGCAGCCTGGGCCGCAGCCGGCCAACGGGCAGCAGGTCCTCCGGCCGGAGCATCGGTATCGCATGTGCGATGGCTTGGAAGTCATTGACGAGACGGATCCGCGCGCCCTGGAAGCGGATGCGCAATCTGGCTGCATCCAGGTTCCAGTTGCTGTTCAGAAAGCGGATCCTGTCGGCGTCGATCGGGCCGGCCACGGCCAGGCAAATCGCCGTCGGCGGCGGAGCGCCGACCTGCTCCAGGTATGCTTCGATCGCGCGCTCGGCCGATGCGTGCGCGCGGCACTCCAGGCTCAGCTCGTCTCGATAGCCCGGGCCGTCAGGCTGTGCGAGCGCGAAACGGGCGTTCGTGCCGCCGAGGTCGCCAATCAGGAGGCTTCCGCGCGGCACCTGCAGCGGCCTAGTAATCCAGTGGGGTCTGGGTTCTTGGCGTGTACTCCTCGGCCTCCTCCGGGGTCAGCTCAAAAACCCGCAGGCGCCAGCCCGCGAGGGTGGAGTCGACCTGGAAGAAGAACCGCCCGTCCTGGTTGAAGAGGCGCACGCCGTTGCCTGGCCCCCGGGCCTTGAGAACGTTACCTTCGTGCGCGTTCAAGTCGGAACGCACCAGGGAGACGTCGACGGCCATCTCGTCCGCGTATTCCCCGGTCACGCGCCAGTCGAGGATCCAGGGGGCTTCGACTTGGAATTCTGCCGTTTTCATCGTTCGCTCGCCGCTGAAATCCCGGATCAGTTCCTTGCCCGGCGCGGGGCTCGCCAGCAGTGCGGCGCCCAGCAGCACGAGGGCGGAAACGATGTGTTGAATCTTCATGGTGTGGGTCTGGGATTTTGACTCTGACATGGGGTCTCTGGGATTTTCGGCATGGCCTCATTCTACGCTGGTTGCCCCCCGCAACCCCAAGCCTCAGGATATACGGCTGAGTTGGCACACGGGAATTGCCATGGGCAACAGGGATATGGACCGCATTGGCCGCGGGTTGTTTCTCGCCCTCCTGGCGCTTTGCTTTCTGCCCGAGCAATTGGCGGCGCAGGCCGGCGAGCTGCCGGGGGCGCAAGGCTATGCCGACCTCCTTGCGCTGTTCGAAGAATGGCGGGCGTTCGAAACCCCGCCAGACCGCAACGGGGTGCCCGATTACACGGCAGAAACCACGGCCCGCCGGCACCAGCAGCTGAAGCCCTACCAGCAGAGGCTTTACTCGATCGATCACGCCGCCTGGCCGGTCCCGCAGCAGGTGGACTGGCATCTGGTCCGGGCCGAGATGAACGGCATGGACTTCAACATCCGCGTGCTCCGGCCGTGGGCCCGCGACCCGGCGTTTTACGCGACGGTGTGGACTTACCAGAGCGACACGCCGGCGCACGAGGGGCCGACGCCGCACGCCCTGGTGGAACTCTGGAGCTACGTGCCCCCGTTGAACGACGCGCAGCAGCAGCGACTGGCCGCCGATCTTCGCAGCGTGCCGCCCTTGTTGCAGCAGGCGCGGCTCAACCTCACCGGCGACGCCCGCGATTTGTGGATGGCCGGGATCGGCTCCGTGGAGGACCAGGCGGAGGCAATCGAAGCCCTCCGCGCACAGTTGGAGGATCCCTTAGCGGACCTCGACACAGCCCTTGCCAACGCCCTGACCGCAACCCGTGAGTTCGTCGCCTGGCTGAGGGCCGAGGCGCCCGGAAAGCAGGGGCCATCGGGCATCGGCAAAGACAACTACAGCTGGTACCAGCGCCAGGTTCACCTGGTGCCGATGACCTGGGAGGAGGAGGTTACGCTGCTGCGGCGCGAGCTGGACCGCGCCCACGCCTTCCTGCGCCTGGAGGAACAGCGCAACCGCGACCTGCCACCGCTCACCGCCATCGCCAGCCCCGCGGAATACGAGGCGCGCACCGGGGCGTCGGTCACGCAGTACATGGATTTCCTGGAGGCGAACCACATCCTGCCGATCCGCGACTACATGGACCCCGCGCTTCGCGAGCGGACGGGCGAGTTCGTGCCGGAAGACCGCCGCGATTTCTTCTGGACCGCGGTGCACTTCGAGCCCATGACCCTGTGGACCCATTTCTACCACTGGTGGGACCTGGCCCAAATGCGGGAAGATCCGCACGAGAGCCCCATCCGCCGCGGGCCGCTGCTGTACAACATCTTCGACAGCCGCGCCGAAGGCCTGGCGACCGGTATGGAGGAGATGATGATGCACGCCGGGCTGTACGACGATAATCCGCGGGCCCGCGAAATCGTCTACATCATGCTCGCGCAGCGCGCCGCCCGCGGTCTGGCTTCGCTGTACGCCCACGCCAATGAATTCACGATGAGAGAGGCGCGGGATTTCCATGTCGCATGGACCCCGCGCGGCTGGATGCGCGAGGACCTCGACCTGCTCGGCTTCGAACAGCAGCTGTACCTGCGCCAGCCGGGCTACGGGACGAGTTACGTCACCGGCAAGTACCTGATCGAGCGACTGCTGGCCGAGCGCAGCCGCCAGGTCGAGCTCGAGGGCGGGCCCAAGGGGAAGCCCTACACGCTTTTCGAATTTTTCAGCGAAGTCAATGCAGCAGGCGTGATCCCCGTCTCGCTGCTGAGCTGGCAGCTCACCGGTGACGGTGACGCGGTCCGCACACTGACGGCCGATCCATGACGGCCCCCAGGGAAGCACCGCGCGTCGATCCACCATGCATGTCGTATTGCTGATCCTGCTCGCCGTGGCGCTGTTGATCGGCCCGGGCATCTGGGTCAAGGCCGTGATGAAGCGATATGCGCGCCCGGAGGATCGTTACGATCGAAGCGGCGCGGAAGTCGCGCGCCAGCTTCTCGATGCCCACCGGCTGGAAGCGGTCGGCATAGAACCCAGCACCGGCGGCGACCACTATGACCCCACCGAGCGCACAATCCGGTTGATGCCCGTGCACCTGGAGACACGCTCCCTGGCAGCGGTGGCCATCGCCGCGCACGAGGTGGGGCATGCAGTCCAGGACGCCACCGGCTACGCCCCGCTCAGGTGGCGCACGCGGATGGTCCGCATGCTGGGTCCGGTGGAGAAGATCGGCGCAGGCATCCTGATGTCGACGCCGCTGATTCTTGCGCTGACGCGCCATCCGCTGGCCGGCCTCTTAACCATGGCCGGCGGCTTCCTGGCGCTTGGCTCCAGCGTCGTCATCCACCTGATTACACTGCCGACGGAATTCGACGCCAGCTTCAATCGCGCCCTGCCGATGCTCGAGAAGCACGGCCTGCTGTACCGGGCTGATGCCCCCCACGCCCGCAAACTGCTGCGCGCCGCGGCTTTGACCTATGTTTCGGCGTCGCTGATGAGCCTCCTCAACGTCGCCCGCTGGTGGGCCATTCTGCGGCGTTGAGATATCCTGCGTGCGACAGTCCGCCCCTGAGCTCATTGAACCCCTTCGCGGCCCTGCCGATAATGTGCAGTCCCGCATCCAGGACACACGATCGAGGAGAACATGCCATGAACCACCCCGTGCCCAGTAAAGCCGCGGCCGCGGTTGCCAGCCTGCTGCTGGCCGTATCCGCGTCGCTTGTCGCCGGAGACCCCCCTGAAAAGCTGGACGAGATCCTCACCGCGCAGAGCGATGAGGCGAAGGCACGCTATGAATGGCGGCACCCGAGGGAAACGCTGGAGTTCTTCGGCATTGAGCCCGGCATGACGGTGATCGAAGGCCTGCCCGGTAGCGGCTGGTATTCGAAGATCCTGAGTGACTATCTCGGCCCGGACGGGCAGCTGATCGGCGCGAATTACGCGTATTCGATGTTTCCCCTGTTCGGCTTCTTCAGCGAGGAGCAGATCGAAGAGCTCAAGACCTGGGAATCGGACTGGCCCGAGGAAGCCCGTGCCTGGGGCGGCGAGAATGCCGCCGAAGTTTCTGCATTTTCGCTCGGCACCATGCCGGATGCCCTCGACGGCACGGCCGACGCGGTATTGATGATCCGCGCCCTGCACAACCTGAACCGTTTCGAGAGCCAGGGCGATTACCTGACCAAGGCGCTGAAGGACATCCATGATGCCCTGAAGCCCGGCGGAATCCTCGGCGTGGTGCAGCATCAGGCGCCGGCCGACAGCCCCGACGAATGGGCGGACGGCAGCGCTGGCTACCTCAAGAAGGCCTTTGTCATCGAGCGGCTGGAAGAGGCTGGTTTTGAGTTCGTCGCCGAAAGCGCGATCAACGAGAATCCCAAGGACCAGCCGACCACGGATGACGTGGTCTGGCGCCTGCCGCCCTCGCTTTCCACCAGCCGGGACAACCCCGAGCTGCGCGCTCAAATGGAAGATGTCGGCGAGTCGAACCGGAT
>Ga0299906_10003900_pt1 | contig 12275 bp, 9 predicted proteins | sample RVTome_14_FD_200259 | JGI IMG/M metagenome (GOLD analysis project Ga0299906, IMG submission 200259) | Soil microbial communities from uranium-contaminated site in the Upper Colorado River Basin, Wyoming, United States - RVT145D125 (version 2) ...
CACCCCTCCGCCCGCGGCAGGTAGACAGTGCAACGCTCCATCTCACCGCCGTAAACATGCAGGGTAATCGACGTGCGGTCGGGGAGCGGATTGCTGATCGCATGGTATTCGAACGGGGGAATGAGGAAGCCGGCATCGCCGACGCCGGCGCGCACGGTCTGCTGCACTGCAAACCGGCAACGGTCGTCACCCCGTTCCACCATATCGTACTGCGTGATGTCGAGGACGCCCTGCACGACGCACTCGACGCACCACATCCCGGCATGATCGTGCAGTTCGGTGTGCTGACCGGGGCCCCAGATCATCGCCACCACCGTATAGCTTCGTTCTCGGTCGCGGTGGAGGAGACGGCGGGCGTACGTTCCGGGACGCGGTGCTGCCACATCGTCCGGCAGGCGCAGCGCCTTGCGGCCGACCAGATCGGTAAGGACCTCCTTGACCCCGCAAGTGATACGGGAGACGTCGTCCGGCTTGACGGCTTTATTCAACCCGTCAATCAACAGATCGATCCCGTAGGCATCGTCCCGCGACGGTGTCTGCATGTCGCTGCTCCTCCCTCAGTGTCCCTATGCTCCGCAGCGCAAAAACGGATTATACCCCGCGTTCGGGCCCGCCGGGTCTTGTGGAAGGCGTCTCCTGTGGCAGAATCAGGCTGGCGGGATGTCCTTGCCGCCTTCCACCACCGCAGGAGGGGAACATGGCGTTCGTCGTCACCAACCGCATCCCGGTCGCCCGGGACCACGAGACAGACTTCGAGGACCGCTTCAGGAAGCGGGCACACCTGATCGACCGGTCGCCCGGCTTCATCAAGAATCAGGTGCTGCGCCCGATCCAGCGGCGGTTCAGCCACCAGACCGGTGCGTGGGAGGAGAGCACCGAGCAGGGGTACTACCTCGTTCAGACCTACTGGGAGAGCGAGAAATCGTTCTGGGACTGGACGCAGAGCGAATCGTTTCGCATCGCACACAGCAATCGCCCGCCGGCCGAGATGTTCGCCGGTCCGAGCGCGCTGGAGATCCACCAGGTCATCCTCAGCACCGATCGCAGGGAGGCGCCGGAAGGGGGATAGCGGCCGATAGCTGTGCGCGGGGGGAGCGTGATGGTACTCTGCTGATCAGTAAGGAGAGTCGGCCGTGGAGCATGTTATCGGAGTTCTCGTCGGTCTCGGTCTGAGCGCCGCCTGCGGGTTCCGCATATTCGTGCCGCTTCTGGTCATCAGCATCGCGGCGCGCACCGGCCACCTGGTGCTGGCGTTCCAGTTCGAGTGGATGGGCGCCACGCCCGCTCTGATCGCCTTCGCCCTCGCCACGCTGCTCGAAGTCGCGGCGTATTACGTGCCATGGCTCGATAATCTACTCGACACGGTGGCCACTCCCGCGGCGGTGATCGCCGGGATCGTGGTCAGCGCCTCGGTCATCGTCGACCTCGATCCGTTTCTCAAGTGGACCCTGTCGGTGATCGCCGGCGGGGGAATCGCGGGGGGGCTGCAGTTGCTCACCATGGGAACCCGCCATCTCTCGACCATCACCACGGCCGGCGCGGCCAATCCGGTCGTCTCGACAGTCGAGCTGGGCAGCTCGATCTTCCTCTCCGCCCTGTCGCTGTTCGCCCCGCTGCTGGTGCTGTTCGCGGTGGTCACGTTCGTCCTGTTCGCGCTCAGCCGGCTGCGGCAGGGACCGGCCCCCGCTTAGGCCGGCCCCGGCTGAGGCGGACCCCGGCGGTCAGGAATCGTCCTCGCCGCGCGAGCCGCTTTCGTACGAGGCCTTGAAGATCGAGGAAAAGTCGCCCTCGATGATGTCGCGGGGCATCGATTCCCGATCGAGAATGATCTTGTTGCGCGACACCTGTTTGGCGCGATAGAGGGCGTTGTCGGCGGCCTTGAGGAGGTCGGCGACGGTGCGCAACGAACGATTGGCGGGGATTGCGGCGATGCCGGCGCTGACGGTGATACGGACGAGAAACTCCTTGTAGCGGTAAACGTGCTCCTCGGCGGCCTTGCGCACCCGCTCGGCCACGATAGCGGCGCGAATCCCGTCGGTATTCGGCAGGATCATCAGGAACTCCTCCCCGCCGAAACGGCCGACGATGTCGATCTCTCTCGCGTTGGCCGTCGCCAGCTTGCCGAACTCCGCCAGGACCAGATCGCCGCAGGCGTGGCCGTACTTGTCGTTCACCTGCTTGAAGTGATCCAGATCGAGCATCATGACCGAGAGGGGAGACCCGTAACGCCGGGCACGCTTGAACTCCTCTACCAGCCGGCGCTTGAGGTAGCGGTCGTTCAGGAGATTGGTCCTGTCGTCGGTCACCGACAGCTTCAACAGCTTGTCGTTCGCCTCCCGCAGCTGCCGGTTGGCCCGCTCGAGGGAGGTATAGAGGTAGCGTTTCTTGAGCGAGGAGCGCAGCACGGCATCGAGCTCGTCGAAATGGAACGGCTTGACGATGAAATCGTCCGCCCCGCTGCGCAGCGCCTCGACCTTCGTCTTGACGTCACGCTTGACGGTCATCACCACCAGCGGCGTGGTCGACATGATCCGATCCTTTTTCACCGCGCGAATCACGCCGATGCCGTCCGGTGGCGGGATGATCAGGTCGAGCAGGATGAGGTCGGGTCGATCGGCTTCGATGCGCTGCAGCGCTTCGGTCCCGCTGCGGGCGCTGAGCGTGTCGTAGCCTTCCATCGACAGCCAGCGGGTGAGCAGATCGAGGCTGTCCGCATCGTCGTCGACCACCAGCACACGGAATCTTCGGGTGGGAGGCGCCGGCGGTTTGGGTGATCTGCCCTGTGGCCGTGCTTCCATGGCTGCCCCCGGGCGCACGGAGGTTTATCTCCCCCCGGCGGCTGACACACTTATACCACCGCAAAACGAGGTCGGCAACGGGTAATCCGCGTCTATCAACGGTTTCCGGCGATTGGTGTCAGGCGTTCGACGCCGGTGTCAAGGATCCTCTGTTGGTTCGCCCGCCGGTGCGCCCCACGAGGTGAAATAGGCGGTGTTGTCGACGAAGGCGTCGTAGGCCGCCTGGTTGTCGATCTGGGTGACGTTAACTCCGCCGAGGACAGGTACCCACTCGGGCTTCGGGATGTCGGGCAGCAGGGTCATCAGGGCGCAGTCGTACTGGCCGAGCTGCCAGGCGCTGTCGGTGGCGAACAGGAAGCCGAACAACCCCTTCGCCTGCGCCATGTTGGGAGCGCCGCGCAGCAGCACGGCGACCCACGGCGGCACGATCGCGCCGAGGGAGAGCCGGTCGGGGAAGAAGATATGCACCGGCTCGTTGCGGCGCCTGGCGCAGATCGCCTGATCGAGATCGATGATGCCCCAGAGCGATTCGCCCGCAGTCACCGCCTGAAGGACCTCGCGGTCTTCCTCGACGATGCGGTTGCCGGAGGCCCTCACCGTATCGAAAAACTTCCGGCCCCGTTCCGCTCCCCAGAGAGAGAACAGCGCCGCCGCCTGAAAGGCCGGGGCGCCCCGGGCGATCCTGGCGATGGCACCCTTGCCGCCCCACGGCAGGCGGTTGAAATCCTCGATGGAGCGGGGCGCCTGGCTTCGTTCCACCCGTTGATCGTTGAAGATGATGACCCTCGGATTCACCGCAAAACCGGTCCAGTGGAAGCCCGGATCGTGGTACTGGCCCGGGATGGAGCGCGCGGCGACGGTTCTGAACGGGGTCGTCAGTTCGGCCCGCTGCAATGCGATCGCCGTCAGGGGCGAGGTACCCCAGAACAGATCGACCCGCCGCGCTACCGCTTCGGCCCTCAGGACTTCGTAAAAGCGCTCCCCGAGCTCCTCCTTGTAGACGGCGGAAACCTTGATCCCGGACTGCTCCTCGAACATTTTGAGCAGCGGTCGGGCGGAGCGCCGGGGCGCCTCGACATAGACCACGACGCTCCCTTCGGCCGGAACGACGATCGTTTCCTCTTCTGGAAGCGGCGGGGCGGGCGGAGCGCAGGCCGCCGGACAGCAGCAGAGAAGCAGGGCGCCGGCGCAGCGCAGCAATGCGGCGCCGCAGCGGGCCGACCATCCGGAACTGCCTGAGGTCGTCGGGCGAGGTTCCACGCGCACTCCAGAGGAAGGCGACTATAGCCCCCGGCTCCCGGCAGTTCAAGTGCCGCGCCGTGGGGATTGCCGACGAAATCGTTTGGGTGTGTCGACCGCTTGAACTAGAATAGCCGGCCATGAGTGCAGGGGATGCGTTGAAGAGAGGGCTGGCCCGCCGGTTGAGATTTCGAACCGTAGGGCCGGATGAGGTCGCTCCGGCAGCGGCCTCCACCTGTCCGTCCGGCAGGCGATCGGAAGTCGTCCGCTGCGCCTACCGCCCGCCCGATGCCGATTTCTACTGCTGGAAGTACGGAGTCTGGTACAACCTGATGGACTGCTGTTACCGGCACTCGCGGGGGACCTACAGCGGCTGCACGGAGTGCGGTCAGGGGGAGAATAATCTTCGCCAGAATCGCCGCCGTTTCCACACCGTCTATCTCCATAAACCGTCCCACTACGCCCGCTGAACGGCGACCCGCCCCTGCTCCGGACCGGCTCCCGGTCGGAATCGCCGTGATCGCGCGTGTATAATAACGGGCCGCGACGCACCACCTGAAGGCGTGCGGCGGCGGAGGTAAGCGCTGGACCTGATCATCGCCAACGGGGAGATTATCGACGGCTCGGGCGGTCCGCGCTTTCGTTCCGATATCGGCCTCGAGGGAGGCCGGATCGCGGCGATCGCCCCCCGGATCGAGATGGAGGCGGCGGCGAGCATCGACGCCAGCGGGCGCGTCATAGCCCCCGGTTTCATCGATCTTCATTCCCACTCCGATCTCTGTTTCACTCTTCCGCTGCAGCGGCAGGCCGAGCTGCTCGAAGGACGCGTTCGGCAGGGGATCACGACCGAGCTGATGGGCAACTGCGGGATCGGCTGCGTCCCCCTGGCGGACGCGAACCGCTCCGAGCTGCAGAGAATCTGCGGGTTCATCACCCCCGCCGGGATCGACTGGTCGTGGGGATCGATGGCTGCCTATCTCGATCGTCTCGAGGCGAACGGGGTGCTGCTGAACGTCGCCACCCTCGTGGCGCATGGCCCGGCGCGCGCTCACGCCATGGGGTCGGGCGCCGGCCGCCCGACACCGTCGCAGCAGACGGAGATCGACAGACAGGTCCGGAGGGCGGTCGAGGAAGGCGCCTTCGGCGTGTCATTCGGATTGATTTACCCGCCCGGTCAATTCGCCGCCACCGACGAGCTGGTGGCGGTGACGCGCGCGGCGGCGGCAGAGTCCGGATTCGCGGCGTTTCATCAGCGCGGCAGCAGCCTCGATACGCTCGAGCCGGCGGTACGGGAGCTGATCGAAGTGGGCAGGCGGGCGAAGGCTCCGGTTCACCACTCGCACGTCGAGACGGTCGGCCCCCGCGCCTGGCCGGGCACCGAAAAGGTCCTGCAGATGCACGAAGCTGCGCGGCGTTCCGGCATCGAGGTGAGCGGAGATGTCATTCCATACACGGCCGTCTGCACGACGATGCTGGCCCTCTACCCTCCCTGGTCTCTCGACGGCGGCGTGGCGCCGTTCCTCGAGCGGCTGCGCGACCCCCTGACGCGGAGCCGGATGAAGGAAGAGGTGGCGGAGATGGCGCCGGTCTGGCCTCCGTGGGAGGAGGCGGGCCGCTGGACGATGAACATCGCACGCGAATGCGGTTGGGAGAGGATCCGGCTGGCCCATGTCGATGGCGCCGACAACAAGCGCTACGAACAGATGACGATTGCCGGGATCGGCCGCGTGCGGGATTGCGATCCGTTCGACGCGCTGTGCGACCTGCTGCTGGAGGAAAGTGGGATTGCCACGCAATTAATCTCCGGGATTTCGGGCGACGACCTTCGGGACGATGACCTCGTGCCGTTCCTGCAAAGCGCCGATCTGGCGTTCGTCACCGATGCATGGGAAATCGGTAAGGGATTTCCGCACCCGGGCGCTTACGGCGCGTTTCCCCGCGTGCTCCGCCACTACGTGCGCGAGCGGCGTCTGCTCTCCCTGGAAGAAGCCATCCGCAGGATGACCTCCCTCCCGGCGGGGCGTCTCGGCCTGCGCGATCGGGGTCGGGTTCGTCCGGGGTACAGGGCCGATCTGCTGGTGATCGACGCCGGGAGGGTTGGCGAGCGCTCCTCCTTCATGGAGCCGCGCCTGCCGGCCGAGGGGATCGACGATGTCCTGATCAACGGCGTCAGGCTGGTCGAAGCGGGACGGTTTACGCCGGCCCCCGCCGGCCGCGTCCTGCGGCGCGGGGCCTGAGCGGGTAGAATCCGGTGGAGGAAGATACGAGCGTGGGTGGACATTCGAGACAATCTCACTGGATCCTCGCGGCAGTTACCGTCGCGGCAGGGCTGCTCGGCTCGGCGGCCATCGGCACGGGACTGCCGAACAAACCGGCGGCCCCACCTGATCCGATCCAGGAGAACAACCGGGGCGTCGCACTGATGGAGCAGTTCAAGCATGGCGAGGCGATGGCGGCGTTCCGGCTCGTCACGGCCGCCGCCCCCGCGTGGGCTCCCGGTTTCGCGAATCTCGGGCTGGCGGCCCTCTATGCGCGTCAGATCGAGGATGCCGAGGCGGCCCTGCGCGAAGCGGTCCGACTCGATCCCGAACTCATCCAGGGACATTACGGGCTGGCGCTGCTGGAGAAGAACCGGGGCGACAGCGCCGCGGCGATCGCCGCGCTCGAAAAGGCCCGCACCCTCGATCCCGAAGATGGGCAGATCCTCTACAACCTGGGGCTGCTGCAGGCGCGGCAGCGCAAGTTTTCGGACGCGATCGCCTTCCTCCGTCAGGCGCGGGAGATCGATCCCAACAGCATGTCGATCCGTTACCAGCTGGCGCGGTCGCTGCTGCAGGCGGGGGAGCGCGCGGCCGGCGAAGCGGAAATGGCCGAGTACCAGCGCCTCAGCTCCAACGAGAACTTCTCCGTGCCGACCGGCAACCAGTACGGTGAAGCGGGGCCTTACGCGCTGGTCATCACCGATTACTCCGCCCTGGCGAACCAGGCTCCCCCCGGTCCCCAGGCCGAGGTTCGATTCGTCGATGTGACGGCCGACACGGGGATCACCTTCGTGCATGGAGGGCCCGGCGGTGAGGTCGACCCGGCCGCCACCGGGGCGCAGGCGGCGGCGCGCCACGGATCGGGGGTCGCGGTCGGCGACCTGGATGGTGACATGCTGCCCGATCTGGTGCTGGCCAACGCGTCGGTCGACGGCAAGGCGAAGCCCGGGGTGTTCCGCAACCGCGGAAACCTGCGATTCGAAGATGTCACTGCGAAGTCGGGACTGACGTTTGCCGGTGTGGGGATGGCGGTCGCCCTTGCCGATTACGACAACGACGATGACCTCGACCTGGTATTCACCGGGCGGAGCGGCGTCGCTCTGTACCGCAACCGCGGGGATGGAACGTTCGAGGACGCGACGGCCGGGGCCGGCCTGTCGGTCGACGGTTTCAGCGCGGGGGCGTCATGGGCGGATGTCGATCATGACGGCGACGTCGACCTGTACGTCGGGCGTCTCCCTTCGGGGAGCGGGGCGGCAGGTTCGACCGCTCGCCTGCTGCTCAATCGGGGTGACGGTACCTTCGTGGACGATACCAAACGCCTCGGCCTGGCGGGTCCGGACTCCGGTTCACTGGGAGGCGTATTCGCCGATTTCGACAACGACCGGGATATCGACCTCGCGCTGTCGACGCGCGACGGGAGTGCCCTGCTGCTCGACAACCGGCGGGATCGGGGATTCGTCGCCCTGGGAGCGCGGGCCGGGCTGCCGGTCGCTCGGGCGTCGCGCGGGGTGACGGCCGGCGACGTCGACGGCGACGGGTACGCCGACCTCGTCTTCTCGGCCGGCAGCGGATCTCCGCAGCGCGTCTTCATCAACGGCGCCGACGGCACCTTCCGCCAGGTCGAGCTCGCCGGGGGGCGCGACCTGTCGGCCTACGGCTCGGCGCTGTTCGATGCCGACAACGACGGAGACCTCGACCTGCTGTTCACCGGCGGCGCGCTGCGCTATTACCGGAATGATGGGACCGGGCGCTTCGAGGATCGGACCGCGGCGACCGGCCTGGCCGGCGTGGCGATGGTGGACGGCCGCGCCTTGGCCGCGGCCGACCTCGATCAGGACGGCGACCTCGATCTGATCGGCACGCGGAACGGCGGCCGGCCGCTGCTGCTGCGTAACGACGGCGGCAACACCAATCGCTGGCTGGCGGTGGTGGCGCGCGGACTGAACAGCAACAAGGATGGAATCGGCGCCAAGGTCGAGGTGCAGGCGGGGCCGGCATGGCAGCGCCGCGAGATCCAGGCCGGTTCGGGCTATCTCTCGCAGTCGGCCGGGACGGTCCACTTCGGTCTCGGGGGGCGGCGGCTGGCGGATTTCGTGCGCCTCATATGGCCCGGCGGTGTGCTGCAGTCGGAAATGGACATCGCCGCCGGACAGCGGGTCGAGAAAGTGGAACTGGATCGCAAGGGCTCCTCGTGCCCGCTCCTGTTCGCCTGGAACGGGATCAAGCATGTGTTCGTCACCGATTTCCTCGGCGTCGGCGGGCTCGGCCTGTGGCTTGCTCCGGGCGTCTATGGCAAGCCCGATCCGGAGGAGTACATCAAGATCGAGCCGGACCAGCTGGCGCCGCGCGACGGCGCCTACTATTTCCAGGTGATGGAGAATCTCGAGGAGATCACCTACCTGGACGAGGTCAAGCTGATTGCCATCGATCATCCGAAGGGGATCGATGTCTACCCGAACGAAAGCTTCGGCGGCGCGCAGCAGGGCCCGCACCGCACCTACGCCGTGCGGCGGGAAGATCGCGTCTTTCCGATCCGTGCGACCGACAACACCGGCCGGCACGTCGTCGGGCGGGTGCTCGAGATCGATCGCCAGTATGCGGATAATTTCCGCCTGCATCGTCTGGCCGGCTTCGCCGAGCAGCACCACCTGAGCCTGGAGTTCCCCGATGAGGTCGAAGATCAGGAGGGACTGGTGCTCTTTCTGTATGGCTGGGTCGATTTCGAGTACTCGTCGAGCATGTTCGCGGCGTATCAGTCGGGGCTGACCCTCGAGCTGCCCGTCCTCGAGGTGCAGGGAGACGACGGCCTGTACCACCCGGTTCTCGATTCGATGGGCTTCCCGGCCGGCATGCCGCGCATGATGACCGTCGATCTGGCAACGATCGGAGCGCTGCAGTCACGCCATCTGCGCATCCGCACCAACATGCGCGCCTATTGGGACCAGATCTTCATCGCCCGGCCGATGAGCGCCGAGCAGGTCTCCGAACAGGTGGTCGTCAACGAGATCAAGCTCGGCGCCGCGCATCTCCACCGGCGCGGCTATCCACGCGAGCACAGCCCCGACGGCAGGCAGCCGCTGGTCTACGATTACGGCATCATGGACAACTCGCAGCCGTTCCGCACCATGACCGGCAACTACACGCGTTTCGGCCGGGTCACCGAATTGCTGACCAGGACGGACGATAAGTTCGCCATCTTCGGCAAAGGCGAGGAGATCACCCTGGAGTTCCCGGTCAAGGGGATCATCGATCCGCCGAAGGGCTCGATCCGCAGCTTCCTCCTCTATGCAAGCGGCTACTGCAAGGACATGGATCCGCACACCGCTCACGGAGAGACGGTTGAACCGCTTCCGTTCCGCGCCATGTCGAACTATCCCTATCCGGACGACGAGTCGTACCCGGATGATCCGGATCGCAGGGAGTATCTCGACAAGTACAATACGCGTCGGCTCGATGGGCGCTGAGGGTTCCTGGATGTCGTCAGTCGTCCGGACCGACAGCCTGTCGAAGGTCTACATCAAGCGCCGTTCGTTGCGTGAGATGGCGCTGCACCCGTTCGCCCCCGCGGAGCGAATCACGGCTCTGCATGATGTCAGCCTGGAAGTGCGCCGGGGCGAGATCTTCGGCCTGCTCGGCCCCAACGGAGCCGGCAAGACGACACTCCTGAAGATCCTCGCCTGCCTGGTTCTGCCGACCCGCGGTCGGGCCCTGGTGGACGGAGCGGACGTCGGAGAGGCCGATCGCCGGGTGAAGCAATCGATCGGCTTCGTCACCTCCGACGAGCGGTCCTTCTACTGGCGGCTGACGGGACGTGAGAACCTGGAGTTCTTCGCCCGGCTGTACGGGCTCGGCAGGGTCGACGGCCATCGCCGGACGAGCGAGCTGATCGGAGACATGGAGCTCGGCGAGGTCGCCGATCGGCAGTTCATGAGCTATTCGTCGGGAATGAAGCAGCGCATGTCGATCGCCCGGGCGCTGCTGCACGACCCGCCGATTCTCTGCCTCGACGAGCCGACCCGCAGCCTCGATCCGATCGCCGCCAAGCACCTGCGTAGCTTCGTCGCCCGCCGGCTGCACGGCCAGGCGGGCAAGACGATCCTCCTGGCGACGCACAACCTGCAGGAAGCGGAGGAGATGTGCGCCCGCCTCGCGGTGCTGGAGCGGGGCCGGGTGTTGCGTCAGGGAACGATAGCCGAGGTCACCTCCGGGCTGCCGGGGCGCGACGTCTACCTGCTCGTAATCAGGGGCCTCGACGCGATCCCCCGGGATGCACGCTGGTCGGGGCAGGTCGAGAGAAGTGAAGCCGGCGCCATCCGCTTCGAGGTGAGGGTCGATCGCGGCGGTGAAGCCCTGTCGGACCTGTTCAGGACCATTCTGGCGGGCGGCGCTTCGATCGCCGCATGCACCCGGCGCGAGCCGAGCCTGCAGGACGTGTTCGATCTGATGGAATCGACCGGCGGATCGGGAGCGCCGGCATGAAGATCGCCGGGATCCTGACGGCGTTCATCAGGCGGGACTTCCTGATCGAAGTGTCGTATCGAACTTCGTTCATCCTCCAGCTGTTCGGCATCTTTTTCCTGATCATCATCTGGAAGTTCATCAGCGGCGTGATCAACCCGGAGGCCGACACGCCCGGGCTGGAAGGGGTGGACTATTTCAGCTACGTCGTGCTCGGGCTCGCCTTCTTCCACTATCTGTCCGCCACCATCACCGCCTTCTCGAGCAAGGTCCGTAACGAGCAGATGACCGGCACGCTGGAAGCGATGCTGGTGACACCGACCTCCGCCGGCACCGTCGTCCTCGGCTCATCGCTCTGGATCTTCCTCCGCACCACGATCACGGTGGTCGGGTATCTGGCCGTCGGCTTTCTGTTCGGAGTGGGACTGCATCCCGAGGGGCTGCTTTCCGGGCTCCTGGTCCTCATCATGACGGTGCTCGCTTTTTCGGGGATCGGGATCCTCTCGGTGTCGTTCGTCCTCTATCTGAAGCAGGGGGATCCAATTACGCTGCTGGTGGCGAACATCTCCGCCCTGCTGGGAGGGGTGTTCTATCCGCCGGAGAGCATGTACCCGTGGGTCGCCCGTCTGTCGGCCTTTCTGCCGATCACCCACGCCCTGCGAGCCTTCCGGCGGGTGCTCCTGCAGGGAAGCGGGCTGGCCAGCATTCTGCCCGAGCTGGCCGCGCTGGCGGCGTTCACCGCGGTGCTTCTGCCGCTCGGCATCCTCGCTTTCCGGATCGCGGTTCGCAAGGCCCGACAGGAAGGATCGCTCATTCAGTACTGAGGTCGACGCGCGTCAGCTCGAGGGTCTCCAGGGGCCGCCATGCCGCGCCGCCGGCGCCGCGTTCGACGCTCTGCACGGCCCTGCCCGCGCCGGGGAACTTCCATGCGTTCCGGACCGGCGGGTGAACGCCGCTCCGGGTGCTGAGCCGGAACGCATCGCCCTCCCTGCCGCCATAGAGAATCCTGACCTGCGAGTCGGGCTGATTGTCGAGCTGCAGTTCTTCGAACTGATCGATGTAGGTGTTGAAGGTCTTGATGCTGAAGCTTCTGTGGACACGGCCGCCGGAAACGTACTCGAGGAAGGTCATGATGGCGCAACCGTCCAGCACGCGGTAGCCGGCCAGTTGAGCCACGCTCGTCCGCTCGGTGCCGGAGGAATCGAACAGGCGGATTTCCCCGCGGTGCAGTCCCTCCAGCCGCTCGAACTCGCGAAACTCCGCCAGGTCGCATCGTTCGCCGGTGTGAAACGTGTGGGCGGCCTCGCCCACTCCCGGCCAGGCGGCGCGCTCGGCGGTGCGGGAGAACTCCATGATCCAGTTGGCGCGCCAGGTCCTTCCGCCGTCGACCGAAAACCCGTCGTCCCAGCGCAGGCGATCCGGGGAGATGTCGGAAAAGGTGTAGCGGCTGATCGTCGGGACGCCATCGGCGCCGGTCTGGGTGGAATAGAACTCTCCCCGCCCGTGGCGGAACGAG
>Ga0299906_10003901_pt1 | contig 12275 bp, 10 predicted proteins | sample RVTome_14_FD_200259 | JGI IMG/M metagenome (GOLD analysis project Ga0299906, IMG submission 200259) | Soil microbial communities from uranium-contaminated site in the Upper Colorado River Basin, Wyoming, United States - RVT145D125 (version 2) ...
GGGCTGGGCCCCGGATCCGGGATGTTGCCAGAGGATGCGGCCCGAGCTCGCGTCGAATGCCGTCACGATGCCGCCCATCCCGAGCGTGAAGAGCCGGCCGGCGGCAAACGCCGGCGTCGACTTGGGACCCGGGCCGTGCGGCGCCGTCGCGGCGAACATCTGGAAAGGCGCCGGATAGAGTGTGCGCCAGATGACCTCGCCCGAGACCGCGTCGTGGGCCGACATCACTTCGTCCTCGTTCTGCCGCGTGAACATATAGATCCGGTCGCCCACGAGCACGGGGGTCGCGTATCCCTGACCCACCTCCACCCGCCACTGGCGCTCGAGGGTGTCGGGCCACGATCCGGGAGCGTCGAAGGACGCCCGGCCATCGCGATCAGCGCCCCGCCACTGCGGCCAGTCCTGAGCCTGAACCGAAGAGACCGCAACGATCGAACTGATCAGAACGAGCCGCATAACGAACAGCCGACGCGTATTCATCCTCTCTTCTCCATGGTTCTACTCGCCGCCGATCGCGTAGATCGAGTTGAGCGTGCGCAGGTACATCTTCCCGCCGGAAATGGCCGGCGTCGCCATGATCATCTCGCCCATCTCGTTGACCGCCAGCTCCCGGTACCCGGAGCCCGCCCCGACGACGAAAACCCGGCCCTCCTCGTTGGCGATGTAGAGGCGGCCGTCGGCGGCTACCGGGGACGCGGTGAAGGTCCCCGTGCCGACCCGGGCACGGTAAACCTCTTCACCGTTCGACGAATCGTAGGCGGCCAGGACGCCGTTGATCTGAATCGTGTAGAGCAGGTCCCGGTAAAGGATGGGCGTCGGGATATAGGGCCCGTCGCGGTCCGTGCTCCACCGGACGGCTTCGTTTCCGGAAGCATCCTCGCCCGAAGAGATGTCGCCTGTGGCGCCCGGGCGCACGGCATAGATGGGGCGCACGGGCTGATACCCCCCGGTCACATACACGAGATCGGGCCCGACAACGGGCGTGGGAATCGTGATATAGGAATTCGGACCGAGCGACCAGCGTTCTTCCCCGGTCCGCGGATCATACCCGCGGATCACGGTGCCATTCGCGATCAGCTCGTCCCCCGCCGGACCCGCCGCGATCGCCGGGGTTCCCCATGACGACAGATCCTCGCCACGGTCCGCCTTCCAGACCTCGCGGCCGTCGGTGAGGCCGTATGCCGCAATGAAAGGATCCTGTTGTCCGTCGGCCTGAACGATCACCGTGTTCTCGTAAATGATGGGCGAGCTGCTGTGGCCCCAATGGGCCGTTGGATCGTTGTAGGCGGCGCTGTCGATGACGCCGATATCGCTCCGCCACAGGAGTTCCCCGTCGAAATCGTAGGCGGCCAGAACGCCGACCGTTCCGAAGAGAACGATCACGCGCTCCCCGTCGGTCACGGGAGTCGAGCTGGCATGGCTGCCCTTGGGATGCCGCATGACCCCCGGCACGCCGCGATGAACCTCACGGTCCCACAGGATCCGACCGGTCTCCGTATCGATCGAGTACAGGTGCCACCCATGCTCGGAGGCGTCCTCGAGCGAACGGATATCGCCGGAAATCCCCGCGCGGAGCGTCTCGGTCCCCGAGCCGCTCACGGCCGAGGTCAGGAAAAGACGATCTCCCCACACGATCGGGCTCGAGTTCGACGCTCCGGGAATCTCGACTTCCCAGTCGACATGGGCGCCGCTCGCCGCGTCCCACTCGAGCGGGGCGCCCTGGCCGTCGGCTACGCCCGAAGCACCCGGCCCGCGGAAGCCGGGCCAGGGTTGCGCGTCCTGTCCGGCGGCGACACAGGCACCGAGGAGGGTGATCAGGACGGCGGGCGGCAGCGCGGTCACGGCTCTCACGGCTTGTCCTCCAGACAGATACGGAACAACCGAAGCCTATCAGGCCGTTGGACGGAAGTACAAGACCATCGCAGCTCCGGCCGAGGCGAAAAGGAAGCCTATGTAGAGCATCGGGTGGATCGGGTTGCGCGGCGGATGGAGGGCCATCGTGATCGCCACGTTGACGATCGGCGCGCCCCCGAACACCAGCGGCATGACGTAGACCGGCAGCCCCCCGGTCCTGAACGACCAGATGATGCACACCGCGCCGATCGCGCCCAGGGCCCCGGCGACGGTCGCCGCCACCAGGCCCGATCCGTCGAAGTCGGACAACTGGCCCTGGTTCATCAGGGCGGCCACGGGCACGATGACGCCGATCAGGAAGTAGGCCGCGCCCACGCACAGGAGCGCCTTGAGGGGATTACCCAGTTGTGTCTGACCCTGATGCAACAGAGCGCCGTAGGCTCCCCACGAGAGCACGGCTCCCGCGACAAAGATCACCCAGATCATGCTCTTGGGCCTCCCGAGAATAGTTGGTTGGAACATCCGGGAGAGATTACCCGGTCGGTTACTGGAAGTCTACCGGCACCAGTCCTCCGGTGGTGGACAACGCGGCGAAGCCGTTGCGGCGACGACACCCCGCTGCCTTGCGTCGGGCAACCCGTTCGCATAGAGTACCGGACATGCGCTTTTTCGACTTCCGAAAGCCGGGGACGTTGTTCATGAAAGCTGACAGGCACGCCGTTCCGACGCCGATTCTGGCGACGCTCGTGCTCCTCGCCGCCGCGTGCGGCGGCGACCGGGGGGGACAGACCGTCGACGTCGACGGCACGCTCGTGCCCACGCGCCTTCAAATCGCCACAGCAAGCGTCGGCGGCAGCTACCATCCCATCGGCACGGCGATCGCCCAGGTGTTGAGCGACAACCTCGAAGGCGTACTCGCCACCGCCGAAAACAGCAGCGGGTCGAACCAGAACATCCGCATGCTCGATTCAGGCGAGATCCATTTCGGTCTGGCGAACGCGGCGATCACGTTCCCGGCCGTCCGCGGCGCAGGCGAGTTCGAGAAGGCCTTCCCCGTCTCCGCGGCCATCTCCCTGCAAAGCTCGATCGCGGTCATCGTCTCCCTGAGAAGCAGCGGCATCACCGGGATCCGGGACCTGGCCGGCAAGCGCGTGGCGACCGGTCCGGCGGGGGGCGGCTGGGAATACTTCGTCGAGCCCATACTGGCCGGCCACGGCGTCGCGTGGAACCAGTTCCAGCAGATCTACGAAAACCAGGCCAACGCGATGGATCTCCTCAAAGACGGGGCTGTCGATGCGGTCGTCGTGGGCGGCAGCGTTCCGCACGTCACGATCACGGCGGCCACGGCCACCGACACGCTGAACTACCTGCAGATGGACGCGGCGGCTCTGGACCGGATCAGCGCGGATTATCCGTTCATCCGGAAGTTCACGATCCCGGCCGGCACCTACGCCGGTCAGGAAACCGACCTCCAGGCGGCCGATTCGGGGACCGCCCAGTTGCTCGTCAGAACCGACGCCGATCCCGACTATGTCTACCTGATCACGAAGACCATCTACGAACACCGGGCCGATATCGCCGGCATACATCCCGCCGGGCGCGAGATCACACCCGAGCGCGCGGCCATGGACATCGGCATCCCCTATCACCCAGGCAGCCTCCGGTACTTCGACGAAATCGGAATCTGGAATCCGCGGACCAGCCCCGCCGAATAACCGCCTCCCCGAATGGTCACCGACGGCAAAGTCCGCACGGGGAAGGACTACCTGATCCGGACTCTCGCCGTGCTGTTCGCGATCTTCGCCATATCCGAGGTCAACTTTCCGCAGTTGCCCCCGTTCCAGCAGCGCGCCGTATTCCTGGCGTTCCCGCTCGCGCTGGCCTTCCTGGTTCCCGGACGCGGTCGGGCGCCGGCTCGCCGGATCGTCCAGATTCTGAATTACGTCTTCGCGGCCCTCAGCGTCGCAACCTGCGGATACATCGTCTATGCTTACACCGGCCTGATCCAGAGAATGGGCACCCCCACGCTGACGGATCAGGTGGTGGGCGCGGCCGGCGTCGCGCTGGTCGTCATCGCGACCGTACGGCTGGTCGGATGGTCCCTCCCTCTGATCGCCGCGGTTTTCTTTCTCTACGCCTACGCCGGAGACGCCCTGCCGGCGGCCCTCGGCGGACACAACGGGTACTCGTTCCGCCGGATCATCACCCAGTCGTACCTGACGATGGAAGGCGTCTTCGGAATCCCGCTCGAGGTCATGTTCCGGTACGTTTTTCCCTTCGTCCTCTTCGGGGTCGTCCTCGAAGCCATCGGCGGGCTGGGCTTCGCGATCGATCTCGCCGAGGCCCTCCTGGGACGCTTCCGGGGCGGCCCGTCGAAGGTCGCCGTCGTCTCGAGCGCCGTTTTCGGAATGGTCAACGGCAGCGCCGTGGCGAACGTGGTGACCGCCGGCTCCTTCACGATCCCGATGATGAAGAAGACCGGCGTCCCGCCGCACGTGGCCGGAGCCATCGAAGCCGTGGCTTCGACCGGAGGCCAGCTCATGCCGCCGGTGATGGGCGCGGCCGCGTTCATGATGGCGGAGTTCCTGGGCGTGCCGTATCTGGAAATCGTCGTCGCGGCGCTGATTCCAGCGGTCCTGTACTATCTGGCTCTCTTCACGACCATCCATTTCTACTCGGTCCGGCACAACATCGGCGGGATCCCCGTCGAAGGGCAGCTCGCCCTGATCGTTGGAATCCTCCGACGGAAAGAGTTGTATCTGTTCACGATACCGGTCGCCTGCCTCATCGCCGGCCTCGCCTCAGGATACACGCCGACACGTTCGGTGTCGGCCGCGATGCTCGGCGGCCTGGCCGTCAGTCTCCTCGCGCCCGAGCACCGCCTGACTCCCCGAAGACTTCTGGGCGTTTTCGAAAAGGCCGGACGGGACTCGGTTTCCCTCTCGGCCGCGGTCGCCTGCGTGGGAATCGTCATCGGCCTCATCCTGATGACCGCTCTCGGAAGCCGCTTCACGCCGATGATCCTCGAGCTGTCGGCCGGTAACATCTACGCCGCGCTCGCGCTGGTCATGTTCTCCTCGGTCGTTCTCGGGATGGGCCTGCCGACGATGGTCTGCTACGTGCTTCTGGCCACGCTCGCCGCGCCCGCTCTGGTCAACATGGGCGTGCTCCCGCTGGCCGCACACATGTTCATCCTCTACTTCGGCATGATGTCGATGGTCACGCCGCCGAGCGCGCTCGCCGCCTACGCCGGCGCGATGATCGCCGGCTCGGACATCATGAAGACCGCCTTCACGGCCTGGATGTTCTCGCTGTCGGGCTATCTCCTGCCCTTCATGTTCGCGCTGAACCCGGCCCTGCTGATGGTCGGCCCGGCCCCCGACATCGCGCTCGCGACGGCGACCGGCGCGCTCGGCGTGATGGCGCTCGGCGCCGCGGTGGCGGGCCAGCTCAGGCTGCGCCTCGCGTTATGGGAACGCGGGGCGCTGCTCGCGGCCGCGGTCGTCCTGATTCACTTCGGACTGGTGACCGACCTCATCGGGCTCGGTCTGGTGGGGTTAGTGGCGGGGAGGCAGTACTTTTCCAGGCAGTAGAAGAGAGCGACCGCCTCGTTGTCCGCCCGCACGGGGGAGCGTGCGGGCACTATCGGGGAGCGTGAAGAATCGTTCCCTACACCGCCCAGTTCTGCTTCTCCAGGTTCAGCTTCAGCGCGCGCGCCGTGCGGAACTTCTTCAGGATCAGCGAGCGCTTCAGCCCGCAACAGACCTCCTTGACCTGTCGGGGCTGGTGGCTGTAGCGCTCGCGCCCGCCCACCGCGTCGTAGAACACCCTTATCAGATCGCAGATGTCGTCGTAGCGGCTCTCGCGCCCCCCGTGCCCCCAGTTGAAAAGATCGAGGATCTTCAGCTCGTAGGTCAGGCCCAGACGGCGGACGATGATGTTCTCGTCGTGCAGGTCGCCGTGGTACTGGCCGAGGTTGTGAATGGTTTCGATGCCCGAGGCCAGCGCGTGGAGGAGGTGGGCCGCCTGGAAGACGTGCAGGCGCTTTCCGGGCTGCCGCCGAACGTGCTCCTTCAGCAGGTCGCCTTCGACATACTCGGAGATCAGGACGGTTACGGGCGTGCCGCGGAACCGCACGGTCTCCTGGAAGTGATACTGGATGACGATGGGGCAATCTTTGAGGGCGTGGAGCTTCTTCGCGTAGGCGTCGGCCACCTTGTTGCGGACATTGCGCTCGGGGAAGAAGAGCTTCGCGGCGCGCTCGATGTCGGTGCCCCGTTCGTGGATCTTGTAGACCTCGCCTTCCCAGCCGGCTCCGATCTTCCTCACGACTTCGTATTTTCGGGCCAGGATGCGCCCCGGTTCGAGATCGAACGATCGAATCTTCATGGCAAAGGCATTCATCTTGGACCAGGCCGGGGCGTGTTTCCAACATGAAACTGGCACTTGGTGTTTGCGGAGCCATGTCCCCGCTGCACACTGGCACGGCGGGATGCGGCCGCGCCAGGAGGGATTCGGCATGGTTCGACGACGATTTACCGCTCCGATGTGGGTTTTCGCCGGGGTTCTTCTCCTCGTGGGGGCGGACGCGGCGCGGGCCCAGAACTACGGTACCGACGCCCGGCGCATGGGAATGGGCGGTATCGGGGAACGCTCGAACATGGCCTGGGACCTGGTGCCGGCGGCGACACCCTACCGCGCGATTCCCGTGCCGCTCGGCCTCTATCAGGTGCTCGGGGACCTCGACGCATTCAATCCGCGGTCGGACGGCTTCAACCCGGCGCTCGCGCTGAGCTATGCCGCCAGTCCGCTGCACTACGGGTTCAACCGCGGGGGCGGCAGTCTGGGAGAGTCGTTCATCCTCGATCTGGTCAACGCAGGGGTAGATCCCGACCTCAACGCGTACCGGGGATTCGTGCCGCAGTCCAGGGTCTCGGCCAGCAGCGTCGTCTCGCCCGGTTTCGGAAAGACCCTGTGGCTGTTCGACAACACGTCGACGTTTCACGGCGTCTATGTCGGCGCGGGCCCGTACCTGACGCTCGACACGACGCTCGACTTCGACGACAACCTGATCGACCTGCTGGCCGGTACGACCGATGCCTATGTTCCCGACACGAGCTTCACGATCGACAACGATACCGGGATACAGACCGCGCTCTCATTCACCGGAGGCTACCGGCTGAAGCTCCCGCTTCCGGGAGGGGGGTCGAGCCGGGACGGAATCTATCTGGCGGCCAACTACACCCACCTCTACGGTCTGCACTACGAAGAGATGGATCTTGTGGCGCAAATGAACACCGACTCCGCCGGTATGTTGGCAGCAGCCAGCCCGGTGGTGTTGGACCGCCAGTATTCTTCGAACGGCAGGGGCCGGAGCATCGATCTCGCGGTCGCGGTCGCCACCGGCCGCTGGGACTTCACGGCGGGGGTCGAGGGTCTCGGGAATCACATCGACTGGCGGGATCTCGGCCTGAAGCGCCATACGCTCGACAGCGTGACCTCGGGCGCGGACTTCGTCACGACGCCGTTGCCGGCGCCGTCGGGAACGCTCAGGGTGGAGCTGCCGCTCAGGTATTCCGGAGGCGTCGGCTTCGACGCCGGAGCGTGGGCGATGGGCGTCGATGTCGCCCAGGGGCTGGACGGCATCGAGTTCCGGGGGGGGCTCGAGCTCGGTCTGGGCCCGATCGACATCCGGGGAGGGGGCCGCTTCATCCGCGACGTCTGGCATCCGACGACGGGCGCTGGATTCAACATCACCGACCGGTTCGGCATCGACGTCGCGATGCTGGGGATGATCAGCAACCTCGAGCACGCCAGGGAACAGGCCATCGCGGTTTCGCTCAGATTCAACCGGCCCGAATAGGACCCGAAACCGAAATCGGCAAAACGCGGGGCGGCCGGATACGGGAAAGCCGCCCCGTTTTCGGAATTCCTCCGGAGTGCAAGCCGGTTCCTCATTGTCCGTGCCGCCGCCGCCCGCTTCCGCTTATCCGCCTTCCCTTACATGATTTAGGGCCTCGCTTCCCAGGGGGTTGGGGAACCTTCCCCGATGCCGCGGTGTCAGAATCGTTTGGCACTTAACGTGCGGTGAGACTCCGTGAGGAGGTACCCGATGATCTGCCCCAACTGTCTGGAGACCCAGGTCGTGTACTCGGCCATGACCGGGAGCCTCGTGTGTCTCGCGTCGGAATGTACCTGGGAACGCGCGCTCGACGAAGAGGAAACGTTCGAATTGTTTTTCGGTACGCGAAGCTGCCAGATGCTGGTACACGAAACGGCCTCGTAGCTCCGGACGGACCCGCCCGATCAGAGAAAACCTTGACTCCCGTCACGGTTGAAGTAAGCTTTGGAAGCTACCCGGACCGGTATTTTCGGCCGGCAACGAGGAGGCTCCAGAGTGGCGCGATCAGGGAATACTCCGGAAGAAAAATCGAAGCAGGGCGTAGACCGCCGCGGCTTCATCACCGGAGCGGCTGTCGGCGCGGCCGCGGGAGCGGCGGCGCTGGTCAGCGTTCCAGGTTCGGGCGCCCGGAATCGGGCTGTCCCCGCTGGCGCGGCGGCGTCCCCGACGCCCCAGCAGGTCGAGCGCGATGCCGGAAACGCGACGCCGCCCGCCGAGGTCCGGGCCGTCCGGCGGCCCGGCTCCGACCTGATGGTCGAGGTCCTCAAGGACATGGGCGTCGAGTACGTCGCCTCGAATCCGGGATCGAGCTTCGAAGGCCTGCAGGAATCCATCGCCAACTACGGCAATCCCCCGAACACGATGCCGGAGTTCATCACGGCGCTCCACGAAGAGACGTCCGTCGACATGGCGCACGGTTACGGAAAGGCGGAAGGCCGCCCTATGGCTGCACTCCTCCACGGCACGATCGGGATCCAGCACGCGGCCATGGCCATTTATCAGACCTACCATGACGAAACGCCGGCTCTCATTTTGGCGGGACGCGACGTCGGCTTCATCGGAGCGCACAGCGCCAACGACATGGCGGGCATGGTTCGCAGCTACACCAGGTGGGACGCGCTGCCGACGAGCCTCGAAGGCTCCCTGCGGGCGATCCAGGAGGGTTACCGGCAGGCCATGACGCCGCCGCGGGGCCCGACGCTTGTCGTCCTGGACCTCGAGTTCCAGAAGGAAGAGGCCGGGGACCTCGCCGTTCCCGCCTACACGCCGCCCCAGATTACGGGTATCGACCGGACCACGGCCCGCGAGATCGCCCAGGGCCTGCTGACAGCCAACAACCCGAGAATCCAGGTCGGAGGCCTGAGGACTCCCGAGGGCGTCCGGCTTGCGGTCGAGCTGGCCGAGCTGGTCGGCGCGTCGACGAGCACGAGCGCGACTGGCGGATCGATGAGCTTCCCACAGGGGCATCCGCTGTGCGGCCCCGGTGACGACACCGGGTACGACTACACGCTGGGTCTCGAAGCGGGCGGGGCGCAGATATCGCTCCGGCGCCCGAACCGGGCGACGATGGTGGCCGAGCGAGACACGATCGGTATCGGCTTCAACGGAATCGGCGGTGGTGGTGGACGGGGCCGCGGAGGCGGCGGCGCCAGCCTGACCGCGGACGCGGAAGCCAGCCTGCCGGCCATCATCGAGGAAGTCCGGCGCCTGCGGACCGCGGACAACGAGAGGGTCATCGAAGAACGGACAGTCCGGCACGCCACCACAAACCGCGAAGCCCGCATCCAGGCGGTCACCCAGGCTGTCCAGGCCGCGCGAATCGGCTGGGACGCCACGCCGGTCTCGACGGCCCGCATCTACGCCGAGTTGTGGCCGCTGATCATGAACGAGGACTGGTGCCTGGCGTCGCCGAGCAACTTCTCGGGCGGCCACCACGCCCGGCTCTGGGTACACAACAAGCCCTACAGCTACCTCGGCGGCCAGGGCGCCGGCGGCATGGGGTACGGCGCGGGCGCCTCGGGCGGAGCCGCGCTCGCGGCGAAGCACCGCGGGCGGATCGTGATCAACGTCCAGACCGACGGCGACCTGAACTACACGCCGGGCGTGCTCTGGTCCGCGGCGCACCACAAGCTTCCGATGCTCACGATCATGCACAACAACCGCGCCTGGCATCAGGAGCTGATGTTCCTGGAGTACATGGCGGGAGTCCGCGGCCGCGGCACCGACCGCGCCCACATCGGAACGACCCTGCGCAATCCCGATATCGATTACAGAAAGATGGCCGAAGCGTACGGGATGGCCGGCGAAGGGCCGATCACGGACCCGACACAACTGGCGGCGGCTTTCCGGAGGGGCGTGAATTCGGTCAAGCGCGGCGAGCCCTATATGATCGACGTCGTCACGCAGCCGCGTTAGCCGGGTAAGGATCACCAACGTGTACAGCGTTCCGGGAACGAAGACTTGTATCGTTGCGATCGCGGTCGCCGCGCTGACGCTCGCAGTCGCCGCCGCCTCCCTCGACGCTCAGGGCCGGGGCGGCCGCGGCGGCAACGCCCAGGCGGGAGCCAACACGACACCGCTGCCTCCCGGCCCGGTCACCGGCAGCGTCGCCAACGGCCGCGAGCTCTATTTCGAGCACACCTGCTACGGGTGCCATGGCTTCAACGGCGAGACGGGCGCGAGAGACCTGGTGGGCACGAATAGCCCAATCCTGGCCAACGAAACCGGCTTCATCGGCTACCTGCGCCTCAGGACCGACGAGGCGCCCCTGTTCCCTTCGACCCGGATGCCGAACTATCCGGAGAGCGCGCTCGGCGACGACGAGGCGCGGGACATCTACGCCTTCATCCGGTCCTTCAGGCTGAACGCCCCGGACGTCGAAGACATCCCTGCGTTGCAGACCATTATCGAGTCGGCCTCGCGACCCTACGAGCCGTGACCAGGTCAGTGCGCATGAAAAGGACCCGCGCCGGTCCTCCGTCGCGGGTGGACAACACGGCGGAGCCGCGGCGTCAGTTCAATGAAATGATCCGAAAAGTACAGGAGCACGCGTGAACAAGCTTCAATACTCCGCTACCCTTGTCGTCTTGTGTCTCGTTCCGGTGATGGCCACCTGCGCCACCGGCCAGGACACGGCGGCTCTCATGGATCCGGCAACGCTGAACGCGACCGCGCCCGACGTCTTTCGGGCCCGCTTCGAGACCAGCGCGGGCGATTTCGTCATCGAAGTGCGCCGCGACTGGTCGCCCAACGGGGCCGACCGGTTCTACAACCTGGTCCGGAACGGCTACTACGACAACTGCCGCTTCTTCCGCGTCATCGACGGCTTCATGGTCCAGTTCGGCATCAACGGAGAACCCGCGATCCAGTCCCCCTGGCGCAATGCCGGTATCCCCGACGATCCGGTGCGAGAGAGCAACGAGCGGGGCTACGTCACGTTCGCGATGAGCGGTCTGCCCAACTCCCGAACGACACAGATCTTCATCAACTTCGGGAACAATTCGAGCCTGGATTCGAGCGGTTTCGCCCCCTTTGGCCGCGTGGTCGAAGGCATGGATGCGGTCGACAACATCTACAGCGGCTACGGGGAGGGCGCCCCAAACGGTCGGGGGCCCGACCAGCAACGCGTTCAGATGGAAGGCAACGCCTATCTCAACTCGAGCTTTCCGGAGTTGGACCACATCACCGAAGCCCGCATCGTGGAGTAGCGTTTACATCGAGTAGCGTTTACATCGTTTTTACATCGACGCCGCCTGCCCGCCGGTATGCTCGCCAGAAGCAGCACGGAGGACCGCGTCAGATGTCGGGACGGATCAGAATCGGGTTCTTGCTCGCGGCCGCGGTGACGCTCGCTCTCCCGGCGATTGCCCAGGGACCGCCCGCGCCGGCGGCAACCCTCCGGGGCACGGTCCAGGACGTCTCCGGCGCCCTGATGCGGGCCGTCCGCGTGCGGATTTTCGAGGGCGCGGCGTCTCTCGCCGACGATCGCGATCCGATTCGCGAGGCCAACACCGACAGCGACGGCCGCTTCGCGTTCGCGCTCCCCGACGGCGAGTACCGCGTGGAGATCTTCGCCCCGGACTTTACGGTTTATAACGAACCGCTGACCCTGGGGCCCGGGACCGGGCCTCTCGACGTCGTGCTCGATCTCGACATGATCCAGTTCGCCGTCGACGTCATTCCCACCGAGCAGCTAATCGCCGACGCGACGACGAGCCTGACCTCGACCCGGCTCTCGGGAGACGATCTGCTGGGTCTCCCCGACAACGAAGAAGACCTCGCGACGTATCTGATGCTGCTGGCCGGAGCCGACATCACGGGGGATCTGGAGGAAGACGTCCTGGCCAACTTCATCATCGACGGCTTCGACGACGGGCGGCTGCCGAGCCCCGATCAGATCTCGCAAATCATCATCGATCCCAACTCGCTGAACGCCGACGGGGGCGGCCCCCGCATCGAGATCGTGACGCGCCCGGGAACGGGCCGGTGGCGGCGGCGTGTGAACTTCAACTTCGCCGAC
>Ga0299906_10003902_pt1 | contig 12274 bp, 4 predicted proteins | sample RVTome_14_FD_200259 | JGI IMG/M metagenome (GOLD analysis project Ga0299906, IMG submission 200259) | Soil microbial communities from uranium-contaminated site in the Upper Colorado River Basin, Wyoming, United States - RVT145D125 (version 2) ...
GTCGAGAAGAATGCGCCCGGTCGCGTTCGTCCCTACCTTCTTTCCCACCATATCCTCGGGCGTCCGCACCGGGTTCGAAGGAAGCGAGAAGTACGAATAAGGATGCTCCTGGACGCAGACGCCGAAGGCGCGCACCGGGATTCCCTGGGAGACGGCGAGCATGAGCGAAGGGCTCGAGGCCACCTGTCCGAGAGGGTAGCGTCCCGAGGCCACGATGCCGACGCCGTCGATGTGGGGTCCTCCGGGGTGGATCTCGAGGTGGATGCCCTCGTCTTCGAAGAACCCGAGCCGGCGCGCGACCACTTCTCCCAGCTGGTTGCCTCCGGCGAGCCAGCCGAGCTGCATGTCGGCGAGGGGAACGCCGTCGACGTCGCCGCGGGCAGAAAGACAAGCGCCGCACGCGGCGAGCATAGATTGCCCGAGAAAGTCCCGTCTTCTCACGACCTGGGCCGAGGGTATCCGAGGGAGCTAGCGCGCGGCAAGTCGCCCGATGAGAAACTCGAGAAACCTCTCGGCTTCGACGTCGAGGGCTACCCGCGTCGACCGCGGAGCGCCCCTTCGCCAGGTGGCGTCGGCGCGGCGATCGACCACCATCTGGCCGCGGGTGAGCTCTCCTCGGAGCTCGACGTCCACCGGCAGGAGCTCGGCAGAAAGGAACGAGGGATCGACGACCGCGCCGACCGCCAGAGGGTCATGGACCACGACTCCCTCCGCGCCGCGCACTTCCCGGTGGAACCCGACGACGGCCCCGACGAAACGCTCGACGGGGTCCAAGCTCCGGGCGAAAGCGGAGACGCGTTCGGGAGTGAGCACCGTCTTCGAAGTCACGTCGAGGCCCACCATGGTGACCGGAATCCCCGAACGGTAGACGATCGCCGCCGCTTCGGGATCGTTGAGGATGTTGAACGACACCGTCGGCCCGACCGTTCCCGGGGCGGCGGCGCTTCCACCCATGCTCACGATCTCCCGTATCTTCGGTGTCAACTCGGGGTGCAGCTTGAGAAAGAGCGCGATGTTGGTGAGCGGCCCGACGGGGAGGAGGGTCACGGGCTCGGAGCTTGCTTCGAGCGTCTCGGCGATGAGACGAAGAGCGCTCCCTTCGTAAAGCTTCGCCTTCGGTTCGGGCAGGCGCACGTTCCCGAGACCGTTCTCGCCGTGGACGTTTTTCGCGGTGAGCGGCTCGCCCACGAGCGGCCCCGCCTCTCCGCGTCCCACGGGAATGTCGGAGCGGCCCGCGAGCTCGAGGATCTTGAGCGCGTTCGAAACACCGAGCTCGAGCTCGACGTTTCCGAAAACGACGGTTACCGCGCGCACCTCGAGCTCCGGCGAGCGGAGGGCGAGGAGGATGGCGAGCGCATCGTCGATGCCGGGATCCACGTCGAGGACCACCGGTCTCGGCGCGGCGAGAGCGGCGGTCGAGGAGATCGCGAGCGCGACGAGCGAGCGAATCCAGGTCATCGGGGGTGAGCCTACGCGGATTTCCATGGGATGACAACCCGCGACGAAACACCTTGACCGGCACCGCACGCTTTCAGTAAAGTGCTGCTCCCATCTCGACGTCTCGCAAGGGGGGGGCCTGCCATGCGTCGGTTGATCCCGCTGGTTCTCGGTAGCGCCATCACTTTCCTGTCTCCCGGCGTCGCTGCCGCTCAGTTCAACGATGCGATGTTCGTTTCGCAGTCGGTGCCGGCGACGCTTCAGCCCGGTCAAACCGCCACCGTCGTCGTGCGAATGGAGAACACCGGGACCACGACCTGGACCCCGGGCGCCTACTTCTTCGGAAGCCAGAGTCCCGAGAACAACTGGACCTGGGGGCGCGCGCGCGTGGATCTGGATGCGCCCGTCGCGCCGGGCCAGCGCAAGAACTTCACGTTCACCATCGAAGCACCGACGACGCCCGGGTTGTACGAGTTCGAGTGGCGGATGGTGCAGGAGTACTACGAGTGGTTCGGCGAGAATTCGACCCAGTTGGGCGTTCGGGTGCTCGCTCCTACCAACGGCGCCCGTTTCATCACCTTCTCGGTTCCTCCGAGCTTCTATCCGGGTGAGACCAAGGCGGTCTCAATCACCATGGAGAACACCGGGACCACGACATGGACACCGTCCGGAAACTATTTTCTGGGAAGTCAAAACCCGGAGAACAACTACAACTGGGGTCTGAACCGGGTGAGCGTGGGAAGTCCGGTCGCCCCTGGCCAGCGCAAAACGTTCACTTTCAACGTCACCGCCCTCATGACGCCCGACGTATATGGCTTCCAGTGGCAGATGCTCCAGGAGAACGTGGAGTGGTTCGGCGAAAAGACGCCCAACCTGCCCACATCGGTAGTGCCCCCGGCGAACGGCGCTCGTTTCATCTCTCAGTCGATTCCGATCGCGATGACGACGGGCGAGAGGGCAACCGTCTCCATCACCATGGAGAACACCGGCGGCACAACCTGGACCCCTTCGGGGAATTACTTTCTGGGAAGTCAGAATCCCGAGAACAACCTGAGGTGGGGTCTCAACCGCGTGGATCTCGGCGGGCCGGTCGCGCCCGGTCAGCGGAAAACGTTCACCTTCGACATCACCGCCCCGGCGACTCAGGGCACCTACGCCTTCCAATGGCGGATGCTCCAGGAGCTCGTCGAGTTCTTCGGCGACCACACGCCGAACCCGACCATCGCCGTGGTGGAGCCCTGGAACGACGCGCGATTCGTCTCCCAGTCGGTGCCGAACCAGCTCCTTCCCGGCGCCTCGGAGAACGTCACCGTGACCATTCGAAACACGGGCTCCTCGACCTGGGATTCGGGAGCGGAGTTTTTCCTTGGAAGCCAGAGCCCGGAGAACAACTGGACGTGGGGGCTCGCGCGGGCCGTGCTCGACCATCCGGTTGCTCCGGACCAGGACGCGACATTTCGTTTCTCCATCACCGCGCCCGAGATTCCGGGACCCTACGAGTTTCAATGGCGGATGGTGCAGGAGAGGGTCGAGTGGTTCGGTGAAGCGTCGCCCAAGGTGACCGTCACCGTCGGTCGGTCCAACGGCGCGGACTTCGTCTCGCAGACGGTGCCGACGGTGATGTTCCCCGGAGACACCGCCGACGTCTCCGTCACCATGACGAATACCGGCGCTTCGACCTGGGACCCGCGCGAGAACTACTTCCTCGGAAGCGTGAACCCGGAGAACAATTACACCTGGGGGCTAAACCGCGTCGAGCTGGATCGGCCGGTCCCCCCCGGCGGCGTGCACACGTTCCACTTCACGATTACCGCCCCCACGACGGTTGGGGAGCACATATTCCAGTGGCGAATGGTCGAGGAGCTCCAGGAGTGGTTCGGCCGGGCGTCGATCGCCACCTGGATCGCGACGGGCTCGACGGACGACAATGCGGAGATCCTGTCTCATACCCTCCCGCTTCGGATCGTGAATCGCATCCCCCATGAGGTGGAGGTCACGGTCTCGAACACCGGCTTCACCACCTGGTCGCGGCTGGGCGATGGGCCAGGCGATGGCTCCCAGGGATTCAAGCTCGGGGTCAAAGGCGGCGACTTGATTCCAATCGGAACTCGCTTCGAGCTGCCTCCCGAGGCCGAAGTGGAGCCGGGAGAGAGCTTCACCTTCCACTTCTCGATCGAAGCGCCGTTCCAGGACTTTGCCACCACCGAGCTTTCGATGCTCCATGAGGGCGTCGGCTGGTTCGGCCAGTCGCTTCAGCATTCGGTCGTCATCGATCAGACGATTTTCGAAGTCGCGGAGATCCATGTGAGTCCCGCAGGGGGCCCGCCGGGAACCCTCGTCGAAGTGCATCACGAGTCGGGCTTTCTTTTTCATCCTCTGGCGAAGGTCAAGTTCCATTTCGGAGAGCCCCTGGGCCACGACTACGCCGAGGTGCCCGTCGTCTGGACCCGGGTGAGTGAGACGCTGATGACGTTCACCGTTCCATCGAACGTCGCCTGCGGGGTCCATTTCGTGAGCGTGTGGCTCCCCACCGAGCGGCTCAGCGAATCCGTGGGCTTTACCGTCGAAAGCCCCTGCGACCCAGGACCGAGAGCTTCGCTCGACGTTCTCAGCTACAACATCGCCTTGCTTCCGTTCGGGCAGAACGCCCCCTGGGGCCCGACCAACACCGAAAGAGTTATAAACATCACCTACCACCAGGAGATCCACGGCCACGACGTGATCATCTTCCAGGAAGCGTTCAGCGATTCGCATCGCCAGCTTCTACGCGATCGCCTCCGCGACGAGTATCCTCACCAAAGCGGGATTCTGGGCGAGGACGACGGCGTGCAACAGGATGGAGGAGTGTTCATTGTCAGCAAGTGGCCGATTCAGGCGGAAGCCCAAACGCACTATGGACCTTGCTCGGGCGACTGGCCGCTAGATGACGACGTCGACTGCATCTTCGTGAAGAAAGGCGCCAAATACGCGCGCATCGACAAGGGCGGGCAGATCTACCACATCGTCGGGACCCACACCGACGCCGGCGACGACGAGGGCGATCGCAATGCCCGTCTCGGTCAGCTCATCCAGATGTTCCAGTTCATGACCCGCAGGCCCATACGGGTCAACGAGCCGGTAATCATGGGCGGGGACTTCAACATCGACTTCTATGGGCCACACGGAGAGTACGCGCGAATGCTGGGCGTTCTCGACGCAACCCATCCCCCGGTCCTGGGGTTCCCTTACAGCAACGTCAAAGACCAGCTTTTGGACTACGTGCTCTACTGGAACCGCGCCATCAGGCCTTCGAGCGCTTCGAACGAAATAAAGAAGTTCCCGTACCCGTGGGAACACAATTTCCTTTCGGATCATTTCGCGGTTCTCGGCCGATTCCGATTCCCGTTGGGGCAGGCGCGTTCGGCGAGCTGCGCTGGTCCTCCCACCGAAGCCCCGACGGCGGACGCACCGCTCGGGACAGTCGGATCGGCGCTGCCCACATTCACCTGGAACGCCGCCGATGGAGCCGACTGGTATTCCCTCGACGTATTCCGTGCCCAGGACGACGCACATCTGGTCCACGAGTCCGGTGTCGCGGGGACGTCTCTTCTTCTCGACTCGCCCATTCCCGCTGGAGAGCCGCTTTACTGGAGCGTTCGGGGAAATAACGCATGCGGCAGCGGACCATCGACCTCCTTCCTTCCATTCGAAGTGGAGTTCGAAGACGGTTCGCCTCCCGCCGCGGCACCGACGCCCAACTGGCCCGGCGGTATCATCAGCGATCCACGCCCGAGCTTCAGCTGGGGTCCGGTCGAAGGCGCCACGTCCTACGATCTCGTGGCGCTGAGGGGAGACGATGAAGGCCTCGTCATCCAGCAAGAGGTTTCCGGAACCTCGTTCCAGCCGGACGCTGCGCTGCCGGTCGACGTTCCGCTCGAATGGGCGGTGAGTGGCGTCAACCCGGCGGGCGCCGGTCCCTACTCCACCAGCACCGCGTTCGAGATTCGAGTGCCGGCGGAGAATCAACCGCCGACAGTAACGGTGAGCCATACCGGAAGCTGCTCGGTCGGTTGCGCGGTGACGTTCACCGCATCCGCGGGAGATCCCGACGGCGATCCCCTGAGCTTCAACTGGACCGGCTGCGGCAGCGGGATCGAAGACCAAATCACTTGTTCGGCTTCGCAGTCGGGGGAGGTCCAGGTCAGCGTCGTCGTGAGTGACGGCAAGGGAGGAGAGGCCACCGCGTGGGCCACCGTTTCTATCTACGCCGCCGCCTGGGAGCCCGGGTCGTGGGGAAGCTGTACGGGAACGGGAGAGTGGACGTGCACTTCGGGCGCCGCCGACGGGTGCAGCCGGCCGGGGACCGAAACGAGAAAACTTGCCGAGACGGCATGGAGCCTCGATCCGGGAACCTCCCCTCCAGAGACCGAGCGTGCCTGCACAGAGACGTCGCAGGGATACGCGGCCGCCTACACCACGGGACCGTGGAGCCGGTGCAGCAAGAGCTGCGGCGGAGGGATGCGAGCCCGCAAGGTGACGGTCAGCGCCTGGAAGGCGACGTCACCCGCGGCACCTGCCCCGCCGAAGAGCCAGGCCTGCAACACCCAGCGCTGCGGGCTCACGTGCTACGACTATCCGGACACCTATCCCACCCGGCCGGTGTGCCTAGCGGCCGGATGGCCGGTGTGCGAGCGCCGCTTCCGCGACGACGGCCTGGGAGGAATGCTGACGTGCTGGAAGGGGTTCAACTGACGCCGGAGAGCCGCTAAAGTGTCTGGATGAGCTTGCTCCAGTCGCTGATTCTCGGCGTCGTCCAGGGGATCACCGAGTTTCTTCCGATCTCCTCGACCGCACACCTCATCCTGGTTCCGTGGGTCGCGGGATGGGAGTTCGACCCCAAAGTCGCCTTCGTCTTCGACGTGCTCCTCCAGCTCGGAACCGTCGCCGCGGTCATCACCTATTTCTCGAAGGATCTCACCGAGATCGCCCGCGCCGTTTTCTCGGGTCTCCTGGAGCGTCGTCCCCTCGCGACCGAAAACGCCCGGCTCGGCTGGTTCATCGTCCTCGCGACGGTGCCGGCGGTCGTCGTGGGCCTCGCGTTCAAACCGTTCTTCGAGAGTCTGCACCGGAACCCGATCGTCGTCGCCGGGATCCTGACCGCGGGGGCGGCGCTGATTCTCGCGACCGAACGAGTCGGCCGGCGAAGCCGGAACCTTTCGTCCCTCACCTGGCGGGATGCCCTCCTCATCGGCGCGAGCCAGTCCCTCGCGCTTCTACCGGGAGTTTCCCGCTCGGCGGCGACGATCTGCGGGGGAATGCTCTGCCACCTGGAGAGGCCGTCGGCGGCGCGGTTCAGCTTTCTGATGTCGGTGCCGGTGCTCATCGCTGCCGCGGTTCTGGCGGTCAAGGATCTGGTGGAGCTTCCGGGGTTCGCCGCCCACCTTCCCCCTCTTGCCGCCGGTTTTGTCGCCTCCGCCATCGTGGGCTTCGCGTCCATCCACTGGCTTCTCTCTTACCTGGCGCGACATCCGATGAACGTCTTCGCCTGGTACCGGCTCTTGGTTGGAGCCGGCTGCTTCCTGCTTTATGCCTATCGGGGTTAGAACCCCTTGTAGCAAGTCAACATTCCGCCGAGACCGTCGGAGCGAAACCTTCTCTCGCAAACCTCGAAACCCGCGGCATGACATTCGGCTTTCCGCGGGAAGGTGGTCGGGTAGTCGTAGCAGGTCAGCGCGCACGCCTGCGTGTTGCACGCCTGGCTTTCTGCCGGCGGAGAAGCGTCCGGTGGCGTAGGGCTCCAGAGATCCGGGTGCAGGCTTCGGCGGCGAACGCCCCCACCGCAGGACTGGCTGCAAGCTCCCCAGGGCCCGACGAAGTAACCGGCCACGAACCCGGGCGCGGTCTCGTTGCAGGCTCGGCTCGCCGTGGGCGGGCTCGAAGCCGAAGCGGGGTCCAGGGTCCAAGAGGTCTCGCGCACCAGCAAGCTTTCGGTTCCCTGTCGAGTGCAGCCCGTGGGACCGCTGGAAGCGCAGATAAATTGTTCGGTCGAAGCGCACGGACCGAAGTCTCCCGTTTCGAAGCTCGCCGCATGGATGGTGACGGTCCTCGTCGCCGACGTCGTCCTCCCCGAGGAGTCGCCCACGGTGACGGTGGCGAGGAGATCGCCGGAAGAAGAACCGTTGCAGGTCGCTTCGGGGCCGGATCCGCTCGCGCACCCGGACCAGGCGTAGCTCAAGGGCTCGCCTTCCGGATCGCTTGCATCGGCCACGAAAGTCACGGAGCACCCGGAGCCGCACGAGCCCGTCGAGGATAGCTCGACCCGTGGCGGTCGGTTGGAGGGCGCGATATTGGCCGTGGTTGACGCGGTCCCGGACATGCCAGCGCTGTCCATGACATCGAGGGTCACGGTATAAACGGCGTCGTCGGTATAGCGATGCTCGGGAGCGACTCCGGAGCCGAGGTAGCCGTCCCCGAAATCCCAGCGGTAGCTCAAGAGAGTCCCGTCGGGATCGCGGGAGGTCGCGCCATCGAAGACGACGGGCTGACTGACCGTTCCGGTGTACGGCCCTCCCGCGACCGCGACCGGCGCCAGACTCGTCGAAGCGGCGTACGGGGCGACGCAGAGGTGGAACAGCTCCTCGGTATAGGTCGTGGGATCGAGACTGCCGTCAGCGCCGCGTCGATCGACCTCCGAGTCGGGAGAAGGCGTCGCGTTGTGCGAGGAGGTCGTCCTGGCTCCGCACGCGGGAAAGTCGAAACTGGCAGCGGATCCACTCGCGCTGTTGTCGTAGATCCGAAGCGGGAACGAGGGGGAACCGGCCCCGTCGACGTTGATCCCCTGGGCCGCGCCCTCGACCGAGTTTCCGCTTACCGTCCCGCCCTTCAGGTTCGCGCCCTCCGACGCGGGACTTCCGCACCGGGGAGCGAGCGCGGACGGGAGATACCAGGGATGCGGCCCTAGCTGGATTCCGAAGAAGCACAGCCGGCGGGGAGAGCTGTCGCAGCGGACGGTGTTGTCGCGGACCACGGCGCCGCGAAAATCGCCGCACTGGGTCCCTCCGAAGTTATCGAGCATGAGCCCGGCAAAGGCCGTCTCTCTCTCCTGAACGATCCGATTCCCCAGAATCGAGGCGCCGGGGGCGTTTCCGACGATGAGGGCGACGTCGGTGTTGTCGCGAAAGAAGTTCGCCTCCACCCGAGCGCCCTCGGAATCGAGGAGGGTGAGACCGTCCGCCCACAGGAAGTTGTCCGAGGACTGCTGGGAGTTCTGGCCGTTGTCGAGGAAGGCGCTCTCGGCGATGACCGCATCCCGCCCTACCCATTGGAGGCCGCTTCCACAGACGGCGCCGATCGAAGCGCTCCCCAGGAACCGGCAGTTCTGACATCCCAGGAAAGAGGCGTTCATTCCCGCCTGAGGATCGGGCTCCTTGCATCTCGAGGCAGTCGCGGACAGGCGGCCGGGCGCGTCGTAAACTCGCTCGCCGCGGTTGCCGTCGAGGATGAGATGGTCGATGCGAACGTCGTTGGTGTTCTGCGCCAGGAGGAATCCGCTGGTCGCGACCAGCGTCCGATCGGCGCGGAGACGGGCGCAGTCGGACCCCGGGTCGCTGAAATCGCAGGGCGAGTCGAGACAACCTCCGCTCTCGTCGGGTGAATCCGCGGTGCAGAGGGTGATCGGCTGCACGATGCGCAACTGTCCCGTCACCCGGTACGTGCCCGGCTGAAGGCGCAGAGTGCCGCCATCCCGAGTGCGCTCGATGCAGGTGCGAAGACCCGTCGTGGCATCCCGGATTCCGCTCGGGTCCAGAGTCACAGGCTCCCCGGATCCGTCGACGCACAGATAGACTTCTTCCGAGCCCGGAGGCGGCGCTTCCCCGCAACAGGGGTTGCAGTCGATCGTCGCTCCCAACGAATCCAGGCCGTCGGGACAGGCGCCGGTCTGGCTGCAGTAACTTCCCCCGATGTCCCGGCACTGAAGATCCGAAACCCCCACTCCCTCGCGGCAGCACGGGGCGCAGTCGCTGGAGTCTCCCAGGGAATCGTAACCCGCGGGACAGACACCCGTCTGACTGCAGTGATCGCCGCCCAATTCCCCGCAGCTCTGGGTGGGAGTCACCTCGACGCAGCAGGGGCTGCAATCGCTCGAGCCGCCGAGCGACTCGAAGCCGGCGGGACAAGCGCCCGTCTGGCTGCAATAGTTGCCGCCCATCTCTCCGCACGAGGGCGAAGGCGGCGGCGCCAGGCAGCAGGGGTTGCAGTCGAAGGACGCTCCGAGCGAGGTGAAGCCGGCGGGACAGGCGCCGGTCTGGCTGCAATGGTCTCCTCCCATCTCTCCGCACGAGGGGGCAGGCGGCGCCGCCTCGCAACAAGGATTGCAGTCGAACGTCCATCCGAGGAAGTCGAAGCCCGAGGGACAGGACCCGGTTTGACTGCAGTAATCCCCTCCCATCTGCCCGCACGAGGGACCCTGGTCCACCTCCCTGCAGCAGGGGCTGCAGTCACTGGACTCACCGAGAGAAGCGAAGCCCGACGGGCAAGAGCCGGTCTGGCTGCAGTAGTCCCCTCCCATCTCTCCACAAGAAGGAGCGGGCGCCGCCTCCTGGCAGCAAGGGTTGCAGTCGAACGTCGCTCCCAGTGATTCGAAGCCCCCGGGACAGGACCCGGTCTGGCTGCAGTAGTTTCCGCCGATGGCGCCGCAACTTTGAGGCGGTGGCGGGGTCGCCGAAAAACCAGAAGCGCTGCCGTAGGAAAACACGGAGACGCCTGCGAGGAAAAGAAACCGTTTCACCATGGACCAGGGCCTTCCCTGTCACCGCTGGGGGAGCGGAGGCAGGTCTGGAAGCTAGTTCCGATCGAGGGACGAAGTCAAGGTAGAGGATCGACGGAGTATCGCCGGGGGGTCAGCGAAGGCGGAGAGCGGGGTCCCCGAACAGATGGTAGATAGCGAGGAGCTCGGGAAAGGCTCCGCTCTCGGCGTAGGTTCTCTGCGCCGCGAGGACCGCGTCACCGAGTCTCCGATGCCGCATCGATGTGAGCTCCTCGACGAGTGCCAGCTGATAGAGGTGCGCGGGAGCGTTCAAGCTCAGCCCGCTCGGTGAGAACGCGGCGACGGCGCCCTTGCCCTCGGCCTTGACGAAGGCTTCCGCGAGCGAGTCAAAGTAGGGGAAGTGGAAGTACCCGTTCAGACAGTTCATGGTCATGGCGATCGGCTGGCGGGCCTGCGAGCGCAAAGCGTCGACGTCCTCGCTTTCGAAAACGTTCTCGCTCGCCCAAAGCGCGATGCCTCCGTGTCCCACGTAGCTCAGAAGGAAAGCTCCGCGGTCGAGAGACTCCAGGATGGCGCTCCGGGTCTGAGCGCGACCGAGCTCTCTCAGATAAATCTTCTCCACCTCGCGGCCGGTGAGCCCGCTGAGCTTGGCCGCGATCTCGTCGCTGTCCTTCTCGAAATCTCCGGCCGCGTCGGGGTCGTCCGCCACCAGCACCGCCGGCCCCGAGAGATCCCCGCCCGACTCCTCGTAGAGAAGGAGCTTTTCGACCAGCGCTCTCGCCTCGTCGGCGCTCGCCGCCGGAAGCCGGCCGAGCGCGAAGTCCGGGAGTCCATCGTCTCCGTTCACCGCGGCGTAGCTCGGGTCCGACGCCGTCCAGAGGTAGCTGGTCTTCGAGAGCGGTGTCGGGACGTGGTTCCTCACGCCGGTCTTCAGAAGGTCCTCGGGGTCGTAGCTCGCATCGCCGAGAAGAACGACGTAGCGCACCGAGGGTTTCTGCCAGTGGTGATAGACGTATTCCAGGAACGCCTTCACCGCTTCCGGCCCTGCCTCGCCGTAGCCGAACTCGTCGTAGATCTCCTCGACGGCAACCGCCCGGGAGACGAGCTTCTGGCTTCGACGGCGTTGAAGCAGAGGCTCGGCCGCCGTCAGAAACTCCCGGGGAGTGATGAGGAGATAATCCGCGCGGTTTCGCAGGTTCCGAAGCTTCGAGGCCGAGGGCTTCCTCAGCTTCCCGTCTCGCACCGATTCCGGCGAGACCGCGAGGTAGCTTCGCCCTGCCTCCACCCGGAACGAGCCGCCGGCAGTTCCGAGGAGCCACGTCGTTTCCGGCGAGGTCTCGACCACGAAGCTTCCCTCGCCGAGCGCTTCGACCGCGACCGTTCCCGACTCGCCGAAGACACCAGAAAGCACTCCCGCTTCCGCCACCGTTGGCCGGGGGTAGGTCACGGCGAAACGGTCCAGGAACACCATCGAGTACGACGACAGCGTGTCGCTCACGTTCTCGAGCGTGATCTCGTTTCCTCCCGCGCGCAGCACTCCCGGCGTCAGAGGAACTTCGAGGGTCCTCGCCGTCTTTCCATCCCAGCTCGCGTCTCCGACCGCGCTCCCGTTCACGTACAGCCGCACGTGGTGGTCCGGCGAACCCTCGAAGTCGCTCGCCCCCTGCAGGTGCACCTCGATCTTCGCCTCTCCTTCCGCGAGCGAAGCGAGAGTGAAGGGATAGCTCTTCGAGCCGGGTGAGAGCACGAGGTCCCAAAGCCACAAGGACGGAGCCTCGAGGAGTCCCGCCTGGTAGAAGCGGTCCTCTTCCCACTCCGCGCGATGAAAGTAGGAGCTCACGCGAGGACCCCCCGAGCCTTCGGAGGGTGAAGCGCTTTGAACCGGCATCGTCCGCCCGCCCGAGCCCGACTCCAGCTCGTACACCGCGTCGCCCTCGCCTACGAAGTAGAGTGCCGAGGACGTCAAGTGGTAGGGGACGGACTCTCCGAGTCGGCTGAGGCGCAGGGAGTCTCCCGGCTGTGCCCGACTTCGACCCGCAACGACGTCCTCGAGCCGCACGCGGTAAAGCCCCGGCTCCGATGTCGACACCT
>Ga0299906_10003903_pt1 | contig 12273 bp, 8 predicted proteins | sample RVTome_14_FD_200259 | JGI IMG/M metagenome (GOLD analysis project Ga0299906, IMG submission 200259) | Soil microbial communities from uranium-contaminated site in the Upper Colorado River Basin, Wyoming, United States - RVT145D125 (version 2) ...
ATCCAGCTCGGCAAGCGCAAGATGCCGAGCCGCGCCTATGTCGGAGCGTTCAATTTCCGTGGCCCCGATCAGCAGAAGAAAGTGGGACAGCTATCGGGCGGCGAGCGGAACCGGGTGCATCTGGCCAAGTTGCTGCGCTCCGGCTCGAATTTCCTGATGCTCGACGAGCCGACCAACGACCTCGACGTGGACACCCTGCGTGCGCTCGAAGAAGCGCTGCTCGAATTTGCCGGCTGCGCGATGGTGACAAGCCATGACCGGTGGTTCCTCGACCGGATTGCCACCCATATCCTCGCCTTCGAGGGCGACAGCGAGGTGGTCTGGTTCGAAGGGAACTACGCCGACTACGAGGAAGACCGCCGCAAACGTCTGGGCGCCGAGGCGGACCAGCCCCACCGGATCAAGTACAAACCGCTGACCCGCTAAAGCAACTTAGCTGCGTCCGTAAGGACGCAGGCTGCTCTGGAGATCGCCCGATCGCAGTTATGGTGCTTTCGGCGGACGGAACCGTTTACCGCGTCGCGGTGCTCGACCGTTGACCTTGTTCGCGGTCGTCGCGCTCGAAGGAAATTTCGGGGATCGGCACAGGCTCGCCCGAGCCGCCGTTGCGGATGTCGTCGCGCCGCTTCTGGATGTAGAGGCTGCGGACGGTCGCGTAGAAGTCGAGCGACGTCCGCTCGAGCTCTTCCAGCTCGCCCAGGATTCGCGACCGCCGGTCGAGCGCGGTCGCGGTCAGGCGGGCTCCGCTGAAGAGATAGGAATTCAGGTCAGTCGAGTAGTGTGAGATCAGGTGCGGCATCGGATCGGCGACCGAATCAACGCCGCGACCGACCGCATCGCGAATGTTCGACGGGCCGAGGATCGGCAGCATCAGATACGGGCCGCTCGGAACGCCCCAGACGGCAAGCGTTTGCCCGAAGTCCTCATCGAGCGGGGGCGCCTTTTCGCCGGCGATGTCGAGAACGCCGAGGCCGCCCGCCAGGTTCAGCGTAAATCTGCCGGCGGTATGCATGAAGCGCTCGATATCGCCTTGCAGCAGATGGTTCATCATGACGACCGGCGTGTTCATGACCTCGAGGATGTTGCGGATCGAGACCCGGAACGCCTCCGGCACGTATTCGACATAGTAGCGCGTCACCGGACGAAGAATCGTGCGGTCGAGAAACATGTTGAAGTCGAAGAACACGCGATTGACCGGCTCGATCGGGTCCGAAATGTCTTCGGTCGCGTCACCGGCGGTCTTCGGGGCAGCCGCGCACCCTGCGATAAGCGCCAGCATCAGCATCGCGGAGGCAATCGGCTTCAGACGTGCCCACAACCCTCTGCCCTGCAACTTCACCACCCCATGTTCAGTCCGGCCGCACTGACATTGCTATTTGGTGCAGCTCATGGCAATCCGCGGCATAACCAAGTCGCCTCATAAATTGATCCGTCCACGCCAATGCGTCTGACGGATCATCTTAGTGCTGTTCTCTGTATTGTGCGCGCGAATCTTAACTTAGCAACTTCGTAACACAGCACCTGCTAAAAAACCATATGCGACGGGGCCGGCATTAGACGGTTCTGTGTCAGAGTGTTGCATATACATCTCGCGAACGAGGCCGGCCCGTCCACGGCAGTATTCTTGCCGGCCGGAGCGATTGAAGCCATTCGCTGGTGGTATCGCAAAATTTACTTTACAATATAAGTATATCTTTATATAAGAAAATTCGTGATCATAGACGCGGCACGCTCATAAATGGATTTATCCATATGGATCAATTACTTCAAGGCCTTCGGGCAGCGGCGGAGCCGACGCGGCTCCGGATTTTGGCCCTGTGTGCCCGGAGCGAGCTGACCGTAAGCGATCTGACGACGATTCTGCGGCAAAGCCAGCCGCGCGTATCCCGGCACCTCAAGGTGCTCGTCGAGGCGGGATTGCTGCAGCGGCTGCGCGAGGGGACGTGGGCTTTCTACCGCCTTGCCGATACGGGCGAGGCGGCCGGACTGGCGCGCGGTCTGGTCGGCTTCGTTCCTGCGGGCAACGACGTCGTCGCCCGCGATCTCGAACGCCTCGATGCGGTGAAAAAGGCTCGCGCCGACGTGGCATCGGCGTTTTTCCGCAGCAACGCCGGCCAGTGGGACAGTATCCGCAGGCTGTACATCGACGACGAGGAGGTGGAGCGGGCGCTGCTGTCGCTGCTGCCGCGGCAGGACGTGCACGGGTTGCTGGATATCGGCACGGGGACCGGGCGCATCCTGGAGGTGTTCGGCCAGGATATCCGGCGCGGCGTCGGCATCGACCTCTCGCGCGAGATGCTGGCGGTTGCGCGCGTCAATCTCGAAAAGCGCGGGCTGCTGAACTGCCATGTGCGCTACGGCGACATGAGCCAGCTGCCCCTGACCGACGAGACATTCGACGCCGTCACCTTCCATCTGGTGCTGCACTATGCGGAGGATCCCGAAATGGCCGTGCGGGAAGCGGCGCGGTTCCTGGAGCCGGGCGGCACGCTCGTCGTGGTCGACTTCGCGCCGCACGAGGAGCAGAACCTACGGACGGAGCATGCGCATCGCTGGCTCGGGTTCGATGACGGTGACATCGAAGCCTGGTTCCGGGCCGCAGGGCTTTCCCCGGGACGCAATATCCGCCTGCCGGGCAAGCCGCTGACCGTCTGCCTCTGGTCCGCGACACGGAACGGTGTGGCGGCGTCGCGCACGGCGCCGGCCGTTGAAATCGAAGCGCGGCCGTGAGCGTCATGGCGAAGACACCTAAAGTCAGCTTCGAATTCTTTCCGCCGCAGGATGTCGCTTCCGAAGAGCGGCTCTGGCAGGTGATCGGCGTGCTTGCGCCGCTGAGCCCGGCGTTCTTCTCCGTCACCTACGGGGCGGGCGGCTCGACGCGTGAGCGGACCGATCGGATCGTGCGCCGCATCCACACTGAAACCGCGGTGGCGCCGGCGGCGCATCTGACCTGCGTCGGCGCGTCCCGCGCCGACATCGACGCTCTCGCCCGCTCATGGTGGAATTTCGGTATCCGCCAGATCGTCGCCTTGCGGGGCGATCCGCCGAAAGGGCAGGGACGCTACCTGCCCCATCCCGATGGCTATCAGAACGCCGCGGCGCTTGTCGAAGGCCTGCGGCGGATTGCCGATTTCGACATCTCGGTCGCGGCCTATCCGGAATGTCATCCCGACTCACCGTCCGTCGAGGCGGACATCGACAACCTGAAGCGGAAGGTCGACGCCGGCGCCCGGCGGGCGATTACGCAGTATTTCTTCGAAAACGACGGATTCCTGCGTTTCCGCGACCGCGTTGCCGCTGCCGGCATCGCCGTGCCGCTGGTGCCCGGTATCCTGCCGGTCACGAATTTTGCCAAGGTCGCGCAATTCAGCCAGCAATGCGGCACGACCGTGCCGGGCTGGATGGCCGACCTGTTCGACGGCCTCGACCATGACCCCGAAACGCGGAACCTGATCGCCGGAACCGTTGCCGTGGAGCAGTGCGAGGCGCTGCGTCACGAAGGCGTCGATCATTTCCATTTCTACACGCTCAACCGCGCGGCGCTGACCAAGGCGATCTGCTGGCGGCTCGGCGTCCGGCCGCGGTCGGAACGGGCCGCTTGACGGGAACGATTTGATGGACGGCAACACCCCTTTGAATCGCGTCGAGACGGAGCGCCTGCTGCGCTCGCTGCTGCAGCAGCGCATCCTTGTGCTCGACGGCGCGATGGGAACGATGATCCAGGCGCACCGCCTCGAAGAGGAAGGCTACCGCGGCGCGCGGTTCGCCGATTGGACGCATCCGCTCAAGGGAAACAACGATCTTCTCAGCCTGACGCAGCCGGAAATCATTCGCGATATTCACGTCGCCTATCTCGAAGCCGGCGCCGACATCATCGAGACCAATACCTTCAATTCGACCGCCGTCGCCCAGGCCGACTACGGCATGGAATCGTTGGTCTACGAGCTGAACTACGAAGGCGCCCGACTGGCCCGCTCCGCGGCGGACGAGGTGCAGGCGCGCGACCCTGGCCGGCCGCGTTTCGTCGCCGGCGTGCTCGGACCGACCAACCGGACGGCGTCGCTGTCGCCCGACGTCAACGATCCGGGATTCCGCAACATAAGCTTCGACGGTCTGGTCGCCGCCTATGCCGAGGAGATCCGCGGGCTGGTCGACGGCGGCGCCGACATCCTGATGATCGAAACCGTTTTCGACACGCTGAACTGCAAGGCGGCGATCTATGCGGTGCGGCAGTATCAGGAGAGGGCGGGAACCGAGCTCCCGCTGATGATTTCCGGCACGATCACCGATGCGTCGGGCCGGACGCTTTCGGGCCAGACGGCGACGGCATTCCTGAACTCGATTGCGCACGCCCGGCCGCTGTCGATCGGGCTGAACTGCGCACTCGGCGCAGAGGATCTGCGCCCGCATATTCAGGAGATCGCCGCTGCGTCGACGGCCTTTGTCAGCATCCATCCGAATGCTGGTCTCCCGAACGAGTTCGGCGGCTACGACGACACGCCCGAATACATGGCCGAGCAGCTGTGCGAGTTCGCCGGCAGCGGCTTCCTCAATATCGTCGGCGGCTGCTGCGGCACGACGCCGGAGCATATCGCGGCGATCGCCGAAGCGGTCCGGACGATGGCGCCGCGACCGCTGCCGGAGGTCGAGCCGCGCTGCCGGCTGAGTGGGCTCGAGCCGTTGACGATCGGGCCGGTCAGCGGCTTCGTGAACGTCGGCGAGCGCACGAATGTCGCCGGCTCGGCGCGCTTCAAGAAACTGGTCATGGCCGGCGACTACGAAGCTGCGCTCGATGTCGCGCGCCAGCAGGTCGTGAACGGCGCCCAGATCATCGACGTCAACATGGACGATGCGATGCTCGACGCCGAGCAGGCGATGGAGAAATTCCTCATGCTCGTTGCCGCAGAGCCGGATATCGCCCGCGTGCCCGTCATGATCGACTCTTCCAAGTGGTCGGTCATCGAGCGCGGCCTGCGCTGCGTCCAGGGTAAGGGCATCGTCAATTCGATCAGCCTGAAGGAAGGCGAGGCGCCTTTCGTCGCCCAGGCGCGCGAGATCCTGAAGTTCGGCGCGGCCGTGGTGGTGATGGCATTCGACGAGAAGGGGCAGGCCGACACGCGCGAGCGGAAGGTAGGCATCTGCCGGCGGTCGTACGATATCCTGACGCAGAAGGTCGGCTTCCCGCCCGAGGACATTATCTTCGATCCGAACATCTTCGCGGTCGCGACCGGGATCGAGGAGCATAACAACTACGCCGTCGACTTCATCGAGGCGACGCGGGAGATCAAGCGGACTTTGCCGCATACGCATGTGAGCGGCGGCGTGAGCAACGTATCCTTCTCGTTCCGCGGCAACGATCCCATCCGCGAAGCGATCCACGCCGCCTTTCTCTACCATGCGGTTCACGCCGGCATGGACATGGGAATCGTCAACGCCGGACAGCTCGCCGTCTATGCCGAGATACCGGCCGATCTGCGCGAGCGGGTCGAGGACGTCGTGCTCAACCGTCGCCCGGATGCGACCGATCGGCTGCTGGAAGTGGCCGACACGGCACAGGGGCAGAAGAAGAAGGCGGCAGAGGATCCGTCATGGCGCAATGCGCCGGTCGGGGAACGGCTGGCGCATGCCTTGGTCAAGGGCATCACCGAATACATCGTGGCTGATACCGAGGAGGCCCGCCTTGCCGCCGCACGCCCGATCGAGGTGATCGAAGGTCCGCTGATGGACGGCATGAATGTCGTCGGCGACCTGTTCGGGTCCGGCCAGATGTTCCTGCCGCAGGTGGTCAAGAGCGCGCGCGTCATGAAGCAGGCGGTCGCCCACCTCATCCCCTATATCGAGGCAGAGAAGTCGGAAGGCGCCCGGGCCAAGGGAAAGGTGCTGCTCGCCACGGTGAAGGGCGACGTCCACGACATCGGCAAGAACATCGTCGGCGTGGTCCTGCAGTGCAACAACTTCGAGGTTATCGACCTGGGCGTGATGGTGCCGTATCCCAAGATCCTCGAGACGGCGCAGCGCGAAGGGGTCGACATGATCGGGCTTAGCGGCCTGATTACGCCGTCGCTCGAGGAGATGGCGACGGTGGCGAAGGAGATGAAGCGGCAGAAGTTCGATATCCCGCTGCTGATCGGCGGCGCCACGACGTCCAAAGTGCATACGGCGGTCAAGATCGCGCCGAACTACGACGGGCCGACCGTCTATGTCGTCGATGCATCGCGCGCCGTGGGCGTCGTCTCGAACCTTATCAGCGACAAACAGCGCGAGGCTTTTGTTGCCGAGACGCGGAAAGAGTACGAGGCGATCCGCCGCAGTCGGGAGGGCGTGTCGAGCGGCGTCACGCAGGCGACGATCGCCGAGGCGCGGGCTGCCCGCCCGCCGATCGACTGGGCCAAGGGCGTGGCGCCCCGCCCGTCGTTCCTCGGCGTCCGCCGGTTCGAATCCTACGATTTATCCGAGCTCGTGCCCCGTATCGACTGGACCCCGTTCTTCCGGACCTGGGAGCTTGCGGGAAATTTTCCGAACATTCTGAAGGACAGCATCGTCGGCGAGGCGGCGCGCAGCCTCTACGACGACGCCCGTGCCATGATCGAGCGCGTGGTCGCGGAAAAATGGCTCAAGGCAAACGCGGTGATCGGCTTCTTTCCCGCTAACTCGGTCGGCGACGACGTCGAGGTGTATGCCGACGACACCCGGCGCGAAGTGCGGACCACCTTTCATTTTCTGCGCCAGCAGATGAACAAGCGGGAAGGACGGTTCAACTACTGCCTTGCCGATTTCATTGCGCCGAAGGAAAGCGGCGTAGCGGATTATATCGGCGGATTCGCGGTCACCTCCGGGCTGGGTATCGAAGAACATCTCAGCGCCTTTCGCCGCAATCATGACGACTACAACGACATCCTGTTGAAGGCGATAGCCGATCGCTTCGCGGAAGCCTTCGCCGAGCGCATGCACGAGCGGGTGCGAAAGGAATTCTGGGGCTACGCGCCGGTGGAGGAGCTGTCTAACGAAGAGCTGATCAAGGAGCGCTATCAAGGCATCCGCCCGGCGCCCGGTTATCCCGCCTGCCCCGACCACAGCGAGAAGCGGGCGCTGTTCGACCTGCTCGAAGCCGAGCGCAATGCGTCGATCACCCTGACGGAAAGCTATGCGATGCTGCCGGCGGCGGCCGTCTCCGGCTTCTATTTCTCGCATCCCGAATCGCGCTATTTCGGCATCGGCAAGCTCGCTCGCGATCAGGTCGAGGACTATGCGCGCCGGAAGGACCTCAGCGTCGAGCAGACGGAAAGGCTGCTTGCGCCGAACCTCGCCTACGACCGGTAGGCGGGGCGGGCGCCGGACCGACAAGGCCCTTGCGCCTAATTCGGCCATCGCGTAACGGGTGAGCGGTCCGGGGATGCCGATGGAAGCGGACGCCCGCCCTTACCGCGTCCCCGGCCCCGCCAATCGTCCAGACGAGCCGATAAGGTCCCCGACATGCCGATATCCGCCCCGCTTGAGCTTCATAAGTCCACCGTGCTGCCGGAATGGATCGACTATAACGGCCACATGAACGTCGCCTATTATGTCCTGGCGTTCGACCATGCGACCGACGCCTTCCTCGACTATATCGGCCTCGACCATGGCTATAAGGCAAAGGCCAATGTCACGACATTCGTTGCCGACATGAACGTCACCTACGTCCGCGAAGTGGTTCAGGGCGATCCGCTCCGCTTTACGACGCAACTGCTGGAATTCGACGACCGCAAGTTCCGATATTTTCACAGCATGTATCATGCAAGCGAAGGTTATCTTGCGGCGACCAACGAGCTGCTTTCGCTGCATATCGACCTCTCCGACCGCCGCGTCGGGCCTATGGGCACGGCGATCGTCGAGCGGCTGCAGCAGGTCCTTGATGCCCATGCAGCATTGCCGATGCCGAAAGGCGCCGGGCGGGTGCTGGGCATGCGCCGCGGTTGATCTGGCGGCGATGCTTTTCCTTAACTAATTGAAAACAGGGCATTTCGTTCCGGGCTAGTTAAAAGTTTCTTAAACAAAATCCCTTAGGAACAGGTTTCATGGACTTGTCCCGTCCGGCTCGCAGCCGGGCGGAGGAGGGAGCTTGAGGGCCCTGGAATGACGGCTGCTGATGATTTCACCACGGCGGCGGAATATTCGTCTGCGGCGATGCAGCTGATGGAGCGGTATGGGCTGCCCTCGACGCCGCGGAACTTTGCCCTGTGGTACGCCTATGCGAGCAAGAGCGACCCGCGACTGACGGCCGTGCTGGACAGCCTTCTGGCCCGGCCCGAGCTACTCGTAAACTCTGCCCTCAGCGAGGTCCATGATACCTTTCTCGGACAGCAGGAGCGCGACCTGGCGGTCTACGAGGCCGGTCAGGATCTGACTGGAATGCTCGATGACGTCCTTGGCGCGGTCAGCCAGGCCAACGACGACGTCGAAGTATTCAATTCTGCCCTGGCCCGCAGCGTCGGCTCGCTGGCTAGTCTTACCGATCCCAAAGCGATCGGCCGTGTCGTGAAGGCGCTTGCCGAGAACACACAGCAGATGATCCGTCAGAACGCGGCGCTCCAGGAAAAGCTCGAGGTCTCGTCGCAGGAAGTGACCACGCTTCGTGAAGATCTGGTCATTGTCCAAAAGGAGGCGATGACCGACGGCCTCACCGGGATCGCGAATCGCAAATGCTTCGACATCACGCTTCGCCGGGAGGTCGAGCGGGCAGCGAAAAACAATGTGCCGCTCTGCCTCGTTCTCACCGATATCGACCATTTCAAGAAGTTCAACGACATGCACGGCCATCAGACCGGGGATCATGTACTGCGCTTCGTGACGACGATGCTGCAGCGCTCGATCAAGTCGTCCGATACGGCTGCGCGCTATGGCGGCGAGGAATTCGCCGTCATCCTGCCGAACACGGAGCTTGAGTCGGCGATGGCTTTGGCCGAATCCGTCCGGTCGATGGTCGCGGGCAAGCATCTTCGGAAAAAGCAGAGCGGCGCGGATATCGGCAACATCACGCTTTCGCTTGGCATTGCCAGATATCACAGCGGCGAGCCGATTGCCGCCTTCGTGAAGCGCGCCGACGACGGCCTGTATCAGGCGAAGCGGTCGGGACGGAACCAGGCCATTCCCGAGACCGAGCTGGATGCCGTAGCCGATTGACTGGCGACAGGCGGGACGTGCGGCAGGCGCCCGGTATTTTTTGGTTATCGATTGCCGATGCGTTGTGTATAGCTTTGGCGCAATCCTCTCCTAACGCACCCCGCACTGACGTGGCACAGGTCGACATCACCCAGAATCTTCGACGCATCGGTCGCATGGTGCGTCATGAGCAGGTGATCCTGTTCACCCTCTCGGTCGTCATCGGCCTGATCGCCGGCGGTTGTGCCATTGTGTTCCGGGAGGGTATCGCGTTCGTCCAGTTGCTCGGCTTCGGCTTTGCATCCGAGCGCGTGCACTCGCTGGCCTCGGCGCTGCCCTGGTGGCACATCCTGCTGGTAACCACCGGCGGTGGCCTGGCGGTCGGCCTGCTGGTCAAATTCCTGATGCCGGGCGGCCGGCCGGAAGCCGTTGCCGATGTTGTTATCGCCAGCGCCTTGCGCGGCGGACGGATGCCGTTGCGCAACGGCATCGGGGCTGCGGTGATCAGCGCGGTCTCGCTCGGAACGGGGGCATCGACGGGCCGCGAAGGGCCGGTCGTCCATCTTGGCGCCACCATGAGCTCCTTCGTCGCGGAGAAGCTGCATCTCGGCCGGGCACTGTCGCGCACGCTGCTCGGATGCGGCGTCGCAACCGCCGTCGCCGCCTCCTTCAACGCGCCGATCGCCGGCGTGTTCTTTGCGCTCGAGGTCGTCGTGGGCCACTACGCGCTCAGCGCATTCGCCCCGGTCGTCATCGCCTCGGTCACCGGCACGGTCTTCAGCCGGATCTATTTTGGCGACTATCCGGCCTTCATCGTTCCGGCCGGTGACATCACCTCCTTCTTCGAGCTCCCGGCCTTCGCGCTGCTTGGCCTGAGCAGCGCCGCCGTCGCCATCATCTTCATGCGGCTGACAGCGATCGTCGCTTCCTGGGCCGAGCGGTCGCCGGTGCCTGCCTGGCTGCGGCCGGCCGGCGCGGGACTGCTGATCGGCCTCGTCGCCCTCGAATTTCCCCATGTGCTCGGCGTCGGATATGAGGCGACCGATATGGCGCTCAACGGGCAGCTCTCGCTTTTTTTCCTGATCGCCTTGCTGGTTGCGAAGGTCGCGGCGACGGCCGTGGCGCTGGGATGCGGGTTCGGTGGCGGCGTCTTCTCGCCATCGCTCTTCATCGGCGCGATGACGGGCGGCGCCTTCGGCGTCATCGCCACCTCGATCTTTCCGGAGCTGTCCTCGGGTCTTTCGGCCTATACGCTGGTCGGCATGGGCGCGGTAGCGGGGGCCGTATTGGGGGCGCCCATATCCACGATCCTGATGGTCTTCGAACTGACGGGAAACTACGCGCTAACGGTCGCCGTCATGGTCGCGACGGTGCTGGCGTCGCTCATCACCAGCTACCTCTATGGCCATTCCTTCTTCAGTTGGCAGATTCATACGCGCGGCATCAGCCTGGAGGGCGCGCGGGAGCAGCGGTTGCTGCAGTCCATCCGCGTGGGCGAGATCATGCGCGAGGATTACATCGCCGTCGACCCGGCCGACTCGATGACACGGGTCCGATCGCAGCTCATGCAGTCGCATTTCGGGACCATCTTCGTCGTCGACCGCGGCGGCGTCCTGCACGGCACGATCACGCTGGGCGATCTGGCCGACAGCGCCTTCGACACGTCGATGGACGTGCTGCTCAAGGCCCAGGACGTGACCCATCTGCATCCGCTTGCGCTCGATGCCGACGACGACCTCGGCAAGGCCTTCCGTCTCATGGAGTCGGGCGGCGAGGATCACGTCCCGGTCGTCGAGAACCACGACTCCATGCGGCTGATCGGCATAATCCATCAGCGCGATGTCATGCACGCCCATAGCAAGGTGATCCTGGGCGCGCGCGAGCTGACAGGCGACGATCGCTGAGCGTCCCGTCAGTTACCTTTCGGCTGCTTCAGCCAGGCGTAGCGGTCGATCGAGACGACGTCGATGGTGCGGAGGCCGGCTGACGCCGTCAGCACGGTGATCGAGATACGCACGCCGGGCGCGCCCGACGACCATATCCTGCGATAGAGATCCTTCTGCGTTTGCACGGGCGTGTCGCCGACGCTGATGATGATGTCGCCCGGACGGATGCCGGCGGCGGCCGACGGCCCGCCCTTGGCGACGCGCTGGACGAACAGGCGGCCGCGCACCTCCTCGGTATAGAGCCCGAGCCAGGGATGGCTCGGCTGTCGCGTCCGCCCCGCGGTCACCAAGTCTTGCTTGATCGGCTTGAAGCGGTTGATCGGGATGAACATGTTGCCCGGCCCGAAGGTCCCGGCCTCTTCCGCGTCAGCTACCAGCAACGAGCCGATGCCGACCAGCCGGCCGTCCTGGTTGAGCAGCGCGGCGCCGCCGAAATTGGGAAAGGGCGGCGTGGTGAAGAGGGCGTCTTCGAGGAGATACTCCCAATATCCCGTGAAGTCGCGGCGCGCAGCGATACGGACGGGCATCGCCATCGACGGGCCTCCATGACCGGCGGCGACGGCCACGCTCTCCGTTTTCAGCGCGCCGGAATCGCCCAGGGCCAGGGGCTTTGCATTGACCGGCCGCGCGGTGCGGACCAGCCCGAAGCCGGAGTCGTGGTCGTAGGCGATCACGGCGGCCGGCAGCTCCCGCCCGTCGTGCTGCGTCACGGTGACCTGGTCGGCTTCGAGCACGAGATAGCCGATGGTAAGGATCAGCCCGTCGTCGCCGATCAGCACGCCGTGGCCCTGGCGCGTCGTGCCCAGCGTCTCGGCGCTGCGGGCGTCGGACGGTACGGATGTGTCGATCTTGACGATTGCCTTCAGCACCTCGTCCGTCGAGGGTTGCTGCGCGGCCGCTTCGTCCGTCGGCAGGGCCAGGACGAGGCATAGCGCGGCGGCGAGCGCGAGGATGGGAGACGCGAAACGGGATCGCAATCGCATGGTATTCACCCCTGTCTTCGGCGGTAAATGGTAGCGCATTCATTGCAATCGTCCAGAGGGGCGCACCGGAATGTGAAGCGTTCCTGGCGCCCAGCCGGCCGTCTTGAATCGCCGCGTTCATGGTATAGTTTCGCGTGATGAGCGACCCTTTGGACGACATGCCCGCGCCCGCCGCCGCCCCGCCCGGATCGGCGGCTCTTGCGGCG
>Ga0299906_10003904_pt1 | contig 12267 bp, 12 predicted proteins | sample RVTome_14_FD_200259 | JGI IMG/M metagenome (GOLD analysis project Ga0299906, IMG submission 200259) | Soil microbial communities from uranium-contaminated site in the Upper Colorado River Basin, Wyoming, United States - RVT145D125 (version 2) ...
GCGTCATTGTACTGCTCATCCGTCAACAGGACCTCTTTGACAATAAGCCACACGTATTCTCCCCTGAGAACGCCGTCCACCCGCACACTAACGACCATTGGTACTGTCGCGGCACGCACCCAATCCCACGAGTCCACGTCCTTCATCAGATGAGGCGAGAACTCAACCGGATAAGAGCGCAACAAGCCCGTGTCGTACGGCCCCGTAATCGCCCAAAATTCGGACCCGTAAAGCGCATGTCTGTGACCGTTCCCACTGGAGGAGAACAACACTACGGTTCCGATTTGGTCGAGAGTATTCCCTTCGATCTCACCTCTACAATTGGCATCAGCGTCGACAGTCACGAATACCGACACAAATACCGCCAGGAAGAGCCACCGCTTGATCATGACGCCTAACTATATGTAAGCGGCGAAACGCCGTAGTTAAAATGCAGCAAATGGCTGGATATCATGATTGATTTACACTTAAGTTCCTGAAATTAATAGACCACAAATGGTGATATGCGTCAAATGGAATCGCGGAGATATACGGCATGGATGCCAATCCCAAACTGCTTGTGCTTGTCCGGAACAAGCTGCGCGCCAAGCATCACAGCTACCGGACCGAGCAGCAGTACCTGGCGTGGATTCGTAGCTTTATTCTGTATCACGGCAAGCGCCACCCGCGCGAAACGTCCGCTGCCGAAGTTGAGCATTTTCTGACCCATTTGGCGGTCAATCGAAATGTATCGGCGTCGACGCAGAACCAGGCCCTTTCAGCCATCCTGTTTCTGTACCGGCAGGTACTCGAAATCGAATTGCCGTGGCTCGCGAACATTACCCGGGCACGCAAACCGGCAAGATTGCCGGTGGTGTTGTCACATCAGCAGGTTCAATCGTTGCTGAATCATGTTGACGGCAGGTTCCGGCTCGTCATTCAGGTCCTGTACGGATGTGGGCTTCGACTGATGGAGGCGCTGCGTCTCAGGGTCAAGGACATTGATTTCGAGTACTCGCAGATCATCGTTCGCGATGGCAAGGGCAACAAGGACCGAGTAACGGTATTGCCTGACCGAACCATCTGCACGAAACCAGCGTCCAGCGCGCGGTCCGTCGAGCAGCCCGGGAGGCGGGCATTCTGAAACCGGTTGGCCCGCACACACTGCGACATTGTTTTGCAACTCACTTGCTGGAGCGGGGTTACGACATTCGCACCGTGCAAGAGCTGATGGGCCACGCCGACGTTCGCACGACGCAAATTTACACGCACGTCATGAAGAAAGGTGCGAGCGGCGTTAAAAGCCTGCTGGATTGACAAAGTCGAATGCCGGACTTCGCCCGCACGCAAGAACGGCGCCGCTACTGCGCTGGAATACATCGCCTTCCCGTGTTGTTGAGTGGTGAAATCGCCGCCCCGCGGCAACACACAGTGCGTGTATCCTGGATTGTGCTCTGATAGATTGCGCAGGACCAATTGCGCGTGTCGGCGGGGAAGAGCGAATGAGTCCTGAAAACAGAGCAGCTTACTGGCGCGCGAACCTTCGCCTGCTACTGGGCTGCATGCTGGTGTGGTTTGCCTGCTCCTACGGTTTCGGCATATTGCTTGTCGATCAGTTGAACACTGTTCGCATCGGCGGGTTCAAGCTCGGCTTCTGGTTTGCGCAACAAGGCTCGATTTACACCTTTATAGTGCTGATCTTTTTCTATGCCTGGCGCATGAACCATCTCGACCAGAAATTCGATGTGCACGAAGACTGATCCTGCGCCATGAGCCTGCAAGCACTGACTTACCTAGTCGTCGGCGCCAGTTTCGCGCTGTACATCGGTATCGCCATCTGGTCCCGCGCACACAATACAGGCGACTTCTACATCGCTGGCAAAACGGTATCGCCGGTCGCCAACGGCATGGCCACGGCTGCCGACTGGATGAGCGCCGCCTCTTTCATATCGATGGCGGGGCTCATTGCATTCCTGGGTTACGACGGCTCGGTGTACCTGATGGGCTGGACCGGGGGCTACGTGCTGCTGGCACTGTTCCTCGCGCCTTACCTGCGGAAGTTCGGCAAGTTCACGGTGCCCGAGTTCATCGCCGAAAGATACTATTCGAAGACGGCCCGAATCGTTGCCGTCATTTGCCTGATTTTTGTTTCGTTCACTTACGTTGCCGGGCAGATGCGCGGTGTCGGCATCGTGTTTTCGCGCTTTCTCGAAGTCGAAGTGGCCGTGGGCCTGATGGTCGGCATGGGTATCGTTTTCGTGTATGCCGTGCTCGGCGGCATGAAAGGCATTACCTATACGCAGGTTGCGCAGTACTGCGTACTCATATTCGCTTACACCGTGCCCGCGATTTTCATCGCCATCCAGATCACCGGCAACGCCATTCCGCAGCTCGCGTTCGGCGCGGACGTCAATGCCAGCGGTGTTGGCCTTCTCGATAAACTCGACGACATCGTGACTTCGCTCGGCTTCAAGCAGTACACGGACGGCTCGAAAAGCACCATCGACGTCTTCTGTATCACGCTGGCGCTGATGGTGGGAACGGCCGGGTTGCCGCACGTGATAGTGCGTTTCTTCACCGTGCCGAAGGTGCGCGACGCGCGACTTTCCGCGGGCTACGCGTTGCTGTTCATCGCCGTTCTCTACACCACCGCGCCGGCGGTTGGCGCCATGGCCCGATTCAATTTGCTGAACACGGTGCAACCCGGGGCGGTCGGCGCGGCCGAGGGTAACCTGCGGATCGATTCGAGACCGGACTGGATGCGCAACTGGGAACGCACCGGGTTGGTCAGCATTGACGACCGGAACGGCGATGGCCGCATCCAGTACTACAACGACGCAAACGCAGAGTTTGCGCAAAGCGCGGAGTCCTATGGTTGGCAGGGCAACGAACTCGTGGTCGACAACGACATCATGGTGCTGGCCAATCCCGAGATCGCGGGTCTGCCGGACTGGGTCATTGCGCTGGTTGCCGCCGGTGGCATCGCCGCAGCCTTGTCGACCGCGGCCGGATTGTTGCTGGTGATCTCGGCGGCCGTATCGCACGACCTGATCAAGGGTATTTTCGTGCCCGGCATTTCCGAGAAACGCGAGTTGCTGGCAGGGCGCATTGCCGCAGCGTTTGCGATCCTGATTGCCGGTTACCTGGGCTTCGACCCGCCGGGCTGGGTCGCGCAAGTGGTGGCGTTCGCGTTCGGCCTTGCGGCGGCGTCGCTTTTCCCGGCCATCATGCTCGGCATTTTCGTCAAGCGCGCCAACAAGCAGGGCGCGATCGCCGGCATGCTCGCGGGCCTGTTCTTTACGTACGGCTATATCGAGTATTTCAAAGGCCTGTTTCTCAAGTGGGCAGGCTCACCGTGGGGCGAGAACACCGCCGAGCACTGGTTCCTGGGCATCTCGCCCGAAGGGATCGGCGTGATCGGCATGTTGCTCAACTTTGCCGTGGCACTCGCGGTAAGCCGATACACGGCGCCGCCGCCGGAGCACATTCAACACCTCGTGGAACAGATCCGGGTGCCGCGCGAGATGGAGCCGCAACGGTGAGCGCCCGGATGCGCCGATGAGCAGGAACCACGACGACAATTCCCACGGCAACATGCGCCGGGTGCAGTTCGCGCTGGTCCTGACCGCGTCTTTCATGATCGTCGAGGTCATCGGCGGCATCATCTCCGGGTCGCTCGCGCTCCTTGCCGATGCCGGCCACATGTTGACCGACTCGATGGCACTGGCGCTTGCAGCGCTAGCCTTCCGCATGAGCACGAAGCCCGCCGATACACGGCGGAGTTACGGCTACCAGCGCTTTCAGATACTCGCTGCGTTCGTCAACGGCCTGAGCCTGTTGCTGATCGTCGGCTGGATTTTGTTCGAGGCCGTCAAACGCCTGATGGCGCCGCCCGAGATCATGGCGAGCACGATGCTGGTGGTCGCGTCCGCGGGACTGGTCGTCAACCTGCTGGCCTTCATCGTGTTGCACGGTGGCGATCGCGACAATATGAACATCCGCGGCGCGGCATTGCACGTCGCCGGCGACATGCTCGGGTCCGTCGCTGCGATCCTTGCCGCACTCGTCATCCTGTATTCCGGCTGGATGCCAATCGATCCCTTGCTATCGATTTTTGTGGCGCTGCTGATTCTGCGCAGCGCCTGGAACCTGGTCCTTCGCAGCGCCCACGTGCTGCTGGAAGGCGCGCCCGAGTGGCTCGAGATCGGTGAGATGAAAGCGAAGATCGTTGCGCGTGTGCCTGCCGTAAAGAACATTCATCATGTGCACGTGTGGGGCCTGACGCCGCAGCACCTCATGCTCACCATGCACGTGACGCTTTCGGAAGCGCATGCCGCGACGACCCCGGTCATTCGCGAAATAAAGCGCGTATTGCGCGACGAATTCGGCATCGATCACTCGACGATCGAAGTCGAAGCCGACGATTGCGCCGACAAACCCCTGTAGGGGCCCGCACCGTTGGCTTCCTAACCCTTGCGGTCGTCCGGATGCACGATGCCGATGTAGGGCAGGGTGCGGTTCTGCTCGGCGTAATCGAGGCCGTAACCCACCACCCATTCATCGCCGATGCTGAACCCGAGGTAGTCGACATCGACATCGGCCGTGGTCATGTGCGCTTTGTGCAGCAGCGCGCAGGTGCGAATGGATGCAGGCTCCCGGGCTTTGAGCATGTCGATCAGGTAATGCAGGGTCTGCCCGGTATCGACGATGTCCTCGACGATCAGCACGTGCCGGCCCGTGATGCTGCCGCGTACGTCCATGACCAGGCGCACGGCGCCGCTCGGCACCGACCGGTCCTCGTAGTTGGAAACGGCGATGAACTCGATGCGCCGAGGAATGGTCAATGCGCGTGACAGGTCGGCAAGGAATATGAACGAACCCTTCAGCACGCCAAGAAGCACGATCTCGCCCTTGTCCTCGTAGTCTTTCGAGATCTGTGCCGCGAGTTCGCGAACCCGCGTGTGGATCGTGGACTCGCTGATCAGTATATCGGGCCTCGTTGTGTTCAAGATGAGTTCGCTTTTGCAGTTATCCGGTGGATGACCCGAATGTACTCCAAAGAAAAATACGGGTCGAACCGATTTTTCGGTCGATATGCGAAAAATCGGTTCGACCCCGGTTTGGTGCTATCGTACAAGCCACCTCGATCTGCCCGGACCGATAAATGAATGCAGGGAGCCCATCGTTTCTTGAGGAACTCAAGCGACGCAAGGTCGTGCGTGTGCTTTCGGTTTATGCAGCTGTTTCGTACGCCGTAGCCGAAGTCGCAGACCTGGTGTTTCCGCGCCTTGGCCTGCCGGACTGGACGATTACGCTGGTCATCGCAATTCTGCTTGTCGGTATCCCGATTGTCATTGTCCTGGCTTGGGCATTCGATGTTACTGAAAAGGGAATCGTCCGTACCGGACGGACGTTACCGACGCGATCAGCGGCGGGCTGGCTGTCTCTAAAAGCGATATTGCTGGTCGCGGTGCTGATCGCTTTGGGAGCCGGAGCAGGCTGGTTCGCCGGTCGCGGCAGTTCGCCGGAACCGGCGCAGGACGTTGTTGGCTCCATTGGCGTGTTGCCGTTTGTAGACATGAGCCCTGCGGGCGATATGGAGTACTTTGGCGATGGCATGGCCGAAGAGCTGCTCAATTTGCTGGCGAAATTGCCTAACATTAAAGTGGCCGGTCGCACATCATCGTTTTCCTTCAAGGGAAAAGACACTGATTTGCGCTCGATCGGTGAAGCGCTCGAGGTTGTGACAATTCTTGAGGGGAGCGTTCGTCGCTCTGGAAATCGCATTCGCATCACCGCCCAGTTGATCCGTGCCAACGATCAGTCGCATCTCTGGTCAGATACCTTTGAGCGCGGATTTGACGAAGATATTTTTGACGTGCAGGACGAAATTGCCGGCGCGATTGTCAGGGCGTTGCAGCCGGAATTGACCGGAGCAGATACACCAAGCATTGCAGCGCAGCGCGGGACTCAGAATGCGGACGCATACAATGCGCATCTGCGCGGCCGTTTTCAGTGGTACAGGCGCACGCGCGAAGGTGTGTTGGGCTCGATCGAGTCATTTCAGCAGGCGGTCGAACTCGATCCGAATTACGCCCGTGCCTACGCAGGCTTGTCCGATGCATACGCTATTTCGTCCAACTTCGGTTGGCGCCGGAGTCATGACGTAATGCCTCTGGCGCGAAAGGCGGCGAATCGCGCACTGGAGCTGGATCCGTTGTTGGCCGAGGCACACACGTCCATGGGTGCTGTACTTGGCTGGTATGACTGGGATTTCGAAAAATCAAACCGGGCTTATCGACGGGCGATCGAACTTGACCCTGCCAACGCGTTGGCACATTACTGGTTCGCGTTGAATCTCGACTACACCAATCGCAAGAGTGATGCTCGTGCTCAACACGATATTGCTCTAAGGCTCGATCCATTGGCGCTGCAGCTCCGAAACGGATTGGCGAATCATTTGCAGTTCTGGGGCGAAACGGACGCAGCCATTCGTGTTTATGAGGAATCGCTGCGCATCGACCCGGCCTTTCACAACGCGAGGCGCTGGCTGGGCCTCACCTATCTGCAGGCCGGACGGCCGGAAGAATCGCTTGCAACGCTGGACGATTTGCCGGAAGGTTTTTCGGATGACAGTGGTGTTCGCGGCTGGGCCTATGCGCTTCTTGGCCAATCGGAAAAAGCGACGCAGGTGCTTTCAGAGGCCCGCTCCGAAACCGCTGTCGATCTGGTTTACATTGCCGGCGCCTACGCTGAACTAGGACTTATGGATGAGGCTTTTGGCGTCTTGCAGCACGGTATCGACGAGCGCATGTATCCATTGCTGCAAGTCGTGTTCATACCGCCATCGGCGCGATTGCGCGCGGACCCGAGGTTTAACGACGTAGTGACTGCGATTGGACTGCAGGAATACTGGCCACGCACTCAGGTTCACCAGGCGTGGGGACCGATTCGATAGTCGTCCTTGTTCAGTTTGGCGCAGCGCTGTTGATTTCGATCCAGTAGTTGTCCGGGTCTTGAAGGAACACTTGCCTGACGCCGTCTGCTCTGACGCTCACTTCTCCGACAGTCCCGGGGAAGTTGGTGAATTCGAGATCCATGGCCTTGATGGTGGCAAGGAATTCATCGAAGTCTGCTGCCTTCAAGGCGAAGTGAACCGCTTTATTGAGCTTTACAGGTTCCTTCACGACCGAGATAAGGTGCAGCTCCTTGCCTTCGCCCAGCGAAAACCAGCGAATGCCTTCAATCCTGGTGCGGTTGCTTATCTCTTTCAAACCGAATACTGCCTCGTAGAATTCGGACGAGGCATTCAGGTCGCTAACAGAAAGTGCGACATGATCAAACGCGAAAGCCGTGGTCTGCGACTCCTCGGCCCATAATGCACCTTGCAGTGCCAGAGCGATTGCCAGCAAGAATGTTTTGGACATGGCTGCTTTTCCTTGACCGAATCCAGTTAAGGTTACTGTCACCGCAATTCCGACCCGTACTTCAAGTCCGCAATTTGTAGCCCGTGCGGAATATCCACCAGACGATGACCAGGCACGCGAGCAGGAACACGCAAGTCATTGAAAGGCTCAGGGCGACGCTGACGTCCGCGTTTTCGTAGAAGCTCCAGCGAAATCCGCTGATCAGGTATACGACCGGATTGAACAGTGTCACCGTCTGCCATAACGGCGGCAGCATGCTGATCGAATAGAAACTGCCGCCGAGGAATGCCAGCGGCGTGATAATCAGCGCCGGCACGATCTGCAGTTTTTCCCAGCCGTCGGCCCAGATGCCGAGGATGAAACCGAACAGGCTGAAGCTCGCCGACGTCAGCACCAGGAACAGCAACATCCAGAACGGGTGCGCGATACGGATGTCGACGAAGAGAGTCGCAGTCGCGAGGATGATTATGCCGAGTATGATCGACTTCGTTGCCGCTGCACCGACATATCCGGCAACCACTTCGACGTAGGATACCGGGGCCGAGAGCACTTCGTAGATGGTGCCGGTGAACCGCGGCATGTGGATGCCGAAAGATGCATTGGAAATGCTCTCGGTCAGCAACATGAGCATGATCAGCCCGGGCACGATGAACGAGCCGTAACTCACGCCGTCGATTTCGGCAATGCGCGAACCGATCGCAGAGCCGAAAACGATGAAATAAAGCGATGTCGAAATGACCGGAGTCGCAATGCTTTGGAACAAGGTGCGGCGCATGCGCGCCATCTCGAAGTGGTAAATGGCGCCGATGGCGTAGAAGTTCAGCTTCACAGCGCGTGTCCCCCGACCGGCCGGCGCGCCGGCGATGGCCCCTGTTTCACCAGACCGACAAAGATGTCCTCGAGCGAAGTCTCGCTGGTGTCGACGTCGTGGAAGCGGATACCGGCGTCGCTTAGTTGCCGGAGCAAGGTCGTGATCCCGGTGCGTGCCGCACGCGTCTCGTACGTGTAAATGAGCCTCGTGCCGGCGTCGGCGAGTTCGAGCATGTAACTCGAAAGCAGTTCCGGTATCCGTGCCAGCGGTTCGTGCAGGTGCAAGACCAGCTGCTTTCGCCCCAGCTCCTGCATCAGCTCGTGCTTTTCCTGCAGGCGTATGATCTCGCCATGGTTGATGACGCCGACGCGGTCGGCCATTTGCTCCGCTTCCTCGATGTAATGCGTCGTCAGAATGATGGTTACCCCGGATTCCCGCAGCTCGCGCACGATTTGCCACATGTCCTTGCGCAACTCGACGTCGACGCCGGCAGTCGGCTCATCCAGAAACAGGATGCGCGGCTCATGCGCCAGTGCTTTCGCGATCAGCACGCGACGTTTCATGCCGCCGGATAAGGTCATGATTTTACTGTCTTTCTTGTCCCACAGGGACAATGCTTTCAGGAGCTGTTCGATGTGCTGTTGGTTGGCGGGGTGGCCGAACAGACCGCGGCTGAAGCTCACGGTGGACCACACGGTCTCGAACATGTCGGTCGAGAGCTCCTGGGGCACCAGGCCGATCATCGACCGGGTATGCCGGAAGTCGCGGATGACGTCATGGCCATCCACGGTGATACGGCCGCTGCTTGGCCTGGCAATGCCGCAGATGATATTGATCAGCGTGGTCTTGCCGGCGCCGTTCGGTCCGAGCAGGGCGAAAATCTCTCCCGGAAAAACATCGAGATTGATATTCTTCAGTGCCTGGAAACCATCGGCATAGGACTTGCCGAGACCTTCGATGGAAATTATTGGTTGCATGATTCTTAAGTCAGGTTGATTTTTGGCTCATATCATAGCACCGGCGCCGGGTGGTCATGGATGCGAAAGCAGTGAGGGACAAAGGGACAAAGGGGTCAGGTTTATTTGACAATGCGATCGAAAAAGGAATCAGGTCTATTTGACGAAGCGGATTATCAGTCGCTCATGTGGAGCCTTTGATTCGTGGCCGTCCGGGAGCTCGATTCGATATGCGGCGACCAGTTCTGGCGGCGATCAGGTCACGAAACCGGTCATTGCCGGTGACTTGATTGCGCCGAAGTGCGGATCTGATTGTCAACAGTTCTTCGGCACAATCTCCCTTGCTTACGAAATCCTTATACGCGAGGGCGCGGTCCATGCTTGTTCTTCCAAGTTCCCGAAAGATATCGCACTCGTCCAACCAGTGATCGCTGGCGAGTCCGACATGAGTCCGATAAGTGGACCAACGATAAGCGCAAGGGGAGTCGACCATTCCGGCACGTACGGGATTCAAGTCAATATAACGCAGACAGCTCAGAAGATAGCCATCCGTATCGATTAGGCTTGACTTGAACCGACCCTCCCAAAGCGTTCCGGTACGGCGCTCAAGTTTATTTACATGACGAGTATGTCGTGCCGCGAGAAGTCTTAGAAACTTGGAAACACTTGTTGTGTCGAAACCAGGTGCGATAGCAAGATGAACATGATTGGTCATCAAGCAGTAACCGAACACGCGAATGCCAAGTTCGTCTTTCGCTTCGCGAAGATTCGTTAGATAAAAATCAAAATCTTCTGGTTGGATAAAGACAGGCTTTCGATCATGACCGCGCTGCACTATATGCAGTGGCATATCCGGCAAGAACAGGCGGCGGTGGCGGGGCATGCTGGTGTTACAACCTGCAGAATCCTTCGCGCAATTTACGAACGATCAGCAATTCAGGCAAGGCGCGAATCGAGTCGAATATGCCAAAAATAAACCTGACCCCATTTGGAAAAATAAACCTGACCCCATTTGGACCAAAGGTGCCGGCACCTGTTACTGCAGGCGAAAGCCGGCGTGGGCGAGCAGGGCTGCACTGCGCTGGAATTCAACCTTGTCTGCATAAACCAGGACGACGGAGAAACGTCCGACATCGTGGCGGAACCAGTCGAGCTGCAGACCCGGTGACAGTTGCTCCATGCTGTCGACAAAAGCGGCAGCGCGGTAGGGCTCCGCAAAACTGACGAGGGTCGTCCGGCCCAGTTCCGAGTACAGGTGTTCGCCGAGCGGTTTCTTCGGGTTGCGATCGCCCAGCACGTAATCGAGGTGTTGATAAATGTAGCCGCTGTACCATTCGGCACCCGGCGGGATATCGCTGCCGTCCCTGGCAATGCGGCTGGGCCCGTAGTTGTAGGCAGCAAGCGCGAGATGCAGGTTGCCGTCGTAACTCTGCAACAGCTCATTCAGGTAGCGTGCGCCGGCCTCGATGTTGGTGCAGGGATCGTACAGTTCGGTCAGGCGAAAAATGCCGAGATGCTGTGCCGTGCCGGGCCACTGGATCTGCATCACGCCGTGTGCATTGGCTTTCGATCGCGCCGTCGCATTGAAGTCGCTTTCGCCGCGCGCCACGGCCAGCAACAGTGTCTCGGGCAACTTGTGCGCCGCCGATGCCGAGCGAAAGCAATGGCTGTGCGGAAAACGAAAGCTCGGCGGAATTTCCGTGTCGGTCTTCAGATAGCGTTGCCAGGCTAGGTTGGCATCATCCGAAGGCATTGTTGTGGCGGAAGCCAGCACGCCGCTCAGCAATGTCGTGACGAGTGACGCGCTGATCGTGATGATTCTCATTGCGTGGGCAGCTCCAAACCTGTCGCTGCCTGGATCTGCGATAGTTTGGCCTGCCGCTCGACGTCGCTTTCGTACGCGAACGCGACTTCATAGACACCGGTTTTGACCTTGACCACCCGGTAATCGAGGCCGGTGACGCGTTCCAGCTGCGACACGAATCCGCGCGCGGCAATCTCGCTGCGGAAGGGATTCCAGAAACTGTGCCACTGCCGATCCTGTGACAGCAGTAATTCATCCCCGTCGTCCGTTTCCGCCGGCAGTTCCGTCGGGAGCTCCGTCAAAGCCGGCTCGTCGACCAGTGCAACCGGCCCGGGCAGGGGCTCGGTGACCACTTCCGGTGTCGCCGGTGCCGGTACCTCCGCGTCGTTTGCGCTTGTGGCAGCGGCGATCTCGCGTTGTTTCTCCTTGAGGTTCTGCAGTGCCTCGTCGAAACGGTTCTTGTGCAGTTCCGGGTTCGACAGGTGCAACTCCGGCACGCCGAGGATGAGTAGGATCGCGCCGATCGAAACCGCGGAACCGATGATGAAGCCGAGCAAGCGGATCATGGGCCTAGTACCGGTTCCTGACGCGTATGGCCTGCCAGTCGACACGCGTCTGCCAGTTGGCGGCTATGGCCTCGAGTTCCGTCAGCCAGCGTTGCAATTCCGCACCCTGCAGGCCCTGGCGCACCGACGCGGTGCAGCGCAGCGGCAAGCGCTCGATATGCCTTGCCAGCGCACGTGCCGCCTTGTTGTCGCTGGCTGCCAGCACATAATAAGTGTCCATGGAGGGGCTGAGTTCCCATTTATCGCCCGGCAACCACGCGCCGCCACCCGAATCGTCATCGAGCAGCGAGAAGTTGACCGACTCATTGGCCCTGATTATCCGCGCCGAGGCGCGCCGGTCGCATTCCTCGCCGCCGAGGCGCACCAGGCCGAGAGTCCGCTGGTGATTGAGAAAGAACACGACCGCATCGGCGCTGCTGCGCGTTTGCAAGGCATAGCAGTCGCCACGGTTACTGCAACTTCGCCAATCGTCGAGTTCGATGAGCCGCAGGTTGGACAGCATGGCGCCTGAGCGCGCGGTGGCGCTCGCCGGCACCGCCGCTACCACTTCGGCCGGATTGAACTTTTCTTCCATATGAACGTAAGCGCTGGCGCTGATCGTTTTGAGATCGGAAGACGGTGCTTTGGGTTTGACGGTCACCCAGTACTGGAAAAGCTCGTCGTCGACCCGGTGTGCCCGGGCTTCGATCGCTGCATTCGCATCGCCGCTGTTCGTCGTCACCTG
>Ga0299906_10003905_pt1 | contig 12260 bp, 9 predicted proteins | sample RVTome_14_FD_200259 | JGI IMG/M metagenome (GOLD analysis project Ga0299906, IMG submission 200259) | Soil microbial communities from uranium-contaminated site in the Upper Colorado River Basin, Wyoming, United States - RVT145D125 (version 2) ...
CAACCGTCAAGCCCGGGTCTCGCACACCAAGAAAACACGACGCACCCTGAGGAACATGGGCATCCGCGTCGACCGATTGCGGTCGTGTGTGCCGGATGATCCGTGATTATGTGGCGCTGTAGTGCTAATTAAACCACAACAGCTTAGGCATGGCGTCACGTATCGAAATACTGCCTGCCCGCGAAACTTTACCCGCAGTGACCCAGTACGACGGAGGCGTGCGCATACGGGCAAACCGATCGTTTTGTGAAATTTCGTGTAACCATCTGCGTCTGACGTGACTTGTTATATGTAGGCGTGCCTTTGCGCGCTCCGTACGAGTAACATCGGTCAAGCACGACAAGGATGCCCCACGAATGACACGCGCCGTCCGTGACGAATGGATTTACGGAGTCGCCGATGACGACCAATACAAATACATCATCCATGCGATTTATCCAAGGTTCATTGCGAGAATCGAGCGCCGACCCTCCAATGGCACAAGCGGCACCGAGTCCGAGTTGGAGCTGACGCAGATCCAATGGATAGATCCTGAAGTAGAAGGTTCGAAATGCTTGGATCTGATACGGCAAGCAGTGGAAGCGCTGCGCGTACTCGAGCGAGGCGAAGACAAAGGCGGCGCATCCGCGCATGAGAGTAATCCATGAGAGCTTCGCCTGAACCAGGCGGGTTCAGGTGGCCTCGGCTCCGCCGATGTCGCGCCCGAGCAGGCGGGCCACCTCGACGCAGTCCTTGTCGCCCCGGCCGGAGAGGTTGAGGACGACGACCTTGTCCTTGTCGAGCGTCGGCGCGAGCTTGACCACGTGGGCGATCGCGTGGGCGGGTTCGAGGGCGGGCAGGATGCCCTCGGTCTCGCTCAACAGTCCGAAGGCAGCCAGGGCTTCATCGTCCGAGGCGGTGACGTACTCGACCCGGCCGGTCTGTTTCCAATAGGCGTGTTCAGGCCCGATGCCGGGATAGTCGAGCCCGGCCGATACCGAATGCACCGGCTGCGTTTGCCCGTCGGCGTCCTGCAACACATACGTGTACATCCCGTGCAGCACCCCCGGCCGGCCCTGCTCGAGCGTGGCGGCGTGCTCGCCGATCGCGTCGCCCCGGCCGCCGGGCTCGACGCCGATCAGCTTGACCTCGGGATGCTCGACCAGCGGCGCGAAGATGCCCGCCGCGTTGCTCCCGCCGCCGACGCAGGCCACCACGTAATCCGCCAACCGCCCCGTCGCGGCGATCATCTGATCCTTGGCCTCGCGACCGATCACCGATTGGAAATCGCGGACGAGGGTCGGAAACGGGTGCGGACCCATGACCGAACCGATGATGTAATGCGTGTTCTCGACCGAGCCCATCCAGTCGCGAAACGCCTCGTTGATGGCGTCCTTGAGCGTGCGCTGGCCGCTCTCGACCGCGACGACGTGCGTACCCAGCAGTTCCATGCGAAACACGTTGAGTCGCTGCCGGCGTACGTCCTCGGCTCCCATATAGACGACGCACTCGAGCCCGAAGCACGCCGCCGCCGTCGCCGTCGCCACGCCGTGCTGGCCGGCTCCGGTCTCGGCGATCACGCGCCCTTTGCCCATGCGTTTGGTGAGCAGGGCCTGGCCTAGGGTGTTGTTGATCTTGTGAGCGCCGGTGTGGTTGAGATCTTCGCGCTTGAGATAGATGCGCGCCCCGCCGAGCCGTTCGGTCAGCCGTCGCGCGAAATAGAGCGGGCTAGGCCGACCGGCGTAATTCGTCAGATAATCGTCGAGTTCGTTCCAGAAGGAAGCGTCGTTACGGACGGCTGCATACTCCGCCTCGAGCTGATGGATCGCCCCCATCAGCGTCTCGGGGATGTACTGCCCGCCGAACGGCCCGAACCGCCCGGCCGCTGCCTCTTGGGGTGTCGTTACTTCTGATGCCATTGCTCAATCGTTCCCTTGCGGTGCCAAACCCGTGATTGTAGCGATTCGACGCGCAGAGAGACACTCCAGCCGTTTCGGCATGATGGCGGTACCGCGCCATGGCCTGCTGATTACGGACCGGAATCGGATCGCGTCGGTTCAGTCGGATTCGCGTTGGGCTTCCCAATCGCGGGTGCGCGTTTCACCGTCGCGGTCGAACGCGACAGTGCCGACGATGCGACCATCGGTGAGCTTGCCCTGATACTGGATCGTGAACGGGTTGCCGTTGCGCTCGCGGTTGACGACAAAAGCGATCTTGTCGCCGTCGACCGTACCCTTCTCGATCTTGACCGGCTCGCCTCTTCCGCCCGCGTAGGTGCCGGTCAGTTTGTCGCCGTCGACGGCGAGCGTCAGTTTGCGGGTGATCTTCCGCTCCTGAAACGAACGCGCCCAGGTCCAAACGCCCGCGAGCGGGGAGGCGACTTTCCGCGTGCCGGTGAAGTTGACCGTACCGGCGTCGCCGTCGAAGTCGTAGTCGACTTGGCCTTTGATCTTGTTGCCGGCCGGCTTGCCGTGGTAGGTGACGCGAAACGCCGTCCCCTCGTACTCACCGGCGACGGTGAAGCGGAACGTGCCGTCCTTGACCGCGATATCCCTGACCTCGCGCTCGCGCTGTCGGCTCGTGTATCGCCCCGCCAGCTTGCCCGCGTCCTCGGTGACCGCGAGACGCGTTTCGATGATTTCGCCGTTGTCGCGCTCGACCTCGAAGTTCCAGGTACCGACCACATCGGCGGGGCCGGTCACCCGGTCGGCCTGCCAGTCGAAGCTGCGAGCTTCGCCGTCGCGGGTGAATTCGATCTTGCCGATGATCTGCGTTGGACCGACCTTGCCCTGAAACCGGATCACGAATTCGTTGCCGTCGCGTTTGAAGGTACGCTGGAACGAGATCTTGTCGCCGTCGACTTTCCCCATTTCGATCGCGACCGGTTCCCCGTCTCGCCCGGTGAAGGTGCCGGTGAGCGCGTTCGCCTCGGCGTGCAGCTCGAGCACCGTCGTTCGGGTTTGGCCGTTCCGAGTGCGCTCCCACTGCCAGGTCCCGGTAGGGTCGGCGGCCGGAACCACGGAAGCCGACAACCCGAAGATGATGGCGGCTGCCGGCGCGAACCTCGCGGTTACATGAAATCGTGTCATGGGCTTTTTCCTCTCAGAAAGCACCGAGCCTGTCCAGCAAGGCGACGCGGTGCAAGCCTGCCATGCGTGTCCATTGTTCAGCGCCATCGTAGGACAACTTTGATGCGGCGTCAATCCATGTCAAATTGAATACGAAGGGCTCACTTTTTCCGCGGGCGCGCGGAACCCGCTCGCTTGCGCTCGCGGCTCGGATGGCAACCGGTATGGCGATGCGGGTGGGCTATTTCACGTAGAGCTCGTGCGAAGGATTCCCGGCCGACGCGAGATAGGCGAGAAGATCGAGGACCTCTTCGTGGGTGAAGATGCTCAGTGTGCCGACCGGCATGAGCGACGTGTCGCCCTTGACCTGGTCGGCGATCCGGTCGCGTTCGAGTCGGTAGGGGACGGGGTTCTGCGGGTTGGTGACGATGGTGACTGAATCGGCGTCTTGGGCGGTAATCAGGCCGACGAGCTGCTCGCCGTCGACCGTCTCGATGAGCGACACCTGGTATTGCTCGGTCACCACCGCCGACGGTTCGAGGATTTCTTTGAGCACGGCGAGAGAATCACCCTTCAATCGCTGCTGCACGTCGGTGAGTTCGGGGCCGACTTGGCCGCCTTGTCCGCGCATTTTGTGACATACGACGCAGCCGGCTTCGGTGAACACGCGCTTGCCGTGGTCGAACTGTCGGCCCTTGCTCAGCGTCGGCATGTGCTTCGTGAAATCGTCGAGCGTCCACTCCTTGACGAACTTGCGTGCGTTGCCCAGCGGGTCGGCCGGCTCGGTGGGGTTCGCCAACCACGCGTCGAGATCCTCGACCACCACCATCACGCCGTACATGCGCCGCCAGTGGCCGGGGAAGGTGCAAACGTAGGGGTATTCGCCGGGTCGGCTCGGAGCGGCGAAGCTCAGTCGGTCGCGCCGGTCCGGCTGCACCAGCCGTGATGCGAACAGAACCTCGTTCGTGTTCGGCACGAACGGCTTGTCCTGTCCCGGCCGGTGCTGCATCAACTCGGCCGCGGCGCCCACCGACGCGATCGCGCCGGGCGTCACCACCACCACGTTGTGCGGCATCACGTCGACGTTGTCGAGAATGATCTGCACCGCCTGACCGGCCTCGACGGCGAAATACCGCTTGTCGTAGCGCATCTCGTGACGCACCGTACGCAGCAGGATCACCGTCGCGGCGAGCCCGCGGAGCTTCTTGCGGATCGACGTACCCTGCTCGGCGGGAAGCCGGGCTGCGATGTCGTTGCCGAGCTGCACCGCATCGACGACCTGCGGCTGCGTGCGCTGCTCCGGAGAAGATTGTTCGACGAAGCGTACGATGCTCGCCGCCAGGGCCGGCAGACGTGCCGCAGGCCAGGTCGCGCGATCGGTCTTCGACAGCGCCCGGACCGCCGGTCCCACTTGCTTACCCTGACTGACGAACGTCGCCAGGGTCGTAAAGATCGCGTCGGCGTGGCCCGGCACGTGTCCCGTCGCCTCGATCGCCGCCGCTTGCAGCGTCTCGTGGCTCGCATCATCGAGCAAGGGTTTGATCCGCGACCAGAACGCAGCCCGTCGATCGGGCGACCCAACCAGCGAGAGACTACCGAGCAGCGTCGTCAGGTGATCTGATTGCGTCGCTTGTTCCCAGAGCGCGTCGAGATCGGGCTCGGTCACGACGCGACCGGCGTAGCCGATGCGGCGCGCCACGGGATGGTTCTCGCCCGCGAGCGCCACCAGCGCGTCGCGATGCGCGACGAGCTGCGCCGGCGGACGATCGAGCAACAGGTGACCGAGCTCGAACAAAACGCCGTCGGTGTTTTTCTCGCGGGCGGCGTGCCGTATTCCCGAGATCAGCACCGTCGCCGGATCGGTCGCGGTGAACGCGACGAGCGCGCCGATCGCCTCGATGCGGTATCTCGGGAGCAGGCCCGGCCGGATCAACATCGCCTCGTAAACCGGAACGTACTTCTTGTCCGTCCGGTCGCGGTCGACGAGCAACAGTTCGGAATTGCTCAACTGCCGAAGTTGAAACTTCACCGCGATCGGCGTGGTCCAAAAGATCCGCGGTTTGTCGACTTTTCCCGCGTGGCGTGCGTGTTCATCCGCCGCGTAGGTGTCGACGGCGCCGAACAGCAAGGCGAATACCAACAGTGTGCAAGCAGATTCTTTCACGCATCACCTGGTGCATGTCATCCGGCGGGGAGGGCGATCCTGGCTCAGTCAAACCGCTTGAGGGTTTCGAGGGTTTCCTTGAGGACGTATTCGAGATACTCGTCCATCTCGTGCTGCGTGGCTTCGAGCGCGACCTCGGCGGCCTTGGCGGTTTCGAGGAAGCTGCACGCGCGCACGGCCTGGAGCCGTACGCCGGGATGCTTGTCGTTCACCAGGGTCTCGAGCAACGCGAGCGGCTGCTCGACGCGGTCCCGCCAATAGCCCAGCACGCGGGTGGCCGCGGCCCGGGCACGGTGGTCCGGCGAGTCCAGCATGCGTCGTAACAGCGGCTCGTTCACGACGTTGTGCCACTGATGCACCCACAGCGCTTCGAGCAGGTGATGCTGAATCTCGGGGTCGCCCGTATCGAGCGCATTGACCCACTGGTTCACCGCGGCGATGACTTCATCGCTGTCGCGGCCGCTGAGCTCGATCTTTGCTCGATAGCGCACGCGATCGTCGGTGTCCGTAAGCAGTTCGAGCAGCTTGTCGATCGGCGCACCGGCGATGTCGGCCGGTTTGGTGAGCGGCCGGTCGTCATAGGTCACGCGGTACACCCGGCCATGCACGATGTCGCGGTTCGGGTCGCGGATGTGATGCTGCATATGGCCGATGATCGGGTTCTGCCAGTCCGTGAACCAGATCGCGCCGTCCGGACCGATCTCGATGTCCGCCGGTCGAAAGTTGGGATCGGACGACTCGACGATCGGCTCGACTTCCGTGCCGAACAGACTCGAACCCTTCTCTTCGATCCGATATTGCAGGATGCCCCGGAACCCGATCACGTTGGCCACCAGCAGGTTGCCCTGGTTCGCTTCGGGAAAGTGCCGGCTGGAGAGAATCTCGGTGCCCGCACATGGCCGGGTTCGCTTCTTGTAGAGCTCCGGCGGTCGCGGATGCTTCCGCGGATAATAAACGCGCCCGCTGAACAGCGCGGCATGAAACGGATCGGCTCCCGTACCGTCATGGACGATGTCCTGTCCCCAGCGGTCGAACACGTGCCCGTGCGGGTTGGCGAAGCTGTACGAGATGTATTCCTCGAACGCGAACGTGCGCGGATTGAATCGCCACACACAAGCGTTCGTGCACCGCATCGGCCCGGTCAGCGTCTCGACCTGCGTGCGATGGAAGGTGCCCTCCTGGAAATAGACCGATCCGCCCGGATCGAACACGAAGCTGTTGGCGGTGTGGTGCGTGTCGGCTGAATCCAGACTGCTGATCAGTCGCCGGTACACGTCGGCCTTGTCGTCGCCGTCGGTATCCTTCACGTAGACGATGTACGGCGCCTGCGCGACGAGCACGCCGTCGTCGTAGAACTCGAATCCGGTCGGACAGTGCAACCCGTCGGCGAAGACTTTCACCTTGTCGGCCCGGCCGTCGTGGTCGGTGTCTTCGAGGATGAGCAGCTTGTCGTTCATCGGGCTCTTGGGCGTCCAGTGCGGATAGGTCGGCCAGGTCGCGACCCAGAGTCGGCCGCGGGTATCGAACGCCATCTGCACCGGGTTGATCAGATCGGGAAAGGTTTTCTCGTCGGCGAACAGCGAGACCTTCATCCCCTTGGCCGGCGTCATTTTCTCGATCGCCTCGGCCCCACCGAGCAGAATGTGCTCGCCGTTCGGGCCGGTGCCGGGATGGTTGGTGAGTACCTCGATGAACGGCGGCGTGTTTCCGTCGTCGACGGCGTAGTCCTTGCCCTCGGCCAACGCCCAGATGCGCCGGTCGCGATTGGCGGTCATCACGTCCAGCACTTCCATCTCCCGGTCCATCACCTCCCGGTTGCTGATCCCCTCCTTGTAGCGCTTGTCGTTCGACTGCTCACGCACCGGGACGTTCGGTTTGTAGCGTAGGCTCGATCGTCCGCCGTAGACGTTGTAGCCGTCCACGACGCGGTAGCGCTGGTACCAGTGGAAGTTCTTGTCCGCTACCGCGCGGCGCAGCTTTTCGAGCGCCTCTTCGTCGACGGGCGCCGCCGGCCCGAACAGCGCTTCGTCGATTTCCTTGGCGATGAGTTTGTTGCCGTTTTCGTTGAGGTGCACGCCGTTGACCGTCAACGGCTCGGTACATTGGGCGTAGCGTTTTCGGCTGGCCGTGAATAGATCGATGAACGGGACGTTACGGCCCTCGGCGACCTCGGCCATCGCGGTCGTGTACAACGCGAGTCGCTGGTTGTTGGCGCTGCCGTCGGGCAGGTTGCGGTCGTGCAGGTTTTCGTGGGCGATCGGCGAGAAGAGCACGAGCCGGGCTTTGTGCTCGCCGTCGTATTGCTGCTCGCGGGTGTGGGTGATGAATGTATCGAGGTCCGTGCGGAACTTCTCGAGGCCCTCCCGACCGGCGAAGGATTCGTTGAAGCCGAAGAAGGCGAAGACCACGTCGGTCTTGCAACGCTCGAGCCATTCGTCCTGACTGCCGAAGTCGGCCGAGCGGAGCCGCACCGTCAATTCGTCGCCGGAGAAGCCCAGGTTCCGGAAGCTCAGCGCGTGCTCGGGAAAGCGTGCCTGGATCAGGGTTTCGAGCCAGCCCGCGTGTTGCATGCGTTCGGCCAGAGCGCCGCCGATCAGGCTGATGTGGTCGCCAGCCCGCAGCGTCGGTCCCGAGGGGGTCTTGGCCGTGACACCGGCGGGGAGGGTCAACAGGACAATCACAAGGAGGCTCGTCATCACCGAGCGTGTCATGGTCTAGATCTCCATCCGGGGTGTAGCGTTCGCCGTAAGGCGGCAGTCGAATCGCCCTCGCGTAACGTGCGTAGCCTACTCGGAGCGCTCGGCGTTATCCACACGACGACGATCCGATGCTCGTTGCGGGTGTGTGCCGGCGTGGAAAACGCGCTCCCCTCCGGGTCGCCGCTAAACACCCAAACGCCTATGCACGTCGGGATGCTTGCATTACCGCGTACGACTTCGCGTGTTCTTGCGGTGATCTTCTTCGAGTTGCTTGAGCATGCGGCGGGTGGCGATCTTGTCGGCCTGGGACATCTTGTCGAGGATGAGCACGCCGTCGAGGTGGTCGGTCTCGTGCTGCCAGACGCGGGCTTCGAGATCATCGGCCGCGACTTCGACCGGTTGGCCGGTCAGGTCCAGGGCGGCCAGTCGGCAGCGCTGAGCCCGACGTACCGACACCAAGACTTCGGGGATCGACAGGCAGCCCTCCTCGGCCTCGACCACACCCACCAGGTCGGTCAGCACCGGATTGATGTAGACCCGGTCGTTCTCCGGCTCGGGAGTCGGATTGCACACGAACAGGCGGAGGTTGACGCCCACCTGCGGGGCGGCCAGTCCGACCCCTTTGTGCTCCCGCATCAGCGTGATCATCCGCTCGGCCAGCCGACGCAGGCTGTCATCGAAGGTATCGACCGGCTGACAGGTCTTGCGCAGACAGGGGTCCGGGTAGATCCGAACCTGCATTTTGTCGATTGCCGTCTCCGTCACGATTTCTACCCGACAGCTGCTCTGATCCGAGCCCCAAGCGCGAGCGCGGGGGTTCTTTCGTGTTCGACGCCAATCGCACCGACCGGCGAGAACCCGCTCGCTGGCGCTCGCGGCTCGGATTGCCGTCTCGCCTAGCCAAAGTTCGTTCATGATCCTACAATGGGGGCGCTGGGTTTGGCAACGCAGCCTGGTAAGCCCTCTTGTCCTTGTGATTTGGTTGATGCCTCATAGAATCCCTCCGATGGGCGCGGCGCCGCCGCCGACAAACCGGGTTGGGGGAGTGTGGGTTCTGCTTCATGGCGTGGTTCGGTAAAAAGAAAACGGCTGAAGAGTCCGCGGACGGCAAGAATGACTCGAACGTACCGGAGAACGGCGCGGACGGGAACGGGCATGGTTCGGGCGACGGTGGAACGGCGGTTGGTTCGTCCGATGACGACGGTCAGTACGATCGTCGCCACGTTTCCGATGCGAACAAGGCCCGAGCGAGCCAATGGTTCCAGCGTGCGAAGACCGTGGCCGACACCCGCAACTACGACTATGCGATAGAATGCTACATCAGCGGCCTGGAACACTGGCCCGAAGCCATCGAGGCGGGGCACATGAAGATCCGGCTCGTGGCCACCCAACGGCACGCCGCGGGCAAGAAAAAACCCACCACCGGCGAGAAGCTCAAACACCCCTTCAGCAAGAAAGACGCCCTCCGCAATATGCTCAATGCCGAGTATCTCTGGGCCAAGGACACCGGCAACCTCGTCTACATGGAGGCGTTCTTCAAAAACGCGATCAAATCCGGCTGCTTTCAGACCGCCTACTGGTTCGGGCAGATCTATTACGACGCGGCCGTCAGCGAGAAAAAACCCGACGCCAAACGCTTGCTGGGCCTCCGGGCGCTGTACGAGGAATTGGCCGAGTCGCTCAGCGACCTCGCCATGCCCGACGAAAGCTGCGAGGCCTACAAGCACGCCATCGACGCCCTGGACATCGTGCACCGGATCAAGCCCGAGGATTCCGTCGTGGTCGACGAGATGCGCGCCCTGGCCACGAGAATGACCATTGTCCGTGGTCGGTTCGACCGGGCCGACACGTTCAAGGAATCGGTTCGCGACAAAGATGCCCAAAAGGACCTGCAAGACGTTCAGCGGCTGGTGCAAACGGACGACCGGATCGATGAACTGATCGTCAAGGCCCGGAAGGCTTGGGCGGACAACCCCCAATTCCCGGCGAAAATCATGGCCCTGACCGAGTTGCTCTGCAAACGGGAGAGAACCGAGGACGAAAACGAGGCCATCGAGATACTCGAACAGGCTTTCGCCGACACGGACGAACAGAACTACCGCTTCCGACAGGTTGCCGACGAAATACGGATGAAGCAGCTTCGGCGTACCGCCCGCGAGCTGGCCACTGAGCTCAAAGCCGATCCCGACAACGAGGCGCTGAAGAATGAGGGTCGTGTCCACACGGCCGAGCAACGCAGGATCGAGCTGGAGATTTTCGAAGAACGGGTCAAGGCCTACCCCACCGACCTCGGCATGCTCTACGAATACGGCCGGCGGCTGTTTAACGCACGCATGTACGACGAAGCGATCCCCGTGTTCCAGAAGGCCCGCCAGGACCCCAAGCGCCGGCTCGACTGCGGGATGTATATCGGCCGGTGCTTCTTCGAGAAGAAGATCTACACCCAGGCGGTGGCGGCCCTCCGCGAGGTGGTCGAGGGGTACGAAATCGCCGGCGACGACCGCAGCAAGGAACAGCACTACTGGCTCGCCCGGGCCCTCGAGGCCTACGGCGAAACATCCGAGGCGATGAAAGTATTTGGCCAATTGCTCCAATGGGATTATAATTACCGCGACGTACGGCAGCGGATGGACAAGCTGTCCCAAGAGGATTGAGTAGCGGAACCCGCCAGCGGCCGAGTGAGGCCGCCACCGGGTATTCACGCACTGGGATTTCATAAACCGGGATTTCACACACCGGGACTTCACAAACCGGGATTTCAGGAGATACGACAACGTGGCACACTCATTGTCGGCGAAGAAACGCATTCGCCAGAACAACAAGCGGCGAGCCATCAACCGGGTTCGTAAAAGCACCATCAAGACGCAGATTCGTCGGTTCGACGAGGCGATCACCGCCCACGATGCCGAAAAAGGCGAAAAAGAGCTCCGCCAGGCCATCCACCTGCTCGACCGCGTGGCGGCCAAGGGCACCCTCCACAAAAACACGGTGGCGCGACGCAAGTCCAACCTTCAGAAGAAGTTAAACGCGCTGACCACGAAGTAAGCGCACCTCGGAGCCACCGGATTCATCCGGCGCGGCACCTGATTCAGGGTGTATGGGCATCCAGAGTGTGGGGACTCTACCGGTGATTCGGACGTCCGCGCGACGTAAACGTCGCGGCTCGGAGGTGGTTCCGTGCTCGACGTGAGTCGGCTATAACAGACGTGACCCGCATTCATCCGCACCGCCACGGACGCATCCATGAGCCTGTTTCAACCGCACATCGAGGCGATGCAGGGCTATTCGCCGGGCGAGCAGCCGACCAACCCCCGGCTGATCAAGCTCAACACCAACGAAAATCCCTATCCGCCCTCGCCGGTGGTGCTCGACGCGATTCGGTCGGTTGCTCCCGAACAGCTTCGCCGCTACCCCGACCCGATGGGCAACCTCTTCCGGCAAACCGCAGCCTCCATCTTCGGCGTCGAACCTCAAATGGTGCTTTGCGGCAACGGTATGGATGACCTGCTCAACCTCACCGTCCGGGCTTTCTCCGGACCCGTCGCCAAGCTGGTCTTCCCGACGCCGACCTATACCCTCTACGCCGTCCTGGCCGAGATCCAGGCCTCGATGGTCCAGGAGGTGCCCTTCGGCCCTGATTTTACGCTGCCCGCCAACGACCTGCTTGCCGCCGGCGGACGCGTGACCTACCTGGCCAACCCCAACTCGCCTTCAGGTACGCTCGTCGAGGCCGAGGTGGTCAGCGACCTCGCGTCGCGGCTGACCGGCGTGCTCGTCGTCGACGAGGCCTACGTCGATTTCGCCGATGCCGACTGCATGTCGTTGGTCCACCGGCACGACAATGTGCTGGTGTTGCGCTCGCTCTCGAAGGGCTATTCGCTGGCCGGCTTGCGGTTCGGGTTCGCGGTCGGGCCCAAACGGCTGATCGACGGGCTGATCAAGGTCAAGGATTCCTACAACGTCGACGCGATCGCGATCCAGGCCGCCGCCGCCGCGATCTCCGACCAACGACACGCCCGGCAGTGCTGGGAGCGCGTCCGCACCGAACGCACCCGGCTGGCCGACGCTATGACCAAGCTCGACCTGCCGTCGCTCCCGTCGCAGGCGAACTTCCTGCTCACGACCGTCCCGGCCAAGCCCGGCGCCGCGGCCGTCTACGAAGAACTCAAGACCCGCGGCATCCTGGTGCGATACTTCAAACTGCCGGGCCTCGACGATAAGCTGCGGATCACCGTCGGCACGCCCGAACAGAACGACGCATTGCTCAAAGCGATCGAGGAGATCGTGAATACATCTGTTTAGCGGCGACCCGTAGGGGAGCGCGTGTTGTTCCCGTCGCACAACATCGAA
>Ga0299906_10003906_pt1 | contig 12255 bp, 9 predicted proteins | sample RVTome_14_FD_200259 | JGI IMG/M metagenome (GOLD analysis project Ga0299906, IMG submission 200259) | Soil microbial communities from uranium-contaminated site in the Upper Colorado River Basin, Wyoming, United States - RVT145D125 (version 2) ...
CTGCAAAGGGCAGCGTCACGACGAACGCGATGCCGAGAAGCCAGGCCGCCGACTGCCATAGCCGCGGGAGGTCGCCGTAGAGCGCACGCAGCGTCGCCACGACGGCGATTGCGAACGCGCCGGCCGCGGCCGGCGTGAAAAGGATGCGGTAGACCGCGCTGGTGATGGCCGGTGTGTCGTAGAGCACGCGGAACACGGCGTCGCCGATGCGCTGGTCGTCGAACGTGGTGAGCGGCAGCGTCTGGATGCGCTCGAACAGCCGCGCGCGATAGTGATGGTTCACCGCCTGCGTGAGACGGATGGTGAAGCGCAGGTCGAACAGCCCGAGCAGCCCGGACGCGATGCTGAAGCCCGCGTTGGCCTGGTTGTCGGTGCGCGTGGCCTGGTCTTCTCCGGAGGAGAGGTAGGCGTCGGCCGAGTCGCGTTCGGAGGCGCCGGAGCCCGCCGCGCCCACGAACAACACCAGCAGCAGCTGGAAGCCCACCACCGCGAGCACGAGCTCGAAGCGGTCGAGCTCGGCCAGCCGGTCCATGAGCGGCGCCAGCAGGGCGGGGTAGGGGCGGGCCTGGGCTCCGATCGGGATGCCCTCGATCACGTGGTCGAGGACCAGCTTGGCCGGCCACGGCAGGATCAGGAGGGGCAGCATCGACGCCAGCAGCAGGCCGTACTTTGCGGCGAAGCGTGCGCGGAACGGTGCTACGTAGCGCAGCGTGCGCGCGAGCAGCCGCAGCGTATCGGCGCTGCCGAGGCTGCGGGGCTGCGCCCCCGCGCTCACGCGCGGGCCTCGCGCGAGACGAGCGTGGCGTAGGCGCCGCCCTGCGCGAGCAGCTCGGCGTGCGTGCCGGCCTCGGCGATGCGCCCGCCGGAGAGCACCAGGATCTGATCCGCGCGGCGGATGGTGGAGAGGCGGTGCGTGACCAGGAAGATCAGCCGGCCCTGGCCCCAGACGGCGAGGCTCTCCAGCACCGCCAGCTCGGTCTCGGCGTCGAGCGCGGCAGTGGGCTCGTCGAGGATCAGGACCCGGGTGTCCTTCAGGACCGCCCGCGCGATCGAGAGGCGCTGGCGCTGGCCGGTCGAGAGCTTCGTGCCGCGCTCGCCGAGCAGCGTGTCGTAGCCCGCGGGCAGCGCCTCGATGAAGGCGTCGGCGCAGGCGACCCTGGCGGCGGCGCGCACCGCTTCGTTGGAGGCCGTCGGCACCGCGTAGCGGATGTTCTCGCGCACCGTGGCGCCGAACAGCAGGTTCTCCTGGAGCGCGACCGCGATGCCCGCGCGCAAGCCGTCCAGATCGATCTGGCGCAGGTCGGTGTCGTCGATGAAGATGCGGCCGCGCTCGGGATCGAAGAGCCGCAGCAGCAGTGCCATCAACGTGGTCTTGCCCGAGCCGGTGGGTCCGATGATGGCCGTGACGCTGCCGACGCGCGCCTCGAAGTCGATCGACTCGAGCGCGGGCCGGTCGGGCTGATAGCGGAAGCCGACGCCCTCGAAACGCACGCCGCGCCGCAGCACCGGCAGCGGGACCGCGTCGGCTGCGTTCTGCACCTCGGGCTCGAGGTCGAGCAGCTCGAACACACGGTCGAGGCCGATCGCGACGTCCTGCGCCGAACCCCAGGTGCGGAAGGCGCGCCGCAGCGACGAGCTGCCGTCGCCGAAGCGGAGCTTGAAGTAGTTGAACAGCCCGAGGGTCCAGGCGCCGGCGCCCGCCGCCCCGAAGGCCTGCAGCGCCTTGCCCTGTGCTGCCTGGAGCGCGCCCCAGCCGGCCGCCAACACCAGGCCCGCGGCGGTGACCCAGAACAGCGCGATGGTGAGGAAGCCGAACAGGGCGCGCGCGTCGAAGGCGGCGGCGAAGGCGCCCGTGCTGGCGTCCTCGAAGCGGCGCTGCTCGAAGGCCTCGCCTCCGTAGGCCTTGATCACGCGAATGCCCGCGAGCGTCTCCTGGACGCGGGAGGTGAGATCCGCGTTGGCTTCGCGCGCCCGCCGGAACGAGGTGCGCAGCGGGCGGCCGAGCGCGTGCGCGAGCCAGACGAGCGGGGGGCCGAGCGCGAGCAGGCCGAGGCCGAGGCGCCAGTCGAAGGCCGAGACCACGATCACGCCGAACAGGAAGCGAGCCAGCGTCATGATCGGGATCAGGATCAACACCTCGATCAGCTGCGTCACCATTGCGCTGTCCTGGATGGTGCGGAACAGCGCGTCGCCGATCCGGCTCTCCGCGTGGAAGCGCAGCGAGAGCTGCTGCAGGCGCTCGAGCAGCCGCACGCGCAGCAGCTGGTTGAGGCGCTGCAGGATCCAGACCTGGTAGTAGTAGAGCCCGAAGCCGAGCGGCGTGGCCACGGCGCCGAAGCCGAGGCCGATCGCGATGCAGCGCTCGAGCACGCTGCGGCGCTCGGCGGCGCCCAGCGTCTCGCCCACCGCGAACAGACCCGGGTCGAGGCCGAGCGCGCGCGCTTCGATCTCCAGCAGCGGGTTGCCCTGCAGGGCGCGCGTCCAGAACGCGTCGTAGAGCAGGACGCCGATCGGCAGGAACGCGAGCGCGAGTGCCGCGAAGCCGGCGAAGAACAGCAGCAGATGGCCGCGAATCGGCCGCAGCAACTCGAGGCAGCGCGCCAGCAGCCGGCGCACCAGCTGGAAGGTCATGCGATCGTTCGCGCCGCCGCGGCCGAGGGCTGCAAGCGCGGCCTGGGAATCCGTCTCCGTCAGGGGCGATGACCTCGGCGGCGTGGGGAGCCGCCCGAGCGTAGCCCGTCGGAGAGGGGACGGTCCTGCTTCGTCACGAAGCGAGCGTCCCGACGGGGAAGGATCGTCTCCACCGACGGAATTGTGAGCGTTCGCACCGACGCGAACGAACCGGCACGCGATCGTCTACGTACCGGGGGTCGGGGAGGGTGCCTCCATGACACGTCGGAAGGCTTCACTCGCTCTCGGTATCGCGGCGCTCCTAGCGCTCGGTCTCCCTCGCGCGGCCACGGGCCTGGGCGCGGCGCGCGCGGAGCTCGTCGCCAGCGGCCTCACGCAGCCGGTCTACGTGGCCGCGCCCGCCGGCAACCCACGCCTCTTCGTGGTGGAGCGGGCCGGACGCATCCGCATCGTGAGCGGTGGCAGCACGCTCGCGACGCCCTTCCTCGACATCCAGACGCAGGTCTCCACCAGCGGCGAGGGAGGGCTGCTCGGCCTCGCCTTCCCGCCCGACTACGCAGCGAGCCACCTCTTCTACGTCTACTACACGAATCTCCAGCTCGACTCCGTGGTGTCGCGCTTCTCGCTCCTCGGCCCCAATCAGGCGGACCCCGACAGCGAGGAAGAGGTGCTCTTCATCGACCAGCCCGCTGGCCGCAGCAACCACAAGGCCGGCACCATCCACTTCGGCCCCGACGGCTTCCTGTGGTTCGCGACCGGAGACGGAGGCGGCAGCAACGACCCCGACGAGCTCGCGCAGAACCAGCAGAGCCTGCTCGGGAAGATGCTGCGAATCGACCCGGGCCCGGTCTTCGCGCCAGGCTCGACCCCCGTCGCGGGCGAGATCTACCGCATTCCGGCCGACAATCCCTTCAGGTCCCTGCCGCCGCGCGACGAGATCTGGGCGCGCGGGTTCCGCAACCCCTACCGCTGGAGCTTCGACCGCGAGACGGGAGACATCTGGATCGGCGACGTCGGCCAAGGGTCACGCGAGGAGGTGGACTTCGAGCCGGCAGACGTTCCAGGCGGACGCAACTACGGCTGGGACGTGATGGAGGGGACGGCCTGCAACCTGGTCGATCCCGCGCCCACGCCACCCTGCAACGCTGCATCGCTCACGCTTCCCATCCACGACTACAGCAGCGCCTCCCCGAGCAGCGAATGCTCCGTGATCGGCGGCTACGTGTTCCGCAGCGGCGTCACGCCCATCACCGGGCTCTACTTCTTCGGCGATTACTGCACGGGCCGCGTCTGGAGCCTCGACCCCGACACGCTGAACGTGGTCGATCGCACGGCACAGCTCGCCAATGCGGCGGGCGCGACCTTCACCCTGGTGGGCTTCGGCGAGGACGGCAGCGGGCGGCTCCTGCTGGTGCAGAGCAGCCAGGGCGCCATCTACCGCATCGTGTCCGCCGACCCCGCCTGCGGAGACGGGCTCGACAACGACGCGGACGGGCTCGGGGACTTCCCGGCCGATCCGGGCTGCCAGAACACGTCGGGCGCGCGGGAAGACCCGCAGTGCGACGACGGGGTCGACAACGACGGCGACGGCGGGGTCGACTGGGACGGCGGCGGGGTCTCCACCGCCGACCCGCAGTGCAGCCAAGGCTGGGTCGGCAGTGAGGGATCGCCTCCGGGCTGCGGGATCGGCCCCGAGCTGGCGGTCGTGCTCGGCGCGCTCTGGCTGCTCGTCAGTCGGCGTTCACCTGCCAGATCGTCGTCGTCCCGCTGATCTCGTTTCCGACGAGCCGGAGCGGCTGGCCGGTCGGGCTCGCCGCTGCCGGCGTCCAGCGTGAGCCGGCCGCTTGGCAGCGTGCCGGGCGTTCGCTTCATTCCCCCGATGCGCCGTCTCGCGGCCGTCCTCGCCGCGCTCCCGCTGGTCGCTTCGCTCGCGCTCGCCTTCGAGCCGAGCTCCGACCCCGCGGCCGCGCTCCTCTACGCGCCCAACCACGACGGAGGTGGCTACTTCAACCCCTGGCAGCGTTTCGACTGGAGCCTCTCGCGCTTCTTGCGCTGGCAGTTCTCGAGAAACCCCTTCGACAAGAGCCGCACGCCCGAGATCCCGCTGCTGGCGAACGACGGCAGCCGGCTCGCCGGGCGCGAGCAGTCCGCGACGGTGACCTGGGTGGGGCACGCGACCGTGGCCGTGCACGACGACGACGACGTGTTCCTGACCGATCCGCACTTCGGCGCTCGCGCGCTGCTGCCGAAGCGAAAGGTGCCGCCGGGTGTGCCGATCGAGGCGGTGCCGCCGGACGCCTTCGCGGTGATCTCGCACAACCACTACGACCACCTCGATGCGTGGAGCGTCGAGACGCTTCCGGCGAGCATCGCGTGGTTCGTGCCGCTGGGGCTCGCCGACTGGTTTCGCGAGCGCGGGCGTCCGCGCGTGCAGGAGCTCGGCTGGTGGCAGAGCGTGTCGCACGGCCGCTGGACGATCACCTGCCTGCCTGCGCAGCACTGGTCCCGGCGCATCGGGCAGGACGTGAACGAGTCGCTCTGGTGCAGCTGGCTGCTCGAGAACGGCGAGCGCCGCTACTTCTTCAGCGGCGACAGCGGCTACTTCGCGGGTTTCGCGGAGTTCGGGCGGCGCTTCGGGCCGATCGACGTGGCGCTGCTGCCGATCGGGGCCTACGAGCCGCGCTGGTTCATGCAGTATCAGCACCTGAACCCCGAGGACGCCGTGCAGGCGACGCACGACCTCGGCGCGCGCCACATGCTGGGGATCCACTGGGGCACCTTCGACCTCACCGACGAGCCGCTCGACCTGCCGCCCGCGGCGCTGCGCGAAGCCGTGGCTGCGGCGGGCGCGGACCCGGAGCGCTTCCGCACGCTCGCGATCGGCGAGACCTGGCACGTTCCGGACTAGTTCCCATCGCCTTCGGCGACCGGCGGGTCGAGGAAACGGGGTAGGCTCGCTGCGGGTGTCGGCAACGAGGTCGGTCACGCATTGGTGCTACGTGCCCGTGGACTAGTTGGACCCGGGATCCGGCGCGCACCGCAGATTGTGGCCAAGGCCGGCGATCGGCCCGGAGCACGCTGTCTAGAATCCGATTCCCACGGATCCCACGCCGACACCTCCAACCCGAAGGAGGACGCGATGGAGGTTCTGTACCCGCGCTGCGCGGGGCTCGACGTGCATCAGCAGACGGTCGTGGCGTGCGCTCGAATCGTGACCGAGGGGAAGGTGGCCCAAGACGTCGAGACCTTCGAGACGACGACGCAGGGGCTCGAGCGGCTGCGCGACTGGCTGGCATCGCACGGCTGCACGCACGTCGCGATGGAGTCGACGGGCGTGTACTGGAAGCCAGTGTGGCACGTGCTCGAGCGGAGCTTCACGCTCGTGCTCGCCCACGCGGCCCACATCCGCAATATCCCGGGTCGCAAGAGCGACGTGAACGACGCGATGTGGATCGCGGACCTGCTCGCGCACGGCCTGATCCGAGGCAGCTTCGTGCCGCCCACGCCCGTGCAGGAGCTGCGGGATCTCACGCGAACGCGTAAGCAGCTGGTGCGCGAGATCGCGCAGCACACGCAGCGCCTCCAGAAGACCTTGGAGGACGCGAACATCAAGCTCACCGGCGTGATCAGCGACGTCCTCGGCCAGAGCGGAAGGGCGCTGCTCCAGGCGCTGATCGCTGGCGAGACCGACCCCGAGCGACTGGTCGAGCTCACCACGGGTCGCCTCAAGGCGCCCCGCGCGCAGCTCATCGAGGCGCTGCGCGGTCGCGTTCGGCCGCATCACCGCTTCCTGCTCAAGCTGCACCTGGATCAGATCGACGCCCTCCAGGAGGCCGTGCGGGAGGTCGAGGCGCGCATCGGCGAGTCCACCGAGCCATACCGCGCAGCCGTCGCGCTCCTCGACACGATCCCCGGGGTGAACGAGACCACGGCCCACGTGATCCTCGCTGAGATCGGGGATGACATGACGCGCTTCCCTACGGCCGCGCACCTGATCTCGTGGGCGGGTTTCTGTCCCCGCAACGACGAGAGCGCCGGCAAGCGGCGCTCGACTCGGGTGCGCAAGGGCGCCCCTTGGCTCAAGACCACGCTGGTGCAGGCGGCCTGGGCCGCCGTCCGCAAGAAGGGCTCTTACCTACGAGCGCAGTTCCTTCGCATCAAGGCCCGTCGGGGTCCGATGAAGGCCATCCTCGCTGTGGCCGCCTCCATGCTCACCGCCGCCTACCACATGCTCCGCACCGGAGCGGTCTACCAAGACCTCGGCGAGCGCTACTTCGACACCCGCGACCGCCTCAAGCTCGTGAAGCGCCTCGTTCGCCGTCTCGGCGATCTCGGCGTCCAGGTCGAGCTCAAGGAAGCCGCGGCCTGACGAGTTTCTGTCTAGAGCCGGATGCGGCCCGCGCGCCGGCCGCTCGCGTAGCTCCGCATCAGCGACCCGATCAGCATGCCGAAGGCGAGGATCGCGGCGCCCGCGATCCAGTCCGGCCAGCGCTCTCCCGCCGCGAGGCGCGCGTTCTCGCGCAGCAGCCGGTCGAGCTCGACACTCCGCTCGTGGTCGCGCCCTTCGAGCTCGCCGGCGCTCCGGCGCAGGCGCTCGCCCTCCGTGGTGGTCGCGGCGAGCTCGGCACGCAGCCGCGCCGTCTCCTCCTCGAGCTGGCCGACGCGCTCGCGAGGCGGCGCGCTGGTCGCCAGGAACTCGGCGACCATCCAGCCCTCCTGTCCCTCGCCGGTGCGCACGCGGAACCAGCCGTCGCCGTTCTGGAGCACGTCGAGACGCTGGCCCGGTGCGACGCGCCCGAGCACCCGGTACCCGAGGCCCGCTCCACTGCGCAGCTCGAGTGGCGCGCCCTGCGCCCAGCGCTCTTCCGCGGCGGCGCCGAGTGCGAGCGCGCAGCCGAGCAGGCCGAAGACGATCGCTGCGGCTCCGCGCATCCACTCCCCCCACCAGAGTGTGCGGCCGAGCGTAGCGGCTCGCGGGAGCCCGTCACCGCTCCGGCGGCCGAGGCACCTCGGCCCCGGCCCGCACGAACACCGGGATGCGATCGAGAGGGGCAAGGGCGCGCAGGGTGGCTGGCCCCTCTGGGGTGCTCGAACGCGAGCGGGCGTGCGAGCGGAAGGCCCGTGCGTGCCGAGACGTCGGCGTGCTTCGCGACGGCGGCGACCATGACACGCCGCCCCGGGTCCGCCAAGCTCGCGGCTCGTTCGGCCGATGAGGCGCACGATGCGCGTGCTGCACTTCGAAGGGACACCGGCCCGCATGGGCGAGGCGTTCGGCGAGAGCTGTCGCGAGGCGATCGCCGAGCTCTACGCGCTGCGGCTCGAGAACGCGATCAGCCAGGCGCGGCAACACGGCGGGCGCGACGTCCGCGAGGCGGATCTGCTCGCGCTGGCGCGCGCGTGCCTCGCGGCCTCGGCGCAGCATCACCCCGATGGTGCGGCCGAGCTCGCGGGCATCGCGCGAGGCGCCCGGCTCGCGCCCGAACGCGTGCTCGCCATGAACGGCCTCACGGACCTGCGCGACGCGCTTGCCTGGGGCGGGCCGCTGGAGGCGGCCGGCGGCTGCACGGCGTTCGTGGTGCAGCGCGACCGCTCCGCGGACGGCCGGCTCTGGGCCGGGCAGAGCTGGGACCTCGGCACCGGCAACCTTCCCTACGTGGTCGGCGTGCACCGGCGGCCCGCGCGCGGGCCCGAGACCTGGTGCGTGACGACGGTGGGCTGCCTCTCGCTGATGGGCATGAACGCGGAGGGCGTGGCGGTCGGCACCACGAACCTCCGCACGCGCGACGCCGGACCCGGTGTGCCGTACCTCGGGTTGATCCACGCTGCGCTCGAGTCGAGCAGCGCGGCCGAGGCGGTGGCGTGGATCACGAGCGCCGTGCGCGCCGGCGGGCATGCCTACACCGTGGTGGATCGCTGGGGCGAGGCCTTCGCGGTCGAGTGCACGGCGAAGCGCTCGCGCAGTCTCGCGCTGCGCGGCGGCTTCCACGTCCACACCAACCACTGCCAGCTGCCCGAGCACCAGGCGCTCGAAGCGGAGCTCTCCTTCGCCTCCTCGCAGGCGCGGCTCGCCCGCATGCAGGAACTGCTGCGCGACGCCGATCGCATCGACCGCGCGTTCCTCGAGCGCTGCCTCGCCGACACCGCGAACGGCAAGCTCGCGATCTGCCGCGACGACTTCGAGGGCATCAGCACGAACGCCGCGCTGGTGCTGTCGCCCGATGCAGCGCTGCTGCGCGCCTGCCAGGGCCTGCCGTCGCACGGCGCGTGGATCGACCTGCTCACGGCCTAGCGCCCGCTGAGTGCGGCCTCCCACGCCGCGCTCTGGCCCGCGGTCTCCTCGACCTCCACGCACAAGCGCGTGACCCGGGTTCCCGCGAGCGACGGCGCGAGCGCCTCCCACAGGTGGCGGGCCAACGCCTCGATCGTGATGTTGGAGAGCGGCAGCAGCGTCACCTCGTCCGCCGGAAAGCGGTAGGCGCGCGCGCCGAGCGCCACGCATAGCGACCCGCCCTCGCGCTGCAGCTCGAGGCGGCGGCTCTTCTCCGGGATCAGGATGCGCTCGTCGAGCGCGCTACACAGCGCGCGGATCTCCGCCTTCACCGGCGCCACGGCCAGCAGCAGGCCGTCGGCGTCCAGCTCCGAACCGCTCATCTCTACGCGCACGCGGTAGTTGTGCCCGTGCAATCGCTCGGCACTCTGGTCGGCGAACAGCGTGAAGTGCGCCGCTGCGAACGCGAAGTCCTGCTTCGCGAGGCGGAGCGTGAAGAGCGCGGGGCCGGCCACGGCGCGAGGGTCGCGCGCCGGCGCCGCGCCTGCCAGCCCCGCTGACGCGCCGCGCGCCTCCGTTACCCTCCTCGCGCTCCGGGGCAGGCCGCGTCGGCGCAAACACGGGGTCGAAGCGTTGCATCCGAACTCTGCCACGGGCTCCTGCGCGCGCTGCCAGCGCACGCTCGACCTCGCTTCGCTCAAGCTGGACGGCCAGTGGTATTGCCGCGCGAGCTGCGCCTCCGGCGTGGCGGCCGAGCGCGCGCGTGTGCCGGAGCTGGCCCTGATCAACCGTCCGCGCCGCTTCTTCAAGCGCCGTGCGCCGAAGGAGCTGCAGGCGAAGGAGTCGGCATGAGCGAAGCGCGCCGCTACGCCGGCAAGGTCGCGCTGGTGACGGGCGCCGCGGGCGGCATCGGCCGCGCCACGGCCGAGCGGCTCGCGCGCGAGGGCGCCGCCGTGCTGCTCGCGGACCTCCCCGGCAGCGCGCTCGAGGCGGCCGCCGCCGGCGTGCGCAGCGCGGGTGGCCGCGCGCTGGTCGCGACCGCCGACGTGACGGCCCTGGCCGACTTCCAGGCGCTCGTGGCGCGCGCCGAGCAAGAGCTGGGCGGCCTCGACCTGCTCGTGAACAACGCCGGCATCGAGGGCGTGGTGGCCCCGATCGAGTCGTATCCGCTCGACGTGTTCGACCGCGTGCTCGCCGTCAACGTGCGCGGCGTCTTCCTCGGCATGCGCTGCGCGGGCCCGGTGCTGCGGCGCCGTGGCGGCGGCGCGATCGTGAACCTGGCGTCGGTGGCGGGCGTGACCGGCGATCCGAACATCACGGCCTACATCGCGAGCAAGCACGCCGTGATCGGTCTCACGCGCTCCGGTGCGCTCGCCTTCGGTCCGCACGTGCGCGTGAACGCCGTGGCGCCCTCTCCCGTCGAGACGCGCATGATGCGCACGCTCGAGGAAGGCCTCGGGGCCGGGAACGCCGCGGGCGTGCGCAAGCTCCTCGAGGAGCGCATTCCGGCAGGCCGCTACGCCCAGCCCGAGGAGGTCGCCGCGCTGATCGCCTTCCTCGGCAGTGACGAGGCGCGTTTCATCAATGGCTCCACGTACACCATCGACGGAGGCATGACTCCGGTTTAGTTCAAGTCTCCAGGTCCAGGATCGCGCCCGCGGCGAGCAGGTGCTGCCGCAGCGCAGCGACCTCGAGCGCTGCCGGCGCGACACCCGCGCGCAGTGCGAGAGCCGCCGCGGCGCCCGCCGCCTCGCCCGTCGCGAAGCAGGCCGGGATCTCCTTGGTGGCGTGGTGCACGCGGTGGTCCACCGAGATGCAGCGCCCCGCCACCAGCAGGTTGTCGAGCTCGCGCGGCAGCAGCGCGCCGTAGGGGATCCAGTAGAGCGCGCCGTACTTGGTCCAGTGGCCGGTGAGCGCGACGGCGTCGGGGCTGCGACGGTCCACGTCGTCGCGGCCGAGCCGGCTGCGGCCCAGCAGTCTCCGGCTCTCGGTGATGCCGAGCTGCTCCGCCACGCGGCACAGGTGGGCGCGCTCGAAGCCGGGCTCCTCCTTGCGCAGACGTTCGAACTCGCCCATCACGCGCTTCCTGCACTCGACCTCCGCGTAGCTGAGGTCCTCGGGCAGCGTGGCGTCGATGCGGCGTGCGATCTTCTCGGTCGCGCCCCACGGCAGCAGCAGGCGCCCCGCACCGGGCGTGCGAAAGCCGACGCCGCGCGCGGCGGCCGCGGGCGCGTCCTCGATGCCGCCGAGCGTGAACCAGAGCCACGGCAGAACGGACTCGGACTCGTGAGCGCAGCCTGCCGCCGCGAAGAGGTCGCCGTCGCCGCTGGCGTCCACCACGCACCTGGCGCGCACGGCGAAGCGCCCCGCCTTGGATTGGAAGGTGACGGCGGTGACGCGGCCAGCTTCGACGACGGGTTCGGCGGCCTGCGCGTGCAGCAGCAGGCGCACACCCGCCCCCTCGAGCAGAGAGAGCAGCTCGAGACGCATCGCTTCGGGGTCGAAGGCCACCGAGTAGCGCACGCGATGCGGCGGGTGCCCCCACACCAGGCCGAACGAGCGGTCGCGTTCGACGGGCGCCTCGTCCGCGCGGCCCCATTCGCCCGGCGGCGGGAAGTAGGCGGCGCCGCGCGCGGCGAGGCGCTCGCTGATCTCCTGACACAGCCCGCCGACCACGGGGTTGCCGCGCCCGTCGTCGAGCGTCAGCAGCAGGATGATCAGGCCGCCGGTGGCGAGGCCGCCGAGCGCGTTGCTGCGTTCGACCAGCAGCACGTCGGCGCCCGCGCGCGCGGCCGCGACCGCGGCCGCCACGCCCGCCGTGCCGCCGCCCACGACGAGCACGTCGGCCTCGTGGCGGACGGGCGTGCGCCGCGCAGGCTCTTCGATGAAGGCATCGGACACGCGCGCATGGTAGCCACGAGCCGCGTATCCTCGGCCGGCGTGCCACGCTGCTGCGCGAGAGAGGCTGGCTCCCCGGGCAGGACTCGAACCTGCGACCCAGCGGTTAACAGCCGCTTGCTCTACCGGCTGAGCTACCGGGGAACAGAGGCCGCAGTCTAGAGGCTGACCCCGGGATCGCTACTCCGGCACGCTCAGCTCGAACAGCGGCGAGGGCGGCGCTTCGCTGCCGTCTGCCCGCACGCCCACCAGCCGATAGCGGAGCGTCTCGCCCGGCTTCACGTTGCGATGCGCGAAGCCGGGAGAGGTGACGCGCGCGAGCTCGTCGTCGCCGAGGCCGCCCTCCGAGATCACGCGCACCGCGGCCAGCTCGCGATGGATCGACTCGTCCCAGCGCAGCATCACGGCGTCGCCTTCCAGCTCGGCGCGCAGGCCGTAGCCCACGCTCTCGGCCTCGG
>Ga0299906_10003907_pt1 | contig 12254 bp, 9 predicted proteins | sample RVTome_14_FD_200259 | JGI IMG/M metagenome (GOLD analysis project Ga0299906, IMG submission 200259) | Soil microbial communities from uranium-contaminated site in the Upper Colorado River Basin, Wyoming, United States - RVT145D125 (version 2) ...
CCAGCGTCGCGGAGCTGCGGCGCGCCGACGTGGCCGGCGCCGTCGAAGGCTTGCTGACGCCCGCGCAACGCGCCGCCCTCCCGCGGGACGCCCCCACCCACTACCAGTTGCCGAGCGACCGTCGCGCCCCGATCGCCTATCGCCCCGATCGACCGCCGAGCATCGCGGCGCGTATCCAAGAGCTGTTCGGACTCGGGGGGACGCCGCGCCTGGCGGGCGGGCGGGTCCCGCTCGTCGTCGAGCTGCTGGCGCCGAACCACCGTCCCGTGCAGGTGACCGACGACCTGGCGAGCTTCTGGCGAACGACCTATGCGGAAGTCCGCAAGCAACTTCGGGGACGGTATCCGAAGCACGCCTGGCCCGAGAACCCGCATGACGCTCCGGCGACTCGCCGCCGCGGGCGCGCGTGAACGGGCTGCGTCCGGACGCCGTGCCGGTGTTGGCAAGCCGGCGGCGGCGAGCGATAGTGCGGCCGGAGACGTCCCCCATGAGAGTCGACGATGAGGCCGGGGTCCTGGCGGCGAATGCGACCTTCTACGAGGCTTTCGATCGGTGCGACGTCGCCACCATGGAACGGCTCTGGGCGCGCCGTGTCCTGGTCGCCTGCATCCACCCGGGGTGGGCGCCACTCTTCGGACGGGATGAGGTGCTCAAGAGCTGGCATGCGATTCTGACCGGCCCGGGCGCGCCGCGCATCTCGTGTTCGAATCCGGTCGTGCACGGACTCGGTGACGCCGCGGCGCTGGTCGTGTGCGTGGAGGTCATGCCTGGCGGCGCCATGGTGGCAACGAACGTGTTCGTGCGCGAGGACGGGGCCTGGCGCATGGTGCAGCATCATGCCGGACCCGTGGCGGGCCTGCCCGTGTCGGACCACGGCGGCGGCCGGACGGTCCACTGAACGCGCGGGCCGCGCGCCGAAGCGCACCTTCACTCAGGCCGTCATCTGTTGGGCGTTGGCCGAGGGCCTCGCGCTCTACGGCTTGGTGCTGGGGAGTGTCGGGGCCGAATCCACCGAGACGAGCGTATTCTTCGCCGGAGCGGCGCTTTTGCTGTTGCTGACGCGTCCGCGCGGATAGTCCAGCGGCTCCGTGCCGCGGGGAGGCGCCGGCAGCAGCTCGAGCGGCGGCGCGGAAGTCGGCGGGGCCAACTGGACGTGCACGCCATCGGCTTCGAAGCCCGCGAACCAGCGGTCGGCGACGCTGCCGAGGCCGCGGCGTTCCGCCGGGTCGACCGAGATCCATGCTTCGACGGCGTCACGGTCGCGCCGCATGGCCCGTGCGTGCTCGCGCAGCGATTCCACGTTGTAGGCATCGAGCTTGCCGATGAAATGCAACGCGTCGTGGTCGGTACGAATGACGGCGTACATAAGGAGACTGACGCACGCGCCGTGCGGTTATTCGATCGTGCAGCGTTGCCAGCCGACGTGTGACGTAGGTCGCAGGGCCCTATGACACCTTCGGCGCAGGGCGTTGCTCACGCCGGGGTCAGCGATGGATCGAACCAGGTGAGGATGCGCGCATTCTCCTCGCGCGGGTACGTGTGCGACAGATCGTCGATCTCGCGGAAGGTGAGGTCGGCCCCGGCCGCGGCCAACGCGTCGCGGGCCGCCCGTGCCGTGGCGATGGGGAACATCCAGTCCTGGGCGCCGTGGACGAGGTAGACGCGCTGGCCTGCGACGGTCCCCACTAGCGCCGCGGGCGGCAGGACGCCCGAGACCGGGGCCAGCGCCGTGAAGGGCGAATCGGGCTGCAGGCCGCAGCGCAGGGTGTAAGTCGCCCCGTCGGACAGCCCGGTCAGCAACACCCGTCGTGGGTCGACGCGCCACTGCGACGACACGTACTGGATCATCGAGCGCAGCGCCGGGCCATCGACGTCTGGTCCCATCAGCGACCACGTCGACCCGCGTGCCGTCGGCGCCATCAGGAGGAAGCGCCGGCTGCGGGCCTCGCGAACCCACGTCCAGAGAAAGTCGCGCCCGCTGCCGGCGCCGCCGTGCAGGGCCACCACCAACGGCCAGGCCTGCGCGCCGTCGTAGCGCTCCGGTACGTAGAGGGAGAAGCCGCCGCGCGCGTCGGCGCCTTCGCCGTCCGTGTGCATCACGCCGACGCGCACGCCCGCGGGCGGCTCGGGGTCGAGACCGTCCGCCTGCTCGTGGAGCGGTGGCTCGACGAACCACCGCCCGAGTGGCGGAAAGAAGTGCAGCGCGTAGAGAGATTCCTGCGCGCGGCAGAAGGCGCGCATGCCGGCGAGCACGCGCGCGATGGCCTCGGCCGCCGGCGGCGACTCGTGCAGGAGTCCAATGGCGCGCAGCGCCAGCGTCGCGCCCTCGCCGAAGCGCTCGTGAAACGCGCGCAGCTCCTGCGGCGCGGCGGTGGCGCGGTACTCCGCGAGAACGGTCTCGAGCCGATCGACGTGCGGGGTCAGACGATCGCGCAGCGCCGGCAGCAGCGGCGGGTGGAGATGGCGCAGCGTATGCTCGGTGGCCGCCAGCGCGGTTAGGGTCGCGGCGGTGATCGAGGAAAGGGACTTCAGGTACGTCTCGTCCACGCCGCGCGACTATGTCATGCGGCTGCGCGGCGGGTCGAGGCACGGCGCTCCGTGCGACGTCATGGCCGGACGGGCAGCACGAACAGGTAGGTGGCCGCGCCGTCGCCCTCCCAGGCGTCGAGCGGTGTGGCGACGGGCCGCATCCCGCGCAGGAAGTCTCGTCGCTGCGCGATCCGATGGCTGAAGACGACCCACGTGCGTCCGGTCGACTTCGTGCGTCCCACCTCCCGCAGGAAGGCGGCGGCGTCGAAGGAGTGCGGGACGCGCGGGGCCGGTCGGAAGAAGCCGAGATTCAGTTGCGCTCGGTAGAACCGCACCGCCGGTAGGCTCCAGGCACTCACGGCTAGGCGGTCGCGCGGTCGCCGGTGCGCCTGCACGTACGCCAGGGCGCCCTTCACGTCCGCGCCGCCGACCGGGCGGCGCGCGATTTTCGCCGCGGGCGCGGCGACCAGGGCCACGAGTGCGAGTGAGAGGGCCCACGACCCGGTGCGTCTCCATCGACCCGGCCGCACGGCCACGACGTCGACGAGCACGGCCAGGGCGACGAAGATCAGGGGCACGGCGAAGAGCAGCAGGCGTCCCTGCAGCGGATACAGGCCGGCCGCCGACGCCCCGAGCGCGGCCGCGAACGTCAGGACCACGACGAGGCCGCGGCGCGGATGCCGCCGCAGCATCGCGATCAGTCCAGCACCGACCGCGACGGGCACGGCCAGGTCCAGCCACGACGGCCAGAGCAGTCCCGGTGCCAGTGCCGACGGCCCCGCGCGCTTGAAGGCCATGGCGACGAGGTCCTGCAGCGCGTTCGCGTACCAGGCGGCCGTCGCGGCATCGAACGAGGTGGGGGCGAACGCGTCGCGCCAGTACGGTCCCATCGTGAAGTTGCCGCGCACCGATTGGAGGGTGACGCGGGAGGCGAGTGCGGTGCTCAGCAGCCACAGGCCGCCCACGCCGGCCAGGGCGCACACCTGCGCCCGCCGCCGTTCGCGCCACGCCTCGCCGAGGCGCACCAGTCCGGCGGCCGCAAGGGCGAACGGCGCGGTGTGCGAGAGCCACGGGGCGACGATGCCCGTGCACGCCAGTGGAGCCAGGGCACCGCCCGGCGTGCCGGCCGCGGCGACCACGACCAGCGCCGTCGCCGCGTCGAGGCCGTACTGCTTCGCTTCGGCCGCGTAGTAGACGAGCGCGGGCGAGCAGGCGGTCAGGCCTACGAGGCACACGCGCCCGGCGAGGCTGCGGATCATCCGGTGTGCCAGCCAGGCCGCGGCCACGACCAGGGCGATGCCGGCCGCCAGCGGCACGAGCCGAACGGCCCAATCGGCCGGGCCGAAGGCCACGACGGCGGCGCGCATCAGCAGCACCGTGCCGATCGGCGCCACCTGGTTCGCGGGCAGCGGCTGGGTGAGGAGCTCGTACGTGGTCTGCCCCACGACGCCGTTGGCGAGCTGCGCCTCGTCGAGCCACAGCGAGCGACCGGACGCCCATTGTCGAACCCGCAGGGCGACGCCGAGGGCCGCCAGCCACCACACGGGATCGGCGGCCAGACGCCGGAAGCCCGCGCGGCTCATCCCAGATGCGTACGGAAGAAGCGCTCGAGGCGATCCCAACTGTCGGCGTCGGCCGCGGGGTCGAAGCGAGTGGCCAGCGGGCCCCACGCGGACAGTGCGGCGCCGAGGCCGTGCAGGTGGTTCATGTAGCTGTGGCCGGCTTGCGGGTACGACCGGTAGTCGTGGGGCACGCCGAGCGCCTCGAGGTGCCCGCGCAGGCGTTCGCCTTGGGGCGCGTACAGCCGGTCGCGTTCCCCGTAGCCGGCGACGACCGGGCAGACGCCGCGCAACGCCGCCGCATCCTTCGGTACGTCGCCGTAGAAGACGCCGGTCGCCCGCAGCGGGGCGCGCACGCCGTAGAGGAGCGCGAAGCCGCCCCCGAGGCAGAAGCCGACGGCGGCCAGACGCTCGCCGTCGACGTCCTCGCGCGCCGCGAGCCAGTGGCTGGCGGCGTCGAGATCGGCGAATGCCGGACCTTCGCCGCGCTTCATGGCGAGGAAGGTGCGCACGATGCACAGCGGCTTCGGATGCCCGGTGTCGTACAGGTCGGGCACGAGGGCGACGTAGCCGAGATCGGCGACGCGGGCGGCGATGCGCCGGACGTCTTCGACCAGACCATAGACGTCGTGCAGCACCAGCACGCCGGGTCGGGGCGTCGTGGCGTCCGGTCGTGCCAGGGCGCCCCGCATGGGCCGGCCGCTGCCGCTCGGAAACGAGACGTCGACCGTGCGCGCCATGTCAGCGCCGCCGGCGCTCGATGACGTAGTTGCCGTACGGGTCGATCGTCGCGTGCTGACCCGGGTAGACGACGATGGTCGTGAACGGCTCCTCGACGATCGCCGGGCCCCGTAGGCTCTGCCCCGGTCCCAACTCCGGTCCGGCGTAGCGCGGCGTGGGCACGAAGGCCCCTTCGAAGAATGCTCGCCGCGTGCCCAGGCGCGTCGCGCGCCTGGACGTCCGACGCCGTGTCGGCAAGGCGGGCTTCGCCTCGATGGCCACCGCTTTCACGCGCAGGCCGCGCAGGATGGGTTCCTGGTCGCGGCTGGCGTAGGTGTGCAGCTCTTCGTGCATCTGGTGGAAGCGCTCGACCGTCTTGGCGAGGCCGGCGGTCGTGAGCGGGCCGCGGCCCGCCAGGGGCACGGACATGTCGAAGGTCTGGCCCGGATAGCACAGGGCCGCCAGACGCTCGCACCGGACGCGGCGTCGCTTGCCGCCGGCGAGCGCGGTCCGCGCGGCCGCCTCCATCTCGGTCAAGAGGGCGTTCGCCCGCGGCAGGTCGACGGCGCCGACCGGCGTCACGTACGAGCGCATCTCGTCCACGACGTGGTCCGTGAGCAGCAGGCCCAACGCCGAAAAGGTCGGCGAGAGCTTCGGCACCAGGATGCGGCGTATGCTCAGCTCGGCGGCCTGCATGCCTGCGTGCACGGGACCGTTGCCGCCGAAGACCACGAGCGTCAGCGGCCGGGGATCGACGCCCCGCTGCGCGGAGGCCTTGCGGATCGCGTTCGCCATGTTGGCGTTCACGATGCGGGCGATGCCGTCGGCGGCCTGCACGAGGGTCATGCCGAGCGGCACGGCGACGCGATCGCGGATGGCCGCGCCCGCGGCCGCCGCGTCCAGGCGCATGCTGCCGCCACAGAAGGAGTCGGGGTTCAGGTACCCGAGCACGACGTTGGCGTCGGTGACCGTCGGCTCGGTGCCGCCGCGCCCATAGCAGACCGGTCCCGGTTCCGCGCCGGCGCTCTGGGGCCCGACCTTGAGGGTGCCGGACTCGACACGCGCGATCGACCCCCCACCGGCCCCGACGGTCTGCACGTCCACCATGGGCAGGCCGATGAGATAGCGGTGGTGCCAGTTCCATCCGGCCTTCACCTCCGGCTCGCCGCCGCGCACCAGGCTCACGTCGTAGCTGGTGCCGCCCATGTCGACCGATATGAAGTCGGTGATGCCTCCCGCCCTGGCCACCGCCGCGGCCCCGATGGCGCCGCCGGCCGGGCCCGACCCCATCACGGCCACGGCCTTCTGCGCCACGTAGCCGCCCGGCATGACGCCGCCGTTCGACTGCATGATGAGCAGCTCGCCCGTGAAGCCGCTCTCGCGCAGGCGCAGGCCGAGCCGGCCGAGGTAGCGTTCGATCTTGGGGCCGACGTAGGCGTTCACCAGCGTCGTGCTGGTGCGCTCGAACTCCGGCGCCGCCGGCATGACCTCGTGCGAGACGGAGATCATGACGTCGGGCAACTCTTCGCGCGCGATCTCGCAGGCGCGGCGTTCGTGCACCGGGTTCACGAACGAGAACAGGAAGACGATGGCGAGCGACTCGACGCCCTGCTTCTTCATGCGCCGCAGGGCGCGGCGCACCGCGTCCTCGTCGAGCGGCGTGACGACGCGGCCCTCGAAGTCGAGGCGCTCGGGCACGCCGTAGCGCTGCCGGCGCGGACAGATCGGATTCGGCGGTGGCAGGGCCGGGTCCCAGATGCTCTCCTTGTAGCCGCGCCGGATCTCGATCTCGTCGCGATGGCCCTCGCTGGTGACGAGACCGGTCACGGCGCCGGACATTTCGATCATGGTGTTGTCGGCCGTGGTGGTGCCGTGGACGATCGTCCCGGTACGGGCGAGCAGGGTCGGCAGTTCCAGGTCGAGCCCGCGGGCCAGGTTGCGGATGGCGCCCAGCACGCCTTCGGACTGGTCGCGCGGCGTCGTGGGGTGCTTGTCGATGGTGAGCTGCCCGTCGTGCACGAGCACGACGTCGGTGAACGTGCCGCCGACGTCGACGCCGATGCGGTATCGTGTGCGCGCGGTCGCCACCGGCGGGTGGGTACACCGGCGACGCGCGGGTGACAACCACCGCGATGCCGATACGGGCGCCGGCGCGGCGTCGCCTTGACGGCCCGGTCTCGGGTCCCCTAGCTCGATGGCGTGGCGGATTCCACGCGACTGCGAGCCGACGCCGTCGTCGTCGGTACCGGGGCGGGGGGCGGACCCGTGGCGGCGATCCTCGCCGAGGCCGGCCTCGACGTCGTCGTGCTCGAAGCCGGCCCGCGGCTCGAGACGGACGACTTCACGGGCGACGAGGCCGCCATGACGCAGCGGCTCTACGGCATGGCCGTCGCCGCCGGCAGCGGGCTGGCCGTCTACGCCGGGCGCTGCGTGGGCGGCTCGACGGTCATCAACGACGCGCTCTGCTTTCGGCCGCCGCCGGAGATTCTCGCGTCGTGGCGCGACGAGTACGGGCTCACGGGGCTGACCGACGCGGCCTTCGCGCCGCCCGTCGATGCCGTCTGGCACGACGTGCACGTCGTGCCGACCGACCGCGCGCACCTCAATCGGAATGCGCACCGGCTCGGCGTGGGCGCGGAGCGGCTCGGCTGGGCCGCCAGCGCCACGCCGCGCAACGTGAAGGACTGCGCCAACCTCGGCCTCTGCAATCTCGGCTGCCCGAGCGGCGCCAAGCAGTCGACACTCCTCACCTACGTACCGCGCGCCGAACGGGCGGGCGCGCGCGTGCTGGCGGGCGTGCGGGCAGAGCGCGTGCGTGTCGAGGGCGGGCGCGTCCTCGGCGTCGTCGCGACACGCCTCGGCGACGACGGCGGGCCGCGCGGCAGGCTCACCGTCGACGCGCCGCTCGTCTGCCTCGCCGCCGGCGTTCTCGGCACGCCCGCGCTCCTGCAGCGCAGCGGCTTGCCGGCCGGCGACGGCGTGCAGTTCCACACCAGCGTGCACGTGAGCGCCCGCTTCCGCGAGCCCATTCACGGCTACTACGGCCCGACCATGGCCTACGCCGTCCACGAGCTGAGCGACGTGAACGGGCATGCCGGCCCGGGCGTCATGATCGAGAGCGTGGCCGGTCATCCGCTCGTGACGGCGCCCACCATCCCCGGCTTCGGCGCCGAGCACGCCGCGGTGATGGCGAACCTGCCCTACCTGGCGCGCGCGCTGGTGGTGATCCGCGATCGCACCCGCGGGCACATCGACGCGGACGGCGCGCTCCACTACGACCCCCTCCCCGCGGACCTGGAGCGGCTGCGCGCCGGCATGATCGGTGCGGCCCGCGCCTACCTCGCCGCGGGCGCGCTCGAGGTGTACGTGCCCGTGCACGGCGTGGCGCCGCTGCGCAGCGAGGTCGACCTCGCCCGCGTCGAGGCGCTCGCCCTCGCGCCGAGCCGGTTCGCGCTCGTCTACGCGGTGCACCTCTTCGGCGGGGCGACGATGGGTGGCGGGGCGAGCGCGCCCTGCGACGAGACGGGCGCGCACCGCGCGGCGCGCGGGCTGTACGTCACCGATGCCGCCGGCCTGCCGAGCAACACCGGCGTGAACCCGCAGATCACCATCATGGCGAACGCGCTCCGCATCGGGCACGGCATCGTCGCGACGAGGGGCCGATGACGGGGCGCCTCCTCGCCGAGACGGACGTCCGGCGTGCCGCCGCCATGCTCGGCCGTCGCGACGTGCTGCGGCTCGCGGGCCTCGCCGCCGCGGCCGGGTTGGTTCCCGGCGGCTGCGCCGGGCTCCCCGACGACCTGGCGGCGCCCCCGGACGCCGAGCTGCGCGTCCTCACGCCGCGCACCTACGCCGTCTTCACGGCGGCCGCCGCGCGGCTCGTGGGACCGGCCGGCGCCGAGCTGATCCGGGCCCGGCGCCCCGACGTCGGCGTGCAGGCCGACCGCTTCCTGGCGAACGCGCCCGAGACGGCCGGGCCGCTCCGGCAGGCGCTGCTCGTCCTCGAGTTCGCCGTCTGGCCGCTCGCACCCAAGCTGCGCCCCTTCACCTCGCTCGCCGCACCCGCGCAGGACGCGGTGCTGGGCGCGCTCATGCGCTCCCGATTCGACTTGGCTCGGCAGATCTTCGGCGGCGTCCGTTCGCTCGCCTACTTCGCCTTCTATGGCGCCCGCGAGAGTCGCCTCCTCACGGGCTACCCCGGGCCCTTCGGCAGCGATGCGGTGACCATCGGCGACGCGATGGTCGAACGCGACGCCGAGTTCGTGCCATAATCCGCCCCTTCTGAATCCTCCCCCGACACGCCGACCCCTCATCCTGTCCGTCGCCGCCATCTCCTTCGTGAGCCTGCTGGCGGAGATCGCACTGACGCGGGTGGTCTCCTACGTCCTCTTTTACGCCTTCGCGTACTTCCTGATCGGCTTCGCCCTGCTCGGGTTGGGCATGGGGGCGGCCTGGGTGGCGCTGAAGCCGAACTGGGAGTGGACGGCCGAGCGCAGTGCGCGCTGTCTGCTGGCGTTCGTGGTCGGGCTGGTGCTCGCGCTGGCGGCCCTGGCCTGGTTGCCGCTCAACATGCGCGACGTCCTCACCGTGCCGGCCCAGGTGCCCGTGTGGCTGGCGCTCGCGGGCGGCCTGGCGGCGCCGTTCGTGTCGAGCGGCATCCTGCTCTCGACGGCTTTTCGTGCCGCGGTCGTGCGCCCGGGCTCGCTGTACGCCGCCGACCTCACGGCCGCCGCCAGCGCCAGCGTGCTGGCGGTGGCGATGCTCTCGACGATCGGCCCGGTGCGCGCGCTCGGTGTCGCGGGGCTCGTCGCGGTCGGTGCGGCCACCGTGCTGTCCACGCGTCGCGTCCGTGCGGCCCTCGGGGGGGCGGTGTTGTTGGCCCTGCTCGCGGGATTCGGAGCCCAGCACCTGACGGCGTTCCGGCCGGCGGTGGGCAAGCAGATGCACACCTTCCAGGACCAGCCGATCATCTTCGCGGCCTGGCACGCGCTCTTTCGCGTCGACGTGACGCGCGAGTGGGAGCTGCCCTCCGGCCTGCTGCGCCGCGACCTGTGGCACGACGGCAACCTGGGATCGGCGTTTCTGAGCGTCCCCGACGGCGCGGGCCCACGGGCGTGGGACGGCACCCTCAAGCAGGTGCCGTTTCTCGTCACCGAGAAGCCGCGGGTGCTGGTGATCGGTGCCGCCGGCGGCGGCGATCTGGCCATCGCGCTGCACTACGGCGCCGAGCACGTGACGGGCGTCGAGCTGCATCCCGTCACCAGCCGGCTCATGCGGGAGGGCTTCGCGGACTTCACCGGTGGGCTCGCCGCCGATCCCCGGGTCGACTATCTCACCGCCGAAGGCCGCCGCTTCGTCGACCTCACGGACCGCAGCTTCGACCTGATCCAGCTCGTCAGCCCCGACTCCTATGCGGCGCAGCCGGGCGCGGCACAGGTGCTGGTCGAGAACTACCTCTACACGCGCGAGGCCTTCCGCGGGTACTGGGACGCGCTCGCGCCCGACGGGATCCTCGCTTTGGAGATCGGGGACCTGCCCACGGGGACGACTCGCAACTCGCTGCGCCTGGTCGCGCAGGCCCGTGACCTGCTGGAGCGGGCCGGGGTCGCGGAGCCCGAGAAGCACATCGCGGTGGTCGGCGAGGGGGCGAGCTGGTTCGTGGTCTCGCAAGTGATGGTCTCGAAGACCCCCTTCTCGGCGGAGCGCATCGAGGCGCTGCGCCGGGCGACCACCGGCGGCAACATGCGGCTGGTGTGGGTGCCGGGCATGGAGAAGCCCGGGCCTGCGATCGCCTGGCTGGCTCGCGGCGGCGACGCGGCCGATCTCGGCCGCTTCGGCATGACGGGCCTCGACCTGCGCCCCGTGTCGGACGATCGGCCGTTCTTCTTCACCTACTACAGTTGGGGGCCTCTCCTCACCGGCGCGGCGGCCTGGGGGTTGGCGCGCGAGTACGCCACCGGACAGTACCTCGTGCTCGCCTTGCTCGTGGTCTCGGGCATCGCCGTCTTGGCGGTCGTCCTCCTGCCCCTCACCTTTCGCCACCGCTCGGTCGGGCTCGGCCGCGCTTGGAGCCTCGGCCTCGCCGTCGTGATGATGGGGTGGGGGTTCCTCGCCATCGAGGTGAACTCCATTCAGCGCCTCACGCTCTACCTCGGCTATCCGACCTACGCGCTCACCACCGTGCTGACCGGCATTCTGCTCGGCGCCGGCTTCGGCAGCGCCTGGAGCGGGCGCGTGGGGCCGCGGCGCGCGCTGCAGACGGGTTGCGCCATCGTCGTGGGCACGGCCGTCGCCGCCCTCGCGGTGCTGCCGCTCCTCACGCGGGCCACCTTCGCGCAACCGCTGCCGGTGCGCGCCGTGCTGGCGAGTACCTGGGCGCTCGTGCAGGGCTTCGGCCTCGGCGTGTTCTTCCCGACGGCGCTCGGCATTCTGGGCGGCTGGGGCGCGCAGTGGGTCGCCTGGGGCTGGACGCTCAACGGCATGGCCTCCGTGTTCGGCTCGGCGCTGGCAGTGCTGCTGGCGATGGTGATGGGCTTCGGCAGCACGGCGCTGGTGGCCGCGGGCGCCTACGTGCTGATCACGGTGCTGCTGCTGCGGAGCTCGCGCGAGGCCTGAGCGGCCGCGACTCAGCCGCGCGCCATCGCCCGCAGGTCGGCGAGGCGCGTGCCGAGGACGACGAGCGCGATCCACAGCGCATCGGCGAGCAGCAGGTGGACGAGTTGCAGCCAGACGGGGGCGAGCAGCAGGACGTTGGTCGCCCCCACGGCGAGCTGCGTGGCGACGAGCGCTGTCACGGCCACGGCGGGTCGGGCGAGATCGTCGTGGAGCGGGCGCGCCCGCTGCGCCCAGGCGACGAGACCGAGGCCGGCGACCAGGGCGATCCACGGATGGTGCAGGCGCAGCCGGACGAGCAGGTGGGCGGTGGGCGCGCGATCCTGGGCGAGGCCCTCGGCGAGCGAGCCGGCGGGGAAGATGGTGTCGCCGAGGGCCGCCACCGCCCCGCTCACACCGGCGACGAGACACGCCGCGAGCGCCGCCGCGCCGGCCGCCGTGACGATCCGGCCGCCCCTGGTCGGGGCGCGATGGTCCGCCCAGGCTGCGGTCAGGGTCAGACAGCCGAGCAGCAGGAAGGTGTTGGCGAGGTGGACGGCGAGGACCACGGCACGGGCTCCCGAGGCGTCGTCCGCGACCAGACCGAAGAGCACCAGGCCGGCGCCGATGAGCGCTTCCACCAGGATGAACCCGACCGACCCCAGCGCGGCGCCGCGCACCCGGTGGCCGCGCGGGAAGGCGCGCCGCGCCCACCAGGCGAGTGCGACGACGAGCAGCAGGCTGACCCCCGAGGTCAGCCGGTGGGTGAACTCGATGAGCGTCTGGACGCTCGGCGCCTGGGGCACGACGACGCCGTTGCACGTCGGCCAGTGCGCGCCGCAGCCGGCCCCCGAG
>Ga0299906_10003908_pt1 | contig 12249 bp, 12 predicted proteins | sample RVTome_14_FD_200259 | JGI IMG/M metagenome (GOLD analysis project Ga0299906, IMG submission 200259) | Soil microbial communities from uranium-contaminated site in the Upper Colorado River Basin, Wyoming, United States - RVT145D125 (version 2) ...
GGTTTGGAGGTATTCTTTCTTTCCCGTTATCCGGTAAAGTTTGACCAGTCCCATCTCTATGACCTGGTGACCGGGCGCCACATGTCTCTTGTCATGTCCGAAAACCGAACATACCAGATCTGCATTTTTTAATGCGATATCCAGCAATGTACGTTTTCCGGTTGCCTGATAGTGGGCAGCTGCGGCTTCATACAGATGTCCGGCATTATACAACTCATGACTTAGTTCGCGTTCCTTCTCCCATCGCTCCTTGCCTGCCCATTCATGCGCCGCCAGGGGATTGATAGTACGCGCGGTGTAAAGGTACCCATCGGGCTCCTGCGCATTTTTGATCTTGAGGATTAACGTATCCATATACAACTCAAGATCCTTGTCGGGGTATAAACTAAGCGAAAACGAAGCACCCTCGATAGTCTTATATATATCGGTGTCGTCGAAGGGATAGACCGTACAAAACTTGCCACTTTGTGCAGCTGCCATTTCAAAGTTCTTTACCCTACCGGTAGTTTCACACCTCTTGAAAGAGGCCGGAATGGTGACGGTATGATTAATTTTGATGCGTGGAAGCCAGAAGTTATCTTTTAATTTGACTTGAGTGAATGGAACGCCCTGAATGGGGTAGTCTTTTTGTTGTCCCCAGGCCGGAGCGAGGAGCAACATCAGGAGCAGTGGCATTAGTGTCTTTCTGAAAATCATTATTTGGAGGTTATTGTCCGTAATATGCATCGGGACCATGCTTTCGTTCGAAATGTTTCCTGATGAGTGTTTCTTTCAAACGAGGAGCGGCACTATTGATCTGTTCCGTTAGCATGGCCATTTGAGCGATGGATTCCAACACAGCGCTGTTGTAGACTGCTTTGTCCGGAGACTTTCCCCACGTGAACGGGGCGTGATTTCCTATCAATATCATTTCAAGGTCCTCGTAACTCAAATTTCTCTCAGCGAGACAATTGATAATTTGAAATCCTGTTTCGTACTCATAATTTCCCTCAATCATGGAGTCAGCCATTGGAGGTGCACAGGGAATATCGACGGTAGTATGATCGGCATGCGTTGTTCCGAAAATAGGGATATCCCGTTGTGCCTGAGCCCATGCGGTAGCGTAGGTCGAATGTGTATGCACGATTCCGCCGATGTTATCCCAATGTTTGTACAATACCGCATGGGTGAGCATATCGGACGAAGGGCGAAGTTTACCTTCCACTACTTTTCCGTCAAAATCAACGACCGGAAAAAGTCCGGCATCAAGCTGGTCATAAGGAACCCCGCTCGGCTTAATAGCAAAGACCCCGAGTTCGCGGTCGACAGCACTTACATTTCCGAAGGTGTAGAGGACAAGCCCGAGCTTGGGCAATTGCATGTTGGCAACGTATGCGGATTCTTTTATATGATCGTATTTTCCCATTTTACTGCATTGAAAATTTATAGGAGTGTGGGTTACTTCAGATCGTCTTCCACGAACGCGCCAAGCGATTTGTATTGCTGGTAGCGTTTCTGATAAACTGCCGTTGAAGGTTTGTTCGGTTTGTATTCGTTGTCAAAACCCTGTCCCATAGCATCCATGGCTTCTTCGACACGGGGATAAATTCCTCCTGCCGTAGCGGCAAACATGGCAGCGCCCAGGGCGCACGTTTGTTCTGATTTATGAATGCGGATAGGCATATCTAAGACATCGGCCATGACTTGCATGATATACGGTGATTTACGGGCGACGCCACCTAACCCGATTAGACCTTTGACCGGGACGCCTTCCTCATTGAATCGATCGACGATCGCTTTTGCTCCATAGCACGTTCCCTCCACCCAGGCCTTGAATAACATGGGTGCATCACTTCCCAGGCTGATACCCGTCACAGCGCCTTTAAGTTCCTGGTTCGCATCAGGCGTTCTTCTTCCATTCAGCCAATCGAGCGCCAGTGGATGACCTTCGTCCAGGGCTATCGCTTCCGCCCGGCGTGTTAATTCAGGTATTAATTTTTCGGATAGTTCCACCTCGAGCTGCTTGGCTACCTCGGCGGTAATGAGGGAGGACTCTCCCAACAAGGTTTTCAACGGCCAGGTTAGCGTGCTTTTAAACCAGGCATAGGTATCTCCAAATGCTGACTGGCCGGCTTCGAGGCCAATCATCCCAGGGATAATCGAACCATCCACCTGCCCGCAAATACCACGTACCAGTGTGTCTTTTAGTTCACTCGTGGGGGCAACAAGCATATCGCAGGTTGAAGTACCCATGACTTTGCTCAGGTGATAGGGTTGAATCTGGCCACCAACGGCTCCCATATGCGCATCGAATGCGCCTACGCCAACAATCACATCGGTTGAGAGTCCCAGACGTCCGGCCCATTCTGCGCACAAATTTCCGGCCGGTGTGTCCGAAGTATAAGTTTCCTTAAATAAACGGGCCGTAAATCCCTTCAATAACGGGTCGAGGGAAGCGAAAAAATCATCCGGTGGAAGTCCCCCGAATTCCGCAGCCCACAATGCTTTATGCCCTGCCGAACAGACGCCACGCTTCATGTTGCGTACATCATTTCCACCCGTCAGGAGGAATGGAATCCAGTCGCAATGCTCTACCCATGAGTAACATGCTTCACGGATGGCTTCATCATTGCGAAGAACGTGAAGCAACTTGGCCCAAAACCATTCGCTGGAGTAAATGCCGCCAACATACTTCAGGTAGTTTGTTTCAAAATTCGTAGCATGTCGGTTAATTTCCGCCGCTTCGCGCGTTGCCGTGTGATCCTTCCATAGCACAAACATAGCATTGGGATTGTCGGCGAAAGACTCGAGGAGTGCCAACGGTGTCCCGGCTTTATTGACTGCAACCGGTGAGGACCCGGTGGTGTCAACCGCTATGGCCCTGACCTGCGGGCCAACAGAAGTTCCACACCTGGTCAGGCAATCTTTGATGGTATATTCGAGTCCGTCTATATAATCAAGCGGATGCTGTCGAAATTGGTTTTCTAAAGGGCTGCAAAACAAGCCATCGCGCCATCGGGGATATTGATACACCGAAGACGCGAGTTCCTCGCCGTTGGAAGTATCAACAATTATTGAACGAACAGAGTCAGTGCCGTAATCTACTCCAATTACATACCTGTCGGCAGACATAAACGATTGATTTTAAGATGATTATCATTCTCCTTTTTCCAACTTGATTTTAAATATACAGCAATTTTGAAATAAGTGTTCATGCAACAATTATATTTCGCGAGTATCCTAATGATAAGCATTTGTCCTGCCACAATGAAGCGATTTGTTAATTTTAGGTGGCGAAAACGCGCGAGAAAACCGCATGGGGAGAAAGGGCTTAACATTCAGAATTGCAAAATCGGTGAAGAAAGTCATTTTCTTTTTATTTGCGATTCAATTTATATACATCATTCTCTTAAAATGGCTTGACCCGCCAATTACTTTAACACAACTCAACAGCTTTATTAGTGGTGAGGGGCTGAATCGAGATTATGTTGCTATTGAAGCCATCTCACCCAATGTTGCTCTTGCCGTGATTGCTTCGGAGGATCAACTGTTTGCCGATCACAATGGATTCGATGTGAAGAGCATCAAAAAGGCGCTTGAGACACACCATCAAAAGAAGGCTACGCGACTACGAGGTGCTTCCACGATAAGTCAACAAGTTGCCAAGAATGTCTTCCTGTGGCAGGGCCGAAGTTGGATAAGAAAGGGATTGGAAACATATTTTACATTCATGATCGAAGTTGTTTGGGGAAAGAAAAGAATTCTTGAGGTTTATCTCAATGTAGCAGAAATGGGAAACGGTATCTTTGGAATAGAGGCCGCATCGCGACACTATTTTAAAAAATCAGCTCGTGGGCTCACAAAAACTGAATCAGCCAAAATTGCTGCCAGCTTACCCAATCCCAAAAAATATATTGTTAGTCCACCCTCACCCTACATCACCAGGCGCCATTTATGGGTATTGGGACAAATGCGCAACCTGGAGGGTGACAAAGCAATCTCACAACTCACGGGGGATATGCGCAAATCCCCGAAGTAACCTTTCATAACATCATTGTTGTTTATATCCTCTGAATTCTATTACCTTCAGCGTCATCAATCAACGTACTTACATCATGAAAACAATAAGCAAAGTAGTATTTGTGTTCCTTTGTGGAATATCATTTATAGCATTTAGCGCAGCACCGAAACGCGAGTACTACGAAATCAGGATATATTCATTTAAGGAAAAATCGCAGGAAGAAAAGATTGAAAAATTTTTGAAAGATGCATACCTACCCGCACTACATCGTGCAGGCATCACTAAAGTTGGTGTGTTTAAGCCTATTGAAACGGATACAACCTTTGGTAAGCGGATTTATGTACTTATCCCTTATGCATCGCTTGATCAGTTCACCAAAATTCCAGACGTACTGCAAAAGGATCAGCAATTTGCATCGGCGGGGATGCAATATCTGGATGCTCCCTATGACAACCCTCCATACTCGCGTATGCAGAAAATTCTCCTCAAAGCATTTACAGGGCAGCCCCAACTTGTTTTGCCAAAGCTCTCTGCGCCGGTTTCGGAGCGATTTTACGAGTTGAGAAGCTATGAGAGTCATACGGAAAAAATTCACCAGAATAAAGTCAAAATGTTTAATGATGGCGACGAGGTAGGCTTGTTTAAGCGGCTCGGATTTAATGCTGTTTTTTATGGCGAGGTCGTATCCGGAGGCAGGATGCCCAATCTTATGTATATGACTACATTTGAAAATCGCGAGGCACGGGATGCTCACTGGAAATCATTTGGCGGTGATCCTCAATGGAAGACGCTTTCCGCAATGCCGGAATACCAACATAATGTATCGAAGAACGAACAAACATATTTACGTCCCACAGAATACTCGGATATCTAGATTCGTTTAAATGCTAAACCTATTTAAGGGGGGTGGGCGTTAAAGCTCACCCTTTTTTATTTCTTGTACTGCGTAGTTGGCGGCACGGGCCGTGAGTGCCATAAAGGTGAGGGATGGATTTTGATTGCCCGTGGAAGTCATGCAGGCACCATCCGTAACGAAAACATTTTTGCAGGCGTGTAGTTGGTTCCATTTGTTGAGTAGCGAGGTCGCGGGATCTTTGCCCATTCGAACGCCACCCATCTCGTGTATATCCAAACCGGGTGCTTGTTTGCTATCACGTGGAGAAATGGAACGACAACCCGCTTTATCCAACATTTCCTGTCCCTGCTCCAGGAAATCTGCCAGAACTTTCTCGTCATTTTCAGCGTAGTCTACTGAAGTTATCAGTTGAGGAATTCCCCAGGCATCTTTTTCACTTTCACTTAATCGAACATGGTTTTGCTCAAGGGGAACGGTTTCACCCTGCATCATCATAAATACATTCCAGGTTCCTGGTTTAGCAACAGCATCTTTCAGCGGTGCTCCAATGCCAATGCTGTCCCCCATAGCACGTCCGGCTGAAAAGAACGTCATATAACCTCGCATGAAGTCCTCTTCCTGCTTGCGAACATTTCGAAACGATGGCATGGCGACAGCGGTGGGTCGTCGCCCATAGTAGTAACGGTCACCATACCCGTCGAATGTAGCCGTGATCGTGCCGCGATAATTATGAAACGCAACATATTTCCCCAGCAGTCCGTTGTCGTTACCTATTCCATTGGGGAATCGTTGGGAGGTAGAATTCAAAAGCACAAGATTTGAATTGAGGCATGCAGCATTCACGAAGATTATCCTGGCAAAATACTCGACCATCTCGTGTGAGTTTGCGTCGATAACCCGAACACCCGTTGCTTTACCTTTTTGTTCATCATAAATAATAGAATGTACCACCGAATGAGGACGAAGCGTCATGTTACCGGTTCGCATTGCCCAGGGAAGTGTGGATGAATTGGCGCTAAAGTACCCGCCGTAAGGGCACCCGCGTTCGCACAGGCTTCGTGCCTGACATTGTCCCCTACCCTGTTGTTTGTGAATTTCCTGTGGTTCCGTGAGGTGCGCACATCTTCCGATGAATACATCCCGGTCGGGATAGTTGGATTTTATTTTTTTACGGATATGTTCTTCAACACAATTCATCTCCCAGGCCTTCATAACTTCACTGTCGGGCATCGTTTCAAGTCCATCGCGATTGCCACTGATCCCAACAAACTTCTCAACATGGCTATACCAGGGAGCCAGATCGTCGTATCGAATTGGCCAGTCGACGGCGAAACCATCTCGACCGGGCGCTTCGAATTCAAAACGGCTCCATCGCTGCACCTGTCGCGCCCATAACAATGACTTACCGCCCGTCTGGTATCCGCGAATCCAATCGAAGGGTTTCTCCTGAATGTAGGGATGCTCATCATCCTTCACAAAGAAGTGTTTGGTGGTATCATTAAATGCATAACATCGGTCGGCTATCGGGTTAGCTGCCCTGGTTTCCCGCGGAAGCTGGCCACGGTAAGGAAAGTCCCATGGATTCTTGGTGGCTGTCGGATAATCCTCCAGGTGTTTCACTTCCCGGCCGCGTTCCAACACGAGCGTCTTCAACCCGTTTTCACTCAACTCCTTGGCGGCCCATCCTCCACTCATTCCTGACCCGATAACGATGGCATCGAAGGTCATCTCCTCCTTTACTTTTCCTATTATGTTCATTGGCTGCTGTTGGATTTTTGATAGAGGATTGGATTCAGCGCACCATCGGCAACAGACCCAATAGGTCTCGAGTCGAGCCATGTGGTCCAATCTGCTGTCTGATAGGGGTTGGTAGGTTTAACGATACGGATATCCTTGTCCATATAAATAACCGTCATTACTCCCCTTGCTCTGCCCGAAACATTTGCTCCGGCGCGATGATACGTCCATCCGGAGTGATAACTCACCTCCCCAAGATCAAAGGGGGTTTCATGGATTGGAAATTGTTTTAGTGCATCGGCGAGCATGACTTCGCTCTCATCGCTGATTTCTTTATCGCGGCCTAATTCTACATTCTGGCTAGCCTCAGCGAATGCCAGCGGCCCCATCTCCATGGGAGTTTCCTGAAGCGGCACCCAAACTGTAATCGTTTTATCGGTCGACAACGGCCAATAGAATTGATCCGCATGCCATGGCGTAATACCACCGGTGGCCTCTTTATATAAAGCCTGATCATGATAAAGGCGTACCCCGTCTACCTCCATGAGTTGCGCAGCAATTCTTGCCAGGCGTTTGTTAAATACAAATTCTTTTATGTCCTCATTCTCACGCCAAAGATTCATAACCTGCAAAAAGGCTTTCTCATAAGTTGTTCGTTCTTCCATGGGCTTGGTTACCTTGTTGAGCTTAAAAACCCATGTTGTAATGATATCGCCGTAGTAGGCCAGCAATTCGGGACTCAACACCTGTTTGAGCTTTACGTATCCCTTTGCCTTAAAAAAAAGTATAGCATCCTGTGGCAAATCATAGATTTCTTCAAATTCGGCACCAAAATCTATTTTTTTTGAAGTTTCAGTCTTCATTTCCAATTGGTTTATAGAAATCAAATATAAATACCTTTTATTTTCAAATACTGTCTTCCGGCGAGGAATTAATATTGGGTATGTGTTAGAATTTTAGTTGTTTCGAGGCAAATTCAGACAAGTGATGACGCGATATATAGTTTTAGCCCACATCATCGTCCTCCCGATAATATTAACTTCGTGCGGAGAAAGAAAGTCGGCGGCTACCGAGGCACCAAAAGACTCCTTAGCACTATCCTATACCGTGCTCAAGACATTACCGCACGACCCGGAGGCGTTTACCGAGGGTCTTACGATCCATAACAACAAAGTTTATGAAAGTACGGGACAAAACGGCCGGTCCTGGGTAGCCGAGGTTGATCCTGGAACTGGTATCCACGACAAAAAAATAATGCTTGATAACCGCTATTTCGGCGAAGGAATGACGTTGCTCAACAATAAGATTTATTATCTAACCTACCAGAGTAAAGTAGGATTCATCTATGACGCAAAAAACTATCGACAGATCGGTGAATTTCAATATTCCACAGAGGGATGGGGGTTAACTCATGATAATACAAACCTTATCATGAGCGCTGGCACCGACAAACTTTATTTTCTTGATACGACAAATTTAAGCGTGGTAAAAACCTTATCAGTAACCAATGGCGGAAGTCCACTAAAGAATTTGAATGAATTGGAATACGTCAAAGGTTTTGTTTATGCGAATGTTTACGAGACTTCGTGGATAGTAAAAATAGATCCTGCAACCGGCAAAGTAGTGGGACGCCTGGATTTATCACTTCTTGTGGAAGAGATCCGGCGGATGTATCCCAATGTAGCAGAGTTAAACGGCATTGCCTATGATCAAAACTCAAATGCCCTGCTTATCACGGGAAAGCTTTGGCCGAAGACTTACCTGATTCGATTGCAATAGCAATTTACACTACCTTTTTTTCTGCGAATTCAACTCAGGCCTCGGAAGAAATCTTTTTATCGGCAAAACGCTTAACAATATATCCGGTTAGGAGGCCAAACAGAGCGAATCCAAGCACGATAAAAACGATGTTCTTCTCAAAAACAGACGTCCTGAGGTTTAGAAATCTCCCTACGAAATACCCCGCTGTACTGACCGTGGTCGCCCAAAACAACCCGCTGGCTATACTAAATAGTAAATATTGAGCCGGCCTTATATTGCTCATTCCAACGATAAGCGGAATAATGACCCTGAATCCATACAAGAATCGATACGAAATCAAAATTTGAAATTTATGGCGTTGAAAAAAGCGTTGAACAGGCTCTACCCTTGCCTTGAGGGCAGGTCGTTTTTCGATGAAATACTTTCCATTTAGCCGACCGATAACGTAATAAAGCCAGTCACTTATAAAAGATCCTGCAAATCCAAATATGATGGTATAGGGCGCCTCGAAAATACCCCGGTGAATGAGTGAAGACGCCACCAGAATGGCAGTCTCGCCTTCGAAGAATGTGCCAATCGTCAGCGCTAAATACCCATACTGATCAAGAAATTCTTCCATAAGATAATCCTTTACACGCCAATATGCATCAGGGCATCACCGGCATTGATCACTGGAATGTTATTTAGCCCGATGATATAGCCTTCACCGGGAGCAACGATATGTTCTTTGAATTCACCGAAAGGATCGGTAATTGTTCCGATCCATTCACCGTTATGAACCCATTGCCCACATCTGACATTGGCCTGAAAAAGACCGGCATAGCTTGCGCGTATCCAGGTCGTACTCCTGATTATTTTGTTTTCCTCAGTGGACGGTGGAGCCCAGTCAATCATATTTAAATGTTTCATGAGTCTCAACGTTCCATTTATTCCAATTTCAATGGCTTGTTGGTCGAAACGCAATGATTCACCACCCTCATAAACAATGATATTTTTACCTTTTTTCGAGGCTTCCTTCCTCAGGGAATTCGGTCGGAACGGTGCGTCTAACGTAAACGGTGCATCAAAGGCATTTGCCAGTTCGACATTGACAACGTTTCTCAGGACAGCGCGAACCTGGGGATAATTAGTGCGCATTGCGCCACCGGTGTGAAAGTCAACGCCAATATCTATAAATGGGATCACTTGTCTGGTCAGCGCGTATGCTACACGGCTGGCCAGCGAGCCGTTCTTATTTCCGGGAAAGGAGCGATTTATGTCCTTCCCATCTGGAACTTCCCTCGAGTAATTCAAAAATCCGTAAACATTAACGATGGGCATGCAGACGGTGACACCACGTTTAGTCCGGTGATGGCCTGCATCCAGAATCCTGCGGATGATTTCCATGCCGTTGATCTCATCACCGTGCATACCTGCAGTTAGCGCCAGCACTGGTCCTTCTTCCAATCCGCGGGCAACATATATCGGTGTATTAATAAGCGTGTGCGACGGAAGGCGCGCGATGTTAATATCAATAACTTTGAATTCACCGGGATGGATTTCCTGTCCGCCTATTATTATTCTGCGCACCGGATTAAGAAATTAAGAATTGCCACATATCGCCAGCATTTGAGTCGCATCATCAGGCGTTGATTTTGTCTTTCTGTATTTTCATCTTGCCCGCATTTTTCTCAAGGTACTCATAAATTTTTCCAGCGATATCTGCTTTCGTAGCCCCTTCAATTCCCTCCAGACCCGGTGAAGAATTTACTTCCAGAATGAGGGGGCCTCGATTCGATGGTAGCATATCAACACCGGCTACGCTAAGGCCCATTTTTTTTGCTGCGGTTACTGCGGCATATTTTTCAGCCCTGCTGAGGTTTACTACCGATGCGGTACCACCGCGATGCAAATTAGACCGGAATTCGCCATCTCTCGCCTGTCTTTTCATAGCCCCGACGACTTCGCCATTGACAACCAGTGCCCTGATATCTGCTCCTTTGGCTTCTTTGATAAATTCCTGGACGATTATCCGTGCATGCAGCCCGTGGAACGCTTCAATTACGGACTTGGCGGCTTTCCGGTTTTCGGCTAATACTACCCCCAGCCCCTGCGTACCCTCCAGTAATTTGATAACGACCGGGGCACCACCAACAGCTTCAATAATACCCTCCGTTTCCCGGGTATAGTCCATAAAAATTGTTTTGGGAAGCCCCAGTCCTGCACGTGAAAGTATTTGCAGACTTCGGAGTTTATCTCTCGACCGGATCAATGCCTGGGATTCTGCGGACGTAAAAACTTTCATCATTTCAAACTGGCGGACAACGGCAGCACCATAAAACGTGACGGAAGCACCTATTCGAGGAATAATGGCATCAAAATAATCCAGTCTTCGACCTTGATAAAGAACCATAGGATTCTTCCGTTCAATAAAAAGAACACACTTCATGTGGTCGATAATTTCCACGTTGTGGCCCCTTTCCTCACCAGCCTGTTTGAGGCGTTTCGTGGAGTAAAGCTTAGTATTTCTCGACAGAATAGCGATTTTCATCTAGTCGTGGGTGATGAAGTTTGAATTATTTTTTTTTCTGGGTAACAACTCCTTTTCGCTTCACCCGGTAGGACCTGTTTTTCTTTGCTACATCAATGACAAAGCGGTTTCGAAGAATCTTTCGCCCAATTAGTATGGGAAATTTAAGGGAACCCCTGTTGCTAAGTGAAAACTCCGCAATTATTTCTTCGTTAAAAATCTTTAGCGGCGTAATGATCACAAATCGACGTTCAATCTCGCCAAAAGAATTCTTGATATCTCGTTCTTCGAATTCGGTAAAGGAAAATGTCATACCCGTAAATTCCGGATGTTCCTCATCCAGAAGAATAAACTTGAGAACACCGTCAACGACTCTGGCCTGCCGGCAGTGAAGGCTTGACGTATAAGCGCCCGTGTCCACCTTGGCGTGAATGTCGGCCAGTCCAAGACCTGGGAGGTCAACGCGATCGTAACGGCCTAAGACTTGCATACGCCCAATTCAATACACTAAACTTTGTTTGTTCGGTCCGATGTCAATCCTTCCGCGCGTGCAGCAAGGTATCTCATGGCAATATGAGGAAAATAAAAAAGCCCCGCCATAGCGGGGCCTTAAATATGTTTCAACCACTGTTAACCCTTTACTTTGAAGGCTACTGCTGTGTTTTCCCATTTCATTTGTACCTCATCTTTACCAAGGCCAATATTGAAGGTTTCTACCGTACTTGATGTTTTGGTAGGCTTCACGCTGACGCGCAGTACGTCACTCTCTTTTTTATACTTAAATGCACCCCACTGTTTTGCATCCCTGTTAATAATAATTGTCCAGGTATCCTCACCAGGTATAGTAAACAATGAATACTTTCCCGCTGCCAGGTCTTTCCCCTCTATTTTCACAGGCTTGTCAATTTCAAAGGTCGTCGCATCATTGGCCCCTGTTCTCCATACTTCACCATAGGGAACAAGCCCACCCATAATCTTACGACCACGGGCAGAGGGCTGGCAATACACAATTTTAACGTTTGCTGAACCTATTTTGCCCTCAACGGTAGCCTGCGGGCTTGAAGGCTTATCTTGAGCCACGACCCCGGCGGCCGAGGTAACAATAGCCAGCATTAACAGTGTAAATCTTTTCATAATTATTTTCAGTTTGGTTAGCATTTCGTTACGTAAAAATGCCCCAGTAGTGGGGCATTCTTATCCTATATATAACAACCTGTAAACTATAGGTAAGAACGTCATAATTGGGCATTAGGTTTGAAGATCGGCAATAAATTTTCTAAAAAACTTGTCCCCCGCTGGAGCCGATTGTTTTCAATATTTTAAGTCGCTGACAGGCAGATGTTTCGCAAGACTTATCACAAAATCCGAAATTCATTGCGCTACACC
>Ga0299906_10003909_pt1 | contig 12246 bp, 8 predicted proteins | sample RVTome_14_FD_200259 | JGI IMG/M metagenome (GOLD analysis project Ga0299906, IMG submission 200259) | Soil microbial communities from uranium-contaminated site in the Upper Colorado River Basin, Wyoming, United States - RVT145D125 (version 2) ...
CTCGAACGCGCAACGGTGATCGTCCGCGACGGCCTCATTGCGGCCATCGGGCCCAACGTATCCATTCCGTTCGACGCCGAGCGCATCGCCGCCGACTCGCTGGTGATCTATGCGGGCTTCATCGACGGGCTTTCGCATGCCGGCATCCCGGAACCCGAACAACCGCGCAACCAGCCGCGCCCCGATGACCCGGGGAACCCACCTGACGAAGAAGCCGGCATCCAGCCCGAGCGTGACGTACGCACCCTGCTCGACCCCAAGGAAAAAAGCCTCGCCACGCTGCGCAACGCGGGTTTCACGGTGGCGCATGTGGTACCCTACGGCCAGATGCTGCCCGGCACCGGCGCCGTCATCCTGCTCGCCGGCGACGATCCGAAGGCCCTCGTCCTCAAGGGCGACGCCTCCCTCTTCGCCCAGTTCACGGGCGCACGGCGGATGTACCCGGCCACCGACATGGCCGTCATGTCCAAGCTGCGGCAACTCTACCGGGAAGCCGGCCGCCGCCAGTTGATGGAGACGCGCTATGCCGAAGATCCCACGGGCCTCGAACGTCCTGAATACGACCCCGCCCATTATGCCCTGTTTCCCGTCCTCGACGGTGAAAAGCCGGTCTATTTCCACACCGAAAACGCGCTCGACCTGCACCGTGCGCTCGACCTGCGCCAGCGGCTCGGCTTCCCGCTTGTGCTGACCGGCCTGAGCCAGAGCTTCGACGCCGTCGACGCGCTCAAGCAGGCCGACGTACCGCTGCTGCTCACCCTCGACCTGCCCGAAGCGCCGCAAACACCACGCGAAGGCCAGGATGATGCAGCCGAGACCGACTCGACGGAGACGCCGCCGACCATGGGTCCGACGGACGAGGCCGAAGAACTGCCGCAGGCGCAGCCGCCGGATTATAACCCCGACCTGCGTACCCGCTCCTTCGAGGACGCCGAGGCGGAGAAGAAAAACCTGGAAGCCCGCCAGGAGATGACCCGCGAGCAATACTTTGCCTCGGCCGCTACCCTTCACGACGCCGGCCTGCGCTTCGGCTTCACGACGCTGGACGCCAAACCCGAGGACGTGATGAAGAACCTGCGCAAGATGGTCGAACACGGCCTGCCTGAAGACGCAGCGCTGGCCGCCCTGACGACGACGCCTGCCGAAATCCTCGGCCTGTCGGCCAGCCTGGGCACCGTCGAGCCCGGCAAGATGGCCAACCTCGTCGTTGCCTCCGGCCCGATCTTCGAGGAGGACACGAAGGTGCGCTATGTCTTTATCGACGGGCAGAAGTACGAGCCCGCGTCGGCGCCGGCTACCGGACGCAGACGCCCTGCCACCCGAAACTAGCCCAACCGAAACCAGCTACGAACGGCTCTCGACGAGGGATACCCCATGAAAACAGGCTTCCATTCCTTGCTGCTCTCGCCCGCGTTGCTCCTGCTCGCATCGACGTTTGCAGTCTCGGTGCAGGCGCAAGAGGTAGAACGGGGCGATGTGCTCATCCAGCACGCCACGGTGCTCACCGTCACCAACGGTACGCTGAACGATACCGACATCCTGGTGCAGGACGGCAAGATCGCCCGGATCGGCCAGGGCCTCCGCGCGCCGAACGGCGTCGAGACCCTCGACGCCACGGGCATGTACGTGATGCCCGGCATCATCGACGCCCACTCGCACATCGCCATCAGCAACGTCAACGAGTCGACGTCCCCCGTCACGGCCCACGTCAGCGTGGGCGACGTGCTCGACCCCTACGACATCGCCCTCTACCGGGCGCTGGCGGGCGGAGTCACGATCTCCCACGTGATGCACGGCTCGGCGAACGTCATCGGCGGGCAAAACGAGACCATCAAACACCGCTACGGCGTCAAGGACCCGGCGTTGCTGCCGATGGACGGGGCCCCGCGCACCATCAAGTTCGCCCTGGGTGAAAACCCGACGCGGGTGCATGGGCGGGGGAGCAACATCGTGCCCGCCTCGCGCATGGGCGTCGAGTTCGTCATCCGGCAAGCCTTCTCCGAAGCCCAGCGCTACCAGGAAGCCTGGGATCGCTACGAGGCCCGCCGCCAGAACGACGCCCGCGCCATCCCGCCCGAATACAACGAACGGCTGGAAGTCATCGCCGCGATCCTGAAAGGCGAGATCCTGATCAACTGCCACTCGTATCGCGCGGACGAGATCCTGATGCTGTTGGACGTACTCCGCGACTTCGGCGTCGAGCGCATCACGTTCCAGCACGTCAACGAAGGCTTCAAGATCGCACCCGAGCTGGCCGCCTTCGGGGCCGGAGCCTCGGTCTTCGCCGACTGGTGGGCCTACAAGTTCGAGGTCTATTACTCGACAGCCTACAACGCCGCGATCCTGACGCGCAACGGCGTCGTCACCTCCATCAACTCGGACTCCCAGGAACTCGACCGCCACCTCTACCACGAAGCAGCCAAGACGCAGAAATACGGCGACCTGTCGGACGACGAGGCGCTGGCCCTCATCACCATCAACCCGGCCCGGCAACTCGGCATCGCCGACCGGGTCGGCTCCATCGAGATGGGCAAAGACGCCGACCTGGCGATCTTCAACGCGCACCCGCTCTCGGTCTACGCCGTTGCGCAGAAAACGATCGTAGACGGTGTCGTGCGCTTCGACGTCCAGGCCGACCCCGACGACATGCGCCTGGAGGTGGACCCCGAGACGCCGGTCGAGACGGCCTTCCTCTGGGAAGGACACGACGACCGCTGCATGGAAGGCACCGACCTCCTCGGCTTCTTCACCGGCCAGTGATCTCCCCTGCCCCGCACCCCTCGGCGACGCGCCCCCTTTCTGCCCAACCGATATCGAAGCCATGAACGTCCTGCTTATCTTCTTCTTCGCCCTGCGCCTGGTGATCGCACCTGCGCCCGACGACGCGGCGAAAGCCCGCCAGGGTGTCTTTGCCCTGACCAACGCCCGCATCGTCACCGTCACCAACGGCACCCTCGAAAACGCCACCCTCGTCATCCGCAACGACCGGATCGTGGCCCTCGGCACCGACGTCGCGATCCCGGCCGACGCCGAGGTCATCGACTGCGCGGGCCTGACCATCTACCCCGGCCTCATCGACAGCGGCACCCAGCTGGGCCTCATCGAGGTCGGCTCGCTGCCCGAGACGAGCGACGCCAGCGAGATCGGCGACCTGACGCCCCAGATGCAGGCCCTCACCGCCGTCAACCCCAACGGCATGGCGATCCCCGTCACCCGCGTCAACGGCGTTACCACCGTCCTCACCGAGCCCTCGGGCGGCCTGCTCCCCGGCACGGCGGCGCTGATCAACCTGCACGGGTATACGCCCGAACAGATGCACGTCGGCGCGGTGGAGGTCGTCAAGCTCCAGTTCCCCCGGACGGGCCGGCGGGGACGCTTCGACCGGCGTTCCGAGGAAGACGTCAAAAAAGCCGTCGAGGAAGCGATGAAAAAGCTCGACGACACGTGGAACCAGGCAACCCTCTACGCCCGCATCGACTCGTCGTATCGCGCCAATCCGGAGAAGGATCGCCGCCCCGAGTACGTACCCGCCATGATTGCGCTGCTGCCGGTCCTCCGGGGTGAGCGCCCGCTGATGATCACGGTGGATGCCTCCGCCGACATCGAGGCGGCCCTGAAGTGGGTGAAAAAGCACAACATCCCCAACGTGATCTTCACCGGCCTGTCCGAGGGCTGGCGCGTGGCGGATCAACTCGCCGAGGCGGGCATCCCGTGCCTCGTCGGCCCCGTCCTGTCGACCCCGACGCGCGATAGCGACCGGTACGACAAAGCCTACGCGAACGTGGGCCTGATGCACCAGGCGGGCGTCAAGGTGGCGATCCGTACGGGCGAGACGGAGAACGTGCGCAACCTGCCCTATCACGCGGGCTTTGCGGCTGCCTACGGCCTGGGCAAGGAAGAAGCCCTGCGCGCCGTCACCATCGTCCCGGCCGAAATCTTCGGCGTCAGCGACCAGATCGGCTCGCTCGAAGTGGGAAAGAAGGCGACCCTCTTCGTGGCGGACGGCGACCCGTTCGAGACGCGGACGGACATCCACCACCTCTTCATCGACGGCTACAAGCTCCCCCTGGAGAGCCGGCATACACAGCTCTACGAAGAGTTTCTCCACCGCGTGCCGGGCCTTGAGAAAACTTCGGAGCAGGTAGGCGAGAGGCCGTGATCAACGAATACGTCAATGCCGAGCATGCCCTGAAATACCTGGCCGTTGCCGACCGGATCCCCCACCGCACCGAAGGGGAGGCGCTCCTGCTCGGCTTCATTCCCAGGCAGGCCCGGCGGATCCTCGATCTAGGCACCGGAGACGGTCGACTGCTCCACCTGCTTATGCTGGATCGTCCGCATGCAGCCGGCGTCGCGCTGGACTTCTCTCCGACCATGTTAGAAGCCGCACGCGCCCGATTTCGGGAGGCGCCGCGCATCGAGGTCGTCGACCATGATCTCGATGCACCGCTGCCGAACCTGGGCCGCTTCGACGTGGTGGTGTCCGGCTTTGCCATTCATCACTGCCCGGACGAACGCAAGCGCGCCCTCTACCGAGAGGTCTATGCCCTGTTGGAACCGGGCGGCGTGTTCTGTAACCTGGAGCACGTGGCCTCGCCCACGGCGCCCTTGCACGCGCGCTTCCTGGAGGCCCTCGGCATTACGGCAGACGAGGAAGATCCGTCGAACAAGCTGGTCGGCGTAGAAACGCAGTTGACCTGGTTGCGCGAGATCGGCTTTGTGGAGGTGGACTGCTACTGGAAGTGGTTGGAACTGGCGCTGTTCGGGGGGAGCAAGCCGGTCTCCGGAGCCGTATAGGCGTAGGAGAGCGGTTTTTCGAAGATAGCGGATGGAGGATCGCCCGGCGATACCATCAAAGCGAGGATCCTCTATCTTCCATCCGCAACGCCCCCATACGTCCACACGTCCATACCTCCAAACCGTGCCTATGCTCACATGGATTGCACTCCTTCGCGGCATCAACGTCGGCGGCAAGCACCGCTTGCCGATGAGCGAGTTGGTGGACATCCTGCAATCGCTCCGGCTCCACAACGTCAAGACCTACATCCAAAGCGGCAATGCGGTGTTCCAGTCGTCGGGACCGATCGCCGCGACGCTGGATGCCGAGATTGCCGCGACCATTGAGCAGCGGCACGGGTTCAGGCCGCGCGTCCTCCTGCTGAGCACGGATCAATTCGCAGACGCCGTGGCATCCAACCCCTTTCCGGAGGCCGACGACGCGCCGAAGACCCTTCACCTGTTCTTCCTCGCTTCCCCGCCCACGGCGCCCGACCTTGAAGCCCTGCACAAGGTCCAAGCACCGTCCGAGCGGTTCCATCTCACGGACCCGGTTTTTTATCTGTACACGCCCGACGGTTTCGGTCGGTCTAAGCTGGCGGAGAGGGCCGAGCGTTACTTGGGGGTAGCGGCGACTGCCCGCAACTGGCGGACCGTCAAGCAACTGTGGGATATGGCAACCGCGCTTTGAAGCGTTGCACTCTGTGGCACAACCGGCTCGAAGCGTTACGGCACGGCGAATTCGTCAAATCGGCACGCCGCCAACCCTACGACCACATCCACCCGGTCAGCCGTTCAACACCGCGATCAGCCGGTCCATATCGTCGGTGTTGTTGTACAATGCGGGCGAGACGCGTATGCGGTTGCCGGACAGGGACACCACCACGTTCGCCGCTTCGAGCCTCGGTTGCACGGCCTCCAGGTCCCGGGCGATAAACGTGATGAGGGGCGAGCGCTCCACGTCGGGCGTAATGCAGGTGTATCGATCCGGGTCCGCCCCGGCCAGGAGATGCCGGTTCAGCGCCACCGAATGGGCCAGCGCCTGTTCGACGCCGACCTCGTGCAAAAACGTCAGCCCTTCGTAGGCGGCGCAATAGCCGAGATAGCTGACGTGGCCCGGCTGGTAGCGCCGGGCGTCGTCCGGCGCTTGGTATATAAAATCGCCGTGGGCTGCGTCGGGGTTCTCCACCCACGGCGCGTAGTTGTGGCGTATGTGCCCCGGGAAAAGCCGATCCGGCAGGCGGGCACCTTGCAGGTCTCTCCGCACGAACAGGAAGCCGGTGCCATGCACCCCGTACAACCATTTGTAGCACGAGCACGCCGCCACGTCGATCCCCATCCGCTTCACGTTCAGCGGGACGATGCCCGCCGCCTGGATGATGTCCGCGTAGACGAGGGCGCCGTGGCGGTGGGCCGCTGCCGACAGGGCCTCGATATCCTCGATGTGCCCGTTGATGTTGGATACCAGGCTCACCGCGACGAGCGCCGTCCGGTCGTCGATGGCGGCTTGCATGTCCTCGACGCGCACCTGCCAGTCCCGTGAACGGACGATGCGGACATCAAGCCCCGCCTGTTGCAACCCGATCAGGTTGTGGAGCGACCCGGTGAAGTGCAGGTCGTTGGTGACGATGTTCTTTCCCTGCCGGAGGGCGTCGACCGCCTCCAACGCGATCTGTTCGCCCGCTTTGGTGCATTGCACCAGGCCCACCTCGGCCTCATCGGCCCCGATCAAGGCGGCGAAGAGGCCCCTGATCCGGGATTGCATCTCCTGGAAGTAGGTCCCCCGCCCCTCCTCCGGGCCTAGCTGCTGAAAAGCCAGGAACCGCTGCATCCCCTCCAGGCTGAAATCGCCCAGCGGCATCATCCCGGCGGCATTGAGATAGGTCTGCTCCTTCAGCCTCGGAAAGGCATCGCGGATCTCCTCCGGCGCGGCAGCAACCCGCAGACCCCCTCCCGGCCAGGCCAGCGCCCCCAGCGTGCCGCCCAGCCCTGTTGCAACGAAGGCACGTCGATCCATGTCGGTAGGGTTAAAGCCCGGCGTGATCCCAGCGGGGTACGTCTCACTTCAGCACCATCAACGTCCGCTGCTGCACGTACCCGTCTGCCGTAAGGCGATAAATGTACGGGCCGCTGGGTAGCCCGGTTGCGTCAAAGACCACGCCGTAGGCGCCGACGGCCAGCGGCTCGGCTACGAGGGTGGCGACCTCCTGCCCGAGCAGGTTGAACACCGCAAGCCGGGTGAAGCCGGCAGAAGCGACGTCGAAACGGATAGTCGTCTCGGGATTGAAGGGATTGGGATAGTTGCCGTGCAAGGCGAACCGGCCGGGCACATCCCGGTCCTCCGTAGCCGTGCTGATCGCCGGCATCTCCACGTTGCCGACTCCATCGACGGTGAGGAGGGCCAGGGCAGGATCGCCCCCGACAGTGCCGGACGTCAGGACCAGCTTCGCGCCGGCATCGAGGCTGTTGCTCTCGCCGATTTCCAGGCGAAAAACATCCACCCGTGCATCGTTGGCAAGGACTTCGATGTTGTAGATGCCGGTCTCGATCACGATCGGGTCGGTGAACTGCCCGAAGGCGAGATCGTCAACGAGCATCATCGGCGGTGTCTCGTCCAGAATACGAAAGTCGACGGCATCGGCGCCGTTGCCGCCGTGGGCAATGACCAGGAAGGTTTTGCCGTCTTCCGAGCGATCTCCACTGATCGGTTTCACGACGACATCGAGATTTTGCCCGAGCGCCCCCAGCGCAACCGCCCAGTGCGCCCTCTGTTCGATAAGGGTGACCGTTTTAGATAAAATCGGGTTGCCGTTGTCCGGGTCGCCGGCAGCCACGAGGTCAATGCGCTGCTCCCCGGCCAACACCGTGAGGCGGGAGGTCGCCTGGCGAAAGTCGAGGCCTTCGACCACGAGCGAATCTCCCACGTAGACGTCGACCGGGCCGGTCCCCGGTACGTTGTGGACAAACTGCATGCTGGCGACGGCTGCCGGCGGCGGCGGCGCTTTGGTCAGCTGGAGTTCGAGCAGGAGGTTCGCGTTGACGAACGCCGGCTCCGCCGAATTCCGGATCGAAAAAAAGACATCGGCGGCATCGACGTCCAGGGAGTCCACGTAGATCAGGCTGCGGGCGGGAAAATAACGCGTATCGGTCGTATCGGTCGAGCCGCCGTCAAAGAGGAATGTAAGCGCCGCATCGTTGGAGGCATCCACAACCGCCAGTTGCAAAACGTATTGCTCATCCTTGACGATCTCGAAATCCCCGGAGGAGAGATCGATCTGGTTGACAAAGTTGCCGGGCTGGGGAAACTGACGGGCCGCCAGCGCGGAAAAATCGACGTCGACGGAGTCGATGCCGGGCTGAAAAATCGGGTCGGTCAGCACAAACGCTCCCTCGATCAGCTTGATACGCAGCGTGCCCGTCCCGCGAATACCGGGCGAGGGGGCACGGTTCTCCAACGAGAAATCGACACGATCGACCGTACCGTCGAAGGGTGCTTCGAAAAATAAGATCACGGCCCGAAAGATGCGGTCTGGCCGGGCTCCCAGATCAACGGGGATGACTACCGGCCGGGTCAGGTCGTAATAGAGCAGCGTCTCATCGAAGGCGGTGGCGCGGGCCTGCCCGGCGGCTTTATCGACGTCAAGCACATGCGGGACGGCCGGAACCGACCCGAACGCGGCTCGATCCATCGACTTCGACTGCCCGAAGCTCGGCGTCGTGAAAAGCAACAGCGCGCTTACGAAGAAGCCCACCCAGGTCATGGTCTTGCGCATGGAAGGGTCGAATTGCATAGCGAAGAAATAACGTTCTGACGGGAAAACCTGCCTGCCGGGGCGTATAGGCATTCGGGATGATTGTCCGTATGCCCCCAAACACACCTCGAACTTAGGGTTCCGGTCTACGCGCTTCAAGGGGCGGCAGCCTCATTTGCATACACGTAACACCTGGGAGCCTCGGAGAAATCCGCTCACCAGACCACCACCACCTGCTGCGACGTAGTGAAGGTAGTAGCGGCGCTGCGGGCCGTCAAACGGGCTATGTAGAGACCACTGGCTACCCGCCGCCCGGCCTGATCGGTGCCCTCCCAGACGACCGAATGCGTGCCGGTGCTCTTCCGCCCGACCGTCAGCGCCCGGACCTTGCGCCCGAGCACGTCATAGACGGTCAGCGTCACGTCGCTCGGCGCGGCGACGTCGAAGGCGAACGAGGCCGGCGGCACGGCAGGATGCGGATAGAGGGGATGGAAAGCAAACCGGCCCGGCCCCGGCGCCGGATCCTCGATGGCGACGGGGGTAGCCAGGGTGTTGTCCCAGAGATCCTGCGCACGGTCGGCGTTTTGCAGCAGGTCGTTCTGGCTCTGCCCGGCGACGACGGCGAAGGCCACCTCGACGGACGAGCCCGGATCAATCGTGAAGGGACCCACCCCGGTCAGTTGAGAAACATCCGTCGCACCCAAGCTCTTCCGCTGGACGCCGCCCCTGAGGTAGTCCCACTTCTCTTGCTCGGAGAACCCCCCGGCATCCCCGCCCCGGTAGATCTCAGTAGGGTTGTCGATGGCGCGGTAGGAGAGCGAGGCACCGCCCGTCAAGACCCGCGTGCCGACGAGGATCGTCGGGCTGAGACCGTCCTGGACGAATCCCATCTGCCGGATCTCGTCGTAGCCGGCGACGTCCTGTTGCGGATCGACGGCGTGGACGTCCCAGTCGAAAAACAGGCCCGCGTAGAGGTTCGAGATCGTCTCGGTGGTCGTGTTGGAGATGGCATACCGCAGGATGATGAAGTCCTCGTTTTCGGGCGCAGCATCGACATAGCTCTCCTGCAAGATCGAAAGGCCGATGGGCGACGGCGCGGCGGTGTCTACGAACTCGACCCGCGCCTGCTCCGCCGTCAACGCAGCCGGGCGGATGATTTCGAGGACCGATCCGTCCTTCAACGTGAAGTCGACATCCTGCTCCACGGTCGTGCTGATGCCGCGCACGCAGTCGGACACGGCATCCGGCCCGGTAGCCACAAGCAACCCGCCCTCAAAAAGCACATCGCGCCCGCTCGTGACGAAGCCGATGCCGGACGACGACCCTTGAAACGCGAGATACCCGATGTTGCCCTCATTCGTGACGGAAACCTGAAGCGCAGGCGCTGCGCCCGGCGCACCCGAGGTATGGCTCGCCACGGCGGTTTCGTTAGCAGGGAGCCGGAAAACATCGGCCTCGTCCCGGTAGGTGCCTGCCTGCGCCCGGGTCGAGAACAAGAGGACGCGGTTGTTAGGCGTATCCTGGGCCATGTCGAACGCAAAGGTGACGGTCGTGCCGGCGCCCGTCGCCAACATCCCGGCACCCACGGAGCCCGTCGTCATGGAGACGAACGGGTCGTCCGAGAGAAGTTCGAGGGTGACGCCCGACGCGTCGGCGAGGTAGTTGGTAAACGTAGCCGTAACCTCCACCGTCTCGCCGCTTCGGATGTCGAGATTGCCGTCGCTGGTCGTATACGACCAGTCGGTGAGCCGAATGGAGGGGCTGCCGGTCTCGGTGACGGCCCGCAGCGCATTGACGCGGCCCCGCCCCAGCCGGCCCGCGAGGGCGGGGTTGGCGGCGTCGATGTTGTCGGCCGTGATGCGCACTTGCTCGCGCACCTGGTCTACCGTGTACGCGGGAAACCAGGTCTTGACGAGCGCGGCGACGCCGGTCACCAGCGGAGACGCGAACGAAGTCCCGTTGAGCGGCAGGGTGTTATACTGGCCGTTGGGGATGGTCGAGTCGATATTCCGGCCCGGCGCGAAGACGTTGACCGACTTCCCGTAGTTGAACCCCCCGTGGGTGTCGGAATCTTTCTGGGTGCCGCTGACCGACAGTACCTTCGGATAGCCTGCCGGGTAGAACGGCTCGCGGTCGGCATCGCGCCCTTCGTTGCCGGCCGCGGCCACCACCAGGGCGCCCTGCTCATACGCTACCTCGATGACCTGTCGCTCGGTCTCCGACGCGCTTTCGCCGCCCCAGCTCGCGTTGATGATGGCGGCGCCGTTCATGGCCGCGTAGAGGATGCCGAGGAAGCCGCCGCAGATCAGGCTGTCCTGGTTCGGGCAGGCGGCGTTGACGGCCATGAATCGCGCATTCCAGCTCGTACCCGCGACGCCGACCCCGTTGTCGGTCACCGCGACGGCCGTGCCGGCCACCGCCGTGCCGTGCTGGGCGTTACGCGGCAAGTCGGGCAGGCCGGTCGGGTCGGCCGTTCCCGGCAACCCGGTGGCATAGTTCCACCCGTGGATATCGTCGACGAAGCCGTTGCCGTCGTCGTCGACCCCGTTGCCGTCGACCTCAAGGGGATTGGTCCAGACGTTGGCTTGCAGGTCCGGATGGCGCCACTCGGTGCCCCCGTCGATGATGGCGACGACGACGTCTCCTTGTTCGCCTTTGACGACGTCCCACGCTTCGGGCGCCCGAAGCTGCTGCAAGTGCGTCATCCTGCTGAAGAGCGCGTCGTTGGGCGTAGCGCCCGGTACAGCCGTCGACATCGGCCCGTCGCCGGTGATCCGGCGGAGGTAGTGCGGCTCGGCATAGACCACGTTGGGATCCTGCGCCAGGGCGGCAGCTACGCGTTGAGGCAGCCTCGGCGTACCGTATCGAACGAGGTAGGTCCGCCGCAACGCCGCCGCCTGTTCGGACAGCGCGCGCTTCGAAGCGACCTGCTCCAGGAAAGGAAACGCCCGCTCCAGGGCATAGACCTGGTGGCGCTCGGCGATCCGGTCGAAAGAAGCCAGGCCGGTCTTCGCAGCCCCCTCGGGAAGCTCGACGCCCGCTTTAAACTGGACCAACACGACGCCCGGCACGGCGGCATCGCTTCGGTGCTGGTCGTCGTCCGATTCTCCGGCGGCATATGCAACCGGCGTGGCGGCAACAACCAGGAAGAGGATGATCCAACGCATTGCTACAGACGGCCTGCAGCTAAGGTAGCGGGCGTTGATCCTGTGCATGGGACTCTCGTCAACGGAAGGATACGGAAACAAACGGGGACGATAAAGCCGCCCGGCCCAACATGGTTCCACGCCGTACGATTCTTGCGGAAACATGTATCCAATCCAAAATCACTGTTTTTCATATCAAAATGAAGGTTTTTGAAATGTCGGGTAACAAAGTAGGTCACAAAACCTTGATAATTTCTCGCACGGAGCGAAATTCTGCCTCTAGCCACCCATTAGCAGTTCCTCTTCGACGAAGCGGCGGCAACGTCCTCGCGGAGGGCTTCTTTGGGCGTCATCGACTTTTTTTCGCGTCTGTTGCATGCGCCGCAGCACTCGGCTCATGGTGCGCTGGCTGACCCTTCGGCCTGTCTCTTGCGTAAACCGATCAGCGAGTTCCTGCTGCGTCAGGTCGCACTCGGCCTCGATCCAGGCATCAATGCGGGCAAAATCCTCCTGGCCGACGGTGGGCAGCGGGCCATTGCGGCGTGGGGAGGGATCGACCGATCCGGTGGCCT
>Ga0299906_10003911_pt1 | contig 12244 bp, 10 predicted proteins | sample RVTome_14_FD_200259 | JGI IMG/M metagenome (GOLD analysis project Ga0299906, IMG submission 200259) | Soil microbial communities from uranium-contaminated site in the Upper Colorado River Basin, Wyoming, United States - RVT145D125 (version 2) ...
CGAGACGCTGATGAACTCCGTCGTCGCGGACGTCGAGTGTTCCTGGGACAACTACGTGGCCGCGGCGGCGCACCACTCCGACGAGTGGATCGCGAGCTCGGGCAACGCTACGCAGGCCCGGTGGGGGCTGCGCGACATTCCGCCGACGTTCGACGCGATGGCCACGGGGAGCTGTGCCACCGCGTACGGGTTGTTCACGCCGCTCCACGGAGCGCGCTACCAGGCCAACACCAACTACGATCTCATCGCGGCCTTCACGGAGGCCGAGGTGCCGGACCGGACTGCCCATCTGGCGGCCATCCGCGCCTACGGCGCCTGGCCGCTGATCGCGTTCAGCGAGGGCTTCTGCGGGACGCCGCTCGACGGCGGCGAGCAGGTGCTCGGCGCGGCGGAGCTGGCCGCGATCGCGGAGGAGCAGTTCACCGAGGCCATCCAGCTCTCGCAAGACGCCGGGCTGGCCGACATCGAGAACATGGCGCGCGTCGGGCGGGCGCGGGCACGGCTGACGCAGGAGAAGTATGACGACGTGATCGCCGACGCGACGCTCGTGCCGGACGGCTTCGTGTTCGTGGCCACACGCGCCAGCCAGCCGGACGACCGCCAGAACTCGCACTACGACGCCATCAACGGCATCGCAACGGACCCCCCGGGAATGAAGCACGCGACCATCGCTCCGAACATGAGGGAGCTCGAGTGGATGGGCGTGCCCGACCCGCGCGTCGAGGTGGAGTGGGACGGAACGTTCGGGTTCGACTTCTTCACGCGCCATTTCCGTCACGACAAGGCCAATTCGTTCGACGCTCCTGTGCTGATGGCGTCGTGGCGGGAGGCGCAGCTGTTCATGGCCGAGGCCTACGCGATGACGTCCGGCCTCGACCCGGCGCGCCTGGACGCCGCCCGGGCGATCCTCTCCGAGCTGCACACGCGCGCGGGAATTCCCGACGTAACCGCCACGGACATCCCCACCCAGGAGGATGTGATCCGGCACATCATCCAGGAGCGGCTGCGCGAGTTCTTCTCCGAGGGCGGCCACCGCCTGCGGGACATGCTGCGGTGGCGTGGCACGGCCTACGAGATCCCGTTCTTGGGCGAGCCAGGATCGATCCACCCGGACGGGCGACTGCTCGATCCGGAGACGAACCTACCGTTGCGGGAGTACGCGGACGCGACCTGCTTCCCCGTGCCGACGGTCGAACAGACCTGACGCATGGACGCCCAGGAGTCCGTGGCGGCGGCGTGCCACGGGCTCCTGGGCCCGGCACTTTCGCCGGCGCCCGCCGCTCGTGTAGTGGCGGGCGGCCGAGGATGCGCGCCGCGAGCTGTCATACAACCCGCCGGGCCCGGTCACCCACCTCGACGGATGTACTCAACCGACGAGAGGGAGGATCGAACCATGCGGATCTTTCGAGCGACTCGGCTGGCCGGGCTCGTGGCTCTGACGGCGCTGGCGGCCTCGTGCGAGCCCGCCACGGAGCCGGAAGTGGGGTCGGACTTCGATGCGGATGCGGCGCTGGCGGACTACGAGGCCGTGGAGGAGGTGCTGACGGCCACGGGCTGGGAGAGCTTCCAGGCGCTGGCCGGGCGGACCCCGTTCGGCGGAACCCCCGCGACGGCCGATGCCGTGAGCGGCGCGGCGCTCGCGGCCGCCGCCCTCGGCACCCCGTCCGGCGGGGACGACGGCCGAGCCTTCGCGCTGCTGCTGGCGCGGCGACTCCACGCGGCGACCGCCGCGGACGGCCCCCTGATGGCGCCGATCATCTCGGACACGCATCGCGGCGCCACGTTCGTGTACGACCCCGAGAGCGACGACTACGTCGTGGATCCGGAACGGGAAGGGGCACCGGAGACGGGCGTACGGTTCGTGATCTACGATGTCGACGACGCCGGCCTGCCCATCGTCGAGCAGGAGATCGGCTACGCCGACCTCGTCGACGAGGGTGACTCCAGCAGCGAGGAGGTCGCGCTCCACCTCACCGTGGTGGCGAACGAGGTCACGGTCCTCGACTACCTCACCACGCTGGACGGACCCGCGAATCGGGGCGTGCTGACCGTGCACGGCTTCCTGCAGGGCGAGCGCGACCGGCTGGACTTCGATATCGAGGCGGTGGCCACCACCGCGGAGGAGCGCACCACGCTGGACATCGCGTTCGATCTCCGCATCGATGCCCGGGACTTCGGCGTCACGGGAAGCGTGCACGGCGTGGAGGAGGCCACGGAGGGAGAGGGCGACGTCGACGTCACCGTGCGGCACCGGAGCCACTCGCTCAGGGTCGACGCCCACGGCGAGGACGGGCAGCTGGAAGCGTCGGTGTTCCTGAACGGCGACCTGTTCGCGACCGTCTCGGGAGACGCCGAGAGCCCGACCATCCTGGGCGCGTCCGGGGAGCCGCTCACCTTCGCGCAGTCCCTCGTGCTGTGGCACGTGATCGATACCGTGGAAGACGTTTTCGACCTCCTCGAGGACCTGGTGGATCCCGTGGACGAGCTCGTCATTCTCGGGATCATCCTGTAGCGCGTCCAAGCAGGTCGCGCCCGCGGTACTCGCCCGTCTTGGCCTTGGCTCGTCGCCCGACCATTATGGTCGGGACGCTTCCGTCCGGCCGTGACCCCCCGAGGTTCGGGCGGCGGGCCCTGGCCACTCGCCCCACCCCACTGAAGGGAGCTTCATCCATGCCACCCGTTCGATCCGCGTTTTTGCCGTCGTTCCTACTCGTGCTACTCCTCACGGCGGCGCCGGCCGCCGCGCAGCTGTCCACGACGAGAGGGCTGACGCTCGGCCTGCACCTGTCCGGCGCCTCGCTGGTCGTCGAGGGCGAGGACCGGAACGAGGGCGGCGGCCTGGGCCTCCGCGTCGGTTACGGCTCGAGTCGCATCGTGACCTTGTTCCTTCAGTTGGACGGAGCGCAGGTGGAAGTACCCAGCTCGGACGCGCTCCAGGGCGAGTGGAGCATGGGGCACGTCGAGTTGGGCGCACGCTTCCACTTCGCGAGCACGCTTCGGCGGTGGGTGCCTTACCTGCAGGCCGCCTTGGCGGGGCGCGTGGTCGGCGTGGACGATGCGGTGCTGAACGAGGAGCCGGTCGACGACGTGAGCTTCAACGGAGGGGGCTTCTCGGTGGGGGGCGGCCTGTCGTTCTACCTGCGTGAGGCGCTGGCGCTCGACCTCCATCTGATGTGGACCGGCGGCGAGTTCACGGAGATCGAGGTCGGCAACCAGTCGGTGAGCGGTCTGGACATCGACGCGCAGTCGACGCGGCTGAACCTGGGGCTGGCCTGGTGGCCTTGATCGGCGCTTGATCGGCGCCCGGGGATCGTGGCGCCACGATCCGCCGCGCCGCGCCGGCCGCCTTCGAGATCCTAGCCCTCGTTCGCGGTGTCCCTGAGCCGCTCGAGCGTGGCCTGCTGCTCGGCGCTGAGCAGGTTCTTGATGCGGATGAGCATCTCGAGGTGCGCCTGCTTGATCTCCTTCTCCGTGTCCAGCACGGCGTCCAGCTGATCGAGCGATCGATCCAGGTCCACGCGCGGCCCCTCGACGATCGTGGTGAGCTGCTGCATCTCGTCCAGCAGCTCCCACTGCAGCCTGACGACCCGCCCCTGAAGCTCCTGGATGAGCTGGCTGATGGCGTCCCGCTGCTCGTCCGTCAGCCCGATGGCCCGCCGGTGCTGCATGATGAGCTCGGGCGGGAAGAGCGTCTCGAAGAGCGGGTCCTGGGGCGGGACCGCCTCGGTTTCCTGCGCCAGCGCCGCCGGCGCGCTCGCGCAAGCCATCAGCGCGCCCACCAGAAGCGCCCGGGCGGCGCGTCGGCCGAGCGCCGGGCCGGCGGCAGGTCCGCCGTGGTGACGCTCCGCCGGTGTGCGTGTTTTCCACCTCGAGGTGCTCATAGACGGTCCTGACCTCCTTCGGGTCCTTGTGCGTCGGGCCCGCGCGCGGGGTCGAGCCCGCGCAGCGAGCCCCCGATGGACGGCACCGACCGCAGAAGCTCGACGCCGGGAACGTCCAGCAGGCCCGACGTGGGCGAGCGCCAGGCGCCGGTCGACGCATCGTTCGCGAACGCGGCCACCAGGACGTCGAACTCCTCGTCACCGGCGTCCCGCCCGCTCGTGAGCAGCAGCGCCGTAAGCGCCGCCGCCATCGCGGCCGTGGCCCATCCACCGATCACCACGGACCGGCGGCGGCGCACCGCACGGGGGCGGGCGCCGCCCGGCGAGTCGACCAGCCCCGCCGGTGCGGCCGCGGCGTCCCCCTCGAGCACGCGAAGCGGGGGCGCGCCCGCCGCCTCCTGGCGGGCCCGCTCCATCATGGCACGGAAGTCCGGGACCCGGCCCGACCGCTCGACGTCCTCCCGGAGCCGCCGGAAGCGCTCCCGGATCAGGTCGTCCTCCGTCGGCTGTCTCACGCGTCACCTCCGCCGGTTTCGCGCTCCGCGAGAAGGGCTCTCAGCCGCCTCTTGGCCCGGTCGTAATGTACACGGGCCGAGCCCACGGATACCCCCATCACCGCCGCCGACTCCCGGACCGTCAGGTCCTGGTAGAACACGAGGTGCAGCACCTCACGCTGCCGCTCGGGAAGCAGGGCGAGCGCTTCCTCGAGCGTCCCGACGAGCTCCGCGTGCTCCACGGCCGCCTCCACCGGCGCGGCTGCCGGCAGGGTCGCCGCCACCTCCCCGGCCATGCGCCGCGCCGCCTCCCGACGCGAGCGGGCGCGCCTGCGGTGCTCCAGCGCCGTGAGACGGATGACGCCGAAGAGCCACGTGCGAAAGGCGGACCGTCCGCCGAAACGGGCTCTGCCGGACACGATCTTCAGGTAGGTGGTCTGCAAGACGTCCTCGGCCTCGGCGTGGTCCCAGTCACAACAGCTCAGGGCCCAGCCGAAGCTGTCCTCGTGTAACCGCGCGAGCCGGCTCTCCAGCTCGTCGAAGTCGAGCTCGAAGGCTCCATCCGAAGGCCGTGGATCGTCCGAGCTCAAAGATGGGTGGCCGGAGCGCCGTGGACGTATGACATGCCGCCGGCCTAGCCCGTCGCGGCGCGCTCGCCTGCCGTGCCGCGCCCCACCCAAAGGCTCACCCCCGCCACCAGCGTGGCCACGCCCATGACCATCCAGGAGTACGATACGTAGACCCAGCCCTCGCGCACGTGATCGGTGAGATTCCATCCCGAGCGGAAGAGGACCCAGGACGTGAGGGACAGCCACCCGCCCAGCGTCAGCATGGAGCCGACCCGGAACCACTCGAAGCGCCAGGACGGCGCCGACGACTCCAGCAGCGCGAAGACGCCGACGCTCGTGAACGTCAGCATGAGCAGGTTGTGCGCAACCGTCTCCACACCTGGGCCGCTGCCGTGGCCGTAGAAGAGCACCGAGCCGTTGAACGAGGCGGCCGCGAGCGCGACGTACGTCGCTCGAGCGCTGAGCACGCCGCGTCGCGCGAGCACGTCCACGACGCCGGAGAGCCCGAAGCCGATGTACCCCGTCGCGTGGTGCCAGCCCATGATCGCATCCATGGGCTCCCAGCCGGAGTTGGGCATCTCCAGGAGCACCGCGGTCGGGACCAGCAGGATCTTCACGATCGGCGGGAAGAGCGTCCGTTCCGCCGGCGTCCCGGGCGGCTGGAGCCCGCCGGCGCGAGCGATCTCGAAGAGCCACCAGGCCCCCCAGATCATGAATGCGATGCCCGGCAGGAGGTGTCCGATGAAGGTTCCCGAAGGCATGGCTCCGTGCATTTCCACAGCGTCGGCTCCCGAAGGCGTCAACAGGTCGCGGAAGAGGGGCCGGCGGCGCCATCAGGGCCCGCCACAAAGTGCCACGTTCGGCTCAGGTCCACCACCTCCGCCCCCGCAAGCTTGCGACAGCCGCACACCTGCCTGATTTTCCCGAACCCCAAGCCGATCATCGACTCCTGCGGAGGCCAGACGATTGCTGCCTGCACCGCGCCGCGGATCGAGTGTCTGCCCGTTGGCCTTGATGCTCCTGCTCGCGGCCACAAAGGGCGCACCGGTAAGCGCCTACCAAGACCCGCCCCCCTGCCTCGATTGCCAGGACGAGCCCTGCGCGAGCTGCGCCGAGGCGACGTGCACCACCTGTGCCGAGCCGGACGAGGCCGAGCTCCTGGCCGCAGGCAGTGATCCTTGGTGGTTGCTGTACTCCGACGAGTCGCCACAGAACCGCTTGCTCTTCGCCATGTGGTCCTACCACCTGCGCGACCTTTCCTCGGGCGCTCCCAGCAACGGGCTGATGGGGCTCGTCTACGACGGCTTCATGGCGGCTACGTTCATCACCACGCACGGCCCGCGCGGCTACGCCTTGGGCATCGAGCGCAACTGGCTCACGCAAGGACTGGGACCGACGGAGCTGATGGTCGGGTACCGCGCCGGCCTCGTCCACGGCTATGATCGCCGCCTGTTCCGGCTGGCCGACCTCAGCCCGGTGATCCCGTTCCTCCAGCCCGTGGTGTTCCTGCGCGGCGGGCGCTTCACGCTGGACGCGACGTATATCTACGTGGTGGTGTCGTTCACGGCCGGCTTCCGGTTCTGAGGCCCGGGCCGCGGCTTTCCGAGCCCGCGCGGCGGCCGGCCGCTCCTAAACGCTACACGCCATATCCTGGCCGCAGCACAGCGGCGACTTGATCATGCCGTGGCCATCCGGGCACTTGGACACCGCGACCGCGCCACCGTCGTCCCTGGTGAGCGTGTCGTGCACGAGCTCCTGGTCGCACTCGGCGCAGGTCATGTTCACGCTCATGCCGCACTTGTCGCACGTGTAGGTCGCCATCGGCTGGTTCCTCCGCGATCGATTCTCGTTGGGGTGACGGGTCGGCCCGCGTCCGCGATCAGCGCGCATCTTAGCCGAGCGCGGCGCACGCGTCACGTTGCCCGGGCCGCAAGGCCGACGCCGGCGGACTGGACGCCGCAGTTGGCCGGGCCCGCCCCCTCGCCGCGCGTGGTCCCGCCGCGGCGCGTCGCGTAGCTTTCTCCCCCCGCTGCAAACGTGAATCGTATACCGGGACCGACCCCACGAGGTGATCCACATGTCCGCTCAGCCGCGCCCGTCCGCACCACCGCCCCGGCGCCCCCGCGCCGCCTTCCTCCACCGCGCGCTGACCGTCCTGGCTCTGAGCGCGGCCGCCGCCGCCGGCGCGCCACCGGCGCTGGCGCAGGTGGCCCAGCTGCCCAGCATCGCCGACAGGACGAGCGGCATGGACCGCATGGAGGGCTTCTTCAACCTCTACTGGGAGCGGTCGACCGGGCACCTGTTCTGGGAGATCGCCGAGCTGGACACCGAGTTCCTGTATCAGATCTCGATGGGATCCGGGCTCGGCAGCAATCCCATCGGCATCGATCGGGGTCAGCTCCGCGGAACGCACGTGCTCGAGGCCAACCGCGTCGGACCGCGCGTGCTGCTCGTGGAGCCGAACTATCAGTTCCGGGCGCGGAGCGACAACACACTCGAGGTCCAGGCCGTGCGTGACGCGTTCGCGCCCTCCGTCCACTGGGGCTTCGACGTCGTCGCCGAGACGGGCGACCGCGTCCTGGTCGACGCCACCGACTTCTTTCTGCGAGACGCGCGCGGCGTCGTCCGGCAGATCGAGCAGAGCGACCAGGGGTCGTTCACCCTCGACCGCTCCCGGAGCGTGATCCACCTGCCGGCCACGCGATCGTTTCCGGAGAACACCGAGGTGGAGGCGATGCTCACGTTCACCAGCGACGACGCCGGCAACCTGGTCCAGGGAGTCGCCGCCTCCGCCGACGCGATCACGCTGCGCCAGCACCACTCCTTCATCCGGCTGCCCGAGCCGGGCTTCGAGCCGCGCACGGCCGATCCGCGCGTCGGCGTCAACGGCCCCACGGTCTTCGACTACGCCACACCCATCGACGAGGACCTGCGCGTGAGGTTCGTGGCGCGTCACCGACTGGAGAAGCGCGATCCCGGCGCGGAGCGCTCGGAGGCCGTCGAGCCGATCGTCTACTACGTGGATCCTGGCGTGCCGGAGCCCATCCGCAGCGCGCTGATCGAGGGAGCGAGCTGGTGGGCCGACGCGTTCGAGACGGCCGGGTTCGTGAACGCCTATCGCGTCGAGGTGCTGCCGGAGGGTGTGGACCCGCAGGACGTCCGCTACAACATCATCCACTGGACGCATCGCAGGACCCGCGGCTACTCGTACGGCAACAGCCTGACCGACCCGCGCACCGGGGAGATCGTCCGCGGCGTCGTCAACCTCGGCAGCTTACGCCTGCGCCAGGACTATCTCCACGGGCAGGGTATGGTGCCGCCGTTCGCGGGCGGCACCGCCTCCGCGGACGGCGGCGGCTACCTGGATGCATATCAGCGGGGCGACCGTGCCTACTACGAGGCGTGCAACCTCTCCGCGGCGCCGGGCTTCGAGTACCTCGCGCAGGTGGCCGGCAACTCGGCCGGGGTCGAGATGGCGCTCGCGCGCGTCCGGCAGCTGTCGGCTCACGAGGTCGGCCACACGCTCGGGCTGCCACACAACTACATCGCGAGCTCGTACGGACGTGAGAGCGTCATGGACTACCCGGCGCCGCTGGTCGAGATCGACGCCAACGGCAATCTGGATCTGTCGAACGCCTACGTGCAGCGTATCGGCGAGTACGACAAGCTCTCCATCGAGTGGCTCTATCGCGAGTTCCCTGCCGGCACCGACCAGGCGGAGGCGCGCGCGCAGGTCGCAAGACGCAGCATCGAGAGCGGTCTCGTCTACATGGGCCACACCAACAACAACTTCATCGGCGCGGGGCACCCCTACGCGAGCGTGTGGGACAACGGCGCCAACCTGGTCGACCACCTCAAGCTCGAGCTGCGCGTGCGCGAGATCGGCCTCGAGCGCTTCGGCACCGACGTCATCCGTGTCGGCGAGCCGCTGTCGACCATGGAGTACGTGCTCTTGCCGCTCTACATGCATCACCGCTTCCAGCTCCGCTCCGCGGCACAGACGCTGGGGGGCGCCGACTATCGATACGCGGTCAAGGGCGATGGCCAGACGCCGTTCTCGATCGTTCCGGGCGAGGAGCAGCGCGACGCGCTCGAGACCATCCTGTCGACGCTGAGCGTCGACTTCCTCGCGCTGCCCGAGCAGATCGTCTCGATGATCCCGCCTCCGGCCTACCGGTACGACGAGGGTGAGGCGTTTCCCGGGCACACGGGCCTGCTGTTCGACCCGCTCGCGGCGGCAGGTGCCGCGGCGAGCTTCAGCGTGGGCGAGGTCCTCCACCCGGAGCGCATGGCGCGGCTCGTGGTCTACGGGAGCATGGGCGACTACCCGGACCTCGAGGAGGTCACCGACCGGCTGATCGAGGCCACGTGGGACCAGCCCGCGCCGGATCGCGAGTACGGTCAACGCGTGCTGCACGTCATCCAGCGCGCGGTGGCTGACCAATTGATGCGGCAGGCCGCCAGCGACGAGAACCCGGCGGAGGTGCGCGCGATCCTGTCCGACCGGCTCGAGCGGCTGGCGCTGAGGCTGGAGGCCATCGGCGAGCCCACTCCGCACCAGCGGCTGGTGGCGGCGGACGTCCGGCGCTGGCAGTCGCGGATCGAGAACACCGTGCCGGGACCCATGCTGGCCATGCCCGCGGGCGACCCGATCGGGGGAAGCAACCGGAACTGACGCGCTTTCGGCGCGTCCGGGGGGGCGGTCCGCTCGGCCTGCCCGGACGCGCCGTTCGGCGTGGTCGTGGTCATGCGCTCCACTCCAATCCGACCTGATTGTACCGCGTCGGGCCGCGCGGGAGCCGTGGCGGGCCGGGGCGGCGTCACGCGGGACGGGCTGATGGCGCTCGACGAGGTCGCCTCCGTCACGGTCATGGTGCCACCGGCCCCCGCGTGATGGGCCCGACCCACGGCCGGCCTCGCGCACGCGCATTGTCCGCCGCCGCACCGCCCCCTACCATCAGGGATCGCCCTCACATAAGGAGCAGGACCGTGAGCGAAACGGACTCCTCGCGGCCGAGCCGCAACGGCGCGGGGACGCCGGCCGTGGCCGGGGACGCGCCCACGCGCGCCGCTTGCGAGAGCGCGCGCTCCCATCCCGGCGTCCGCTCGGACGTGCCCCCGATCGCCACCCCCTCCACGTGGTCGCGCCGCGAGTTCATCAAGGGCGTGGTCGCGTCGGGCGTGACGGTGTCGGGCGTCTCGTACTTCGCTTCCGGCTGCGTGGCCCCGGCCTCCACCCGCACCGGCGGGGTGGAGCGGCTGCTGTCGCTGAACGTGAACGGACAGGTGCGCCGCGTCGACGTGCTGCCGAACGAGACGCTCGCCATGACGCTCCGCTACAAGCTCGGCCTGACGGGCACCAAGCTCGGGTGCGACCGCGCGGAGTGCGGCGCGTGCACGGTCCTGATCGACGACGTGGCGCACTACTCGTGCTCGACGCTCACGCACCGCTTGCGCGGCCGCCACGTCACCACGGTCGAGGGGCTCGAGGGCCCGAACGGTGAGCTGCACCCCGTGCAGCGGGCGTTCATCGACGAGCTCGGTCCGCAATGCGGCTTCTGCACGCCGGGTCAGGTGATGGCGGCCGCGGCGCTCCTGCTCACCAATCCGCGGCCCACGCGCGAGGAGGCGCGCGCCGCGATGGCGGGCAACCTGTGCCGGTGCGGGGCCTACGATCACTACCTGAACGGCGTGATGCGCGCCGCCCGGGAGGCGTGACATGGCCGAGCTGCTGGGTAAGGACTTCGTCCCGCCCGACATCGCCGGCAAGGTGACCGGGAGGGCCAAGTACGCCGAGGACTTCCGGGCCGACGGCATGCTCTTCTGCCGGCTGCTCACGAGCCCCATGCCGCACGCGCGGGTGCGCGGCATCGACGCGTCCGCGGCGCTGAGCATGCCGGGGGTGGTCGCGATCCTCACTGCCGACGAGGTGCCTGAGACGCCCGCGCCCGGCAACAACATCCTGACCAACGAGCCGCACTTCGTGGGCGAGCCCATCCTGGCCGTAGCCGCGGTGGACGAAACCACGGCCCAGAACGCCATCGAAGCCATCGAGCTCGACCTCGAGCCGCTGCCGTTCTGCGTCGACCCGCTGCACAGCCTGCGGCCCGGCGGCCCCAACGCGCGCACGGACGGCAACACCATCGCGGGGCGCGAAGGCGTGCAGGAGCTCAAGTGGACCACCGAGGACTTCGAGGCGGCCGCCGACGGCGCCATGCCCATGGGCCGTCCCGGCGACGAGTGGTCGTACGGCGATCTCGAGGCGGGCTTCGCCGAGGCCGAGCTCGTGCTCGACGAGAGCTTCGTGACCGCGAGCCACGCGCACCACTCCATGGAGCCGCGTACCGCGATGGCGTACTGGCAGAACGGGAAGTGCTTCCTGCACGCGTCCTGCCAGAGCCAGAGCAACCCGGTACCGGGCGTGGCGCGCAGCATCGGCATCGAGCCCGACGACCTCGTGTTCATCGCCGAGTACTGCGGCGGCGGGTTCGGATCGAAGGGAGGCGCGTACCCGCTCATGGCGATCCCCGCGCATATGGCGCGCAAGACCGGACGGCCGGTGCTCATGCGCGTCAGCCGCGCGGAGGAGTACTTCCTGGGCTCGGCCCGTTGCGGATTCCAGGGCCGCATCCGGATGGGCTTCCGGGAGGACGGCCGCGTGAGCGCGGTCGACCTCTTCATCGTGCAGGACAACGGACCCAACTCGGGCTTCGGCGACCTGGGGAGCGCGGCGGGCGCAGTATCGCTCGTCTACACGCCCCTGGCCATGCGTTTCCGCGGTGTCGCCGTGCTCACCAACACCCCGCCGCGCGGCGCGCAGCGGGGTCCCGGGCAGAACCAGATCGCCGCGGCGGTGGAGCCGCTCATGGACAAGGCGGCCCGCCAGCTCGGGCTCGACCGGGTCGCGATCCGCAGAATCAACGCCCCGACCGGTGCCTCGCGCTACGGCGGCGGGCAGGATCCCGTGACCAGCGCCCACCTCGTCGAGGCGCTGGACCGGGGAGCGGAGCGCTTCGATTGGGCCGGGCGGCTCGCACGCAGCGGCCGCCGAAACGGATCCAAGGTGGTGGGGCTGGGGGTCGGCACCGCGTTTCACTCGGCCGGATCGAGCGGGTTCGACGGCCTCGTGCGCATCGCGCCGGACGGGCGGCTCCACATCCACACGGGCGTGGGGAATCTCGGGACCTATTCGTACGCCGCGACTTCGCGCGTCGCCGCCGAGGTGCTGCGGATGCCCTGGGATCGCTGCGACATCGTGCGCGGCAACTCAAGCCAGGGGCTTCCCTGGAACCTCGGGCAG
>Ga0299906_10003914_pt1 | contig 12238 bp, 7 predicted proteins | sample RVTome_14_FD_200259 | JGI IMG/M metagenome (GOLD analysis project Ga0299906, IMG submission 200259) | Soil microbial communities from uranium-contaminated site in the Upper Colorado River Basin, Wyoming, United States - RVT145D125 (version 2) ...
TCGGCGTACCCCTGGAGCGGTGGGATCAGCTCGGGGTCGTCGTCGGGCGCCGCCACCGCGGCGGAATCGTAGGTCATTGCCAGCGTCCCCAGCGATACACCCAGGACAAACCGCGCGAGTGCCCGCGCCCGCGCATCAGCCCCTACCGAGCCGAGCGAGAAGCCGGGTACGTCGAGCTGGCCCAGCCCCAACGCGGCGCCGCGCGCCGCGCTGCTCAGGCTCACGAAGTCCCGCAGGTTGCCGCCCTCGATTGGGTTCCCTCGCTGGTTGTCGATGAAGCTCCGCGGGATCTGGTACCGGACGTTCATGCCGAAGTTGGCCAGCTCCGCGAAGTTCTCCAATGCTGCAACCAGCATCTGCGGGTACAGCGAGTTGCTGCTGCCGCCCAGCACGGCGTCGTGGTAGGCGTTCCACGTATTGACGATGAACTGCTCGAGATCGGCGGGCGTCGCCAACACCCGGTCGCGGTCCGGGTCGTTGGTATTCTCCACGTTCAGCGGATCATTGCACGCTGCGAAGAGTGACGCGCCGGCGATCAGCAGGACGTAGCGCTTGAATCGCATGACTGTCTCCTCAATGGACGCGTGCCGGGCGTTCGGGAGCGGGCGGTCTGCGCTCCGCTCCCGAACGCGACACGACGGCGTTGCTAGAAGGTCGTGGACACCCCGAACGTGAACGAGCGCGTGTTCGGGAACGTGAACGCGTCCACCGCGGTGAGCGCGGCTGTGTTGGCCTGACCCCCTGTGATGCCCACCTCCGGATCGAACCCTCGATAGTCCGTGATGGTCAACAGGTTGCGGCCCACGACGCTGACGCTCCAATCGCCGATGCCGCGGATGGGCCCGACGTGGTACGACACCAGCAGCTCGCGCAGCTTGGCGTAGCTCGCGTCCTCAACGGTGAAGTTGCTGGGCGCCAGAAGGTCATACAGCCCCCCGATACCGGTCCCGTCGGGCGGTCCCACCCGCCAGTAGTAGCCGACGGGCTTCGCCGTCTCGATGTCCTTCTCATGCTGGTCCACGTCCTTCGAGATGAAGTCGAGGTGCGCCCAATGGAAGCCCTGGTTCCACACGTCCTGCCCGATGGCGGCGTCCAGCAACGCGTAGACCGTGAGGCGCTTCCACGTGACGTCCTGCGTGATGGCGAAACGGAAGTCCGGGAGCGCGTTCCCCAACTGTACGTTGGAGGCGGGACCGCCCACCGAATCGCGCATGATGATCGGCATGCCCCAGCGCAGCAGGAACCCGTACGGGGCCTGGTCCGCCGGCAGCTCCGCTTCCCACAGGTTCTTCGTGATGCCTTCCCGCCACGTGTTGCCCTGGCCTACCCACACGACGAAGCCCTCGTCGTTGATCTGGAACGCGCCGTTGGGCCCGCACTGGCTCCGGAACCCGGAAGGTAGGTCGCCGCAATCCCGCAGGTACGCGCGGCCGAAGAAGGTGCCGAACGGCACGCCTTCCTCGAGCCGGAAGATCGTCCCCGTGGCCTGGAGCCCGCCACCGAAGTTGAACGGCGGCACGAACAGCTCCTTCACCACGCTGCGGGTCCGGTCGTAGATGAACTTGTACGACCACGAAAAGTCACGGCTCCGCACCACCGGCACGTCGAGCGACAGCTCCCACGTCTTGTTCTCCAGCGTGCCGATGTTCTGCCACTGATTGTCGAAGCCGGTGGCCGCCGGCACGGGGACCGGCAGGATCTGGTCCTCTATTCGCGTGTTGGCGTAGGTGACGCCGAGCAGGATGCGGCCGAACAGCTCGATGTCCGCCCCGACCTCGGCTTCATAGATCTTCTCGGGCCGGAGGTTCCGGTTGCCCAGCGTGCCGAAGCTCACGATGCCGCCGGCGCCGATCTCGAACGTCTCGTACTGCGCCGAGAACCGCGGAGTGTTCCCCGCCGTCCCATAGGAGCCCCGCACCTTGAACTCGCTCACGGGGTCGAGCGGCCACCAGGGCTCCTCGGCGATCCGCCACGTGCCCGAGAGGCGGCCGTAGGTGTCCCAGCGGTTGGCGGCGCCGAACCGCGAGCTGCCGTCGCGCCGGACCACACCGTCCAGGATGTAACGATCCTTGAAGTCCAGATTCAGGCCGCCGGCCCAGGACACCTGCTTGGTGTTCTCGAAGTCGGAATCGATGATCTGGTTCTGCGACGCGTTGGTGGCGTCCCGCACGCCCTGCACCGCGAGGAAGTTGCCCTGGAAGTCCTTGCTCTCCGACTCTTCCTGCTCGTAGAAGTAGCGCGCGTTGGGACGGATCACGAGGTCGCCCACCCGGTGCTGCGTGGTGACGTTGAGGCTCGTGTTGATCGCGTCGGTGCCGTCTGAATATTGGAACAGGAACCCGTTCTGGACGCTGGGGCGGTTGAAATTGTCGCGGAACGCCTTGTCGCGGAACTGCTCGCCGCGCCCGCGCCTCACGTCGAAGTTGAAGTTCCCGCTCATCTCCAGCCAGTTCAACGGCTGGAACCGCACGTCGAGACCGCCCAAGATCCGGTCGTCGATGTCCGAGCGCTGCTGGTTTTCCAAGATGTACAGCGGGTTCTCGTTCTGATTCCCGCCGCTCTGGATATTCGTGCGGATGAACAGACGGCCCAGCGTGTCCCGGGCCAGCGGATTTACGACGGCCGGGGCGCGGGTGAGACGGAAGAAGGACTGGCCACCGCCCTCCTGGTCGAACCCGTCCGACTCGGCGTGGGCGTAATACGTGCGCAGTCCCACCTGCCACTGGTCGCCGATCTGCTGGTCGACGTTCAGGCGCACCGACTGCCTCTGGTAGCCGTCCAGGAACCGGATGGCTCCCGCCTGGTCCAGCAGCGACGCGCTGGCGAAAAAGCTCGTGCCGCCCAGACGGCCCGTCATGTCCACCGAGTGCTGCTGGAACGGGCTCGGCTCCACCGCCACGTCGACCGCGTTGTAGGTGGTGTGCGGCCATTTGTCGACCTGGAAGCGCTGCCGCAGCAGCTGCGGTATGGCAAACCCGGAGCCGGGGTCGATCGGGAACTGCGGCGTGGGCGGCAGGTTGATGCCCGGCGTGTTGTTGACCGCCGCCTGCGTCTCCAGGTAGTCGAACGTGCGCGCGCACATCGGCTCGCCGGAGACGGCCTGGCAGAACCGGCGGCCCGTTTCGTCCAGCACCAGGGTGTGGCGCCGCGCGATGCCGAAGTCGCCCTCGACGTCGCTCACGCCGGCCTCGGTGCGCACGTGGAAGCGCACGCCCTCGCTGGTACCCCGCCCGCTCTTCGTCGTGATCTGGATGACGCCGTTCCCCGCCTGGGCCCCGTAGATCGAGGAGGCGGCCGCGCCCTTGACGATCTCGACGCTCTCGATGTCGAGCGGGTTGATCTCCGGCAGCCCCCCGCGGATGATCGTGCCGTCCACGATGAACAGCGGGTCCTGGCTGCGGCCCTGGGCGTTCATCGACGTGGGGCCGCGCAGCAGCAGCGCCGGCGTGGCGCCGGGCCGGCCGCTATGCGACACGATGTTGGCTCCCGGCACTTTGCCCTGGATCTGGCTCAGCGGGTTCACCGCCGGGACCTTGAGCTGAGACGCGTCCAGCCGGCTCACCGCGAACGGCACCTTGACCTGCTCCGTGCCGGCACTGACGCCCGTCACCACCACGGCCTCGAGCAGGTGGATGTCCGTCGCCAGCGTGAAGTTCACCTCGTGCGTACCCGGCGACAGCGTGAGCTGCTGCGTGACCAGGCGATACCCGATCCCCCGGGCGCGCACGGTGACCGCCTGTCCCCGCACCCGCTCGCCGGGCACGGTGATGGTGTAGTTGCCGTTGGCGCCGACCGTGGCCGCGAGATTGAGCTCCACGATCAACACGACGACGCCGGCGGCCGGTTCCTGCAGGTCGCTGATGACGCGGCCCGCGATGACCGCGGGTCCCTGGCCCTGGGCCAGGAGGGATCCCGCGGGCGCCAGGAGCAGGCCGAGCACACCGGCCCCTAGCCACTGCTTGAACGAGATGCGTGACATGAAGACCCCCTTGGATGGGGAGCGGCATGGATGCACAACCGGCGTGGCCCCCCCGGTCTGGGAGACACCACACCACCCTCCGCTCAACGGCGCATAGCCCACGGAAGGCCGCGGGGACGCCCCGGTGTACGGAGTTCGCCGTCACGCGCAACAGCACCGCGCGTTTCGGCCATCGGATTTTCGTAAGTCCCTCAGACCAAGCCGGCCCCGGAATGGACGCCTATTGAGAGGGAGGCGGAGCCACAACCGGAAGAGCCACCCGCGGAAAGCCGAACGCTCTGGCCGCGAGCCGCCTGGGCCCATGCTGCCGGGCCCGACCGGGGGATGGTTATTGCGCCAATGTAAGGCCGATTCCGCCGGCGCGCCAGACAACCGTCTTTCGGATTCCGCGGCAATATCCTACTCTTGTGGGCAGGGGGACCAGCGGTGTTCCCGGTTCCCCGGAAGGGCGGGTACCTCGATTCCAGCCTCCGCGCAATGCACCCCACGGGGAGCCATTCCCGGCCACGGGATCCTCGCCGCAATGCTGGCGCTCGCCCTCGGCGCAACCGTGGCGGGCGCCCAAGTGTTGCATGAGACAGGCGTGCACGGCACGGTGGTCGACCGTGTCAGCGGCGCGCCCGTTCCCGGGGTCGAGGTCCTCGTCCTGGGCCGTGGACTCGGGCAGCTCGCCGACGCCGACGGACACTTCCGTTTGGTCGGCCTCACCGCGGGCTCCTACCTCCTCCAGGTGCGCGGCGAGGGGTATGTCGTCATGACGTGGGAGCTTGCCGTCCCCGACGACACCATGTTCACCTATACCTTCCCACTCGAGCCCCAGGGGGTGACACTCCCCGCGGTCGAGGTGGAGGGCGAGTCCCCCCCCAATGTCTCGGTATGGCTCCGCGGCTTCGAGGACCGCCGGGGGCGGGTACGCGGCGAGTTCGTCACGCGCGCGGACATCAAGCGCCGCAACGCGGCGACGCTCGGCGACCTCCTGCGGACGGTGCACGGCCTGCGCATGCGGTGCGGCCGCACCGGGTGCGGCATCGAGATGACCCGCGCCCTCGGCTGCCGCCCAACCTACTTCATCGACGGCGTCCCGATCAACGCGGGCACCGCCGAAGGCACGCCGGTCATCGACATCTACGGGGTGGAGGTCTACAACATCAACGACGTGCCGGTGGACTTCCAGCGCACCCAGCTCAAGTGTGGGGTGATCGGGATCTGGACGCGGAGGGGGCCGGCGAGATAGAGCCGGCAGTCGGCAGTCGGTGACCGGTGACCGGTGACCGGTGACCGGTGACTCCTCACTCCTCACTCGTCACTTCTTACTGCCGTCAAGCCGCCCTCCGCTCCCCGTTCGCCGTCTCACACACTACCGCGGGCGGCGCCTGACGCCGCTTCTCCTGCCGCGCCACGATGATCGCCACCGCTCCCACGATCACCGCGGCGGCGATGAGCGTGCGCGGCGTCAGCGGCTCGCCCGCCAGCAGCCAGCCGAGGAAGACGGCGACCACCGGGTTCACGTACGCGTAGGTCGAGGCGCGCGACGGCGTCGTGGCCTTCATGAGCCAGAGGTACGCGCTGAACCCCACCAGCGAGCCGAACACGATCAAATAGACCAGCGCCAGCGTCGAGCGGGTGGAGATCCCCGCGAGGTCGAGGCGGGCGGCTTCGCCGGTCGCGAGCGACATCACGGTGAGTGCGACCCCGCCCGCCAGCATGCTCATCCCGGTGGACAGCGTCTGCGACGCCGGCAGCGGCGCGCCCCGCGAATACAGCGAGCCGAGCGCCCAGGAGAGCGCGGCGAGCACGATCACCAGGGCGCCGATAGGGTGCACGCGTTCGCCGCCGGCCAGATTCTCCGGCCCCACGAGGAACAGGACGCCGCCGAATCCCAGGAGCAGCCCGAACGCCACGCTCGGGCTGGGGCGCTCGCGCGTGCCGAGCCACAGGAGCATGGCGATCCAGAGGGGCTCGGTCGCCACGATCAGCGCCGTCGTGCCCGAGGGTACCACTTGCTCCGCCCACACCACGCCACCGTTGCCGCCCAAGAGCAGCAGCACGCCAACGACCGCCGCCGCCTTCCAGTGGCCGACGGTGGGCCGCGGAGCGCCGCGCGCCCTCGCGTACGCGTACACGAGCACGCCGGCCACCAGGTACCGCACCGCCACCATCATGAACGGCGGGATGGTCTCGATCGCGAACCGGATCGCGAGGTACGTGGACCCCCAAATGAGGTACACGGCCGCGAACGCGGCCAGGAGCCTGGTGCGGGAGACGGAGCTAGACGGCGTCATTGCAGGTGTCAGGTGTCAGGTATCAGGTGTCAGGTGAGCGTTCGTCGTGTCGAGCACCACGTCGAAGTGGGACACCTCGGGGTCGAGGTGCGTCAGATACTTCCGGTCCTCCGGATAGTAGACGGCCTTCTGATAGTCGGAACCCGCGAAGCCCTGGATCGCCTCGAGCGAATCCCACGCCGAGAGCACGAGGAACTCGGCCTTGTCGCCCGCGATCCGCCGCAGGATGCGCACACCGCGGTTGCCGGGCGTTTTCGTGTAGTCCTCGACCCCGGTCACCCGCAGGTACTCGAGGTATTCCTGAGCCTTGGCGGCCGAGGTCTGGCCGCGCCACAGTCGGGCGATCATGGAACCTCCTCGTGGCTCGGAGCGCGGGGCGCGGGGCGCGAAGTCCACCGCGCCACCCACATTGCCGTTCTCCAGGCGAAGTTTCCACCGGGAGTCGGACGCGGAATTCGCACCCCAGCGGGTGGCCAGCGTCGCTCGCCACTCGAGCGCCAGCGGCCCGGGAACCGCCTCTCCGGTCCGGCCCAGTGGGGCAGCAGGGCGAGTCATATCGTCGCTGTTCTGCCTTATCTGACGACCGATCGCCATGATACTGTCGAATATCTGAAACATCGTTCACCCCTTCCCTTCAACTGAGGCAAGCTAAGAGCCCAGGTCCTCGCCGTCAAGCGTATCTTCATGTTTGTTGCCGTTTCGTCGAAAATGAACCTTGCGGACCGCTATACTCACGAATTATCTTCGCCGACATGACGAACCTACCGACCTTGGACCAAACCGACCGCAAGATTCTCGAGATCCTGAGCGACAACGCCCGGATGTCCAACGCCGAGCTGGCCCGCCGCATGGGGATGGCGCCCTCGGCCACGTTCGAGCGTATCCGGAAGCTCGAGGAGCGCGGTGTGATCCTGGGCTACCGGGCCCGGATCGACCCAAGGGTCCTGGACCTGGGGCTGCTGGCGTTCGTGCTCGTGCGGTCGAACGAGACGCCGGGCACCCCCGACACGGGTCCTCAGCTGGCCAGGATCCCGCAGGTGATCGAGGTGCACGAGGTCGCCGGCGAGGACTGCTTCCTGCTCAAGGTGCGCGCCCGCGACCCGGAGGATCTGGCGAACATCCTGCGCGAGCAGATCAAGCCGATCCCGTCGGTCACCCACACGCGCACCACTATCGTGCTGTTGACCGTCAAGGAGAGCGGAGCGCTGCCGGTGGCGATGGAGCCCGAGACGAGGGTGGTGGAGGTGACGAAGCAGCGGGCGGGGTGAGGGGGAGAGAACAGCGTGCAACGTGCAGCGGGTCAGCGGGAGTCGGGTTTCCCCAGCCCCCTCCGCAGCTTTTCCTGGATGATCACCACGTCCCGACGTTCCTGGGGGCGGTCCGATGTCCGCTTGGACCGCGCGACGTCCGCGAGGCTCGCGGCGAGCAGGGGAGCGTCATAGAAGCCCTTCGCCTGCGCGTGGAGCGCGGCGTGATCTGCCGCAATCAGGACGAGGGTGGCGAGGCATGCGGCGAGCGTCTTGGGCATGTCGGTCTCCGACGCGCGGGGAAGCATCGCGCACCCGCCGCGTCGGCCCCACGGGGCTAGCGGGCGCCGCGCAAAAACTCCACGGCGATCGTGGCTTCGTCTACATCGGAGAACGTCCGGCCGGCCCGCAATCTGTCGAGCACCGCGGTCTCCCCCTTCAGCGTCCCAGCGAGGAAGCTCCGCGTGAGGCGGCACACCGTCAGGTAGAACCGCACCCCCTGCTCGCCCGGCCGCCATCTGGCGCCGCGCGGGTCCTCGACGCCCGCGACCGCGCCAATCACCGGCCAGTTCTGGAAGTCGAAGTGCGTGGCGCGCCGCGGCGCGGCGGTGTCGCCCAGGATCACGACGTAGCGGTCGATGTGGCGGAGCGAGTCGACGATCGAGCGGTCCTGCGCATCGGTCCGCGCGCGGTACAGGTCGAACAGCGGCGCGGTCACGGACGCGAACGTCCACCCCACCCGCCGCGCCAGCTCGGCGCCGGCGTCGGTACCGATCGACCCGTCGAGGCTCACGACGACGTCCACGTCCGTGTTCTCGTTGGCGAAGTACAGCGCCGCGAGCGCGCCGAAGCTGTGCCCTACGAGCCCCACGCGCCCGCCGTCCACCCAGGGCTCCCGAACGAGCTCAGCGATGGCCACCCCGAGGTCGAGCGCCTGGGTGTGCAGCTCGACGTTGCCGAACCGGAGGCCCTCGCCGAGCGCGGCGCCCACCTGCGGCACCACGGCCACGACGTAGCCGTGGCTGGCGAGGTACTCCCACAGCACGGTGCTCTCCAGCTGGTAGTCGTTAAGGCCGAGCGAGTGGAGCACGAGCGGGAACGGCCCCGCCGCCGGTGGCGCGTCCCGCCGCGCGGCGACGGTGAGCGCCTTTACGATCCCGAGTAGCGAGTCCGAGGCCGGGGAGAACTGTCGGCGCGCGGTGTCCCGGTCGCGCGCGGTGAGGGACGCCGCGTAGTCCAGGAACCGCGCGTCGCGGGGCTCGATCCGCAGGTAGTCGCCGTACCGCATCGGCGTGCCGGCGCCCGCCCGCGCCGGATACCAGACGAGGATCCGGACGGGTCGCGCCTCGTAGCCGGCTGTTCCGTCGGCCGCTCCGAGTTGGCGCGTGGCGTCGACCACGAAGCGCGCCTCGAAGCCCACGGCGTGCCTCCCGGGCTCGAGGTCGAACCACATGGGGCGGGCGGAGGTTTGGGCGGAGAGCGGAGCCGAGAGGATGGCCGCGATGATCGATGCAGGGAGTAGGCGCATTGCGTTGGTCCGAAAGGGGGGCGGGTCGCGTGGGCTCCGAGGCGCCCCGGTCGGGCGCCCCGGTTGCTTCTGACAGCGGAACCGCCGGAACCGTTGCAGCCGGCGGCGCCCCGTTCCACTGGGCCGTCGCCGCGCTCCGTGCCCCACGCGAGTTTGCGGCCGCCCGGCGCCGGCGGTACGATGTTGAGATAGGCGCCCGATCCCGCTTCACGTCCGGGATTCCCTCGAATGCAACCCGAGTTGTCTCACCGCGTTGAGACCATGTTGAGGCCGTGGCACGACCTTCCGGAGGCCAACCCTCCTGGAGTCTCCATGGCCGATCCGCACCTCCGGGTCTTCGGGGTCGCGGAGCTGCGCGTTCAAGGCCGGCCGGTCCGGTTTCGGACGCGGAAGCAGCTCGCGCTGCTCGCGTACCTCGTGTTCGAGGCGCGCGAGCGGCCGGTGTTTCGCGACCTCGTGATCGCGCTCCTGTGGCCGGAGGTCTCGCCACCCGACGCCCGCCATTCGTTGTCGCAGGCCCTCACGGCGATTCGGAACGTCCTCGGCAAGGAGGCGGTGAGCCGAGGTAGCGAGCGCATGCACCTCGACTGCCGGGTCACGACGGACCTCGACGTGCTCGCCGCCGGGCGCTACCCGCATCGTACGGCCCTCGGGCAGCCGCTCGAGGATCTGGAGACCGTGGCCGGGACCGAGTTCGGGCATTGGGTGGAGGGCACACGGGCGCGCTGCCTTCGCATTGCCCGCGAGCGGCTCCTCGAGCAGATCGAGGGCGCCCGGCGCGAAGGGCATGTCGCCAAGGTGCACGACCGGGCGGCGCTGCTGTACAGCGTCGATCCGTTGTGCGACACGGCGGCGCTGGCGTTGGCCGAGCGGTTTCTTCTGGCGGGGGATGCGGTGGGGGCGACGCGGGTGCTGCGCGGCCATCTGGCGCACACGCAGCAGGAGATCGGGTGCACGCCGAACCGGGACATCGTGCGGTTGCTGCGCAGGCTGGAGAGCGGAGCGGTTCACACGACGTCCGCCCCGGTCGCCACCGCGCTCGCTGCGGCCGCCGCGGCCGAGCATGACGTCTTCATTGGGCGCACGCGGGAGATCGCGCGCCTGGAGGCGACGTGGACGGCGGCCCGGGGAGGGAGCCTGCACACGTGCCTGATCGTCGGTCCAGCCGGCATCGGCAAGAGCTCCCTGGTTCGCCGGTTTGCGACGACGGTCGCGTCTCGGGGAGCGCCTGTTTTTACGGTATCGTGCCAAGAGATCGGCCGAGGGATCCCGTTCGCCACGGTTTCCGAGCTGATCTACAGCCTGAGCCGGGACCCCGAGATTGCCGCCGCCGATCCCGCGTGGCTCGCGGAGGCGAGCCGCGTGACACCCGGGCTCAGGGCGGTCTACCCGGGCATCCCGGACCCGCCGGCGGTCCCCCCCGAGGCGGTTCGGCTTCGCGTGGCGGAGGCACTTTTGTGCCTGCTGAACACTGTGTCCGACAGCGGGCCCGCCCTGCTGGTGTTCGACGACGTTCAGCACATGGATCCCGCTTCGCGGGACGTCCTGCACGTGCTGCTACGTCGCCTCGAGGGCACGCCGACGTTCGTGCTGGGCACGCAGCGCGTCACGGCTGTTCATCCGTTTCGCGCCGGCTCCCGACCGGCGGACGCCATTACCTGGGAACACGTCGTCGAGATGGTGCCGTTCGAGATCGACGAGGCCCTGGCGTTGGTCGCGGCCCGTACGCGCACGGGCGACGCGCTGAGCTCTCCGGTGCGGATGAAGATCGTGCAGCTGTCGCAGGGCAATGCGTATCTGCTCGAGATGCTCCTGTCGGATTGGGAGCGCGATCCCGACGGATCGCTCGTCGCGGCCGAGATGGCCGGCCACGGCACCGGTGCCACGTGGCAGCCCCCGGAAATGATGCGCGACGCGTTCGGGCGGCTCTACCGCGGGCTGTCGGTGATGGCGAAGCACGTTTTGGAGTTGCTGTCGGTGGCCGGTAAACCCATCGGCGGGGCGCGTCTCGGCGAGCGCCTCGGGGAGTCACGACCTCAGATCGACCGCGCCACGCTCGAGCTCGTGGAGCGCGGGATCGTTCGGTTGGAGTCCGGCCAGATCGGCTTCAAGAACGAGATGCATCGAGCGTTCGTGTACTACGCGATGTCTGAGGAGAGTCGGAAGTTTTATCATTTGCAGCTAGGCAGCCTACCGAATGACAGCAGCCGTGACTTTCAGCAGTTGCTCGAAACAGGCCACCATCTGCTTCGAGCACAGATCACTACCGACGCGGTGCGGAGGATGACCGAAGGGGCCGAGATCGCCGTAGCTCAAGGCGCCGTCCGCGAGGCGGAGCGCGCTGTTCAGGAAATCGTTGACTCGTGTCCAAGTGCGATGTCCGCTCGAACTCACTTGGTCCACTCATCGCTCCTGATCGCTCAAGGCCGATACGGAAGAGCCCTCGAGGTATTGGATTCTGCGAAGGGCACAACCGACAGCCCCCTGGAAGACGCCACCGTAACAGTTCGTCGTGTTGAGGCATTGTATGAGGGAAGGCTAGCTGTTGATCCGACCATCCTTCGGCTGGCAAGGGCCGCTCTTCAGGAAGCCCGAACCGTTGGAGACAGTCAGTTACTCTTGACTGCTCTACACCTCACGGCCGAGATAGCGAGCGAGTCATCGAACCTCCACGAGGTTTCCGATATTGGGGGCGTTACTCAGAGCATGGTTGCAAGCAATAGCGATCCAAATATCAAAGCGTCTGCATTGCTGACGCATGCGTTCTGCCAGCTTGTGCTTGGGAGATACGAGGCCGCCGCGGTGGCATTCCAGGAGGCGGCCATGCTATTCAGACAAACGATGAGGGCGTTGGATCTGCGAGCTGCATTGACGGGACTAGCCATTTGTGGAACCAATGTGGGCAGGTTTGACGAGGGTGAGAAGGCATTGGTTGAAGCCCGCGCAATCTCTCGGCGAGTGGGGAACGAGTCATTTGAAGCACTAGCCCTTAACAACCTCGGCGTGATATACGAGGACACCGGGAGGTTCTGCTCCGCCATCGAGGCATACAGGGAATGTATGGAGTTGATCCTTCGGAGGCCTCACCATCGCCGGATAGCCCAGGTCTACTCCAATGCCGCCGGTCTGGCGCAGTCACTCGGGGCGCTAGGCGAGGCCGACAGGCTTCTCGAGACCGCTGAGGATGCGGCTCGAAGATGCG
>Ga0299906_10003916_pt1 | contig 12228 bp, 13 predicted proteins | sample RVTome_14_FD_200259 | JGI IMG/M metagenome (GOLD analysis project Ga0299906, IMG submission 200259) | Soil microbial communities from uranium-contaminated site in the Upper Colorado River Basin, Wyoming, United States - RVT145D125 (version 2) ...
TTCTCGCAGGCGGCGAAAGGTGTTCTCGACGTCGATGATGGCGTCGTCCACCACCGCCCCGATGGCGATGGCCATCCCACCGAGCGTCATCGTGTTGATGGTGATTCCCAGGAGCAACATGGTGATGACGGCGATGGCGAGCGAGAGGGGCATGGCGAGGACGGAAATGGCGGTCGTGCGGAAGTTCCAGAGGAAGACGAACAAGATGACGACCACCAGAAGGGCGCCGTCGCGGAGCGCCTCGATGACGTTGTCGACCGCCGAGGAGATGAACTCGGCCTGGCGGAAGATACTTCGGTTGATCGAAATCCCCTCGGGAAGTGTTTCCTGGAGGCGAGCGAGCTCACTGTCGATGCGGCCGGTGAGCTCCAGGGTGTTCGCGTTGGGCTGTTTTTGGATGGAAAGGACGACGGCCGGCTCGGCGTTGACGGACGCAGCACCGAAACGAGGCCGGGGGCCGATTTGGACGTCGGCGACGTCGCCGATCCGAACCGGAGCGCCGTTGGGAAGGCCGACCACGGTCTTCTCGATGTCTTCGAGAGACTGAACCCGACCCAGGCCCCGGATGAGGATCTCCTGTCCGCTTTCCAGATAGACACCTCCCGAAGCGATGGCGTTGGAGAGCTCGGCAGCGCGCAGCACATCGTCGAGCCCGACGTTGTAGAAACGGAGCCGGTCCGGATGCACCAACACCTGATATTCCTTCACCGCTCCTCCGATGGGGACGACTTGGGCCACGCCGGGGATGGCGAGTAGCCTTTTCCTGACCGTCCAATCGGCGAGGGTTCGCACCTCCATGGGCGTATGACGTTCGCTCGTCAAGCCCACCAGCAAGATCTCACCCATGATGGAAGTGATGGGGGCGAGAACGGGTGGGCCGCTACCGCCAGGGAGCTGAGCGGCCAGGATCTGGAGCTTCTCGCTCACGATCTGGCGCGCCCGATAGATGTCTTCCCCCCAATCGAACTCGACCCACACGATGCTGATCCCCTGGGCGGACGAGGAGCGCACTCTCCTGACGCCGGCAGCGCCATTCACACCCGTCTCGATGGGGAAGGTGACGAGGAGCTCGACCTCCTCGGCAGCCATGCCGTGGGCCTCGGTAAGGACCGTGACGGTGGGCGCGGTCAAGTCGGGAAAGACGTCGATGGGGATCGTCGTCGCCGCATAGATTCCGCCGGCCAGAACCGCCGCGGCTCCGAAGAGCGTGATGAGTCGGTTTCGCAGAGACCAGAGAATGATCTTGTTCAGCATGTCTCGCTGACTCCTCTCTAACTAGCGCCCATGGCGTCCACAGCTCGTTGGGCGCCGACGCTTGGCGTCAAATCACGTGGTTGCCGCTATCGGGCTCGCCAGGCGCCTAGTGAGGATGACCGTGGTCCGCGATCTCCGATGTGCTGAGCGAAGCGAGGCGGACCTGATAGGCGCCCTCGGTGACCACTCGCTCCCCGGGGCGAACGCCGCTCATCACCAGGGTCCACTCCCCATCCGAGGGCCCGAGCGTGAGCACGCGGCGCTCGAATCTCTCTCCGCCTAGCTGCACGTAGGCGACGCTCAGCCCATCCTCGTTGCGCACGGCGCGGCTGGGGATCGCCGTGCCGGCGGAGGTCTCCTCGAGAAATAGTCGAGCCTCGACCAGCATACCCACCTTCAGGCTTCCATCTCGGTTCGTCGCTTCGACGATGACTGGAAGGGTCCGCCGTTCGGGATCGATGACCGCCCCCACCGACACGACCCGTGCGGACTGGTACAGGCGGGTGTTTCCTTCCACCGTGAACGATGCGTTCGCTGCCTTCGAGACGCGAGATGCCTCGCGAGCCGGCACTTGGAGCCGGACCCACACCGTACCGGGATCCACGATAGTGAAAAGCACGTCACCAGCCGAGACCCGTTCGCCGATGGTCAGATTCCTTTCGGTGACGAGCCCACTAATAGGAGCTCTGAGGGTGAGCTCGTAGCCGTCTTCGCTACTGCCCCCCATGGCTTCCAGCGAGGCCCGGCTCATTTCCAGGTCGTGGCGCGCCTCCACGAGTTGCTTCTCGGGGATGGCCTCGACCGCCCACAGCCGTTCGGCGCGCCCCACATCACGCTCCAACCGTTCGACTCGCGCGCGCTGCGCGGCAAAGGCGTCTTCCTGGGGCACGGGCGACAAGACGGCGAGCGGCGTGCCAGCTTCCACCCAGCTTCCGGGGACTGGGGCCCGGAGGTTGAGCTCCTCCCCAACGAGCCCTTCCACCGGCGCACTCACGCGCGCCATGGCGTTCGGTACGGGGAGGATTTCACCGTTCGCGACGATCGAGTCCGCAACCTCACGCTCGACCCCGCGAGCGGTGGCGAAGGGGATGACCCATTGCTGCTCCTTCAGGAAGGAGATGCTCCCGGCGGGAGCTTCCTCCACGTGCGGGAGCTCCGCGCTCGATGCGAAGACGCTTATGTGGCCGACGGGAATCTCAGCGGTTCTCTTAGGGCTCTCGAGAGTCATCGAGAGCTGGTAAACGCCGTCTTTGGGTAGCGAGGGCGCTGGAGTGAAGATACCGTCTCGCGCCGGAGCCCCGGCGACCGCCGTGTGCTCGATTCCGTCCGGCCCGACGAAACGAAGAGTCAATTTACCCTCTCGCACCGGCTGAAAATCCTCGAGAAAGGTCAGGTGGATGGCCCAAGGCTCTCCGAGCTCACCGGCAATCAGGGGCGGATGCTCGAAGAAGAGCTCCACGCTTTCCGTCCAGAGCGTCACCGCCGCTCCGCCACCGTGCTCGTGGTCCTCCTCAGGGGTCGGTTCGCTGGGAGGTTCTTGGTCCCTACACGCGACGATGCCGGTAACCATGACCAACACCGCAAGGCGTAGTAATCGCGGCTCGATTGCTTTCATGGTCCTCATGGCCTTCATGGTTGGCCCTCCAATGCTATTGTGGTCGATGGAAATCCTCCCATCGCCCGTTCGAGGTCGTAGTAACGAATCCAAAGCTCGGCGGTCAGCTCCGAGACCGCGATTTGCGACTCGCGATAAGCGTCCGCGGCATCCAGAAGCTCCAATAAAGACATCCCGCCCTCGCCGTAGCTCACCTGCGCGATGCGGAGCAGATCGTCGACACCGTCTAGCAGCTGCCCCCGAATCAAGTCGACGCGCTCCAAGACCGAGAGATAGGCCGAAAAGGCGATGCGAACGTCGTTGGCGACCGTGCGTCGCACTAGATCGAGTTGGGTCGCCCCTCGGCGAACACGCGCGCCGGCGGCCGCGACATCCCCCTGTCTTCGATCGAACACGGGAAGCGGAAGACTCCCTCCCAAGAAATAGCCATCGAGGCCGTCGGATTGTCTCTTGTAGCCCCCGGTCAGGGTGACTTCGGGATACCGGAACGTCGAGACGTGGCGCAGAGCCGCTTCGGCTGCGGCCACCTGCGCCTCGGCACCGTGTAGGTCTGCCCTTATCTCGAAGGCGCGTTCGAGTGCGGCTTCCTCGCTGAGAACCATCAAAGCCGGCGGACGGCCGTCCGGCGACGCGGCGGGCACGAGCCCCCTTTGCCCTTCCTCGATAGATCCTGGAAGAACCAGAGACCCAAGCCGGAGCCGCGCATTCTGGAGGGCGATGGCTTGGGTTGCCGCGAGGTTTTCGTAACGCGCCCGCTCGATGCGAAGTCGGCGGACGTCATAGCCCGACAAATCGCCCTCCCGGAGCCGTTGCCTCCCGCTCTCCTCCGCAAAGCGAAAAATGGCCAGGACTTCCTCGATCGCGGCGAGCTGCCTTTCCACGGAAGCGGCTTCGAGGAAGGCTCGCTTGACTTCGAAAAGCAAACGCTGGCGCTCGACCGCAACGCGGGATTCTGCGGCGGCGGAATCCTGGTCGGAGCTCGCAATGCGGGCGTCGCGCCTTCCCGGCCACTCGAGGCGCTGGCTTACCGTGAAGTAGCTTTCCGAATAGTCCGCATCACCTTCCGATAGCCCTTCGTGCGTCAGAGTAGCCACCGGGTTCGGGTACGCCCTTGCCTGCTCCGCCAAGCCCTCCGCCTCGTCGCGCTCGGCCAAAACTAGTCGGAGCTCAAGGTTGTTCTCCTCGAACATTCGCAGAGCCTGATCGAGCGTCACCCGTCGCAGCGGCTCCTGTGCCGACGCCGACGTCAGAATGGAGCCCGCGAGCAGGATCGCGAGGACAAAAGGACTACACAGCGACCGATACCGTCGTCCGGTCGCTCCGAAATATCCCTCGGACCCGACTTTTTCGGACATGCGCCTCCTTCCTTATCCGGGCGGGGAGCCCAGAGGAACTCGTCAAAGAGAGAGATTGCGTTGCCTCTAGCAGGGCGGACGCACGTAGTGGCTCAGGAGAAGGAGGGTGGAGCGCGGACGGGCTTTAGGGAAGAACCAGGAGGACCGTGGGCATCTTGGCTCGGATCAGAGAGAACCCACCAAATCTCATGTACAGCGCGCGGCACCTCGACTCGCAACACGAGCGTCGCCGGAGGCTCAGGAAACGCGGCCTGCCGCGGTGCGTCGAGCTTGCCGTACGAAATGCTGGCGGCTTCCTCGCCATCCGCACCTCGCTGGTGACCGCCGTGGTGGTCGTGTGGGTGGCCTTCCAAATGCGCGTGAAGCACGGCCCGCCTCTGCGTCACGTGCTTGTCTTGCCGATCGGTGGACACGATACGGTCCCGATGGAGATGAGCGAGCGGAGCGAAGGCTGAGAAAAGGAAGAACGCGGCGACTTGAAGGCCACAAATCACGAACCGCCGCTGCGAGCGCCGCACGGCGGTCATTGTCTTCGCAGCCCGGCCTGAAGTCAAACACTCACAGGGGAGTATTGGCCTGGAGGAGATTCTTCTCGCGCGACTCTACCAACTCTTCCTTTTATTGTTAGAATTGACGCATGGCGAAAACATCCTTTCCCGGGTCCGATCTCGTGCGTCAGGGACTGGAAGACCTGGCCAAGGGTCGGGATTCCATTCCCGCACTATTGGTTTCGATCGGAGCGCCCCGCTTGAGGGCCTTGGGAGTATCTCTTCCTCATGTCGATATCGTCGCCCCGGAACACCGGCTCTACCACAAACTCTGGGAACAGGACCCCGACTCCGCACACTCTCGATACAACGCACTCTTGCGTCGGCTCGTAAGCTTCGAGCGAGCCATGGAATGCGCCAGCTAGCCGATAAAGCGCGCATCGAGAGATTCATGCAGGCCCTGGGAGGCCATGCCCGGACCGATGTCCGGCTTTTCTTCACGGGGGGAAGTACCGCGGTGCTCCTCGGATGGCGAGCGAGCACCATTGACATCGATATTTGTTTCTTCCCCGAGTTGGACGAGCTCTTTCGGGCACTTCCGAAGCTGAAGGAAGAGCTTCAAGTCAACGTCGAGCTCGCCTCCCCGGCTGAATTCATTCCCGAGCTACCCGGTTGGCAAGATCGAAGTCTCTTCATCACACGAATCGGTAGGATTTCGTTTTACCATTACGACCCCTACTCCCAGGCCTTGGCGAAAATAGAGCGTGGCCATAGTCAAGACCGAGGGGATGTCGAGAGACTGATGGACAGCGGCCTCGTGGACCGAGCGCAGCTTCTCTCGTACTTCGAAGCGATCGCACCCGACCTGTATCGCTATCCAGCCATTGACCCAAAATCCTTTCGAAGAGCGGTAGAGACGGTCACTGCGTCCCGGGACGACTCGGCGTGAACGGTCCATCGCGCGCGATAGGTTGCGTGGCCCTCGGCCTCCTCTTCCTCGGCCTGCAGCGCGCCGACACTCCAACGTCTGGCGGAGTCCGTTTCGAAATCTCGTTTCCCGGCTCGCTTCGGTCCGAGCCAGTGGATGGGCGTGTTCTTCTCATGCTCTCCATGAACGACGATGATGAGCCACGGTTTCAGATCGGGACCCACCTCGGCACGCAGCAGATCTTTGGAACCGATGCCGACGCTCTCGCACCAGGCGAGATCGCGACCATCGACGCTTCGTCTCTCGGCTATCCTCGCGAGGCGCTCGCCGACATTCCTGCCGGCGAATACTACGTTCAGGCCCTCATCAACGTCTACGAGACGTTTCATCGCGCCGACGGTCACGTGGTGAAGCTCCCAATGGATGACGGTGAAGGACAACTGTGGGAGAGCTCCCCGGGGAACCTCTACAGTGAGCCGACGAGAGTGTCCATCGATCCCTCGCAGAGCCAAACGGTCAAGCTCTCACTGAGTAGGATCGTTCCGCCGATCGAGCCTCCCGAGGACACGCGCTACATCAAGCACGTTCGAATGCAGAGCAAGCTCCTCAGCGAGTTCTGGGGGCGCCCGATGTACCTCGGTGCGATCGTGCTGCTCCCAGAAGGGTTCAAGGGACATCCAGAGGCGCGCTACCCGGTTCTCTACTGGCAGGACCACTTCGCATCGACCTTCGACACTGGAAGCGGTGGCTTCCGCGAAACCCCGCCCGAACCGGAGCTCACGGGACGCGAGCGATTGAACGCCGAGTACGCGCATCGGTTCTACCGGGACTGGACCTCCGGGAAGCTCCCTCGGATGCTCATCGTGAGCATCCAACATGCCAACCCGTACTACGACGACTCCTACGGGGTGAACTCCGCCAACATCGGTCCCTACGGCGATGCCATCGTTCAGGAGTTGATCCCGTACGTCGAAGAGGAGTTCCGCGCCATCGGCGAGCCCTGGGCACGGGCTCTTTACGGTGGCTCCACCGGCGGCTGGATTGCGCTCGCGGAACAGATCTTCTACCCCGACTTTTTCAACGGGAGCTGGTGCTTCTGTCCCGACCCGGTCGACTTTCGCGCGTATCAGCAGATCGACATCTACCAGGACCACAACGCGTACTGGGCCGAGAGCGAATGGAAGCGCGTGCCCCGCATCGATCGGCGCGACACGAACGGCGACGTCACCGCCACCATGGAGGATGCCAACCGGTTCGAGGAGGTCATCGGGACCCGCGGCCGCTCGGGCGGGCAATGGGACGCTTGGCAGGCGGTCTACAGTTCCGTCGGCCCCGACGGATACCCGAAACCGATCTACGATAAGCGAACCGGCATCATCGATCGAGAAGTCGCGCAGTACTGGAAGGAGCACTACGACCTGCGGCACATTTTGGAGCGCGACTGGAAGATCCTAGGTCCCAAGCTATCCGGAAAGATCCATATCACCATTGGCGACATGGACAACTACTACCTCGAGAGGGCGGTGCGGCTTCTGGAGAGCTTCCTTGAGGGCACGCAAGAACCTCACTACGCGGGAACCATCGAATACGGTGACGGTCGAGGTCACTGCTACAGCGGCGATCCTTCGATACCTCCGGAGGTTTCCGCTCGCACCATCAACCAGCGCTACATGCCCGTCATCACCGAGCATATGTTGAAGACGGCACCACCCGGCGCCGACGTGACAAGCTGGCGGTATTAGTGGGATCAAAAAATCCACAAAAGGGCTTGACAACTTTCGGGGTGCAATGCGTCAGAGCGAACAGGCCTTCGTGTAGATACCCTTCAGAAACGCAGATACGCGCTCTCGTGTCCTGTATCTAGAATCTGTTCTTTTTCTTCATTTCAGTCCTTTTGCTTTCGTCTGACGGCGGCCCAGGGCCAAGAAAATCGTCTGCATATATTAGAAGAGGCGATGTTCAAAGGAGGACGACAATCATGCTCGAAAAAGTAAAGTCGTACTTCGAGAGACTAGAAGGCCTTTCGACCGAAGAGCTCGATCATTCAACCGAGGAGCTGGTCCGCGCCGAGAAACGGAATGTGGCGCTCGTCATCGCTCACATCGCAGAAATGTCGAGACGAAGGGGCTATCTCGAGCGTGGGTACAAGAATCTCTGGGATTACTGCACGAGACGCCTTCGTCTGAGCGAAGGCTCGGTTGCTTTGCGAATTCAGGTGGCCAATGTGTCCCGACGTTTTCCTCAAATACTCCTCGCGCTGGCGGAGAACCGAATGAGTCTCACGGTGGCAGGCCTCCTTTCGCCCGTTCTTACGGATAGTAACGTCGAGAAGCTTCTCGAGGATTGCGCTGGGATGACCAAGCGCGAGGCAGAAGAACACCTGGTCGCGCTTCGCCCCAAGCCCCGTTTTTACTCCCTCCATTCGAAAAACGCCATCACAGCCCGCTTTGACCGCGGCCCCGATGTCGCCCACATCGTTGCCGCAACCCACACGGTCAGAGGCCATGAGGCCGCGCCCTGTTCCGCGGGTGTCGCCGAGGCTCCTCGAGCCGGCGAAGCCAGAGACCTTCAACTTTCGCTTCTCCGCCGGCCGGAACTTCAAGGAGAAGTTCGAGCGCCTGGCAGAGGTCCTCGGCGTGGAGAGTCCTCTCCAAAATATGGCTGAGATCATGGAGCAAGCGATGGACATCGCCCTCGACAAGAAAGACGTCAAAAGAAAGCTTGCACGTCGACTCGAACGCAGGTCAGAGCGTGACAAATCGAGACAAAGATCTCGTCCAGACAAGCTTTCGGCCAAATCTCGATACATTCCTTCACACACACGCGAGCGCGTGCACGAGAGGGCGGGCTATCAGTGTCAATACCAGGGCCCAGACGGGGCCCGGTGCCCCTCGCGAACGGGACTCGAGATCGAGCACGAGAAACCCTTTGCGATCTATCGCAGTCATGACGAGAGGCACTTGCGACTCTTCTGTCCCTTATGCCGATATCGGCATAAACGGCATTATGCCGACCGGAGCGTGTCAACGATTTTGAGACACCCGTGAGCTGCATTTAGTGAACTCCGATTGGTGTCGTTAGGTCCGTGAGCTGGGTCTGGATGTCGGCGTCTCGGGAAGTTTCGTCGCGTGGAGCGGAAACAGGGGGTACCCCAGGTATGGACCCCCCCGAGAAAGAGGCTCCTAGGCGATCCTGGCGCGTCTTTTTTTCAGGCGGAGGGTTGATCCAGGCCTGACGTGGCAAAACGGGTGGTTGAGGGCTTCCGCGAACGAAGCGTTCGGGATGAACCCGATAGGCCTTGAGAAGAAACTGTCGTCGAGCTGCGCTGACCTTTTCCGCGCGACCATGATGAACAACAGCCGGTGTCATGAGACCGATTCCCGAGTGCCGGTGTTCGTGATTGTAGTAGTCGAAGAATCTGCGGCAGAACAGGCGAGCATCCTCGATGGAACCGAAACGACTCGGGAACTGGGGGCAATACTTCAGCGTCTTGAACTGAGACTCGGAGTAGGGATTGTCGTTGGAGACGTGAGGTCGCGAGTGGGTCTTCGTCACGCCGAGGTCGGCCAGAAGCAAGGCGACGGACTTACTCCGCATCGACCCGCCACGATCCGCGTGGAGAGTGAGCTGGCCGGGTTCGATGCCTTGCTTGCCACAGCTCTCGATCATAAGACGGCGAGCGAGCTCGGCACTTTCCCGGTGAGCCAGCATCCACCCCGTCACGTAGCGGGAGAAAATGTCCAGGATCACATAGAGGTAGTAGTAGCTCCACTTGACGGGGCCACGCAGCTTGGTGATGTCCCACGACCAAACCTGGTTGGGGCCTTCGGCCAACAGCTCCGGCTTGCGGTAGTTCGGATGCCGGAGTTGGTTCCGACGTTCTCGGACCTCGCCGTGCGCCGACAGAATCCGATACATCGTCCGGATCGAGCACTGGTAGGTTCCCTCATCCAGAAGCGTGGCCCACACTTCGGCGGGCGCCTTGTCGACAAACCGCTCGGAGTGCAACGTGGCGAGAACCTGCTCTCGCTCCGTTTCGCCAAGGGCTCGGTGGGGCCGAGGACGACGCTTCGGCCTAGACGTCTCCGGCCGACGGCGGCGATACAGTGTCGAGCGAGCGACTCCCAGGGCCTCACACGCTTCCGCTGTCTGTCCAATCCGTCCCGCCAGCTCCTCGGCCGCTGCCATCAAACGTTCTCGTCGTTGTCTGGGGGATTCAGGGGGATCCCCAGCAACTCGGAGGCTTTTTTTTGGATATCGAGCATCGTTTCCACCCGAGCGAGCCGACGCTTCAGTCTTGCGTTTTCATGCTCGAGTTCCTTGATTCGCGGATCCTCTGCCTTTCCCTTCCGCCCTCGCTTTGTCGATGCCAGGCCGACCCTGGCAATCTCGTCTCGTTGGCGACGCCACGCCGAAAGCAGTGAGGAGTACAGACCCTCTCGACGCAGAAGCGCCGCCACATCGCCATCACCCTTGCAGGCATCCGCTTCGCGCACGATCCGCAGCTTGTACTCCGCCGTGAAGCGTCGACGCTTCGCTCGTTCACTCACTTCAGGATCCACGGCCACCCGGGCTCCTTCCGAACCCGTCGCGGCGGCTTTCTCAACCAACAGACTCATGGATGATCCTCCTTCGCCCTCCACACTAATTTCAAGGGGCGGAGTGTCTCAAGGATGTTGGCACAGAGGGTACGCGTGAGGGCTTGCCTCGCCGTAGCCGTGGACAACAAGGGACGCTCCCACGGCGAAGCGGGCTTGCCTCGCCGAAGCCCGAAGGGCGACACAGGCCTGCCTCGCCGAAGCCGTGGGCAACAAGGGACGCTCCCACGGCGAAGCGGGCTTGCCTCGCCGAAGCCCGAAGGGCGAAGGCGGGTGATAGGGAAGACCTCGCTCCTCGCCAAGCCGGAAATGAAGCTCCTGGCCCGCATCTTCATCTATTGGTCCGGAGGCTGCTGGTACCCGAACCCGGAGCATGCGCGGGAGACCGTGACGCGCGAATCGATCGTGGAGCAAATCCAAGACGTGACCGGGCTCTCACCGTCCGACGCCGCGCGCAAGATGAAAGCCATCGAGCGGCTCGGAGAGAAGGTAAAGGGCGAAGGCGTCGACGACATCGTCGACCTCTACAACGAGCTCCTGGAGATCCTCGGGCTTCCCGGCACCGCCGCGCCTCCAGAGCGCATCGAGACCATGGAGCACAGCCTCGGACAGATGTCCGATCTGCTGACGAGTTTCCATCACGCGGTCCGGCGCGCCACCCCGCGCGCGCTCTACCAGGAAGTCTCGGCCGGCGCGACCGACGAGGCCAAAGAAGACGAAGCGATCTGCGCGGACGAAGCAAAACCCGAAGACCGCGTCCTGGGCGCCAGCCGCGGCGAGATCTATCTCATACGCCTCCGCTCCTACCTGGAGCATTTCGCCGGCCGAGCCGCCGAAGTCGCGCCCCAGAAGTGGGCGGATCCCAGAGGCGCCGTCCAGGTCATGACCATCCATCAAGCCAAGGGTCTCGAGTTTCCCATCACGTTCGTCCCCGCGCTTGTCGAAGGAAGATTTCCCACCACGATGATGGGCCGCGAGCAGAAGACCTACGTCCCGCTGGATCTCTACGACCCGGCTCGTTACGCGGGCAGGGAAGAGGACGAGGCGCGGCTTCTCTATGTCGCCTTCACCCGCGCCAAAGAGCTTCTCATCGCGAGCTGGTTCGAGCAGCACCGCGTCCAGACCGCCAAGCCCTCGCGGTTCGTGACCCACAGCTTGAAGACCGTGCTCAACGGCGCCCTCAAGTGCGGTGAGGCGACGCCCTCACCCGGACTCGCAGTCATCACCACCGAGCTCCTCGACACCGACTTCTCGAGCCTCGTCACGTACCAAGAATGCGGCCACAAATACAAACTCCGGCACGTGTGCGGATTTAAGCCACCTTTGGTGCGGGAGCTCGGGTTTCGGGTTTGGAAAGCTCCTCCATCACGTTGTGGCGGAGCTCGCGCGCCAAGCAGCCGGGGGAGGGGAGCCTCAAGCATCGGACGTCGACACCATCCTCGCCCGTTCCTTCTACCTTCCGTTCGCCGGCCCGCTACCCGCGCAGGTGCTGCGGGAGTCCATCAGGAAAAGAGTCCGCACGTATCTCAGCCAATACGGCGACGAGCTTCGCCGCACCATCCGCCCCGAGGTCGCCTTCGAAGTCCCGCTCGGGCATGCCTGCGTCCACGGCCGCATCGACCTGATGCTGCGCGCGAACGGGGGAGACCGCCGCGTCGAGCTCATCGACTTCAAGACTTCCGAGAACCGCCCGCCATCGGAGATTCATATCAACCAGCTCAGGCTCTATGCCGCGGCCTCGGAGCGGCTGGGTCTCGAGCCGGTGAAGCTCGCGATCCACGATCTCGAAGCCGACGAAGGCCGCCGGCATGTCTTTGGAAACGACGACCGCGAGCGCAACGCCTTCGCGACGCGACTTGAGGAGTGGGTCGAAGGGGTCCGCAGCGAGGACTTCAAGCCGGTGGAGGATCGGTCGATTTGTCCCGACTGCGATTTCCGGAGGTTCTGCCGCTATGCACCGGCCGAGGCCAGGGTGGCACGTCAAGCGTGA
>Ga0299906_10003917_pt1 | contig 12228 bp, 10 predicted proteins | sample RVTome_14_FD_200259 | JGI IMG/M metagenome (GOLD analysis project Ga0299906, IMG submission 200259) | Soil microbial communities from uranium-contaminated site in the Upper Colorado River Basin, Wyoming, United States - RVT145D125 (version 2) ...
CCGGTCGGGACGGGGCTCTGCGCCCTGGCGATCGCCGCGAGCGCAAGGGTGGCTAGGGCCGTGACGAGCATGAGGCGTGAGGGCTGCGACATCTCTCTCTCTGACTCCTTCGCGAAACGAGCCTGGCAGTGTCGCCACGAGCAGGGTGCGTGTCAACCGCGGGAGGGGGCGGACGGCCCGGGAGGCCGCCCGCCCCCTCCGCGAAGGAGCAGCTCCTATCGGAGGGAGACGTCGTCCACGCGGAAGCTCGTCGCGAGCGAGCCGTCCGTCGTGGCGCGGAACTGCACCCTGATCGCCTGTCCTTTCCACGCCGCCAGGCTAAAGCTGGTGGTCCCGCGGACGGCACCGCCGAGGCGTTTCGCCATGCGTCGACCTCCCGTGTGAATGTGTTGAATAGCGCGACGAATCGTGGATAGCGCGTGAAACCGCGCACAGTGGGCCGTGCACTGTGCGCTGGCTCACACCAGGAGCCTGTCGACCTCCTCGGCGATGGCAGGAGCGGACGTGAGGCCCGGCGAGTCGATTCCGATCAGGTCGACGAAACCCGGCAGGCCGCGGGCCGCTTCCTCCGCGATCACGAAGTCGCGGAAGCCCTCCCCGGGCCCCTGGAGCTTGGGGCGGATCCCGGCGATGTCCGGGGTCAGGTCCTGGGCGCTGATCGCCGGGACGAGACGGTGCACCCCTTCGGCGAACGCATGGCGCTTCGACTCGTCGACGGCGTAGTCGAGCTGGCGCTCGGGCAGGTGCTCGGCGTCGGGGCCGAAGCGCAGCCGGCCCTCGAGCCCGAGGACGGCATGCACGCCCAGGCTGACGTGAGCTGGCACCGGGTAGACGAGCCGCGACACGAGCCGCGCCTTCCGGCCGGTCACGGCGAAGTAGCTGCCCTTCCACCAGTGGAGCCTGTAGCCCGCGGCGACGACGTCGATTCCGGCGAGCGCCGCCACGCGGTCCGCGTCGAGCCCGGCGGCGTTCACGACGCGCTCGCTCGTGAGCGTCTCCGTGCCCTCCGGCGTGCGGATCTCGAGCCGGTAGTCGCAGTCGCGCCTCTCGATCCCGACGAGCTCCGCGCGCGGCTGCAGCATCGCCCCGTGGCCTCTCGCCTCGTGCAGCAGCGCGTCCATCAGGCCGTGGGCGCTCACGATCCCCGTCGTGGGCGAGACCAGCGCCGCGACCGCGGGCACGGCCGGCTCGAGCTGCCGGCACGCGTCCACGCCGACGAGCTCCTGCTCGACGCCGTTACGCAGCCCCTGCTCGAGCAGACGCTCGAGCTCCGCCGTCTCCTCGGCCTGCATCGCGACGATCAGCTTGCCGATGCGGCGGTGGGGGACGCCCACGCGCTCGCTGAGCTCGTAGAGCAGGTGCTTGCCGCGCACGCACAGGCGCGCTTTCAGCGAGCCCGGGGGGTAGTACATCCCTGCGTGGATCACCTCGCTGTTGCGGCTCGAGGTCTCGCTGCCGTGCCGCTCGCGCCGCTCCAGGATCAGGAGCTCGGGGAAGCGTCCGGCGAGCCGCGCCGCGACCGCGAGGCCCACGACGCCCGCGCCGACGACGGTGAGGGGAGTGTCCGCCACGCAGGCGGATCTTAGTCCGCCGTGCGCGGGCATGGAACGCGTGATCTATGGAGCCGGCCGCGTCCCAGGGGTCACTCTGGACCTCTGAGCATCGGAGGTCCCATGAGCGAGACCGAGCGGATCTGGAACCAACTGCAGCGGTCCTTCGAGGGCAACGAGGCCTGGAAGTGCCCGTCGCTGCGCGACCTGCTGGCGGAGGTGACGGCGGTGCAGGCGGCGGCGCACCCGATCGCCGGGGCGCCCTCGATCTGGGAGCTGCTGCTGCACACGACCGCCCACGAGCGCGTCGCTGGCCGCCGTCTCGCGGGCGAGTCCGTCGCATCGCTTCCCGACGCGCTGGATTGGCCGAAGCCGGCCGCCGTTTCGGCCGACGCCTGGATTCGCGCTCGGCTGGACTTCGGCGACGCCCGCCGGGTGCTGCGGCAGGCCGTGGCAGCGCTCCCCGAGGCGCGCCTCAACCAGCCCGTGCCCGGGCGCGAGTACAGCCACTACGTGATGCTCCACGGCATCGTCGAGCACGCGCTCTACCACGCCGGCCAGGTCGAGATGCTGATGCTGGCGCAGGGCGTGCGGCCGAAGGCCTCGCCGATGGCGGCTAGCCGAGAAGCGCCTCCGCTTCCTGCCTGAGCGCCCGGACCGCGTCAAGGACCCGCTCCTCGTGGGTGCGGAAGCTCAGCACGCACAGGCGCAGTGCGTACCGCCCGCGTAGGCGCGTGCTCGACAGGAACACGCGCTTCCTCTCGTTCACGCGGCGCAGCAGCTCCGGGCCCAGCCGGTCCGCCTGTTCCGCCGGCGCGCGTAGCCGAAACGCCACGACCGAGAGCTGCGGCTCGCCTGTGAGCTCGAAGTGGCGGTCGCTCGCGAGCTCCTGGTACGCCCAGCGGGCGAGCGCGAGCTTCTCGTCGAGCTGCTCGCGAAAGGCGCCCAGGCCGTGGAGCATGAGCGGCAGCCACAGGCGCAGCCCGCGAAACTCGCGCGACAGCTCCGGAGACAGGTCGGCAAAGCCCAGCGTGCCCTCGCGGGTCACGTCCTGCACGTAGCTCGCCCCCTCGCGGTGCACCCTCGCGAGCGCCTCGCCGTCTCGCACCAGGAGCGCCCCGAGCCCGTACGGCAGGAAAAGCCCCTTGTGGGGGTCGAGCGTGATCGAGTCGCACTGCTCGATCCCCGCGAGAAGCCGCTCGCCGGTCGGCGCGAGGCGGAAGAAGCCGCCGTAGGCCGCGTCCGCGTGGAGCCACAGGCCGTGCTCGCGCGCGACGTCGACGAGCTCGGGCAGCGGGTCGACGGCCCCGGTGTTGGTGGTCCCGACGTTGGCCACCACCAGGAACGGGCGCCGGCCGAAGCGCCGGTCCTCCCGGATCGCTTCGACGAGCGCCGCCGGCCGCAGGCGGTAGCGGGCATCGGTCGGCAGGGCGCGCAGGCTGGCGCGCGGGAAGCCGGCGAGGCGCGCGGCCTTCGCGACGCAGTAGTGCGTCTCTTCCGAGAAGTAGAGGACGCCGTCCTGGAACGCCTCGCCGAGCCGCTCGTGGCGTGCCGTGACCACGGCCGAGAAGCTGGAGAGCGAGCCGCCCGAGGTCAGGATGCCGCGCGCCCCGGAAGGGAGGCCCATCAGCCGGCACAGCCACGCGACCGACGTCTCCTCGATCTGAGCGAGGGCGGGCGCCGCCTGCGCCACGCCCATGTAGCGGTTGACGGCGCAGGCGACGAAGTCCGCGAGCGCCGCCGCGTAGACGCCTCCGCCGGGGATGTAGGCGAGGTATCCGGGGCCTGCGGTGTTGTAGCTCTTGGCGATCGCCGGCTTCAGCCGCTCGAGCAGCGGCCCGAGCGAGCTCGGATGCTCGGGCGGGTCTTCGACGAAGCTCGCGCGCAGCGGCTCGGCCCCGTCGAGGTCGAACGACGGCGTGTCGGCAAGGCCGCCGAGCTGGGCCAGCACGAAGTCGGCGACCATGCGAGTCTGCGCTTCGAGCTCTTCCGGGCCAGGCTCGAGCGGCCAGGAGGCGGGCATGCTCGGACTCAGGGAGCGGCGAGCTCCTTGAGCGCGCGCTCGAGCAGGCGGTTGAACTCGGCCGGATCCTCGAGCATGGGGAAGTGGCCGAGGCCCGGCATCACGGCGAGCTGCACGTCCGGCTTGTGCTTGCGGGCCGCCGCGAGGTCGGTGGGCCAGCGGTCGGCGTTGATCAGGCGGAGCGGGACCCTGACCGCAGCGAGCGCCGCGGCCTCGTCGTAGTCGATCAGGTTGTCGAGCGCGGAGAGGGCCACCTCCTTCGGCGCCGCGGCCATGTCCTGCGCGATGCGCTCGGCGAGGGCCGGGTCGCTCTTCGGCGTGAACATGAAGTCGCGGACGAACTTCCGTGTGGCGGCCCCGAAGTCCGCGCGCATCGGATCGAGGAACGCCCGCTTCTCTTCGGCCGAGGTCTTCTCCCCGACGCGTCCGAGCGTGTCGATCGGTACCAGCGCCACGACCCGCTCCGGCATCAGGCGCGCGGCCTCGAGCGTGACCGGCCCGCCCATCGAGTGGCCGACGAGCACCACCCGCTTGAGGCCGAGCGCATCGACCACCGCCTTCACGTCGGCGCCGAAGGCCTCAACCGAGTAGCGCTGGCGTCCGAGACCCGACTCGCCGTGGCCGGCGAGGTCGATCGCCACGATCCGGCGAGAGCGAGCGAAGTAGGCGGCCTGCCCGCTCCAGTACGTGCGGTCGCACGACCAGCCGTGCACGAACACGATCGCGGGCTCGCCGTTGCCGGCGGCCTCGTAGCGGATCTCGACGCCGTCGGGGGCCTTGACGGAGCCCGTCAGCACGGTGAGCGGCGCGGCAGGAGAAGCCGCGAGCACCGCGGCCAGGACGAGCGCGGGGGTTCTCAAGGGCGCACCTCCGGTCCGATCCTACCCTGCGGAGCCGCGGATGGGGCTCAGGGAGGCGTCGGGCCGTGAGAGAGGCCGCGCAGCCGCTCGGGGCGGTCGACGGTCGCGTCGAGCCGCAGCAGGACGATCACGCCCGGGAGCGCCACGAGCGGCATCAGGCCCCAGAACAGCCGCTCTCCGAGTGCTTCGTGGAGCGGCAGCGTGAGCGCCGGGTTGACCGCGAACGCGACCGACCAGGTGGCCTGGTACAGGCTCAGGTAGCGGCCGCGGGCCTCGGGCGGCGCCCAGTCCGCGATGAACGCCATCTGCTGCGGAGCGGAGAGGATCTCGCCGAGAGTGAAGACCAGCACCGCGAGCAGGAACCAGGCCCAGTGCATCACGAGCCCGATCATGCCGAAGCCCAGCGCGGCGAGGGCGTAGCCGAGAGCCGCGAGCCGCAGCCTGCGGAAGCGCTTGAGCTTGGCCACGATCGTGATCTCGAAGAGTGCGACGAGCACGCCGTTGAGCGCGGCCATCAGGCCGAAGACGACGGCGGGGTAGCCGGCCGACTGGGTCACCGTGAGCGGCAACACCACGAGGTGCGAGCAGAAGATCAGCGTGAACAGGAAGCTCACCGCCACCGACTCGAGGAAGACGAGGTCGGCGAACGGGCTCGTCCGCGGGCGCCTGCGGGAGTCGCGGGGCGCGCTGTCGGGGTCGGGCTTCAGGGCGGCCCCCGCTGTCGCATGCGGCGAGACCGGCACGCTCGCCTGGGGCCGCGTCTCGGGGATCATGAAATAGACGAGCACCCCGTAGGCGAGCGTCGTGAGCCCGTCGCCGAGGAAGAGCAGCCGCCAGTCCCAGTCCGCGAGCAGGCCGCCCAGGGCGGTGCCGGCCGCCCAGCCCAGGTTGACCGCCATGCGCAAGCCGGCGAAGCCGGTCGCCCGCTCGCTCGAGGGCAGCAGGTCGCCGATGATCGCCGAGGCCGCGGGCCGGTAGAGGTCCGCGATGAACCCGAACGCCACGAGCAGCGGCACGAAGAAGCGCGGCGAGGGCAGGAGCCCCATCACGACCGCGAGCACGCCCGACCCCAGCAGGCTCAGCAGCAGCGTGCGCCGCCGGCCGAGGCGATCGGTGAGGACGCCGCCGACGAGGATCGAGACGACGGAGCCCGCGCCGTAGGCGAAGAGCAGCAGGGCCACCTCGCCCTCCGCCATGCGGAAGTCCCGCAGCAGCACGAGCGTCAGGTACGGGACGATGAAGGTCCCGAGCTTGTTGACGAGCGTGCCGACGAGCAGCAGCCGCACGGGCCGCGGGAAGCGCGCGACCACCCGGACCGGGTTCAGGGACATGGGCCTCGGGGGCCACTCTATAATGAGCCCTCGCGATCGGAGGGCTTCATTCCATGTACACGCTGGTCCTGCTGCGCCACGGCGAGAGCACCTGGAACCTCGAGAACCGCTTCACCGGCTGGACGGACGTCGACCTCTCGCCGAAGGGGCTCGAGGAGGCTTCGGCCGCGGCGCAGCTGCTGAAGCAGGGCGGCTACGCCTTCGACGTGGCCCACACGTCGCTCTTGCGCCGCGCGATCCGCACGCTCTGGATCACGCTCGAGGGGATGGACCGGATGTGGATCCCGGTCCGCAAGAGCTGGCGGCTCAACGAGCGCCACTACGGCGCGCTCCAAGGCCTCAACAAGGCCGAGACCGCGAAGAAGTTCGGCGACGAGCAGGTGAAGATCTGGCGCCGCAGCTACGCGACCCCGCCGCCGGCGCTCTCGCCCGACGACGAGCGCCACCCCGGGCGCGATCCCCGCTACGCGAGCCTGCCCAAGGACCTGCTGCCGCTCACGGAATCGCTCGAGAGCACCGTGGCGCGCTTCCTCCCGTACTGGCACGACCAGATCGTGCCCGACGTCCTGGCCGGACGCCGCGTGCTGATCGCCGCCCACGGCAACAGCCTGCGCGCGCTCGTGAAGCACCTCGACGGCGTGTCGCAGGACGAGATCGTCTCGCTCAACATCCCGACCGGGATCCCGCTCGTCTACGAGCTGGACGCCGACCTCAAGCCGCTCGGCAGCCGCTACCTCGGCGACCCCGAGGCGGCGAAGAGGGCGGCCGAGGCCGTCGCGAACCAGTCGAAGACCTGAGGCGGAGGGACCATGACGACGACGAACAAGACCGGCAGGCCACGACGCTGGCCGCGGGTCGTGGGGGGCACGCTCGCCGTGGTGGTGCTCGCCGCGGGCGGATCCGGCGCCTACTTCCACGCGCGCGTGCGCGCGAGCCTGCCGCTCGTCGACGGCGAGCGCAGGCTCGCGGGCCTCGGCGCGCCGGTCCGCATCGAGCGCGACCTTCGCGGCGTGCCGGTGGTGCGCGGCGGAAGTCGGCTGGACGTGGCCCGCGCCACCGGCTTCCTCCACGCGCAGGACCGCTTCTTCCAGATGGACCTCCTGAGGCGCAGCGCCGCCGGCGAGCTCGCCGCGCTCTTCGGCCGGCCCGCGCTGGAGCTGGACCGCGAGGCCCGCGTTCTCCGGCTCCGGCGGGTCGCCCGCAGGGCCGTGACGACGCTGCGGGCCGACGAGCTGGACCTCCTCGCCGCCTACACGGCGGGGGCCAACGCCGGCCTCGGCGCGCTCGGGGCCCCGCCCTTCGAGTATCTCGCGCTTCGCGCGGAGCCTCAGCCGTGGCGGGACGAGGACTCGCTGCTCTGCGCCCTCGCCATGTACCGCGACCTGCAGGGCAGGCAGCCGTGGCAGGAATCCGTGCTCGGCCTGATGCGAGACACGCTCCCAGAGGCGCTCGTGGACTTCCTCGCCCCCGTGGGCACCGAGTGGGACGCGCCGATCGAGGGCGAGGCGATCCCGACGCCCCCCATGCCTGGGCCGGACCTCGTCGACCTCAGGCGGACGGCGCCCGCGGCGGCGGCCCGCGCTCTCTCGCGATCCGAGCCCTTCGCCCTGGCCCTTCTCGGCGTGCCGATGACGGAGAGGCCGTCGGAGGACGACGACGCAGCCCTCGGCAGCAACAACTGGGCGGTGGCGGGGACGCACACGACACACGGCGGTGCCCTCCTCGCCAACGACATGCACCTCGGCATCTCCGTGCCCAACACGTGGTACCGCCTGTCGCTCGTCTTCCCGGGAGCGGACGGCGACAGACGCGTGACGGGTGTGACGCTGCCGGGAGCGCCCTTCGTGGTCGCGGGGAGCAACGGCCGGGTGGCCTGGGGCTTCACGAACAGCGAGGGCGACTGGGCCGACGTCGTCCTCCTCGAGGCCAACCCCCAGAACCCGGGCACCTACCTCACGCCCGAGGGCCCTCGAGAGCTCGAGCGGGCGACCGAGACGATCGAGGTGAAGGGGGAGAAGGCGGAGGCCCTGACCGTCGAGTCCACGATCTGGGGGCCCGTGATCGACACCGACCACGCGGGCCGCCGCCGGGCGCTCGCCTGGGTGGCGCTGCGGGAGGGTGGGCTCAACGCCGCGCTCGTCCGCATGGAGGCGGTCCGCGATCTCGCGGAGGCCCAGGCGCTCGCCCCCGAGGTCGGGATCCCGAACCAGAACTTCGTCGTGGCCGACGCCGCGGGGCGCGTCGGCTGGACGATCATCGGGCGGATCCCGCGCCGCGTGGGCCACGACGGCCGCGCGCCCGCCTCCTGGGCGGACGGCGCGCGGCGCTGGGACGGCTGGCTCGCCCCCGAGGAGTACCCGCGTGTGGTGGACCCGCCGAGCGGCCGCATCTTCACGGCCAACGCGCGGGTGGTCGGCGGCGACGCGCTCGCGCGAGTGGGAGTGGGCGGCTACGATCTCGGGGCGCGCCAGGGGCAGATCCGCGACGACCTGCTCGCCGTCGAGAAGGCGAGCGAGCAGGACATGCTGCGCGTCCAGCTCGACGACCGCGCCCTCTTCCTGGCTCGCTGGCAGAAGCTGCTCACCTCCATCCTGGGCCCGGACGCCGTCGCGAAGGACCCTCGCCGCGCCGAAGCCCGTACGCTCGTGGAAGGCTGGGGGGGGCGGGCCGCGACCGCTTCGGTGGGCTACCGCATCGTCCGCGCCTTCCGCGAGCGGGTGAGGGACTTCGTCCTCGAGCCGCTTGTCGCTCCCGCGCGGGCGAGGGATTCGAAACGCCTGCGCCCGGGCACGGCGCCGAACTCACGCTGGGAGGGGCCGGTGTGGGCGCTCGTCACCGCGCGCCCCGCGCACCTGCTCGACCCGGGCCACGCGAGCTGGGAGGCGCTGTTGCTCGAAGCACTCGACGCGGTCCTCGCGGATCTGACGCAGGACGGTCAGGCCCTGGCCGGGCGCACCTGGGGCGAGCGAAACACCGCGCTCATCCGCCATCCGCTCTCTCGCGCCGTGCCTCGGCTCGGGCCCTGGCTCGACATGCCGAGGCAAGCGCTGCCCGGCGACAACCACATGCCGCGTTTCCAGTCTCCCACGGCGGGCGCGTCCGAGCGCTTCACCGTCTCGCCGGGGCGCGAGGAGCTGGGCTACTTCCACATGCCGGGCGGCCAGAGCGGGCACCCGCTCTCGCCTCACTATTCGGACGGCCACGCGGCCTGGGCGAACGGCGAGCCGACACCGTTCCTGCCGGGGCCCGCCGTGCACGTGCTCACGCTCGTGCCGGGCCCATGACGGCAGCTTGTTCCGCGACGGAGGACCGAGCATGAGGCGTCACGTCACCCTATCGGCGCTGGCCGCAGCCGCCGTCTCGCTCGGGGCGCAGAAGGTGGCGCCCGTGAACACGGGGCGCGCCGACCGCGTCTTCGTGAACGGGCGCGTGTGGACGGGTGAGCCCGGCAAGGCTCTCGCCGAGGCCCTGGCGGTCAGGGGCTCGACGCTGCTCGAGGTGGGGACGACGAGCGCCATCCGCAGGCTCGCCGGCAAGGGCACCGACGTGGTGGACCTGCGCGGGCGCTTCGTCGCGCCGGGCTTCATCGACGCTCACCTGCACCTCGTCGGCGGCGGCCTGTCGCTCGAGGAGCTGCGGCTCGACGACGCCTCCGACTTCGCCGCGGTCGCGGCCCGCATCGGCGCGTGGGCCAGGGCGCACCCCGAGGAGCGCTGGGTGACTGGCGAAGGCTGGAGCTACGCGGCCTTTCCCGGAGGGCTGCCGTCGCGCGTGCAGCTCGACGCGCTGGTTCCCGACCGCCCGGCCTTCCTCTCCTCCTACGACGGCCACACCGGCTGGGCCAACTCCGCCGCGCTGCGCCTCGCCGAGGTCAGGCGCGCCACCAAGGATCCCCCGGGCGGCGAGATCGTGCGCGACGCCGCTGGCGAGCCCACCGGCGTGCTGAAGGAGAACGCACAGCAGCTGGTCGAGCGGCTGCTGCCGAAGAAGCTGCCGCACGAGATCGAGCGGGCGCTGCGGCGCGCGATCGCGCAGGCCGCGGCGTGGGGCCTCACGGGCGTCCAGCAGGCGGGGATCTCCGAGGAGGAGCTCGAGAGCCTGGCGCGCGCGCTCGAGGCCACTCCGCAGCTGCGGGTCTACGCCGCGCTGCGGATGGAGCGCGACCCGACGCCCGACGTGCTCGCGTCGCAGGACGAGCTGCGGCGCCGTTTCGCGACACCGCGGCTGCGCGTGGGCGCCGTGAAGGGGTTCCTGGACGGCGTCGTCGAAGCGCGGAGCGCGGCGATGTTCGAGCCCTACCCGGGCGGCGGCACAGGGCTAGAGCACTTCACACGGGAAGAGCTCGACCGCTCGGTCGCCGCCTACGACAAGGCCGGCTGGCAGGTGATGCTGCACGCGATCGGCGACCGTGCCGTCGAGATGGCGCTCACGGCGTTCGAGCGGGCCGCGCGCGCGAACGGCACGAGTGGAAGGCGCCACCGGGTCGAGCACTTGGAAGTGCCACGGACGGCGGACCTGCCGCGGTTCAAGGCGCTCGGCGTGATCGCTTCGACGCAGGCGATGTTTCCCTACCCGAACGCGAACCACCTGGACGTCTACGTCCCGGCGCTCGGCCCGGAGCGCGCGCGCCGCGCGCTCGCGTTCAAGGCCGTCGACGACGCCGGCGCCGTGCAGGCCTTCGGCAGCGACTGGCCCGTGTTCACGGCCGAGGTCGTGCGCGGGATTGCGACAGCGGTGACGCGCACCACCTTCGAGGGCACGCCGGCCGGGGGCTGGGAGCCTCTGCAGCGGCTCTCGGCCGAGGCGGCGCTCCGGCACTTCACGCGCGACGCGGCCTACGCCGAGCACGCGGAGCAGGAGCGCGGGCTGCTCAAGGAGGGCCGTGTCGCGGACTTCGTGGTGCTGTCGCAGGACCTGCTCGCGCTGCCGCCCGAGCGGATCAAGGACACGAAGGTGCTGCTGACCGTGCTCGGCGGCCAGGACAGCTTCCGCGCCCCGGGGTTCTGATGGCCGCCTACGCCGGCAAGGTCGTGATCGTGACCGGCGCGTCGCAGGGGATCGGCAAGGCCCTGTGCCTGGAGCTCGCGGCCCAGCGGCCGCGGCTGGTGCTGGCCGCTCGCGATGGAGCGGCGCTCGCGGAGGTGGCCGCGCTTTGCTCGGCGCGCGGGGCCGAGACGCTGGTCGTGCCCACCGACGTCGCCGACGAGGCCTCCTGCCGGGCGCTCGTGGCCGCGACGGTCGAGCGCTTCTCCGCTGTCGACGTGCTCGTCAGCAACGCCGGCATCGGCATGCTCGCGCGCTTCGAGGACGTGAGCGACCTCTCGCAGTACGAGCGGCTGATGCGCGTCAACTACCTGGGCAGCGTCTACCCGACGTTCCACGCGCTCCCGCACCTCAAGCGCAGCCACGGGCAGATCGTCGCGGTCTCGAGCCTCGCGGGACTGTGCGGTGTGCCGATGCGCAGCGCCTACGCGGCCACCAAGCACGCGCAGATGGGCTTCTTCGACTCGCTCCGCATCGAGCTGCGTGAGACCGGCGTCTCGGTGACGGTGATCGCGCCGTATTTCGTGCAATCGGAGATCCGCAAGCGCTCGCCCGGCCCCGACGGCCGCACGGTCGAGGTGTCGCCCGTCCGGGAAAGCGAGATCATGAGCGCCGAGGAGTGCGCCCGGCAGATGCTCCGCGCCATGGAACGACGGAAGCGGATGCTCGTAATGACCCTCAAGGGCAAGCTGGGCCGCTGGCTGGGGTTGGCGTTTCCGGCGCTCGTCGACCACCTGGCGGCGGAGGCCGTGCGCCGGGGGCGCTGAGCGACCAAAGACGGCGACCCCGCGGGTTATCCTGAAGGTCCAGGGGAGGGAGCGATGCCGCGCACCGCACGCAAGCGCACGCCACGGAGTGCGAGGTCCGGAGCGAAAGCCGCCCGCGCGGGCTCGCCGCGCCGGGCGGCGCTGCTGGTCGCCACGCGCAAGGGCGCCTGGCTCTTCCACGGCGACCCGGCGCGCCGGGCGTGGCGGGCCGACGGCCCGCACTTTCTCGGCCACATCGTCAATCACCTCGTGCTCGACCCGCGCGACGGGCGCACGCTGCTCGCCGCGGCGAAGACCGGCCACCTCGGCCCGACGGTGTTCCGCTCGACGGACCGCGGCCGCACGTGGAAGGAGGCCGCCCGCCCGCCGGCTTTCGCGAAAGCGCCCGACGGCACGGGCCGCGCCGTCGACCACACGTTCTGGCTGACGCCCGCGCACGCGAACCAGCCCGGCGTCTGGTACGCGGGCACCTCGCCGCAGGGCCTCTTCCGCTCCGAAGACGGCGGGGTCAGCTGGGAGCCGTTCTCCGTGATCAACGACGACTCGCAGTACCGGGAGTGGATGGGCACGGTCCAGGACGGCACGCCCGACGGGCCGAAGCTGCACTCGGTGATCGTCGACCCGCGTGACCCGAAGCACCTCTACTTCGGGATG
>Ga0299906_10003918_pt1 | contig 12228 bp, 12 predicted proteins | sample RVTome_14_FD_200259 | JGI IMG/M metagenome (GOLD analysis project Ga0299906, IMG submission 200259) | Soil microbial communities from uranium-contaminated site in the Upper Colorado River Basin, Wyoming, United States - RVT145D125 (version 2) ...
ACCGACGATCATCGCCGTGAAGATGTTGCCGTAGGCCCCCGGGTTGCGCGCGATGCCCTGGGTGGCGCCGTTCACGGCATTGCCCTGGCCGATGCCGGTGCCGAGGACCGCGATGCCGATGGCGAGCCCGGCGGCGATCACCGAGAAGTTGTGGAAGTTGCCGGCCGCCTCCTCGGCGGCCATCGCGGGCGCGGAGAACAGCACCGCGAGCACGAGCACTGCAAGCGAGAGCACGGTCTTCATGGAGACCTCCTATGGGTGTGCCGGCAACCACACTCCCCGGCCCGATGCCCCTTCTAGATCATCTTCCCCGATTGCGAAGGTGGGAGGGTGGGCGACGGCGTTGTTCAACCGGGTTTGGGTAGGAGGCGGTCGTACCGGCGATCGCGTCTCGCAGAAGGGGCGACTCCTTGCCCAACGATCGCCGAAGGGATTCGGCTCCTACCGGTGCGAGCGGTGTGGCGAGGGGCCGGGATCAATGGGCGTGCTCGACGGCGCCCTGGATGTAGATCAGGGTGAGGACCACGAAGATGAAGGCCTGGAGGAAGCTGGTGAAGACGGCCAGCAACATGATGGGCACCGGGATCAGGTACGGTACCAGGCCCAAGAGCACCGCCAGCAGGATGTCCTCCCCGCGGATGTTGCCGAACAGTCGCAATGACAGGGACAGCATGCGGGCCAGATGGCTGATGATCTCGATGGGCAACATGAGGGGGGCGAGCCACCACAGGGGGCCGGTGAAGTGCTTGATGTAGCCCGGGCCGTGGGTGCGGATCCCGATAAACTCGCTATACATCACCGCCACCACCGCCAGGGCGACGGTGGTGTTGAGGTTGGCGGTGGGTGACTCGAAACCGGGGATCAGCCCGAGCAAATTGCCCGTGACGATGAACAGGCCAAAGGTGGCGATCAGGGGGAAGAACCGCAGGGCCTCCTCGCCGAGCATGCCTTTGGTAAAGCCAAGGATCGCCTCCAGGATCACCTCGTAGAGGTGGGCGACCCCGCGCGGGATGACGGCCATGGTACGGCCGGCGACGATCCCGCTGATGACTAGGATCGCCATCACCACCCACGCATAGGTGACATGCGCCGCCACCCCCGGCACCACGAAGAGCAGGGGCGGGTGGCCGAGGCCGCCCTCGGACGCGGCCGCCGGCGCCGCGAAGCCCATGAAGCCGATGGCGATGAGCGTACCTCTAGCCAGCATCGTTTCGCTCCTCCGATTGTGGGTACCGACCGCGCAGGTAGAACCCGATGTGTAGGACGAGGGCGAGGGTGAAGCCCGCCGCCAGGGGCAGCACGCCGAGACGCAGGCGCGCGGCGAGCCAGACGAAGGCCGCGATCACCGCCGCGTACTTCAGGAAATAGAAGATCTGGAACCAGGCGGTGCGGCCGCGTGCCGGGTCCAGCAGGTAGCGGCCGAATCGGTCGGTGAGGTGCAGGTTGGCGCTCTCCAAGGCCATGCCCGCCGCGAGGGCGATGGCGGCGCCGGCGCCGGCGACGGTGTAGGTGAGGGCCGCGGCCGTCACCAGGATGAGGAGGGTCAGGAAGAGCATTATTCCTGGCCGCCCTTCTTCGCGAGGTCGATCTCGCGGCGCAGGAGACGGTACATGTTGCGGAAGCCGGCGAGCACCCCTACGACGATGAAAAACGTCAGGAACCAAGGCGCGGTTCCCAGCCACCGGTCCAGGTAGTAACCGACCGCCACGCCGAGGGCGAGCGCCACCAGGAGGTAGAGCCCCATGGCCGAGAGCTCGAGGCGGCGCAGGTTGTTGCGCGAAAGGACGGGTGGCGGGCTAACGAAGGGGCGTTTCTTGCGGGGCCCGGCCATCGCGACTCCTCCAGCAAACAACGCCGCTGCCTCACCGGTCGCCGGCGCCGACGGAAGGGACCGGTGACCGCCCCGCCATCGGTGGCTGCCTCTCCGCCCGGTGCGGCTACCTTGGAGTCTCTCCTGCACGATTTCTTGCGGATGCACGCAACGCCACTACACCCGCTCCAGGGCGTTGAAGAAGTAACCGATCTCGAACGCCGCGGTCTCCGGGCCGTCGGACCCGTGTACGGCATTGTTCTGGATGTTGACCGCGAAGCGTTTGCGGATCGTTCCTTCGGCCGCCTGTGCCGGGTTGGTGGCACCCATGAGCTCGCGGTTACGGGTGATGACGTCCTCGCCTTCCAGGACCATGACCAGGATCGGCCCCTCGGTCATGAAGGCGGTGAGCTCGCCGAAGAAGGGACGCTCCCGGTGGACGGCGTAGAACCCCTCCGCCTGCCTCTGGGTCAGGTGGACCAACTTCGCCGCGACGATGCGGATCCCCTCGCGTTCGAAGGTGGTGATGATTTCGCCGATGTGGCCGCCGGCCACCGCGTCGGGCTTGATGATCGACAAGGTGCGTTGCATTCAATCCATTCTCCCCCGCAGGGGGAGTCCTGTGGGGCCCTCTCCCCTCGGAAGAGGGACGGGGTGAGGGCGTTTGGAAGTAGTGAGCTGGGTTGTGAGGGTGCTTTCGATAAGCGCCTGGGCGGTAGCCTACTGCACTAGCGCCCGGCCCTGTCGCCCCCACCCCGGCCCTCCCCCGAAGGGGGAGGGGGGATGGAATGCTCGCCTGTTAGCAAAAAGCATACGCCTAACGCACCACCAGGGGCACGATCACCAGGCTGATGATGCTCATCAGCTTGATGAGGATGTTCATGGCCGGGCCGGAGGTGTCCTTGAAGGGATCGCCGACGGTATCACCCACGACCGCCGCCTTGTGGGCGTCGGAACCCTTCTTCTCACCGGACAGCTCACCCTTTTCGATCCCCTTCTTGGCGTTGTCCCAGGCACCGCCGGCGTTGGCCATGAACAGGGCCATGAGCACGCCGGTCAGGGTGGCGCCGGCGAGCAGCCCACCGAGGGCCTCGGGGCCGAGGATGAGGCCGACGATCACTGGCGTGATCACCGCCAGCACGCCGGGGGCGATCATCTCCTTCAGCGCACCCTGGGTGGCGATGGCCACGCAGCGGCCGGAGTCGGGCTTTACCCCCGGCTTGCCTTCCAGGAGGCCGGGAGTTTCGCGGAACTGGCGGCGAATCTCCTCCACCATCGCGCCGGCCGCCTTGCCCACGCTGGTCATGGTCATGGCGCCGACCAGGAAGGGGACGATGCCGCCGAGGAACAGGCCGATGACCGTCATCGGGTCGGTGACCTCGATCTTGAAGTTGGGCAGGATGGCGCGCACCGCCAGGTTGTAGGCGGAGAACAGGGCCAGGGCCGTGAGGGCGGCGGAGCCAATCGCGAACCCCTTGCCGATCGCCGCCGTCGTGTTGCCCAGGGCGTCGAGGCCGTCGGTGATCTCCCGCACTTCGGGACCGAGCTCGGCCATCTCGGCGATGCCGCCGGCGTTGTCGGCCACCGGGCCGTAGGCATCCACCGACATGGTGATGCCGACCGTGGCCAACATCCCGACCGCGGCGATGGCGATGCCGTAGAGGCCCGCGTAGTAATTGGCCACGAAGATCATGATGCAGATCACGATCAGGGGCGCGGCCGTCGACTCCATGCCCACGGCCAGGCCGTAGATGATGTTGGTCGCCGGGCCGGTCTGGCTGGCCTTGGCGATCTTGCGCACCGGTGGCTTCCACGAGCCGGTGTAGTACTCGGTGATCAGCCCGATGCAGATGCCGCCGATGGTGCCGGCGAGGACCGCCCAGAAAACGTTGTTATCCACGCTCTGGAAGCGGATCAGCACCAACGCCGCCACCAGGAAGAGGCCGGCGGCGATGAACGTGGCGTTGCGCAGGGCACCGGCCGGATCCATGTCCTTGAGGATGCGCATGGAGGCGATCCCGAGCAGGGAGGCGATCAGGCCGACGGCGGCAAGCACCAGGGGGAGGGCCATGAGCAGGGAGTGGGCCGCATGGGTCTCAAGACCGCCGGTGAGGTTGCCCAGCTCGGTGGCCGCCACCGTGGCGCCGATGGCGATGGTCGCCACCATCGCGCCCACGTAGGACTCGAAGATATCCGCGCCGAGGCCCGCCACGTCCCCTACGTTGTCCCCCACGTTGTCGGCGATGACCCCGGGGTTGCGCGGGTCGTCCTCGGGGATGCCGGCCTCGACCTTGCCTACCAGGTCGGCACCGACGTCCGCCGCCTTGGTGTAGATGCCGCCGCCGACCCGGGCGAAGAGGGCGATGGACGAGGCACCCATGCCGAAGCCGGAGAGGATGGCGGCGGTCTCCGGCTTGCCGAAGAACAGGAAGTAGACCCCCAGTCCAATCAGGCCGAGGCTCGCCACCGACAGGCCCATGACCGAGCCGCCGTTGAAGGCGACCAGCAATGCCGCCCCCTGGCCCTTGTCCTTGGCCGCCGCAGTGGTGCGCGCGTTGGCGCTGGTGGCGGCGGTCATGCCGGAGTAGCCGGCGGCGATGGAGCACACCGCACCGCCGAGGTAGGCGATGGCCGTGAGCCAGCCGTTCTCCGGCAGGAAGAGGCCGAGCAGGCAGAAGACGAGGACGACGAACACCCCGATGTACTTGTACTCGGTGAACAGGAAGGATTTCGCGCCTTCCTGGATCGCCTCGGAGATCGCCACCATCTGCGGGGTCCCTGCGCTCAACTTGCGCAGCGACTGGAAGATCAGGAAGGCGACCACCAAGCCCACCGCGCCGACCACGGGCACAAACTGGATCCAAGCTTCCATGCGCCTACTCCTCCCGCGGGACCGCGCGCGGCGGCCCGCTACGTGAACTCGCACCGGCGGCCCAGCAGCGGGCGAACAGGTTTCTGGCCGGCGACCGCGATTAACCAACAACGAGTTGTTATACCGGCTTCGGGGTTCATGTTCAACGGCGACGGCGCTCATGAAGCGGCGATCGTCGCGACCATCGGCGCGTGCAATGCACCGTTCGAGGCAATGATTTCGCTGCCGTAAATGGTGTATGCCTCGCCGCGGAAATCGCTGAACCGGGCCCCCGCCTCGGCGGCGATCAGGGTGCCGGCGGCCAGGTCCCACGGCTTCAGATTGGCCTCCCAGAAGCCGTCGAATCGGCCGGCGGCGAGGTAGCAGAGGTCCAGCGCCGCGGAGCCATCGCGGCGTACCGCCTGGGCCGCCAGGACGAAGCGGCGAAAGAGATCGAACGGCCCCTCGCCGCGTTCCGCGATGTCGTAGGGGAAGCCCGTCACCAGCAACGCCCGCGAAAGTTCCGTTACCCGCGACACGTGTAGGCGCCGACGGCTGCCGTCGCTCACGTGCAGGAAGGCGCCACCGGCGTGGGTCGCGGTAAAGGTCTCCCCCAAGGCCGGCGCGTGCACCACCCCCACCGCGAGGCGCCCGGCGATCTCCAGGCCGATGGAGACACAGTAGAACGGGTAGCCATGGGCGAAGTTGGTGGTGCCGTCCAGGGGATCGATGATCCACCGGTGGTCCCCCACGCCGTCCCGGGCGCCCCCCTCTTCCGCCAGGATGGAGTCCCCCGGATACCGGCGCCGTAGCTCCTCGACTACCAGGGCCTCGCTCGCGCGGTCCGCGTCGGTGATCAGGTCGATGCGGTGCCCCTTGGAGGCGATCTTGAAGCCGCGCCGCTGGTGATCGAGGAGCACCTCCCCGGCCGCGCGGGCGACGGTGATCGCCGCCTCCAGATACACGTCATGGCTTGCAGGCACTTGCTCGCTCGCTCCCTTCGCCCTACCACAGACAAGAACTAACCACAGTCCCGGGCCGATGAACACCGATGGCGGAGTCGGTGGTCGTCAACGAGTGGGCACGGCGTGCGCCGCGGGCGGTGGTCGCTGCCCCGGAGCGGTGCGGTGATGCACCAGCTCGGTGCGTGAGGCTCCGCCCGGCCGTCGTGCCGGATGCTGGCACCGCGTGGCAAAACCTATGTAAGTCAATGGAAAAACTCTTTTCCAGAGGGAGCGAAGCCCCGTGGCACACCTGGCACCGTCCTTGCTCCCTGCTCGCCGACTGCACCACGCGCACCCCGAGGTGAGCTTCCCCTCTTTGCGAAAGGATGGCCATGAACGACATCACCCTCCGGCGGCAGCTACTCTCTATCGACGACCCCACACGCTCGGACCGACCTTGCGCCGACTCCCCAACCCCGTCGGCGGCGGGCTCATCACGCCCCTTCACGACGCTGGCCGCGAAGTCCGAGGGACCGCGGGCGCGGTGGCGAATCTCCCGTCTCCCCGCCGATGGCGCATCGCAACGCGCGGCGCGCCACGGCGCGGCGACCGACGACGTCCAATGGGCGCCCCTGGTGGCCTTGCCCGATCTCCTCATCCCGATCCTCCTGACAAGTGCGACCGAGGCCGATCGCGCTCTCTTTGCCCGCCGGCTGCACGACCTCGGGGCGCGGCGCCACGGCCCATTCGTGACCGTCCATTGCCCCGGTCGCAGCGCCGAGGAGATCGACTTCGCGCTGTTCGGCGATGACACGTGGAACGCCGCCGCTGAGGGCGTCAGCGACGGTGGCGCGGTGGTCGCTGCCACCGGGGGCACACTGTACGTCGACGAGGTCAGCCGGCTCGCTCTCCGTACTCAGGCGAAGTTGCTCCACGCCCTCGAACGGCGACGTCACCCCGGGGTCGTGACGGAGGCGGAACTCCCCCTCGATTTCCGCCTCATCGTCGCCACCACCGCCGACCTGCGGGCCGAGGTGCGGCGCGGTCGGTTCCGCGCCAGCCTGCTGTTCGCCATCTCGGGCTTTGCCCTCTGGGTACCGCCGCTGGCCGCGCGGCCGGAGCAGGCTACCGCGCCGCATCTGAACGCCACGATTTACCTACGGTGATGGGCCGGTGCGAGGCCGCGCGGATCGTTTTCGCTCGCGGCCTGGCCTAGAACCCGCACCGCGGGCCACCACCGGGAGATGGGATCGGCTGTGCGCGTAGTCGATTTATGCGGTGAACCGCGGATGGGGGCTTGGCGCGCCCGTGCCGTCCCTCGATAATCGGCACCCGCCAGGAGGCGCCGCCATGGATCCCCGTACCCGCATCGCCGTCGTATCGCTCGTCACCTTCCTGGCGCCGCGGACGGTGCAGGCGGCGCAGATCTACGGCGCCCTGTCCAAGGACGGCAGTCCTCTGGGGGGTACGCCCGTGACGGTGGCGTGCGACAGCGGCGACCGCGACGAGACGCGCACCGACGATCACGGCGCCTACCGCCTGTTCGTGGCCCGCACCGGCCGCTGCACCCTGAGCCTGCCGGAGCACGGTGGGGCGAGCGCCGCGATCTACTCCTTCGACGAGCCCGTGCGCTTCGACTTCGACGTCGTCCCCGCCGGCGGCGGCTTCCAGCTCCGCAAGCGGTGATGACCACCGAGGTGAAGGACCGCTGGGACAAGGCCGACGTCATCCTCAAGCCCGTCGGCGGGCTGCTGACGGCCCTCGCCGTGGCCCTCGTCGGCATCTTCGGCAGCCGTTACCTGAACCAGCGGCAAGCCGACGAGACCAACATCCGCCTCTACGCCCAGATCATGAGCGGCCGCGAGGCGGCGGACACCTCCCTGCGCCAGCAGATGTTCAACTCGATCATCACGACCTTCCTCGATCCGCAGAACCGGGACGGCAACGGGGTGCGGCCGGAGGAGAAGGTGCTGGCCGTCGAGCTGCTCGCCTACAACTTCCACGACGCCCTGGACATCGGCCCCCTCTTCCAGCACCTGGAGTACGAGCTCACGGCTCTCCGGCCCGACGGCTCGTCGGACGACGCCGACCCGGCCCGCCTCGAGCAGCGCAAGGACGGGCTGGAAAAACGCCTGGTGCGCGTCGCCCGCGAGGTGACCGGCAAGCAGATCGCGGCCCTCGAAGACGTGGGGGTGGTGCGCGAGGACCTGCTGTTCTTCGACGATCTCGACCAGCATCCGGAAGGGGTGGAGCTGCGGCAGGAAGTTCTAGGCCTCCCTGCGGAGGCGGCCTACGAGGCCGACGAGCCCCAACGCCGCTTTACCCTCTGGGCGCTGCAGGCCTCGCCTGAGCGCAAGGAGCTGAAGGTGCGCCTGGAGGTGTGGCCGGTAGGCGCGACCAAGTCCGAGGCGGACCTGACGTTCTCGGTGGGCTACTTCGACTTCCCGATGATCGACAACGTGCGCCTCGCCCACGGCCAGCGCGCGGCGGTGGTGCTCAAGAACTGGGCGCCGGGATCGGCGAAGCTGGCGTTGGTCTATTTTCCCGGGTCGCGCGCCAGCTTGAAGGAGAAGCCGTACTACGACGAGGTGGTCGAGGAACTGGTGCGCGCTCAGCGCCGGCTCGGCAGCGCTGATCACTGACCACTGGCGAAGGGACACGATGCGACGGAAGACACTCGCAGGCGGTGCTGGACGGAGACCCTGGGTCCTGGCGCTGGCCCTTGGCGCCGTGCTGCTGTGCGCGGTTGGCGCGGGGGCGGCTCCCGGTACCAAGGAAGGCGCGGGCAAGGGGAATCCAGCACAGGAGGCCGCCGGGAACGAGACCCCCAAGGCGAAGGCCGTCGAGCTGGTCATCCAGGTCAACGACGCGGCCGGCAAGCCGGTGCGTGGCGCCGCGGTGTCGGTGGTGATCGGCGACCTGGAGATCGAGCAACGCAGCAACGGGAGCGGGCAGGCGACGTTCCACGATCTTCCCGTCGGCGCGGCACGGGTGCAGGCGGTGGCCACCGGGTGGAACAGCTCCGGGCGCGTCGTCACGTTGACCGGGGATCGCGTGCAGGTCGATCTCGCCCTCATCCCCCGCAAGCCGCCCAGCGGTGGCGCCGCAGGCGGCGTGCACGGTGCCGGCACCGATCAGGCACCGCAGGGGAGCGCCGGCACCCCATCCCAGGATGAGAAGCAGGCCGGCGGCAAGGTCCAGGCCGTGGACGACACCCCGGCCGTGCCACCCAGCCCGCAGAAGGCTCCGGACACGCAGGAGACGACCGGCGGGCCGGGCGGCCACGCCGCCCCGTGACCGTCACACGTCGAGGTACTTCTGGATCTGCTTGCGAGCGAAGGCCTCGAGCAGCCCCTTGGCGGCGGTGGTCAGGGTGGCGACCGAGGCGTCCTGGAACTCGGCCTTGATCACCTCCCAGATCTCGCTCCGGTTCAGGGCCTCGACGAACTCGTGGCCGGCGGCGGTGAGGCGCAGGGGGCGACTGTGCCAGGTGAACTCGCCTCCCAGGGTGATCTCGTAGCCCAGGTCGAGGCGCCGGTCGAGGCACTCCACGAACCGCTGATCCTCCAGGATCTGCATGTGGAACAGGAACTTGTCGTCCAGCTCCACGCCGTCGTGCAGCAGGTCTCCGGGCCACACGAACGATCGCTCGGATACGAGAAATCCGTTCAGGAGCTGCTTCAGATAGGCCTGGTCGATCTTCACAGCGTGGGTCCTCGCGCCGCCTGCGAGACCTTAGCAGTTTGTCGATCGATGCGGGCGGTGCCGGGGGATATCGTAGAGTGGCTGCCGCCAAGGAAGAAGGAGGAGACGTCGATGGAGGGATGGACCGCCGCCGAGATTCGCCGCCTGGCGGGGCCTCGTGGTTACCCGCGGGGTGTGGAGTACTTTCGGCAAGGTCGGGTCCACGGCATGCGCGTCGACCAGGGTGTGGTCACCGCCACGGTCACGGGCACTCACAAGTACCGTGTCACTCTGGACGTAGCCCCCGGTGAGCCCGTGTTCGCCTGCACCTGTCCCATCGGGATGGAGGGTGACTTCTGCAAACACTGCGTGGCGACCGCCCTGGCGTGGCTGGAGACCCTGGGGGAAGGGGAGCCTCACCACCCGTGTGCGGATGGACCGGACCCGGACACCGGTATCACCCTGGAGGGGGTCCGTGCCTGGCTCCGACAACAGGACCAGGAGGCGCTCGTCGAGCTGCTGATGGAGGCAGCAGCGGAGGATGAGCCCCTCTCCCAGCGACTGACGCTCAAGGCCGCGGCCACTGGAGCGCCGAGCCTGGCGACCTACCGCGAGGTCCTCGAACAGGCGATCGTGCCCGAACGGTTCATCTCGTATGGCGAGATGTACGACTATTGCCGGGGCGCCGACCACGCCATCGACGGGCTCGCAGAGCTCCTCGACCGGGGCCACGGGGAGGCGGTCATCGAGCTGAGCGAGCACGCCCTGGCATGCGTGGAGTCCGCGGTCGAGGGGGTGGACGACTCGGACGGCCACTTGCGAAGCCTTCTCGAACGCGTGCAGGAGTTGCACCTCGCCGCCTGTCGCCAGGCACGCCCAGATCCCGAAGAGCTGGCGGAGCGCCTTTTCCGGTGGGAGGTGGACGGTGACCGGGACACCTTCTTCGGGGCGGTGGAGCCGTACGCCGAGGTCCTGGGGGAGCGCGGCCTGGCCGCCTATCGCCGGCTTGCCGAGGCGGTGTGGGCCGAGGTCCCGGCCCGGCAGCCGGGTGAGAGGGTGCCCGGGGACTCCGGACGCCGCTGGCGGATCACCCACCTCATGGAGACGCTGGCGCGGCAGGCGGGGGACGTGGACGCCCTGGTCGCCGTGCTGGCGCGGGATCTCTCGACGGCCCACGCCTTCTCCCGGATTGTGGATGCCTACCACCAGGCCGGTCGCGACGCGGACGCTGTCGCCTGGGCCGAGCGCGGGATCGAGGCCTTCGGGGACCTGGCCGACCCCCGCGTCCAGGACTTCCTGGCGGATCATTACCACCGTGAAAAGCGCCACGACGACGCCCTCGCCCTGATTTGGCCCCGCTTCGCGCGCGGTCCGGGTGTGGAGAGCTACCGGGACCTCAAGCGCAGCGCCGAGCGTGCCAACGATTGGCCCGAATGGCGACGACGCGCCTGCGACTACCTGCACGCCCGCATCCGCCAAGAGGAGGCGGAAACGCGGCCAACGGGATGGCGTGGCGGCTTCTGGTCGGCCCGTTCCATCCTGGTGGAAGTCCTCTTGTGGGAGAAGCACACGGACCAGGCGTGGGAGGTGGCGCGGGGGGGCCACTGCCGGCAGGACCTCTGGCTGAAGCTCGCTGCCCTGCGCGAGGAGGGCCATCCACAGGATGCCATCGCCGTCTATCAGCGATTGATCGATCCCATCGTCGAGCGCAAGAACAACCAGGCCTACGCCGAGGCCGCCGGCCTGTTGCGCCGCATACGGGATCTGATGGCCGGGCTCGGGGAGGAGGGCGCCTTCCAGGGGTACCTCACCACCGTCCGCGCCGCGCACAAGCGCAAGCGCAACTTCATGTCCCTGGTGGACAGGCTCGGATGAGCCGGCCTCGGCGGGAAGAGTGTGGCTGGGCACGGGCCAGGACGGTCTTGGAGGTCGCCCTCGCCGCATGCGGTGTCGACCTCGCCCGGCAGCAGATCGGGCGGCTCCATTTCGTAGGCAAGGGGCTCACCTACCGGGTATGGATGGGGGTGTACCATTGGCCGGCCAGCAGGGGGGAGGCGGTGGCGCGGGTGGTGGTACGCCTGCCCGGCCGGGACGCGGCGGCCGGCCAACCGGAATTTGTTGAGGAGTGCGAACAGCCGGGGGGGCCAACCAACACACCCGCAACCGGCTCCGCAGCGTGCTGCACCGCGCCCAGCAAGCATCCCGTGACGCCGGGCCGTCGTGACCCGCGTGGAGCGGTCCGATGGGCCGCCCATTCCAACGGTTCCTAGGTGCAGGTTAAGCTTTTGGCTTTTCGGCGCAGTCCGGGATTCCGGCGGCGCCGGACTGCCAAGATCCGCCCAAGGCCCCCATGGTCCGTACCCGCTTCGCCCCCAGTCCGACCGGTTACCTGCACATCGGCGGGGTACGCACGGCGCTGTTCAACTGGCTCTTCGCCCGGCGCCATGGCGGGCAATTCATCCTGCGCGTCGACGACACCGACCAGGCGCGCAACGTGGCCGAGACCCTGCAGCCGATCCTCGCCGGCTTTCGCTGGCTGGGGATCGACTGGGACGAGGGGCCCGAAGTGGGGGGCGACCACGGCCCGTACTACCAGTCGCAGAAGCTCGCCCGCTACCAGGCCGCGGCGCGCGAGCTGGTGGAGCGGGGTGCGGCCTACTACGACTACGCCACGCCGGAGGAGATGGCGGCGGAGCGCGACGCGGCCCAGGCGGCGGGGCGGCCCTTCGTCTACAGCCGCCGCTGGGCCGCGGAGAGCGAGGCGCAGCGGCAGCGGTTCGCGGCGCAGGGACGCAGCGGGGTGGTGCGCCTGCGCATGCCGCGCGACGGCGCGTGTCAGTTCACCGACCTGGTGCGCGGCTCCATGGCCGTGCAGTGGATCCAGGAGCCGGACCACGTCGTCCAGCGCGCCGACGGCACCTGCCTCTACCACCTGGCCA